>WNGJ01009915.1_pt1 | contig 12452 bp, 12 predicted proteins | sample 5400611 | NCBI WGS metagenome assembly WNGJ01 (sample SAMN13153375, study PRJNA577476) | soil metagenome | isolation source: 40 cm soil or saprolite under Garry oak tree replicate 1 | place: USA:California | collected 2016-06-15
CAGACCGCCATCGCCGCCCTCTGCCAGATCAGGGCCGATACCCTCAGCAGGAACCTCAGCGAAATCCGCCGCCTGCTGCGCCAGGCCGGCCACACCATCCAGCCCGGCACAGCCACGCTCGCCACCCTCGATGACCTCTGCCACCACGCCACAGCAGCAGGAATCACGATCCCAGCAGAGATCAACACAGCGTGTTAATAACTGACGCGCTCCTATGGCAACGCCGATGTGACATCGGCGTGGTTGCTGCCGCGGGCGGGCGGGTGTTTCCGGGTTGCGGGCGGGGCGTGCGGGACTCATGGGGCATGCGGGAAAGCGGCGGCGGGGCAGGCCGGGGGGCGGGGCAGGCCGGCGGCGAGGCAGGGCCGCCTGCCAGGGCGGCGTCGTCTTCGGCCAGGCCACGTTCATGGACCGGCCGACGGCGGCGAGCACCTCGCCGGGCGCCGGGCCGGCCAGGACCACCACGGTGCTGGAATTACGTCGCATCGGCTCGATCGTAAACGCCCGGAGCCGCGGAGACGGGCGCCGGGGACGTGCCGTGGCCGGCCACGGCGGCGGACTTCTTCAGCGTGTCGAGGATCGACAGGCCCTGGCCGAGCAGGCCGGCGACGAGCCCTGGCCTTGTTCGCCTCGGCCTCGGCCGCGGCGATGGTCCGCTTGCTGAAGGCCGTCGCCTCCGCGGCGAACCTGGCCTGGTCGCGGTCGGCTTCGGCCAGGGTGCGCTTCCGGTAGGCTTCGGCGTCCGCCGGGCGGCGGACCTCGGCCTCCAAGCGCTGGGCGGCCAGTTCGGCATGCCGCTGCGCGAGCGCGGTCTGCTGCTGGATGACCTGCTGCGACGCCTGCGCCTCGGCGAGCGGGCCGGCCTGCGCCGCCCGGGCGTTGGCTTCCTCGGTCTCGGCCTGGAAGCCCGCGCGCTTGATCGCCACGTCCCGCTCGAACTGGGCCTTCATCGAGGCAGCCGCCAACTCCCGTTCGGTAGCCTCCTGATCGGCCTTCGCCTTCGCGATACGGGCCTGGCTGGCTACGGCGGCGGCGTGCGGCGCGGCCAGGTTGCTGATGTAACCCGAGGAGTCCTCGATCTCCTGGATCTCCAGCGCGTCCACCACGATGCCGAGCTTCTCCATCTCGCCGTGGCTGCCGTCCTTGACCTCCTGGGCGACCCGGTCCCGCTCCCTGATGATCTGCTCGACGGTAAGGCCGCCGATGATGGACCGCAGATGGCCGGCGAACACCCGACCCACCAGCACCTCCATGCGGTCCTGCTCGGACAGGAACCGGCGCGCCGCGTTCGCGATCGACGCCTGGTCATCGCCGACCTTGAACGCGGTGACCGCCCGCACGTTCAGCCGGATGCCCTGGTTGGTGATGCATTCCTCGACGATCTCCGCCTCCTGCAGGGCGAGCGAGAGTTTGCGCGCCCGCTGCTTCACCGGAACCACGAAGCAGCCGTGCCCGGTGACGATGCGGAACTGCGTCCCCTCGTTGCCGCGCTTCGAGCCGGAGATCAGCAGCGCCTCGTTGGGCGCAGGAACGTGCCAGAAGAACATGACGGGCTCCCCTCGGGCCGGGCCCTGGTGGGTTACTACTGGATGGGGGTCACGAACACGGAACGAGCCGACAGGATTTCGACCACCACGATTCGGCTGTGCCGTGCGATCGGCTCGTCGGAGCAGGCCGCGAAGGCCTCGGTCCCGCCGCGCACCGGCAGCAGCACCTCGCCTGGCCCCCGCGCCGGGATGGACACCGTGACCCGCCCGACCTTGCCGATAAGGCTTTCCTCTGCGTCCACGGACACATTTCACCGGCTTCCTGATGCTTCGTGCCGGTACTGGTATACCACCGGAATAGCGGGCTTCAGCCGCCGGGCGCTGCCCCTGTACGCTGGTAGAAAATTTCGGACAAGAGTTCGTCTGGGCGCACGAAGGGCAACGCCGCCTTATGCCTGAGATGGGGGTCTTCTCGACCGCCGGGCTGCCCGTGGCGCGCCGCGACCGCCCGGGGCACCCAGACCCGGTTCTCCACCGAGTACCTGTCGCACGAGCAGGACGCCGACGGAGTCGACGTCCGCGTGCGTGACCGGCTGACCGGCGCCGTCTACACCATCCGGGCGAAGTACCTCATCGGCGCCGACGGCGCCCGGTCGATGGTGGCGGCGGACATCGGCCTGCCGATGGAAGGGCAGATGGACATCGCCGGCTCGATGAACATCACCTTCAAGGCCGACATCTCCGCCTACGTGGGGCATCGCCCCTCGGTGCTCTACTGGGTGATCCAGCCCGGGTCGAACGTCGGCGGGATCGGCACCGGCCTGGTCCGCATGATCCGGCCGTGGCACGAGTGGCTCATCGTCTGGGGCTACGACATCAGCGAGCCGCCGCCGGTGGTCGACGAGCAGGCCGCCACGCAGATCGTCCGCAGCCTGGTCGGCCTGCCCGAGCTCGAGGTCGAGATCACCGGCACCTCGCTGTGGGGCAACAACGAGATGTACGCCACGCACCTGCAGGCGGGCCGGGTGTTCTGCGCCGGCGACGCGGTAGGCCGCCCCTTCGCTGCTCGACACCTACTCGGCCGAACGCGCGCCGGTGGCCCGCCAGATCGTGCTGCGGGCCAACCAGTCGAGCCGGGAGTTCGGCCAGTTCTTCGAGGCGCTCGGGATGACCGAGGCGAAGACAGAAGCGGAGATGGCCGAGCAGATCGAGGAGCGCAAGGCCAATACGGCCCGGGGCGCGGCCAAGCGGGCGGCCCTGGTCACGGCGATGGAGCTCAAGGACTACGAGTTCAACGCGCACGGCGTCGAGCTCGGGCAGTTCTACCAGTCCGCGGCGATCGTCCCCGACGGGTCCGCGCGGCCCGAGCCGGACCGCGACCCTGAGCTCTACTATCAGCCGTCGACCGTCCCCGGGTCCAGGCTCCCGCACGTCTGGGTGGGAGACAGCATGCGCAAGCTCTCCACCCTCGACCTGGCCCCGTTCACCAGGTTCACGCTGATCACCGGGATCGCCGGCGAGGGGTGGGCCGGCGCCGCCGGGAAGGTCGCGCACGACCTCGGCGTCCCGCTCGAGGCCGTGATCATCGGCCCCGGGCGCGAGGTCACCGACATCTACTACGACTGGGCCCGGATCCGCGAGGTGGCGGAGGACGGCGCGATCCTGGTGCGCCCCGACAAGCACGTCGGCTGGCGCTCGATGGGCCTGCCGGAAGACCCCGAGCGTAGTCTGCGGGAGGCGATGTCGTCGTTGCTCGGCCGGGAGAGGAAGGCATGAACCAGTTCCAGCTACCAGCTCACCGCGGCCTGTTCTACGGCGGCGGGTGGCACGAGGCCGCCGGGGGCACGGCGGCGACCGTCAGCCCGTCCGCCGGCCAGGCGCTGGGGAGCTTCGCCGTGGCCGGGGCGCAGGACGTGGACCGGGCCGTGGCCGCGGCGCGGGCGGGCTTCGCCGAGTGGCGCCAGGTCGCCCCGCTCGACCGCGCCCGCGTGCTTCGCGAGATGGCCCGCCGCCTGGCGGCCCACCGCGAGGAACTGGCCTGGATCGACGCCGTCGACGGCGGCAGCCCGGTGCGCGAGCTGCGCAAGGACGTGGACACCGCGGTCGCGCAGCTCGACTTCTTCGCCGGCCTGGTGACCGAGATGAAGGGCACGTCGGTGCCGATGGGGCCGGGCGTGGTGAACTTCTCGGTGCGTGAGCCGCTCGGCGTCGTGGTCCGCATCATCCCGTTCAACCACCCGTTCATGTTCTGCGCGGGCAAGCCCGCGTCGGCCCTGGCGGCCGGCAACGCGGTGATCGTCAAGCCGCCCGAGCAGGCGCCGCTGTCCGCGCTGCGGATGACCGAGCTGGTCGCGGACCTGTTCCCGGCCGGGGTCTTCTCCGTGGTGACCGGCGACGGCGCGACCGGGGCGGCGCTGGCCGGCCATCCCGGGGTCGCGAAGGTGGCGTTGATCGGCAGCGTTAACGCGGGCCGGGCGGTGATCCGGGCCGGCGCCGACCACATCCGGCCCGTCCTGCTCGAGCTGGGCGGCAAGAACGCGCTGATCGCTTATCCCGACGCCGAACCCGGCGCGGTCGCGCGCGCGGTCGTCGCGGGCATGAACTTCGGCTGGTGCGGCCAGTCGTGCGGCTCCACCAGCCGCGCCTTCCTGCACGACGCCATCCACGACGAGGTGCTCGACCGGGTCCAGGACGAGCTGAAGCAAATCCGGCCCGGGCCGCCGGAAGACCCGGCCACCACCATGGGCGCCCTGGTCAGCCGCGGCCACTACGAGCGGGTGCTCGGCTTCATCGCCCAGGGCCAGGCCGAAGGCGCGCGGCTGGTGGCCGGCGGAGGCCCGCCGCCCGACCCCGGGCTGGCCGAGGGCTGCTTCATCGAGCCGACGGTCTTCGCCGACGTCACCCAGGACATGACGATCGCCCGCGAGGAGATCTTCGGACCGGTGCTCTGCGTGCTCCGCTGGGACGACCCGCAGGCCATGCTGGCCGACGTCAACAGCACCCCGTACGGGCTGACCTGCTCGATCTGGACCAATGACCTCGCCGTGGCGCACGAGACCGCCGCCGCGGCCGAGGCGGGCTACGTCTGGGTGAACGAGGTCGCCAGGCATTTCCCCGGCGCCGGCTTCGGCGGATACAAGCAGTCGGGCATCGGGCGCGAGGAATGCCTGGACGAACTGCTCGACTTCACCCAGCAGAAGAACATCCACATCCGCTACCGCCCGGCCTGAAGTGCATGGTGATTCAAATTTGTACAACTGGCGTAGGATACGGGTGTGGGCGCGGTGAAGTGGCTGGATGAGGACGAGATGCGGGCCTGGCAGGCCTTCCTGGCCGCCGGGGCGCTGATCGACCGGCGGGTCGACCAGCAGCTCAAGGACGCCGTCGGGCTGTCCCACCCGCAGTACGAGATCCTGGTCCGGCTGGCCGCCGCCCCGGACGGCGAACTGCGCATGACCGACCTGGCCGACACCCTGCTGACCTCCAAGAGCGGGCTGACCTATCAGGTCACGCAGCTGGAGAAGGCGGGCCTGGTCGCCCGCCGGTCCTGCCCGTCGGACGTGCGCGGCGTCTTCGCCGTCCTCACCGAGGCCGGCCGGCGCCGGCTCGAGCAGGCCGCCCCCGGCCACGTCGCCCTGGTCCGCGAACTGCTCATCGACGTGCTCACGCCGGAGCAGCTCGGGGTCCTGGCCGACGCCCTCGGCGAGGTCAGCCGCCGCGCCGCCACCCGGCCAGACTGACCGGAGCCGAACGGACCTGGCCGGCGCCGGGGCACGCACCACGCTCGTTCGGGTCCAAGGGTTGTTCAAATTTGAATTATCGGGTACGGTTGGCCTAGATGTTCAAATTTGAACTACCCGAGGAGGAGCACGATCATGCAGATCACCATCGTCGGCGCCGGCAATATGGCGTCCGGCATCGCCACCCGCGCCCTGGCCGGCGGGCACAGCGTCCGGCTCACCGACCGCGACCCGGCCAAGGCCAAGTCGCTCGCCGAGGACCTGCGCCAGCGCGTGCCCGGCGCCGACGTCGCCGAGGCCGGCACCGTGTCGGCTAGCACTGGGCTGGCTAGCACTGGGCTGGCTAGCACTGGGCTGGCTAGCACTGGGCTGGCCGGGATCGTCGTGCTGGCCCTGCCGTTCGCGGCGGCCGAGCAGGTCGCGGCGGCTAACCGCGAGGAGCTGGCCGGCCAGATCGTGGTCGACATCTCCAACCCGGTCGACTTCGCCACCTTCGACTCCCTGGTCGTGTCGCCGGGCACGTCGGCCGCCGAGCAGATCGCCGCGGCCGCCCCGGGCGCCCGCGTGGTCAAGGCGTTCAACACCACGTTCGCCGGCACCCTGGTGGCCGGGGAGGTGGGCGGCGCTCCGCTGGACGTGTTCATCGCGGGCGACGACGCCGGCGCCAAGCAGGCGGTCGCCGACCTGGCCGCCTCCGGCGGCCTGCGCCCCATCGACGCCGGACCGCTCAAGCGCGCCCGCGAGCTCGAAGGCTTCCAGTTCCTGCACATGACCCTGCAGCAGACCCTGGGCACCAACTGGTCCAGCGCGATCAAGATCGTCAACTGACCTCGGTGCGGAGGAGGTTCAGCTTCTCGAACACCGGGGCGTCGGAGAAGGTGAACAGGTCCAGCTGGCTGGCGGCCTGCAGAGCGAACTCGGTCCAGGCCGGGACCGCGATGATGTCACCGCGTTCCAGCGGGCGCTGCTGGTCGTTCAGCCGGACCGAGCCGACGCCGTCGAAGACCTGCCAGACGGAGGACGCGGAGGTGCGCGACGGGCGGGTGGCGGCGCCCGCGCGCAGCCGGTGGAACTCCGTCCGCATGGTCGTCAGCGCGTCCCCGCCGCTGGTCGGGTTGGTGTACCTGACGGCGGCGTGGCCCGGTTCGAGTACGCCCTCGACGCCTTCTTCCTCGAGCTCGAGCTGGGCCGTCAGGGCCGCGTCGGTGTGCGCCCAGCGGTAGGCGACCAGCGGCGAGGCCGGGCGGGTCCCGGCCAGCGCGACCGGGGTGAGCCCGGGCCCGCCCCAGAGCCGTTCGGAATGGCTGCGCTCCGGCGTGGCCTTGGTGCGGACCTGGTCCGGGCCGAACTCGAAGAAACCCTGGTCGGTCTCGGCGACCAGCGGGATGTCGAGCCCGTCCAGCCAGGCCATCGGGGTGTCGGAGACGTTCTGGTGGCCGTGGAACGCCCAGCCGGGCGTCAGCAGCAGGTCGCCCCGGCGCATCGCGACCGGGTCCCCGTCCACGACCGTCCACACCCCCTCGCCCTGCAGGACGAACCGGAACGCCGACTGGCTGTGCCGGTGTTCCGGGGCGTCCTCGCGGGGGGCCAGGTACTGGATCGCCGCCCACAGGGTGGGCGTGGTGTAGGGGTCGCCGGACAGCCCCGGGTTGCCCAGGCTGATCGCGCGGCGCTCACCGCCGCGGCCGACCGGGACGAGCTCGGCGCTGCGCGCGGCCAGCGGCAGCAGGTCCGTCCAGCGCCACAGGTGCGGCACCGCCCGCGGCTGGGGGTGGAAGGGCATCAGGCCCTCACGGGTCAGCCACAGCGGGGTCATCCCGGCGGCCTCGAAGTCGCGGTACAGCTCGGCCAGCCTGGCCTGGTGCTCGGGGCTATTGAAGCCGGTCTCAGCCCTTGTGTCGGTGTCAGTCATGCGGTGTTCCTCCCGAGCATGTCGCCCGTCAGAATGTCGCGGAGCGCCTTCTTGTCCAGCTTGCCCACCTTGGTGACGGGCAACTCGGCCACGACCTCCAGTCGTTCCGGCCACTTGAACCTCGCTACCCCGGCCGCCGCCATGCCATCCCTGATCGCGCCCAGGGTGATGTCCTGCCCGGGCTGCGGCACCACGAACAGGCAGATCCGCTCGCCGAGTTCGGCGTCGGGCGCGGCCACGGCGGCGACCTGGGCGATCTCAGGCATCCGGTAGACGAGGTTCTCCACCTCCTCGGCCGAGATCTTCTCCCCGCCCCGGTTGATCATGTCCTTGTCCCGGCCCTCGACCACGAGGTTGCCGTCCGGCCGGCGGCGCACCACGTCGCCGCTGGCGTACCAGCCGTCCGCAGTGAAGGCGCGGGCATTCTGCTCCGGCGCCCGGTAGTAACCGCGCGGCGTGTACGGCCCGCGGGTCAGCAGCGCGCCCGGCTGACCGTCGGGCCGGTCGTTCCCTTCGCTGTCCACGATGCGCACCTCGTCGCCCGGGCTCAGCGGCCGGCCTTGAGTGCCGCAGATCACCTCGTCCGGATCGTCCAGCCGGGTGTAGTTCAGCAGCCCCTCGGCCATGCCGAACACCTGCTGGAGCGTCGCGCCGAGGACCGGCTTTATTCGCCCGGCCAGCTCGTCGGCGAGGCGGGCGCCGCCGACCTGCAGCACCTTTAGCGTGTGCAGTTTGGTTGACCCGTGCTCCGCGGCATGGGCCAGCCAGCGCTGGGCTACCGCGGGCACGACGGCGGTGATCGTGACGCCCTCCTGCTCGATCGCGGCGAACGCGTCCGGCGGCTGCGGCGAGGCGAGCATGACCACCCGCCCGCCGGACAGCAGGGTGCCGAGCAGGCCCGGGCAGGCGAGCGGGAAGTTGTGCGAGGCGGGCAGGGCGACGAGGTAGACGGTGCCCTCGCCGAGACGGCACAGCTGCGCGGAGGCGCGCGCGTTGTAGGAGTAGTCGTCGTGGGTGCGGGCGATCAGCTTCGGCAGCCCGGTGGTCCCGCCGGAGAGCAGGAACACCGCGACGTCGGCCGGGTCCGGGCGCGGCCCGGGTTCTGCCGCGGGTCCTGAGGGCTCCGCGCACAGTGCGGTCAGGTCGGCGTGGCGCGGGTCCGCCCCGGCGACCAGGATGTGCTCCAGGGCCGGCGAGCCGGCCCGCAGCTGCTCGGCCATCGCCTGGTGGTCGAACCCGCGCAGCACCCCGGGCACGGCCAGGGCGCGGGCCTCGCTGTGCTGGCACAGGTAGGCCAGCTCGTGCTGGCGGTGCGCGGGCAGGGCCATGACCGGGACGATCCCGGCGCGCAGGCAGCCGAGGGTGAGCACGACGAACTGCCAGCCGTTCGGCAGCTGGACGACGATCCGGTCGCCGCGCTGCAGGCCGAGCCCGCCTGTGAGCCGGCCGGCCAGCGCATCGGCCCTGGCCATCAGGGATTCATAGCTGATCCGGGTCGCGCCGTCGACGAGGGCCGTCGCGGTCTTCCTGACGTCGGCGACGGCGGCGATCCCGGCGCCGAGGGCCTGCCCGCGCCACCATCCCTCGGCTCTGTATTCCTGGGCGAGGTCTCTGGGCCAGGGCACGATCCCGTCGGCGATCGGCGTGATCATCGCGTGCCTCCTTGGGTCGCGGGACGCGCGGGTATCCCGACGAGGTCGGCCCGGCCGGACAGGATGGCGGTGCGGGCGGCGTCCTCGTTTGCGTTCTCGAGGAGCATGGTCACCGCGCCGAGCCCCAGCCGGGCGGCCTCGCAGACCAGCCGCCGGGTCAGGGTGGTGCCGTCGCCGACCGCCACCAGGCAGGCGCCCGCCGCGAGCCCGCGGGCCGCCGCCTCCACGGCCAGGTCGATGCCCGCCTCGGTGTCCGGGGCGCTCACCCGCACGCTCCACCGACCGTCCCCGGGCCGACCCGGCGGGGGGTTCCGGGGGGTCGTCCCCCCGGGCCAGCGCAGCGGGGGGTTCCGGGGGGTCGTCCCCCCGGGCCAGCGCAGCGGGGGGTTCCGGGGGGTCGTCCCCCCGGGCCAGCAGAGCGGCAGCGGGCCAGCGGCCAGCCGGGCCACGCCGCCGGTGACCGGCACAATCCGGTCTGGCTGCGCCGCGCCCGCGATGTCGATCGGGGTGTGCAGCGGGTCCGACCCGTGGGCGGCCCGCCAGGCCTCGTGCACCGACTCGACGAACCCCGCGTCGCGCTGGCGCAGCTTGGACTCGGGCAGGGAGCGGCTGAAGAAGTGGAAGGCGAACTGCCACGGCGGCAGGTGCAAGTAGGAGCGGCCGAAGTGCTCCCACCAGGACAGCGAGGGCCGGGCCGCGTCCTGGATCCTGGTCACCCGCGGCCGGCGGGCGGCTTCGTACTCGGCCAGCGCCGCGTCTACTGCGTCGGGCCCGGGGCTGGGGCTTGGGGCGCGGGAGTCCAGGGCCGCCACCAGCGCGATCGCGTCCTCCATGGCCATCTTGGTGCCCGAACCGACGGAGAAGTGCGCGGTGTGCGCGGCGTCGCCGAGCAGGGCCACCGCGGTCCGGCCCGCCCGGTGCCGCCATCGCTGCGTGCGCCAGGTGCGGAAGTTCCCCCACCGCGAGTTGTTCACCAGCAGCGGGCCGCCGCCGATCTGCTCGGCGAAGAGCTTTTCCAGGTAGGCCCGAGTGACCTCGTCGCTGGGTCCCGGCGGCTGGCTGACGTCGAACCCGTCCAGGCCCGCCGCGCGCCAGGACGGCTCATCGGTCTCCACGATGAACGTCGAGACGCCGTTGCCGATGGGGTAGCCGTGCACCGCGAACACCCCGTCCGGGCTCTGCTCGTGCACGAAGGTCAGCCCGTCGAACCGGTACGTGGTGCCGAACCAGATGAACTTCGCCGTCGCGGTCACCACGCTCGGGCTGAACACCTCGGAAAAGCGGGCCCGCATCAGTGAGTTCGCGCCGTCCGCCGCGACCACCAGGTCGTATCCGGCTTCGAGCAGGTCGTCCGGCTGGGTGGGCGCGAAGAAACGGATGTCCACCCCGGCGTCCAGCGCCCGCTGCTGGAGCAGCGACAGCAGCGTCCGGCGGGCCACGGCGGCCATGCCGTTGCCGCCGAACCGCCACCGCTCCCCCCTCAGCCGCACCTCGATCGGGTCCCAGTGCACGCCGTGCTCGGTCAGCGCGCGGCGCAGCACCGGATCGGCGGCGTCGATGCCGTCCAGGGTGGCGTCGGAGAAGACTACGCCGAAGCCGAACGTGTCGCCGGCCCGGTTGCGCTCGTACACGGTGACCTCGCGGTTCGGGTCGCTGCGCTTGGCCAGCAGGGCGGCCAGCAGGCCTCCGGGGCCGCCGCCGAGGCAGGCTATCCGCACGTGAACTCCCATATGTTTCGATCTATTGACGAGCGGAGAGATTATGAAACATAATAGCGCTCATGCTCGTGATGGCAACCCCCCGTCTGGTGCTGGCGAAAGAGCCCCGATGAAGCCGCGGGCCATCCTGTGGGACCTGTTCGGCGACCATCTCCGCTACATCGATGATGGCCGGGTGCCGATGCGTGCGCTGACGCAGTTGCTCGACGTGTTCGGGATCGGGGAGAGCACGAGCCGGGTGGCGCTATCCCGGATGCGCCGGGAGGGCTGGTTCACCACCTGCCGCGACGGGCGGCAGACCAGCTACGCGCTCACCGCCCGGAGCATCAAGATGCTCGACGAGGGCCGGGCGCGCATCTTCGACCGCGGCCGTGACGACTGGGACGGCATCTGGCGCATGGTCATCTACGCGGTGCCCGAGGAGAGCCGCGGGGAGCGCGACCGGGTCCGCCGGACGCTCGCCTGGCACGGGTTCGGGCCGCTGGCCGCGGCCACCTGGATCAGCCCGCACCCACGGCTCGACACCGTGCGCGGCGCGCTCGCGGACCTGTCCGCCACCCGCATGGACCTGCTGGAAAGCCAGGCGCTGAACCGCGCCGCGGACCGCGAGATGGCGTTCCGCTGCTGGGACCTGGACGGCCTCGGCCGGGACTACGTGGAGCTGATCAGCGCCTACCAGCAACTGCCCGCCGCTCCCGAGCTGGCCGCGCTGCGCGGCCCGGAGGCGCTGCGGCGCCAGGTGGAACTCGTGGCGTCGTACCGGGCGCTGCCGTTCCGCGATCCGGACCTGCCGGCCGCGCTGCTGCCCGAGGGGTGGCAGGGACGCCGCGCCCACGCGCTGTTCACCGCCGCCCACGACGCGCTGCACGGCCCGGCCGATACATTCGTCCGGGACGTGGTGCTGGAATCCCGCCCTTGACGAGGAGGTCACCATGACAGAGAACTTCGTGCTGGTGCACGGGGCATGGCACGGCGGATGGGCGTGGCAGCCGGTGGCGAGCTGGCTGCGCGCCGCCGGCCACCGGGTGTGGGCACCGACCTGCCCCGGGCTTGGCATCGACGACGACCCGCGGGGCGTGACGCTGGCCGGCTGCGTCGACAGCGTGGTGAGCCAGGTCGAGGCGTCGTGGGCCGTCGATATCACGCTGGTCGGGCACAGCTGGGGCGGCTACGTCATCGCCGGCGCGGCGCCGCGGCTGGCGTCCCGGCTGAAGGCCCTGGTGTTCTGGAGCGCCTTCGTGCCCGAGGCCAGCCGCTCGCTGTACGACGAGGTCCCACCGCACTACCAGGAGCTGTTCAGCCAGCTGGCCGGGGCGTCCGCGGACAATACCGTCGCGCTGCCGCTGGAGGTGTTCCAGGGCGGCTTCATGGGTGACGCCGACCCCGCCGCGGCCGCGGCGGTGCACTCTGTGCTGCGCCCGCAACCCTTCCGGACTTTCACCGATCCGCCTGCTGACGAGGCCTACCGCAGCATGGGCATCCCGCTGCACTACGTGCTCTCCGACGCGGACGTGGCGCTGCCGCCGGGTGAGTACGGCTGGGACCGCTTCGCCGAGCGGATCAAGGTCTCCCCCGTGCCGGTGCCCGGCAGCCACGAGTCCATGTTCACCCGCCCGGCCGAACTGGCGGACGCCCTCCTTCAGGTGGCCGTCGGGCACTGAGTTCGGCGTATCGGCGATCGACCCACCGGCCTTCGGGACCGGCTGCTCTAAATCGGGTATCGCATGGGCTCGGTAGTGTAGGTGCGGCCGGCTGGGGTGATCCACTGGTGGTAGCCCGGCCTCGGCTGAGTCACGGTCCAGCCGGGGATTGCTTTACTTTGTGGTCGCGGCGGCAGCGGCAGCCGCCGTTGCAGCCGCATGTCCTGCCGCCCTTGTGGTGCGGCACCGCATGTTCGAAATCGCAGCGCCGGGCGGCGCGGACGCAGGTGGGCTGGGTGCACT
>WNGJ01006410.1_pt1 | contig 12451 bp, 7 predicted proteins | sample 5400611 | NCBI WGS metagenome assembly WNGJ01 (sample SAMN13153375, study PRJNA577476) | soil metagenome | isolation source: 40 cm soil or saprolite under Garry oak tree replicate 1 | place: USA:California | collected 2016-06-15
GCGAATTCATTCGCCGGACGCGCTGGCTAAATTGCAGTCCGGAGACGGTAGCTGGGAGCAAATGGTTCCACCGCAGGTGGTGCAGATCATCAAAGAACGCGAATTTTTTGGTTACCGCAGACCAATTGCAGCGTAGCAGTCGGGCCATCGGTGTTTCCTGAAGCCACATGAAGATTGCGGCTGCTCAAATTTCCTGTTCGCTCGGTGATCCAAACGAAAACCTTCTCAAGGTTGCCGATTTTTGCGCACGAGCCAAAGAAGCTGGCGCTGGTCTGATTGTTTTTCCCGAAATGGTTGATACCGGCTACTCGATGCGGGTAGTTCAAGATCACGCTGCTTCGTGGAACAACGGGTTTGTCCCTGGTCTTCAAGAAACTGCCAGGAAGCTTTCGATTGCAATCGTTAGCGGCGTATCGGAGCGGGATAGCACATCGATTTACAATTCCCAGATTTTTGTCGATCAAGAGGGCAACATCACGGCGAAATATCGCAAGACCCACCTGTATGCAGTTGCGCCCGTTGAAGAGCAGAAGTGCTTTGCTCCGGGCGATACGTTTGCCAGCGTTGCCCATGGCGGTCTGCGCTTTGGTTTCAGCATCTGTTACGACCTTCGGTTTCCGGAGATGTACCGAAAACTGGTTACCGAACAGAATGTGGGCGTTTTTGTCGTCTCTTCTGCCTGGCCCTTCCCGCGCGTCGAACATTTTCGGACGCTTGCCCTGGCGCGCGCGATCGAAAACCAGAGTTACGTAATCGCATCGAACCGCGTCGGCAAAGACGATAACTTATGGTTTTGTGGTAGCTCCGCGATCATCGATCCCCGCGGGGTGGCGATTGCAGCCGCATCGGCCGACCGCTAAGAACTTATTCAGGCCGACGTGTCCGAAGAGCTTGTACGCTCAGTCCGCAGCCGGGTGGAGGCATTCGCACATCGCCGGCAGGATTTATACAAATAGAAGGAACACGAAATCCGGGTAGTCAGCCTTGATTTAGATTGTAAGTAACAGCAGGCCGCAGCTTTTCAGTAATCTCCAAAACATGATGAGATTTGGCGAGGATGTGGCGCGCCAAGTCCCCGTAACCGGTCAGAGCTCGAATTAACGTAGGCTGGGGTTTGGCGCGCGGATGTCACACGCCAAACCCCGTAATCGATTAGAGTTCGAATCTGGTGCCACTGGTCTCAGCACATAGACTTACAAGTAAGTTGCCGTTTGGGTCATAGACCTTGACGGTTGCGGACCCCGTATTGGCGTCTCCTGTCGAATCCACGGTTGTTTCCCCTGCAATGATCGTCCAGCCCGTAAAGACGTTTTGAGGATTAAACGTGAAGAATTTGAAGCGAAACGCATAGTTATTGTCAGTGGTATGGCGCCAAACACCTTCTCCAGGCGTCTTCAGAGCCTGCGGTGTGCCTGCGTTCGACTCCACCACCGTGCCTCCCGCCACAAATTCTATTAGTGACGGGAAGCTCCTTATCACGTGACCGGAGCAATCGGTCAGAGTTATCTGCATCTCCCAGGTCCCTTGAAGTCTTCCGCCTTCCGTCCCTCCCAAGTCCCTTGAAGTTCTTCCGCCCTGCGTGGTTTCGCCGGACGCCGGTGCTACGGCAATCAGGGTGGCCAACGCACACGCGAAGAGTACGGAGCTCATTGTGCTCTTAATTAGTCTTGTCTTCATAAGTATTGTTTTCTCTTTTTTTAATTTCCTTTTGTTGTTCTGGCCTTCTTTGATCTCTCATCGCGAGAAGTCATTTCCGGCCGTTCACTTATTCCTTCGCAGAATTTGGCGGGGCGTTACGCGGAAAGTGCAGAAAATTTGGGGAAGCGAGGGGTTGCCCAGATGGCTCGGATAACAATCAAACTTTCGCCGCCAATTAGGAGAAAGGCCTAATGACGCGAATAGCGGACCGCGTGGATCACCCGCCTTCCGCCATTCGGAGTAACTCCCCTACCGCACGGTTGACCCTCCCACGGTCGGGAGGTGTCAAGCGTGCATGATATGGCCCTGAGCAGCTTCGTTATTGTTTCCTTGCGACGCCGCGGGCCGTATCTAGACCATCGGCTGCGCCGAACTGCAATTCCCTGCCACCGTCGACGATGGCGAAGGCCCGCGTGTGGTTGGAGCCGTTACTGAACCACTGCATCGTGCCCGTGCCATCCGGGTTCACTGTGTAGGTTCCGACGATCGGGTTATCGGCGGTGCCACGTTGAATGACTAAGCCCCCCAGATTGGCGGTATCGTGAAACTTAAACGTACCAAGGCCGTCAAACCAGATAACGCCGACGCCGTCAACCGGAATGTTTGTCGTATTATTAGACGGATTGCTAGGTCCTAAGTGCTCGCCGTAACTGCTGTACCCATAAACGCCAGTGAGGCTTGCATTGCTATAGTTCGTAGCAAAAGGCCCGCTCGCATTAACCTTTGGAACTACTGACAAAGCCAGAGCAAAGAGCAGTGCGACCAGCGCCGTTCCGTTTTTTAATGTCATTTTCATAAGTGTTATTTCCTTTCGTTGTTTTGGCCTTCCGTGACTTCTCATCATTGAGAACTCATTTCCGGCCGTTCACTGAGGTACTTCGCAAAATTTGGCGGTTCGTTACGCGGAAAGTTTGGAAGATTAGGAACCGTGGATGTCGCGGATTACACGGATGAGAACGGAATTTGGTGGAGAAGATCGTTTCGGCGAGCCGCGTGCGCTCCCCAGACATTATCTCCGCGCGAGGGAGGCGACGATTTTTTCGAAGCGGAGATCGCCGCGCAATGGAAACTTCCTGATTTGGGAATCCAGGTAGGTTGTTCCAGCTCGCTTAGAATCTTTTCTTTAGCTGGACGTACCAGAACCGGCCTTTGATCGTGGCAAGCGATCCGTCGTAGCCACCCGAGCCAGCTGCAAACGGCGGGTCTTCGTCGAACACGTTCTGCATTCCAAGGGAAATCGTGGTGTTATTCAACCAAGCGCGCCGCCCACAGGGATTGTATTCGGCCGTGGAGACAGGCATGACATTTTTTTCCTTGCCGTCCTCCATCTTTACGTTTTTACCTCCATCCTTAGCAAAGCCAGGCACTGGGGCCGGAGCAGGCGGCGGCAGGTTGAACGTGTACGACGCGATCAGGTCGAAAGTAATCCACTCTCGCACTTTTCGCGCGCGCCAAGGCAAGAACCCACTTCTCGGCATTTGTGGTGTGGGCGAGTCAGTCAGACTGACATTGTCATCTTCGTATTGGCCGGTGTAGTGGACCACCGCGCCAATATCCAAACCCTGCATCCATGTATCAGGTGGGCCGTCGTAGAACAGACTGAAATTGGCGCGATTCCATGGCAGTGAGCCGGTCAGAGTAAATCCACCCGGTATAACTTCGCCCGCGATACCGAACCGTTTTGTATCAGGCAAAATCTGAAGCTCAGCCCGGGAAAGCCAGGTGGCGTTAATCGTGGCCGTCAGCCGGCCAAAATCACCGTGACCAAAGATCGAAGAGTCCAGAATATAGGTGGCTTCGTAGTCGAGACCTTCAAAGATCGCGCCTGTAAGATTCTTGTTAGGATCAATGACCAGGATGATTCGTCCCGGTTCACCAGGAACCGTAGAAGGGCCACGGAAAACCAGACCGGGGATATCATTATTGACAATGAATTGAAAACCGAGGAACGACGTGATCGATCGCATGTCGATATGCCACCAATCGGCGCTGAGCGTCAGGCCCTTGATCCATTTCGGGCTATAAACAGCCCCATAAGACCATTCATAGGCCACCTCCGGCTGTAGGTTGGGATTTCCTAAAACGCGGCCCTCCGAGCCGTAGAAAGATCGCAAAAGCGGATCGACTACCCCAATCGGACTCCCTGTGGAAGCCGGCGAAATCTCCGATAGAGCCGGAGCATGAAACGCTTCGGTGTAGCTGCCACGCAGGGTCAGAGCCCCTATCAATTTGGGGTCAACCGGCTGCCAGCGAACCGAGATCTTTGGCTTCTGCGCGTTATACTGGCTGTGCGCCGCCGGTTGAAAGGGGAAAGCTGCAGAGGGTAGAACTGCAGAGGTGTTCTGGCTGTACCACTCCTCGCGTTCGGCAAAGTCAACCTCGAAGCTGTAGAAACCGGGGAAGTTCCACGTCGGGCTGGTAAAGGGAACGCGCACTTCTTGGTAGATTGACCAAGCATCTCGGTTCACTCTGGCGCTTCCACCATTCGTCGAGCCAATGCTTTGAAAGGTTGTATCGAGCGCGTCACGATCGAGCGTCCATCTTGGCGCATCATACTCACCGCCGAGAGCAAATGAGACCGGCCCGGCGGGAAGGTTGAACAGGTCGCCGTTAATAGTGGCATAACCAATGGGCAACTCATATTCGCCTGTGTTATGCAGAGTGACATAAACTTTCGCTCTGGCCGCCTTGGTGTTGTGAGCATTGAAATTCAGGAACGGATCAAATGCGGTAGCTGGGTCCGTATCCAAAAGTGCTTCCCGCAATCCAGGCTCGCTCACTTCACCGACAGACAAATTCTGCCCCTCGTTCCGGGAATAACGAAAACCCAGCTCCCAGTTCCATGTCTTGAAATAATCGCCGAATTCCCCCATCTCGCCGCGCAGTCCAACATCGAACAGATAATCGTGGTAAGTGAACTTTTCGTGTCTCGGACCGGTGTCGTTAATGGCGCGAAACTGAACTCCGGTAGTTACCGGAAGACCGCTTCCATCGGGAAAAAAACCTGGAATCGTCGCATCGGCGACCGTGAAGGGGTTAAACGGATTCTGAATTGGCACACTGAAGGCGCGCGGACTAAAAGGCCCATTCGTGCCTGGGATCTTGAATGGATCAGGAATAATTGGTACCGCGGCGGCGGACGCATCGAAAAATGAGCGAACAAATTTAAAGTCCGCAAATACCACCAGGTATTTGTCACACAGATCGCGCGTGAAGGAACCGTAGAAGGCTTGGCGGTCAGCCGGTGGCAGTTCTGGCGTTATCGCCGCGAAGTTATAGAAGAAGTAGTCGCCACCTCCTTTATAAGCAGTACCGAACTGTGGACGGAATTGGAACGCATGCGGGCCGATGATACCGGGGGCGCCGGGATACGCATTGGGATTAATCACAAATTTGTTCTTATAAAATGGCGAAGTTTCCGCATTCGGAGCCGAGTGCGGCAGCGGCGTGTTCACGCCGGGTAGCGGTGTACCGCCTGGACCGAAAAACATTCGTGGAAGCAAGCGGAGGCTAAGAACGCTGCCGGGTGTGCCGAACTCGCGACCTTCAAATCCTCCCCAGGGTATGTAAAACGCGTTAGCCGTTAGGTCCCGGTCACGACTAAACAGGCCGCCCGTACGTTCCCAGAAATCAGCAACAACCACGATATCTGTTTTGTCATCGCCCGTGCCAGCTTTGATCCACGCCTCCCACTCGCCCATGTCGTTAGACGCTCCCAGGTTGGTGTTCCCGTAACTGCCCCCGATCTCCAGCCCACGGAACTTGTGGACCAAAAAGAAGTTAAGCACGCCGGCGATCGCATCGGAGCCATACACAGCCGAGGCGCCGTCCTTCAAGATGTCGATGTGATCAATCATGGGAAACGGAATCAGGTTAATGTCCACACCTCCGCTGAACCCGACGGCGTTCAACGAACCAAGGGCGACACGTTTTCCGTCAACCAGCACCAGGGTTTCTTTTGGCAACAAGCCGCGCAGGTTGAATTGAACGGTGCCGTCCCCGCCAGTGCGGGCGTTCAGGTTCTTGGCCCCCCCCGCCTGCTGTGGCAGAAAAGTTGTTAGGTCGGTTGCATTGCGAATGCTCAGTTTTTCAATGTCTGCCGGACGATACGTATCCACTGGATTTGGGCCGACTTCTTCAGCTGTGGGAATGTTCGAGCCAGTGACAATGATACGCTCCACTTCGGCCGTTCCGGCCGTTGTCACTTGGGCAGGAGGCGGCGACGTTACCGCCGCCGGCGCAATCGCCTGAGCGGGAACCTTGGGAGCGATCAACAGATTAACGCCGAAAGCAGCGGCGAAGACAGCTTGGCTTATTGCGGGAAGGACTACCCTAACTTTCACTGCTAGTTGTTCTCTTGGTTCGCGAGTCTGGTTAGCCAACTGACTAATGGCAAGCTCAATCGAGACTCCCAGAATTAGCCGACGCTACGCTACCGAGAGAAACCGAGGCGTTATTTGGAAACCATTTCTTTCGGCGCTAACGAGGCGACGATTTTTTCGAAGCGCGGATCGCCGCGTAGCGGATCCCACATCGGATCCAAGCGTAACTCGCCATAACTTGGACCACCCGGATTTTTGGTGACGGCTTCTAGTTGCTCGAGCGCCAGGTCAGTTTCACCCGCCCAGGCACAAATCGTCGCAAAGGACCTTTTTATGGATCCCTCATTAGTATATGGCCCGAACATTGGGTCTTGGGCAGTGGGCACCAGTTCCATCCCGCGCTCCATCGCACGTCGGCCTTCGCTCAGCGCCTCTTCTTTTCTTCCCAAGGCTGCATCGATCAGCCCGAGATCGGAAAGTAGACCCATATTATCGGGGTGAACACGTAGCTCTTCCTCCAGCTTTGTGCGCACCTTCATAAAGGCCGCGCGCGCAGCCACCGCGTCTCCTTTCAAGCGAGCAACTACGCCCAGCCAAAAGTCACGGCTACCTTGATTGAAGCCGGCGTCGAGCGTTTGCTTCAGGGGAAGCGCCGCCGCAATGCTACCAACGGCGTCCAAGTCGCGATCACACAAAGCAAGATCCAGGCGAAGGCCCGCCACAAAGGGATCTTCCGCTGACCCAGGTTCATTGGCCAGAGCCTTTTCAATTGCAGCACGCACAGGTCGTCTGTCCGCTCGCCTATCTAATTCAATGTAAGCACGAATGATCCGCGGCCGACTGCGGTCTGGTTGAACTGCGATGATACGATCCATAACTCTGGCCATTTGCTCGTAGTCGTGCAACCGTAGGTAGGTCGTTGCGAGGGTAATCAGGTAAGGGATATTTCGAGGATCGAGCTCACATGCGCGCTCGAGATTGTGTGTGGCCTCAGGCCAGCGATTTTGTCTCCGGTCGATCAATCCAGCCAACTCGAAAGGCTGCGGGTTATTCGGTAAACTCTGTTGAGCAAGAGCAAGTTCGGCGCGGGCGCGGTCGTAATCGGAATATCCCCAGTAGAGATGCCAGCCCAACGCCAGGTGCGCTTCCCCCGAATCCGGCCTCAACCGAAATGCAGAATCTATGGCCGCCTTTGCCAGGGCCAAACGAGCGGGGCTGTGGTCAATCTCTTGCTGATAAACCAAATCATGCACAAAGGCTAGCTGGCAAAAGGCGAGAAAGAAGTTAGGATCACGAGCAACTGCCTTATTAAGAAGTTCCACAGCCTCGGAACGATCCACGAAATTCGCCGAGGAGGGCAGCTGGGCGTTGTAAATTAGGGAGACGGCGCGGACATAAAAATCATAGGCCACCAAATCCTGAGTTGGTCGCTCTTCAATGGACGCCTTCTCACTGGCTGACAGCTTGGCGTGAAGGCGCTCGGCAACTTTTTGCGCGATCTCACTTTGGATGGCGAACAAATCATTCAAATCGCGGTCGTATTCCTCGGCCCAAACGTGGGTGTCGGTGCGCGTTTCGATCAACTGCGCATTCAAGTGAATCCGATCACCGCTCCTGCGTGCGCTTCCCTCCAACACGTGAGACACGCGAAGCGCATCGCCGATCTGGCGCACATTTCGTTTGCCACGGTAATTCATCACGCTGGTCCGGCTGATGACTTTGAGATCCGCGATCTTCGCCAGCTTGGTCAGAATGTCGTCCTGCACACCATCGGCGAAGACGGAGTTTTCCTTCTGGTCGTTCAGATTTTCAAACGGCAGAACGGCGATTCCAGTTGTTACCGGTTGCCGGATCAATTCGCTTTTCCAAATGATCCACCCGGTTGCTGCTGCTAGCGCGATCAGAGACCCTGCTGAAAGCGCGCTGGCTGGATTGCGCCGCACCCATTTCCTTCCTCGCGCGAAAACTCCAGTGTGCCGCGCCCGAATCGGTTCGTGCTTTAGCCAACGTTCGATATCTTCAGCCAGCGCGACAGCGGAAGAGTACCGGCGCTTTGGATCTTTTTCGAGACACTTGAGGCAAATTGTGCTGAGATCGCGATCTATTTTCGGATTTAAGAGGCGCGGTTGCCGCGGCTCCGTATCGAGCAGCAATTTGATAGTCTCGTACGTTGTTCCTCCGGCAAAGGGCGGCTGACCTGTTAGCAATTGGTAAAACACTGCGCCGAGTCCGTACACATCCGTGGCGCTTGTAAGCTGGGTGTTATTACCAACCGCCTGTTCTGGTGCCATGTAACTGGGCGTCCCCAAAACTTCCATCGTGCGCGTGACCGTGCTCTCCGTTTCGACCAATCTGGCAAGACCGAAATCGGTAAGGTGCGGCTCGCCTTTTTGATCCAGCAGAATGTTTCCCGGCTTGATGTCTCTATGCAGGATGCCGTGTTCATGCGCGTAGTGCACGGTGCGCGCCACCTTCGCGATTAATTCCGCCGCCTGCCGGATCGACATCGGCGTGCGCCTGATTACTTCGTCAAGTTGACCGCCTTCGACGAACTTCATGCTGAAATAACACGAGCCGTCGCGCTCGCCCACTTCGTAAATGGGAACGATCGACGGATGATCGAGGCTGGCGGCGGCTTCTGCTTCCATTCGGAAGCGCTTGAGGTGCGCTTTCGTGGCCCACTGCCCGAGTCCAATCACCTTTAATGCGACCGTCCGGTTAAGACTTTTTTGTCGGGCGCGAAACACGACGCCCTGACCGCCGCGGCCGATTTCCTCCAGCAATTCGTAATCGCCCAGTTCTCCCAGCAGGTCGGCGGCGTGGGTCGCTTTTTTCTTTGACGCTGGTACGACATCATCGCGTGTTGTAGCCGGCATCGCTGATGCCAGTCCGCCGGGGTCATCCCGCTCCTGTGGGACAGTATCCGGCAAAATCGCCAGCGCGGTTTTCAGCACGCACCTGGTGCAAAGACCTTCAGGCGCGTCGGAGAAGATTTTGGCGCCGCACTTCTGGCAAATTCTGATTACTCTGATCATTGTCGGAGTCGCTCCCGCAGTCTCCCGTTGTACTCCGTAAAATTCTTCCATACGTTACGTCTCGAGCACGGCGATGAGATGGCGCAGCTCATCTTCGATATCGCCGGGGGTCGCAACGGTGTGGGCAATCTCTTCTCGCAATAACGATTGATAGCGTTGCCGAAATCGGTAAAACGCCTGCCGGACGGCATTTTCGGTAATCCCCAAGCGCGCGGCGATCTCCGCCTGTGACGGCGCGCCCGGTTCATCCGGCAGCAATTCCTTCAATAAATCAAACAACGTGGCGTTACCTGCCGCGTGGTATTCATCCTTTAATCGGCTGAGCACGTGTTCCAACACCGTCGAAGCCCACCGGCGTTCGTAAATCAGCTCGGCAGTCACTGGATCTGCTGGTTCCATCTCGGTCCGCTCGTCAGCACGCAGTCCTTCCAACGGGATGAGCCGCTGTCCTTTCCCACGCTTGATCGCCATCGCGCGACGCCGCTCGTCGGCCAGGAAATATTTCAGCGCCCCAAGCAGATAAGAACGGAGTCGTCCTTTTTCCTTGCGCACGGCACTAAGACTTCTGCGCTCCAATAGCTGAGCGAAAAACCCCTGAGTAACATCCTCCGCCTCCTCTGACCCGATTCCCTGTCGCCGCACAAAGCTATAAATGGGTCGCCAATAAATGCGGCAAAGTTTTTCTAACGCTTCGTGTGCCGCCGGCGATTCACCTTGCGCTTCCAGTACCATGCTCCAGTGCGTCGTCGTAAACGCGGCCCCGGCGTGATGGGCATTTCCGCCAATCGCGCTCAGTGAAGTCACCTCGTCAGCAGGCACGCAGCGATCCAAGTAAAAAAAACCGCCAAAAGCAAGCCATGACAATTCAAGATCAATGATTTCCGCCACGCTCCAGCGTTGATCTAAAACTGTGCGAGTTGCGCAGCGCTGATCGGCACGAATTCGCTTTCGTGCAAAACGACTCGCCTGGTCCCGCGTAGAAGCTGCCACCACTGCCTTGCCGAGCCGATCGCGATCAGGAGCACGAGGACGAGAAAGAAAATAGCGACAAACGCGTCGAACCGCCAGACGCCTGCCTGCCGCACCAAATCAGCCGCCCTGGCAGGATCGGCACTTCCGGCCGCCTCGTGCAAAAGCGAGCGCGCGCCGCTCAAAAAACCAAGTCTCGGATCGGGCGAAAAAACCTTCAGGTAACCAGCCGAAAACGTAACGACGCACATGAACGCAAGCGGCAAAACGGTGACGAAAAGATATTTCGCCCTATGCATTTTGATCAGAATCGTCGTGGCGAGGCAGAGCGCGACTACCGAGAGCAATTGGTTTGCCAGCCCGAAGAGGGGCCAAAGCGAGTTGATGCCACCGAGCGGATCGATCACTCCCTCGTACAAGAACCAGCCCCAGCCCGCGACCAGTAACACGCTTGAAAACAGGTTTGCGCTCCACGAACGCGTGTTACCGAGTGGACGCCAGAGACTGCCTAGAAAATCTTGAAGTAAAAAGCGCCCTACGCGCGTTCCCGCATCGATCGTTGTGAGGATGAACAGCGCCTCAAACATGATGGCGAAATGATACCAAAGCGCCAAGGCGGCCGGGCTAGCGGAAACTCGAGCGAACATGTCCGCCATGCCGACGGCAAAAGTTGGTGCGCCCCCCGCGCGATTGAACATGGTGGACTCACCCAAGTTAGCGGCGAGCTTCTGCATTTCCATTTCGGTTACGGGGAACCCAGCGGCGGAAACTTCTGCGACCACTCCCGCGGGTGCGCCTTTCGTGTTGATTGCAAAATATTCGCCGGGTTGCAACACGCACGCCGCGATCATTGCCATCAGAGCGACCATCATTTCGGTTACCATCGCGCCGTAACCGATAGTACGTATTCGCGATTCACGCTTCAGCATTTTCGGCGTCGTGCCTGAGGCGATCAGAGAATGAAAACCTGAAACTGCGCCGCAGGCGATCGTGATGCATACAAAGGGAAAGACTGGACCGGCAAACACGAGGCCGCTGCCGTCGATAAATTTCGTGATGGCCGGCATTTGCAATGTGGGATGGATCAGCACCACAGCTGCCGCGAGCATCGCAACCGTGCCAAGCTTCAAAAAGGTGCTCAGATAATCGCGCGGCGTGAGCAGCATCCATACCGGCAGGATGGAGGCGGCCAGGCCATAAATCATGATCGCCCATGCGAGCCATTTTTGGTCGTGTCGAAACCACGCCTCAATCGCAGGAAAATGCGCGAGAAATTGTCCGCCCCAAACGCCAAATGCCAACCCGAGCAATCCAAAAATAGTGATCGCAATCACGCTCACTTTTCCCGTGCGCAAACCGATTCCCATGATCAACGCCACCGGGATGGTCGTCGCGATGGTGAAAACGCCCCATGGACTTTGTGCAAGGGCCTGGACGACGACCAGCGCGAGCACGGCCAGCAAAATAATCATGATTGCCAGCACACTGATCAGGGCGAGTGCGCCGACGCCAGGCCCGATTTCTTCTTTCACCATTTGACCAAGCGTCTTGCCACCGCGCCGGATCGACGCGAAAAGCACGATCATATCGTGTACGCCGCCTCCGAGCGTCGCGCCGATCAGAATCCAAAGGGTGCCGGGCAGGAAACCAAACTGGGCTGCCAGCACTGGACCCACCAGCGGTCCCGGACCGGCGATCGCCGCAAAGTGATGCCCGAAAACCATCCAGCGATTTGTCGGCACATAGTCCTTGCTGTCGTTTTGCAGGATCGCCGGTGTGGCTCGCTCGTCATTGAGCAGCAATACTTTTGCCGCCAGCCATTTGCTGTAAAAACGATAGCTGATGCAAAGCGCGCAAAGGCCTGCCACGATAATCCAGAGGGCGCTGATTCGTTCGCCGCGGGAGAGCGCCAAAACGACGATCGCCCACAATCCCAGCGCCGAAACGGCGAACCAGAGCAGCTTCTTCCAGAGACTCATTCCGCTAGCAGTTTATTGAAATTGTTGCCGTGCGCCAGAACGTGTGATGTATCTATGCATGCGATTCGGTCACAAGATTAAAAAGCTGGTAAGCGGCCAGGGATTATCCAGCGCAAGAAAGCATACGCTCCGGTTTTTCCGGATGAACCGATTTCCGCTGGAGACAAAACGCGTTATTGAGACAATCGACCCAGCAGCTTTCGAGCAGATTCGCCAGCGATATGCCGTCGAAAATCCCGGCGAGCATTGGCCGAAGTATCTCGACCTTGACCGCTGGATCGATATGAACATTCGCCGGATTCGTGAGACCGAGCTCGATTTGGCGCGCCGAAAGCGCATTCTCGACCTTGGCTGCGGCGCGGGATATTTTCTCTACATCGCCCAACTGCTCGGGCATTCGGGGCTCGGACTCGATGTGGACTACGTGCCCATGTTTGCAGACATCACT
>WNGJ01010728.1_pt1 | contig 12449 bp, 11 predicted proteins | sample 5400611 | NCBI WGS metagenome assembly WNGJ01 (sample SAMN13153375, study PRJNA577476) | soil metagenome | isolation source: 40 cm soil or saprolite under Garry oak tree replicate 1 | place: USA:California | collected 2016-06-15
GCTGCTGGTCCCGACTTGAAACCCACTCATAACGCGCAGTACTGGGCGGAGAAAACCCGCAATTTTGATTTCTCGGGAGAAGACCGCGTTCCTGCCGAGCTCTACAACAAGATCCTTTGGGAAGGGCTCAAAGGAACACCGGCTCCAGCCGTCAAAACCCGCTTCCCGAAAGTCACAGTCGATGCCGACGACGACGGGAAATAGACCAAACACAAACCACTCACACAAATCGGTGGGACCCTCGGGTCCCACCGATTGTTTTGCTTAGGATCTGAAGCTGCGGCTCCGACAATAAGCAACAGCGTGCCCAACTCTTGTTGTTGATCTCCGGTTTAGCCTCGCTGTACAGGCTGGTGCTCGGTGGTCTTCGTCTACTGTGGCGGCATCGCGTGTGGGTTTTTCATCGCCTGCAGGTCACTGCTCGATTTTCGACTGTGCATCGCCGACAACGGCGCTGGGCGCTCCAGCGGACAGCACCACCGGCCGGCTAAACGTAATCTCCATCTCCGTGAATTTCGGCAACACCACGTCGCGTCCGTGCCGCGTCAGCATAAACACGCCGGAAACGCACTCGGAAACAATCCTCGAAGTTCCCGCGGTGGACACGTCGGTCGCCGTCGAGAGAATCGCCTCCAAGATCAGTTGCGTTCCGTCATCAGCCACTTTGGCCAACCCGCCCGTCACTCCCAGGTTTAAAAGCGTCCACGCGGCGCCGGGCCGGTCGCCTTGCATTTCCCCCTCCGGACGCACTCTTGTGTGCGAGCGCCGGTCCAAGCTGACTCCCGCCACAGAAGCGTCGATGCGTTTGTCGGTTCCGTCCGGGTTGGTTACCGAGGTAAACGAAAGCAGCAGAGAACCTGAACGGCTCATCATCCGCGGTTTCTGCGCTTTCGCGACTCTCCCTTCCAGCACACTTCCCGCAGGTAACACAAAGGTGGAACTAACCGAGATCGGCTCGATCAGTCGGGCTCGAAAAGTATCCCCTTCGTGACTCCCGGACGCGCTGACAGCGTCCATGAGGATGACCTTGGCCTGCGTGCCTGCAGGAACCGTCATTGTCTCCCCGGATGCCAGAGAAGCTTGGCTGCCAGACTCAGAAGCAAAAGCCGCGGTATCCACAAACGCTTGAAGGTTGGCGGTAAGCCTGGCCGTCGACGCGCTCTAATCCGCGCTAGAGGCCGCCCTGACGGTGGCGTCTGGCGTTTTCGCTGATCCTGCGCTCGCCTTCGTGCTCCTTTTCCGCGACTCTGCCCGGACCTCGACCTCCTGCGTGATTGACAACAGCGAAACCTGCAAATCCATCGTTCTGCCGTCGGGCAACAGCACCTGCGCCAAACGGAACGTCGGATATTTGTCGTGCCGGGGAGCGAAAAGCTTCATCGCCCAGGGCCAATGGTCATTGGGCGCACGCCGTCGTTGCTCTAACCTGTCGACTACCAAGCGGACAGGGCTGCGCGCTTGAAGCAGTTCCTTGTCACGCCAATAGACGCTACGAATCAGCCTGCCTTCCACAAGGTCTCCCGGCTTCAGAGACGCACGCATAATGCTGGGTTCGAGTTGCACCTTGATATAGAGGAAAGAATCCGCGGCGGCGGCGAAGGGCATCGCGTTCTGCCCGTGCAGGGCAACCGGCAAGATGGCAAAGAAGAAAAGCACCGAGGTGCGGACGATAGAAAACACACGATTTACCTTGCCGTGCAATAATGTTGTCCCCCTCCGATCTTGCTTCATTCGATCGACTCTCGCTTGACATGCTCCCGTCAGTGAGCCGTAGAGCTTAGGCAGGGTTCATTGCGGGCGTATCTTCTCGATATGAATAATCCAAGACACGTGTTCGAGACCAGAACGGAAAAGGCTCACAGCCCGGTAATCTCGAATGTGGCCGGAATTGCTACCGTTCTTCCAGCCTGATCTACAGCCGTTGTCCGCTTCGGCGACACGGAAGCGACCGAAACTCTGACGGACCGACGTTCAGCCGAACATTGCCTCGATTCGGCGTGGTGAGAGATAATGCGGAGATCCTCGGAAAGAGAATCTCCGTTTATGCCCATTCGCAGCCTGGATGTCACTGCCGCGGAGGCAGCCGCTCTTCGCGAACTCTCCAATCGCTTCCCACCCTCGCCCTTAGCCCGCAAAGCCGCGATAAATGCGGTTAGGAGTCGATGTGCTCGCCTCGTCGGCGCGGTCGGCAAAGATGAGGTGGCCGTTCTGTGCAGAGGTTCCCATCGAATCGACGCTTGGCCTGGGGAGCCGCACTCGTGGCCACTGGTTTCTCCACGCTTTTCATGTAGCAACCATCTTGGGTGCTATGATTCTGGACGGTTGCACGCGCCGCCGCACGGTCGAACTGAATGTCGTCGGTGGTAACCTGCACCCACGAGGAGGATGCCCGAAGTCGGGTCACAAAATACAACGTCGGCTGGGTACTTCCATTTTTTGTTTGGCAACTTGAACCCCGGAGGAAATGAATCCATGACGAAACAGCGAATTGGTGTGCTGGTTGTGAGCGCGTTACTCGCGGTGGCGAGCTTGGCTCAGGCGCCGCCCGCGAAACAGAAGCCTGCCGCGAAAAAGAGCGGGGGCGCGGTGAGCGGCGGACCGGTGATGCCGGGATCCGAGCAATGGATGGATGTTCCTGCGGCCGCTCTGGTGGGGACTCCGTCGGTGGAGATGGGCGGAACGCTGAAGATAGCCATTCTGCAGGGCGACCCGATGACAGCCGGCCGTTCGTTCACAGTTAGGCTTTCCGGCACGGACGGGACAAAGATTGCTCCGCACTGGCATCCGACGACGGAAAATGTAACCGTGATCAATGGCGCATTTCTGCTGGGAATGGGCGCAAAGTGGGATGACTCCGCAATGAAAGAAATCCCCGTGGGAGGCTTCGTTTCCGCGCCTCCGCAAATGAGGCGACGAATTAGTTTTTCGGCGGCCAGCCTGAGGCAAGTGGCAGATCTCGGAGGGTGCCGGCGCACCGAGTGAGATCGGTTCCCATGTAAGTTCCGGATGGCACTCGGCCGCGATCAACGGCAGGAGACAGACGTCATGCGATCAACATAGATCGCACGATGAACACAGTGACCCCCTAACGGATATAATCTTGGCTTGCAATTATGCGGTCATGGCGGTAAGGTCTGCGCCATTCGTCGGGCCGGGGTCCCCGATCAACGAGCCTGCAGTAGTCCTGAAGGCACTCAAGATCGAGGGCAGGTTCTTGGTAGGCGTCGCAGTGCGCCTAGAAGAGAGAGACGATTCAGGGACGACTCGCGACCTGTCAGAGGACTTAGCGCCGGCAATGGCAACCTCCGGGGAACCCAAGTTCCTGCACATTTCTTTGCTCGATGAGGAGGAGGACTATGAGGACTCTTGGATCAAGAAGCCTATTAGCTGTACTGTTAGTGCTCGCAGTCACTACGATCGCGGGCCTCGGCGCACGCGCACAAAAGGACGACGAACGTGGACAAGCCCATTTGTTCCGCGCAGAGTTGCGGGGACGAAACGAAGTTCCCTTAACATTGTCAGGCGCGCATGGGAGCCTCGAGTTGACCGTCAGCCAAGATGAAAGTTCCGCGCACTTTGTACTGACCTACGAAGGCTTGCGGACGCACATCATGTTCTCCCACATCCACGTGGGACAGCCGAACGTCAATGGCGGTGTAACCGTCTTCTTTTGTGACAACACCACACCACCCCATACTTCCCGGACGTGCCCCGAGCAGGCTGGGACGGTCGAGGGTGATTTCACGACCGCTGACGTAATAGGACTCACTTCGCAGCAACTCGCCGCACACGATTTCGCAGCGTTGCTCGCTGCAATTCGTGCAAGGCAAACCTATGCCAACCTCCATACCATGGACAGTCCCGGCGGCGAAATCCGCGGACCAATCAAGCCCGGCAAGGAATAGCCGCAAGCCTTTATTGCGCAGCAGCCTTTTGGAGGACCACCGCGGCAAAAGCCGCGGGCAAGTGTGCATCAGCCAAGGAATCTGCTCTTCGCCTTCTCTGCGGCCGAATGCTCTTTTCGTCATTTCGGCTCAAGCCACGACGATTCTGCACGACTGGTCGACAATCCAACAAACAGGCAGTCACTTCCTGTTTGCCGATTATCCGACCCACGACCAGCAAACACCATGCGACATATCGTTAGTAATCTGGAGGTTCATATCCGTGCCGGCCTCTCAAGGCGTTTCTCTGAACTAGCCGTTTTCGACGCGCGCCTTTATATCCGAGTACGCCGCATCGATGAGCCGGCTTAGCGCTGTGGCGCTTGTGGCCGTTCCCGGTCTCAGCTTCACATGGCGCATGAACTTGCCGGTGCCTTGCAACAAGCGGGCCGGATCCGGCAGCGCTGCGCCGTGAAAGAACCCCACGTTTACGTGCGAAGCGAATACATTGACGTAGCCGAAGGGCGCATCTCCCAAACATGCAACCGGGCAGCCGTCATGCAAAAGCTCCCGAACTTCGTCCCCGCATTTTCGCATCACCTCAAACCACTGATGCGCGATGGCTCCCAATTCACCTGCATGCTCTTTCATCCACGCATCGATGGCGGTATCCCGCTCGACAGCGCCGTTGAATCGCAGCAAATCCGTTCTCATCGTCGCTCCACTTTCTGCTTTGAGATCTGTGGTTACGTAACACTCTTATCTTCCCTCCAGCAAAATCCCTTGTCTGGAACAGTCTTTCTTGTACTACGCATACGAGATGGCGACGCGTCCACAAACGCTATACGGAATCGCGGATTCACCCGTCGGCCTCGCAGCTTGGCTGATCGACGACGGTGACGGTGATGCACAGCCCGCGGCGGCGATCACCGCGGCCATGAGCCCGCCCTCGACCTGGACAATCCCAGGACCAAATTTACACGAGACGACGTGCTTGACAACATCACGCTCTATTGGTTGACGAACACGGGGATTTGTTCAGGACGTCTCTATTGGGAAACAAGTTTCCATTTTTCGACTTCAAGAACGCCTCCATCCCGGTGGCCGTGAGCGTCTTTCCCGGCGAGCTTTACCAAGCGCCGCGGAGTTGGGCAGAGCGGGCGTATCCCAAACTCATCCATTACAACAAGGTTGAAAAGGGCGGGCACTTGCGGCATGGGAACAGCCGTAACTCTTTTCGGAAGAGGTTCGCGCGGGTTTCAGATCACTGCGTTAATTAGAGCGGAGTGGCGGCGCGCACGATGGGCGCGCCGCCTTCCGTTTCCGGCAGGAAACAATCCGCCAGTACGGAGAAAGAGTTCTCATCTTGTCGTGTGCGCCTTGTGAACCCTACGTCTTACTATCTCGACGACGAGCGTCCGGAGGACGGAGGCGCCCCTGTTGCTTCAAAAAGGGCCTGGGGTGGACAAAGTAATACTCCAGGCCCCGCTAACAACGAATTTGGAAAACCGCTCTATTTCGCGCCAACGGCATAGCCCGCGAACCAGCCGCTGGGTGCCAATCCAGGGGCGTTCGCCTGACCGGAATACGTGGTCCGAAATGATCTTCCCTCTAGCCCAAGTTGATAGAGTTGGCCATTCAGTGTGAACGGCTCGATTTCAGTAATCGTATTCATGTGCACTGTCACGAAGGAGTTGGTAGTCGTGTTTAGAATCACCTGCTGCCGATAGGTTGACACCTGAACAGGTGTGCCTTGGCTGAACGAGGCAGGGTTGCTGAAATCCGAGGGTGCGCTGTTGAGATAGATCGTGGTTGTCCCCGTGCGGTTGATGATCCTCAAGGAACCATTGGAGATCACTCGATCCGTCGTCGCGTTCGTCACGAAGGTAAACGAGGCTGTCGTTTCATTTTGTGGCGTGCTGCTCGAGAAAATGGGGTTGAGCCCTTCGATGTTCGACAGGTAACCGAACTGCTGCGATGTAGTGGGTGTGTTGTTGAACTGGCCCACGAACTCAAGCGCAACGTGGTTCTCCCGAATGTGGATGACCGTAGCGTCTGGCGAATTCGCCAGGCCACAATTCGGAAGCAGGAGGGCTACTAGCAGCAGAACGCTGGCATGTCTCTTCATCTTATTTGTTCCTTTTCCGGGAAGCGGGAAATTTCCCCAATCGAAATTCCATTCCTGTTTATCGGGCTGGCCACGCAAAAGCAATGGATAGGGTCTTGACGTTTCATCAAGTTGGGATAGCGCCCGAACTCACTGAAATGGTTGAAAATAGGTACTCCGGAGGCCGAGTCGGAGTAGAATAGGCCAACCTTCGAGGTATCCGTCTTGCCAGGGAAATGCCGCAAGCTTGACCAATTGGATTTGGACCTCAAGCGCCATGAGCTTCGCCGTGGCCCCACGGTGCTGAGGCTCGAAAAGATTCCCATGGAGATGCTGATTTTTCTTGTAGAACACAAAGATCAGCTGGTCAGCCGGGAAGAGATCGTTGAGAAAATCTGGGGCAAAGACGTCTTCCTGGATACGGAGCAAGGGATCAACACAGCCGTTCGTAAGATCCGGCTTGCACTAAGGGACGACCCGGAGCAGCCTCGTTACCTCCAGACGGTAGTGGGGAGGGGCTACCGATTCGTTGGTCCAATTACCGTTATTAGCACCACTCGAAACGGTGAGACGGAGATGCCGAAGGAGCTCCCCCAACCATCTCTGGAAGCTGTCAGCCCGCTTTCTTCTTCCTCTCCGAGTCGTTACGGTCTCCGAATCGCACTCGTTGCTGGCGCCGTGCTTTCAATCTTGACCTTCCTGACCCTGCGCACGAGTATCTTTGGCCTGCGTAGTCGGTCCGTGAGTCGAACTGTCCCAATTCGCTCGATAGCCGTGCTGCCCCTCGAAAATCTCTCCGGCGATGCGGCCCAGGAGTATCTGGCTGACGGTTTGACCGACGAACTGATTACGCACCTCGTCAAGCTCGGCTCACTGAAAGTGGTCTCGCGCACCTCTGCGATGCAGTACAAATCCAAACATAAGTCACTGCCAGAGATTGCCGCCGCGCTTAATGTGGACGGCATCGTCGAAGGCTCGATCGTGCGCTCTGGCAGTAAGGTGCGCGTTACCGTGCAACTTATTCGTGCCGCCAGCGACCAGCACTTGTGGGCCGAGGACTATGAACGCCAGATGGGGGATCTCATCGATCTCCAGCGGGAGATTGCTCGAACCATCGCCCAACAGGTAGCACTAAGTCTGAACGCCGAACAGCAAGCCTATTTCGCCCAGCGGACCTTGCACGACCCCGAACTCAACGAGGCATACCTCCGCGGACTCTTCTTCTGGAACAAGCGCACGGAACCCGACCTCCGTCGCGCCATCGAGAATTTCAATCTGGCCATTTCGCGCGATCCCAGTTTCGCGCCTGCCTATGGAGGCGTCGCCAACAGCTACAGCCTCATGTGGTATCTCGGTTTTATGAAGGCCGACGAGGCCGTGCCTCAGACTCGCTCCTCGGTGGAGAAGGAGCTGGCGCTTGATCCGCAATCGTCCGAAGCTCATGTCGCCCTTGCTTACCTAAAGCATCATTATGATTGGGATTGGGCAGGTGCGGAGCTGGAACACCGCCGCGCGATCGAACTTAGCCCGGGATACTCTCTGGCTCATCAGTGGTATGCGTATTACTTACGGTCGGTTGGACGATTCCATGAGGCGCTCGCCGAATACGAGCGTGCCCGCGAGTTAGATCCTTTGTCGGTGCTGAAGACCCTCCGCGTCGCTGCCCTCTACGCTCAAGAACACAATGATGCGATGTGCAGCTCGTTCATTCATCGAGCCATGGAGCTTAACCCTTCCGACAGCACTCCCCATTATTCGCTGGCTGAATTGATAGAGAGGGAAGGGCATGCTTCGGAAGCTAGTCTGGAATGGCGCACTGCTCTCCAGCTTGATGGTGATCAGCAGCTGGTCGATCTATTCGATAAGGCCTTAACCAAATCCGGTTTTAGGGAAGCCAAGCGCGCAGTCGCTGCAACCTTACTAGAGCGAATGACCATCAGGGCCAAGACGAGCTATGTGTCTCCACGTAATTTTGTCGAACTTTACTTGCAAATCGGTGACAAAGAGAATGCCTTGCGCTGGCTCGACGCGGCCTTCGCAGAGCATTCCAGTTTTCTTGTCCAGATCGCACACGATCCGGCATACGAAGGCTTGAGAACCGATCCTCGTTTCCGCGCTATGCTCCAGCGCATGAGGGCACCGGGAGCAAGCTGATGCGGAACTCTCGGTTCCGAATGGCTCCCCTCTGAAAATAGCAGGGGATCGCAACTGAATACCGTCCCGGTTTTGTCTCATGGCAGACGGCTCAGAACCCATTGTCTAACAGGTTTTGGTTGCTTCATGCGCTGGCAACCGTATAACGCGCTGCAAGCTGGAGCCGTTCGCGCCCGGCGCATTCTGGGTGTGTTGTCGGCAATCCAGAGACTGACCGATGATGAAGTCTTCTCGTGCCGGGTCAATCTCCGAGTGGCCGTAATCTGGAATGCGTTGTACAGGCCGACCTGTGGCACTAACCTGTCTGTTCCCTTTGGTACCATCGTTGAAGAGAAGCATGGACGACCACTTGACGCATTCATTGAGGAAAGGGCAAGGATGAAAAACGTCCCTACGGCCATTTGGATGGCCCTGTCGCTGGGAGCAATAAGCGCCATTGCACGTGCGCAAACACCGTCGAGCCCGACTGTGCCGGTCACCATTGACAACTACAATCGCGCCCAAGCCGATGTCTATTTTGCTCTCATCGCCAAGGGCGGAGGATTTGGCAAGTTCAGGCACGGCCGTGACCTCGCGCCGATTGGTCAGGGAGGCATTATCCGGCCCAACCGCGACACCTTGTATTCCCTTGCGGTTTTCGACCTCGCTGCTGGTCCGGTGACGATTACGTTGCCCGACCCCGACAAGCATTTCATAACGATGCAGATAATCAACGAAGATCAATATACGCAGCCGGTCTATTACGGCGCGGGCAGTCACACGCTGACCCGCGAGATGATCGGTACCCGCTATGCCGGTGTCGCAGTTCGCGTATTGGTCGATCCTAGGGACAGGAATGAACTACAGGAGATTCACGCTTTGCAAGATGCGATCAAAGTGACTCAACAAAATCCTGGCACGTTCCAAGTTCCTAGCTGGGATGAAGCAAGTCGTAAGAAGGTGCAAGCTGCTCTTTTGCAGCTCGGAACAACGATTTCAGATACACGGCGGATGTATGGTGCCAACGAGAATCAGGTCGATCCTGTAAGGCACCTGATCGGAAGTGCAATGCTTTGGGGTGGCGCTTCCGAGAAGGACGCGCTCTATCTCCCCATCACGCCGGAGAGGAATGACGGAACGACCATTTGCCGGTTAACAGTTAGAGAGGTGCCCGTCGATGGTTTCTGGTCGGTCACCGTCTACAACCGTGACGGTTATATTGAACCGAACCAATACGGGATCTATTCTGTTAATAGCTACACTGCGGTAAAAGGCCCGGATGGTTTGGTCACCGTCCAATTTGGCAGCTGCGATGGCAAAATCCCCAATTGCCTCTCGATCATGAAGGGGTGGAATTACACAGTGCGCCTTTTTCGCCCGCGCCAAGAAATTCTCGATGGCAGGTGGAAATTTCCTTTGGCCGCGCCCGAGAATTGAAGCTAGAACTTCTACGACATGCTGCAAATGCATTGTGAAACGAACTACACCAACGCGGAAGGTGTTGGCAACTCCCGGTTAGCTCGGCAAACCAGAAGTTGTGCCTCGTGTTCCCGCCTAGAGGCCGCAACTTACGAGTTGCCCGTCACCCGGGCACAAACTGGAGTTTCCCTCTTCCGCCGAGCGGACTTCGACATTTTCAGCGAGGTGAGATGCTGGTCGTATGAGTACAGCGCAATGCCGATAAAGGGGAGGCGAACTATTCGTAGCGCAATGCGACCATCGGATCGACGCGCATGGCGCGGCGTGTCGGCACGTAGCAAGCCGCCAGCGCAACGACGGCTAGCACGATCGCCACGACTGCAAAGGTTTCCGGGTCCGTCGGCTTGACTTCAAAGAGGAGGCTCGTCATCAACCGCGTGAGGGCAACTGCACCGGCGATCCCGATCGCGATGCCAAAGCATGCGAGCTTCGCTCCGTCACCCAGCACAAGCCGCAGCACGTCGCGGCGCTGAGCTCCAAGAGCGATGTGGATGCCGATCTCGTGCATGCGCTGGCCGACGCGATAAGCCATCATCCCGTAAACTCCCACGGCCGCGAGAACCAGCGCGAGCGCGGCGAACAGCCCGAGAAGCAACATGTTGAAACGTTGCTGCGCAAGCGACACAGCCATGAGCTCGTCCATGGTGTGCACATCGCTCACCGGAATCCGGCTGTCCAGGCTCCAAACCTGCTTCTTCACTTCTTCGACCAGCCCGGAGGATACGTCCCGCGTTCGAATGGCGAGCGTCATCCAGCTTCTCCAGATCTCGTTAGACTGCGGAAAAGGCGTATACACAGCGGGATCCACCGGTTGATCCAATCCCGAATGTTTCACGTCGCCCACCACGCCGATGACGGTCATCCATTGAGGAGGTTCCGTCTCGCGCGCCCAGTGAATGCGCGCGCCGATGGGGTTCTCGTGCGGGAAAAATTCCCTCACCACTTCCTCGTTCACGATGGCCACCAGAGGTTGCCCTTCGCGGTCCAGCGGAGTGAAGTCGCGGCCCGCGCGCAGAGGAATCTGCATCACGCGGAAGTAGTCGCCCATCACCGAGAGGGTTTGCACATCGGGCTCACCGCCCACAGCCACTGGAGGGTGCCCATCGATGACGAAGCCATGGTCCACATAGTTCCCGCCGAGCGGAATATCGGTCACCATCGCTGCTTGCAGGCCCGGCAGGGAATTCAAGCGAGCGAGCAACTCGCGGCGGAACTGCGTCTGTTTGGGGATCTCGCCATACCGTGTCGCGGGCAGTTGGAGATACATCGTCATTACGTTCGCGGGATTAAACCCGGGATTCATCGAGCGCAACCGCGAAAATCCCTTGATCAGCAAACCGGCCCCCACCAGCAGCACCAGAGCGAGCGCCAGTTCCGAGGTGACCAGAATGTTTCGTATGCGATGCCCCGTCGCGCTCGCAGTCGTGCTTCGTCCGCTCTCATTTAGGGCCTCGGCCACGTCCCCGCGAGCCGCGACCCACGCCGGCGCCAATCCGAACACCACACCGGTCAGCACCGAGACCACCAGGACGAACAGCAAAACGCGCGTATCCATGTGAATCCCGCTCAGCCGCGCCAGCTTCTCCGGCCTCAGCGCCAGCAGCATGCGCGTGCCCCATTGCGCTAGCAGCAACCCGGCAGCGCCGCCGAGGACCGACAACAGTGCGCTCTCCGTCAGCGTTTTCCGGATGAGGCGACCGCGTCCCGCGCCCAGCGCCGTCCGGATCACCAATTCCTGGCGCCGCGCGACTTCCCGCGCCATCAGCAAGCTCGCGAAATTCGCGCACGCAATCAGCAGCACCAGGCCTACAGCCCCGAAGAGCACCAGCAGCGCCGACCGCACATCTCCTACCAGCCATTCATGCAGCGGAACCAATTGCGTCTTCCGTTCTTTTTCTTCGGCGGGATACTGCTCCGCGAGCCGGCGGTCGATTGCGGCCATCTCCGCCTGTGCCTGCGCGAGCGCGACACCCATCTGCAATCGCCAGTAGGTATGCATGAAGTGCACACCGCGGTCAGCAGCCGCTCCCGGGTTGCCAGCCCACATCGAAACGAAAACATCGGCATGCTCCGCTGGCGGAGCAAAACTCGCGGGCATGACACCGATCACGGTATAGGTGTTTCCACCCAGCGGAATCGCCTTGCCCACGGCGTGTGGATCGCTGCCAAGGAAGTTTTGCCAGAAAGAATAGCTGGCCACGGCGAGGCGCGGCCCGCCTTTCATATCTTCAACGGGCGAAATGATCCGGCCCAGCATCGGCTGCACGCCCAGCGTTTCGAGAAACCCCGCATCGACGAGTCCGGTGCGGACTTGCACGGGCTCGGTTCCGCCTGTGTAGTCCATCTTCTGGACGTTGATTCCGCCGCCTTCTGAAAACGCGCGCGCCTGTCTCTGGATATCCGTCACGTTCGGGGGCGAATCGTTTTCCCTCATGACGACGAGTTGCTGCGGATTCTTATAGGGAAGCGGACTGAGTAGCACTCCATTGATGACACTGAAGATCGCGGTGTTTGCGCCGATGCCAAGGGCAAGAGTAAGGACGGCGACGGAGGTGAAGCCGGGATTCTTGCGCAGCATGCGCAGGCCGTAGCCCACATCCTGCACGAGGTTCTCGAACCAGTCCCAGCCCCACGCCATGTGACTCTTCTCCCTGAGCGCAGTTACGTTGCCAAACCGACGCCGAGCGGCGGCCCGAGCAGAGTCTACGGTCATGCCCGACTCGAGATGTTCCTGCTGTCGCAACTCCAAATGCAGCTGCATCTCTTCTTCGAGGTCCGCATCGAATTGGCGCCGATGCACGAGCATCCGGAGTCGTCTTGCGACTTCGCGCAGCCAGTTCATGACA
>WNGJ01008831.1_pt1 | contig 12448 bp, 11 predicted proteins | sample 5400611 | NCBI WGS metagenome assembly WNGJ01 (sample SAMN13153375, study PRJNA577476) | soil metagenome | isolation source: 40 cm soil or saprolite under Garry oak tree replicate 1 | place: USA:California | collected 2016-06-15
CGATGAAGGGGAACTGGGACCGGTTCTTCACGAACCTGCCCTTACGGTTCACGATGACCGCCTTCTTCTTCTACTTCCTGGTCAACATCCAGGGAGCGTTCGAGGCGATCCAGCCGTTCAACAAGCTGACGCACTTCACCAACTTCGTCGTCGCGCACGCCCATCTGGCCCTGCTCGGCGCCTTCACGATCCTCGGCATGGGCGTGATCGACTACATCGTCGCCCAGGTCTACGCGAAGCCGCTCTACAGCCGCAGCCTGAGCGAATGGCAGTACTGGCTCGTCACCGTCGGCTTCACCGGTTTCTTCAGCGTTCTGACCCTGGCCGGGTTTCAGCAGGGCTTCAGCTGGCAGGAGGGGATTCCCGAGGTGAATGTGCTGCCGCAGCTGCACGCGTACTACATCGCGCGCGGGATTTTCGGTGCGATGATCGTCCTCTCGGGGATCGTCCAGATCGTCAACATCGGGATGACGATCTTCACGAACACGGCCGAGCGCCGCCGGCTCGAGACGCTCAGGGTCGCTGAGGCAATCGCGCCGCCGCCGGTGACGAGCTGATGAGCGAGCGCGAGCGAGAAGAGCACACCCCCGGCACGCCGGGAGTGCCGCGCGGCTGGGTCCGGCATCCGCACGAGCGGATGTTGATCACCCCATTGGTGGCCGGGGTCGGCGGCTTGCTGGCGTTCTTCACCGTGGTCGCGATCGTCGTCTGGCTGCCGATCCACACCTTCGACCCGCCGCCTTCTAGCGACTGGGCGCCGTTGTCGTCGACGGCGCTTGCCGGCCGCAACCTATTCGCCCAGAACGGCTGCTATGTCTGCCATTCCGGCTACTCGCGGCCGCAGGACGTGCGCGAGAGCCTCTATTTCCTCTACCCAAAAATCTCGGCGCCGGGCGACTTCTGGGGCTCCGACCAGTCGCCCAACCTGCTCGGGACCGAACGCACCGGCCCGGACCTTTCACAAGAGTCCGGCTGGCATCCGGACGACTGGCAGTCCGCGCACTTCTACGACCCGCGCTACATGGACCCGCGCTCGCTGATGCCGGACATGAAGTCGCTGTTCTCGAACAAGCAGGTCGACCAACTGATCGCCTTCGTCGAGCAGCGAAGCGGCAAGTCCGGGCTGCTGCGCTACGCGGGCCAGCTTTACGCCAAGCATGTCGTGCTCGTGAACCAGGGCTTCCCGCCCCCGTACACGGGTTTCCAGGGCTCCCACAAGCCGCCGCTCGAGTCGAACGACAAGATCCTTGCACCGCCGAAGAACCAGCTCGAGGAGGCGCCGAACCTGGCCCAGATCGACCGCAGCTACTGGCTCGCGGGCGACCCGCTGCCCGTGACCGAGGCGAATCTGCTCCGCGGCAAGGAGGTCTTCCTCGACCGCTGCGTCGGCTGCCACGGGCTCAAGGGCAACGGCAGCGGGCCCGGCGCGCGTTTCCTCTCGCCGACGCCGGCCGACTTCACCAGTGCTGACGACGCCTGCTGCGGCGGCGACACGGGCCCGGGCGACTTCTACTACCGGATCCTGCGCGGCTGGCCGGGGACGGCGATGGAGAACTTCGGCGACCGGTTGAGCGTCGACGACATCTGGCGGGTTGTCCTGTTCATCAAGACGATCCCGAACGGGACGCTGAAGCCTTACCGGAACCCTGAGCCCAATGACTACATCGTCTGGCAGCCGTCAAAAGAGCTGCTCGCCTGGACGAAGAGCCATCAGACACTGCCGGGCAACATCAGCTTCGAGAAGAAGGCGATCAAGGACCCCTTCATGCAGGAGGCGCTGCGAGTCATGCCCGGCCTCGCGCCCAAGGATCAGCTGCTCCTGAACGACGGCAAGACGCCGCTCTCGCTGCAGGACGCCGCGAACGGGATCAAGGCTCTGTATGAAGACATGCTCAACCGAGCCTGGAGCGACGCGAAGAGCCGCGGCGAGAAGCTGCCGCCCGAGACGCAGAAGGCGATCGCACCCACCGTGCCGGGGCAGCAATGAGGAGAGCTCTCGTCACCTTCGTACTCGTGGTCTTTGTCACGCTCGCTGCGCCGGCGGTCGCGCTCGCCCACGACCAGCCAGAGACAAAGCAATCGCGCTGGATCATGGCCGACTGGATGATGGATACGTTCTTCATCTTCTCGGGACTCGCGTTCGTCGCGTTCCTGGCCGCGTGGAAGGCCGGCCACTTCCAGGAGCTCGACAAGATGGGCGGGATCCCCCTGCTCGTGGAGGAAGAGGACTACTACACGCCCGAGTGGGCGTACGACGAAGAGGAGTGGGCCGATGGGGATGCCTAGAGGCGACTCGCCGGCAAAAGCGCACCAGTACTACGAGTACCTGCAGTCACACCAGCAGACGCTGCAGCCCCCGGCGACATGGCACGTCCACTGGCTCGATCTCGCCTGGCTCTGGGGTTTCCTGGTCGCGCTGGCGCTGATCATCCTCTGGTGGCTCGGCCAATACCGCTCGACACGCCAGCGGGGGATCTACCCGACCGATCAGTTCGGTGGCTACACGAGCGAGGCGGCCGGGCCCGCAACGAGGTTCTTCCTATTGTTCACGGTGCTCATCACGGGTTGGGCCGTCGTCCTGATCGTCGGCCACCTCGTCTGGGGACAGAAGTTCTGATGGCGGCGGCCGAGGCTCCGGTCCCATCGGTCCTACCGTACGTCACGTGGTCGTCGCTGACGATCGCGGCGGTTCCCGCCGACGCCTGGCCGCAGGTCTTCGGCTCGATGCAAGCGCTCAAGGGTCACGTCCAGGAGTACCCCGGCTGCCAGAAGCTCGAGGCGTTCGTGCACGCCGAGGCCGAGGGCGCCGTGCGGATCCACTGCTACACGACCTGGGACACGCCGGAGCAGCTCGAGGCCTTTCTCGAGCGCGGCTACACGTTCGAGCGAATGCTCGTCGACGTGGCCGGGATCGCGGCTCAGCCGACACTTGTGATGGAGAAGATCTTCTGATGGCCGAGCGAGAGCCCGAGCGAGGCGTGGGCCCGGCGCGGCCGCTCGTCGGCTACCGCGACGTGGGCGAGGAGATCCGCCAGTCTCGCCGCTCGATGATCCGGGCCTGGATCATCCTGGCGGTGCTGATGGCCCTTTACCTCGGCTGGACGCTCGTCGTCTTCTTCCTCGAGCCCGGCCTACGCTAGGCGGGCGAGGGCCCGTGTACGTCAGGCACCTCACCTCGCTCCAGTTCTTGACCTACGTCGGCTTCTTCGCGGTCGTGCTCGCGGCGATGTTCAGGTTCGTCCCCGGCAGGGCTCCGCCGACCCGCGATGAGCCCTACCCGGAAGACGAGCTCGGCGCTCACGATCGCAAGACGGCGAAGTACTTCGTCGCGGGCGGCTTCTTCCTCGTCCTCGGCTCGCTGCACATGGTCGTCAAGAACCTGCCGTGGGCCGCGGACTACCTGGCCCGAACCGGCTATGCCGGGCATCTCGTGCGCGACCTCTCGAACACGCACGTGATGATCGTCGGCGGCGGCACTCTGCTCGCCACCGGGCTCTGCTGGCTCGCGCTGCCGCGGATCGTCCGGCGGCCGCTGACGAGCGAGGGCCTGGCCCAGTGCGCCTTCTGGTTCACGGTCGCCGGCCTCTTCGTCTTCTACGTCTCCTTGATCGGCAACGGGATCGCGATCGGGCGGCTGGTCGAGCACGGCTGGGACTACCAGCTCGCCAAGGAGCACATGGGCAAGTGGTACAAGGTGCCGACCGGGATCGGGGCCGGCGTGATGGGGCTCGGCTACTGGTGCTTCGCGACGAACGTCGTCCTTACGATCTTCCAGTCGCGGCTCGTCAAAGTGCCGAAGCCGCAATGGCATCTCTGGAAGTTCTTCGCCACCGGCGCGGCCGCGCTGACCGTCGGCACGGTCCAGGGCGTGATCCAGGTGCAGCCTGCCAACGCGGACTGGCTCTACAAGGCCGGCCACGCGGGCGACTGGATCGACCCGATCAGTCACGCCCACATCAACCTCGTCACCGGCCTGACGATGCTGGTTGCGGGCTCGCTGTTCGCGCTTGTCGGTTCTGCCGGCGGCGTCGAGCCGTCCCGCCGGCTCGTCAACCGCTGTTTCTTCGCGCTCCTCGGCGGCTCGCTCGCGTTCTATGCGGTGACGCTCTACCTGGGCTTCCACGAGGGCCAACTCGTCGTCCATCGGGGCTTGACCCCTGAGCAGGCGGAGGAGGCGACACCGCTCCATCCGTTCCTGATCATGGGCGCAGGAATCGCGATGTTTGCCGCCTTCTGGCTGCTGCTCGCGGTGATCGTGCACTCGCTCCGCGCTAGTAACAAACGCGATCCATTTCGTATCTACGTGCTGGCCGGGTGCGCCGCGCTCGCGCTCGGGACCTTGCAGGGGCCGGTGCAGGCGTTTCCGGCCGTCAACGAGCTGCTCGACCGGGGCGGCGAGGCCGGCGATGTGATCGTCAACCTCCACGCACAGCTGAACATGCTCGGCGGCCTGATGGTGTTGCTGATCGGCCTCGTCTTCGCCGCCCTGCGCAATGCGGGGGGCGAGCTGCCGCTGCGCCGCGCGCGGTTCGTCGTCGCCTCGGTCGGCGCAGGCGTCGGGGCCTATTACGTCTTCGGCGTCGCCTTCTCCGCCGTCGAGGCTCATCGCGTCGCGGCCGGCGCTTCGTACGCGTCCGCGGTCAGCGGGCTCGAGCCGTGGGAGGCCTTGGTCACGGTGCCCGCCGCGCTCGTCGTGCTGGCCGGCTTCTGGTCGTACTCACGACTCGCTTTCTCGATGACGGCGCGGCAGCGCGACGAGGGACGGCGGGCGATCGCGGCGCTGCCGGGTCGCTACACCGGCAAGATTCCGAGGCGCGTGCGGCGGCGCAGCCCGGCCGCGCTCGCCGGTTACGAGCTGCCGCTCGGCTTGATGGGCTTCCCGGGCGTTGGCTGGCTCTTCGCCGGCTTTCCGTTCACGGCTTCGATCCTGCTGATGGCCGGGCCGGCGGTCGCCTGGGCGATCATCCCGGCCGCCTTCACGCCCTACGGCCAGGGCCCCTTGCGGGCGGAGGGCTGGAAGGTGGAGCTCGCCTGGCTGCCGGTCTCGGCGCTGCTCTCCAGTGCGGCGCTCTATCGCGCGCACGCGCGCCGCCGGCGCCTGCTCGACCGACCGCCTCCCGGCGGTCACCGGCAGCGCGTCCGGAAACCGCGCACACGTGCCGAGATCCGCGCCCGCCACCGGGCGAGGATCGGCGTCGCGATTGGCGTCATCGCCCTCCTCCTCGTCTCGCTGCCCTTCGTGCCGGCCGTCGCGGGCGTCGGCGGCGGAACCGTTCGCTACAGCTACCAGCGCTTCACCAAGGAGATCACGGGCCAGTTCCTCGAGACCCCGCGCGGGCACGTCGCGCTCTTTGCCTGGAGCGATCCCCAGCAGTCCTACCCGCACGACGCGCTCAAAGTGGCGGCGCGGGACGTCCGAAGCTTCGTGATCCGTGCCTCCGCGGTCGATAGTCCGGCTGCCTACCAGCTCTACGACCTCGATCGAGGCGGCAGCGTGCCGCTTGCGGTCCGCCGGCGCGGGCCGACGCAGCTGACGCTCGCGCCGCAACGGATGCTGCGTCCGGGGCGCTACGAGCTCGTGGCGGCGAAGGAGGGAATGTTCGGCGGGCGCGACTACGACTACCTGCAGGTGGTCAAGCCCGGCTCGCCCGTCACCGCGCTCGGCTTGGCCTCGAGCAGGACGGCGCCCCCGGTCGCGAACTCCTTGCTCCCGCTCGGAGCGACGCTCGTCGCCCTCCTCTTCGCGGGCCTGCTCGCGATCTCGTTCCTGCGCCGGCCGGCGGGGCAAAAGGCCTTCTGGGCTGCGGGCTTTGGGTGCTTCGCCGTGGCCGCGGCGTGCGAGGCGGCGGCCCAGCGGGCCGGTTGGTCGGAAGGCCTGTTCAAGGCGTACTACACCGCCGGCGGAGTGCTGACAGTCGCGTTCCTCGGTGCAGGCTCGGCCTGGCTGCTGCTGAAGCAGCGCGCCCGCGACCTGATGCTCGGCGCCCTGCTGGTGGCCATGGTCGCCGCGGTCGTCGCCGTGGCGATCGCCCCGGTCGACCACGAAGCTCTTGCTGCCGCATCGGGCGTGCGGCCCCCCTCGAACTCGGCCCTGCGCGGGCATGCGTTCCTGTGGGCGATCGGACTCAACTCCTTCGGGACGCTGTTCCTGATTGGCGGTTCCCTGCTCGCGATCCTTCGCCGCCAGCGGATCAGGACGAACGTCTGGATCGGCACGGGGGCGCTCATCGTCGGGCTGGCGACCGGCATGTCCCGCGCGGGCTCATACTCCTTCGTCTACGCAGGCGAGCTGATCGGGATCAGCCTGATGTTCTTCGGCTTCCGTTTCGCTGCAGGTCCTCCCCCAAAGGCGGCGTCGGCATCGGCGCCGCCGCCCTACTTGATGCCCGCGGGGAGCTCAGTGACCCAGTCGCGGGTGACGTAGAGCCAGAAGGCGAGGCCGGCGTACTGCTTGTAGCGGCGAAAACGCCGCTCGATCGTCTTGTCGCTCGCCTTGCGGCCGTTCAGTTGCGCGTACTTCGGGCGCGACCAGGAGTCGAGGATCAGCCGGGAGTAGCGGCCGAGCAGCATCAGGATCTGCGCCGTCGCGTACGGCCCGACGCCGGGTAGCGCCAGCAGGCGCGCCTCGACCTCGTCGTCCGGGAGCTCGGGATCGAGCAGCGCCTCGAGATCGAGCCGCCCTGCCGCCACGTCGGCCGCGATCGCGCGAAAGTAAGGACCGCGATACCCGGAACGAACGACCTCCTTGTAGAAGCGCTCGTCGGCACCGGCCATCGCCTCCGCCGTGGGGAAGGCGTGGCGTCCGCCCGGCGCATCAGGGCCAAGGTTCGTGACGAGCGCGGTCACCATCCGCCGTGTTGCCGACCAGGCGGTGTTGGTCGTGCAGATCGTCTTGACGACGTCCTCGAAGACGCTGGGAGCCCGGAGCATCCGGCCGGCACCGGCCGACGCCCAGGACAGCTCGGGGTCGCCCGCGACGAGCTCGTAGAAATCGGAGAGGTCCTCGTCGAGGGCGAGCACATGCCGGACGCTGGCGACGAGCTCCTCAGCGCTGCGGGCCGAGGGCGCTCGGCCGAGGACAGTGACGCGCGCGCGGCCGCGCCTGCCGGGACCGATCTGGATCGTCCGTGCCTTGCCGTTCACGGCCAGCGTCAGCTCCAGCATCGGAACGTCCTCGTCGAGCCGCATCGGCGGGAGCTCGACGAAGCCGTGGGACAGCAGCGTCCGCTGCAGGTCGACCGGCTCACCGCCTGCTCCGACGAGCGGGATCTCGGTTCTCCAAGCGGTGTTCAGCGGCATCGTTCCGGTAAATGTGGCGTATCTATTCCCCAGCGGGATTTAACCCGCCGCGGCGGCAAAGCCGCCACGGCCTCCAGGCGGCATCGCAAGCGATGCCTCGGCTGTAGTTTCGTCACGTGGCCATCCTCGGCGTCGATGTCGGCGGCACGTTCACCGATGCGGTCCTGCTCACGGACGAGAACGAGCTGCGGACGGCGAAGATTCCGACCGCGCGCCGGCAGGAGGAGTCCGTCCTCGCGGCAGCGGCGGCGGTCGGCGCAGTTCAGGTCGAGCGGTTCGCCCACGGGACGACCGTCGCCACGAACGCGCTCCTCGAGCGCAAGGGCGCGCGCACGGCGTTCGTCGGGACCGAGGGCTTCGAGCACCTGCTCCACCTGCGACGGCAGAACCGGGCCGAGCTCTACCGGCTCTGCGCGGACCATCCCGCGCCGCTCGTGCCGATCGAGCGCTGCTTCGGCGTGCGGGAGCGCACCGGGCCGGACGGGGTGCTCGCGCCGCTGGAGCTCGACTCGCTGCCGGAATTCGACGCCGAGGCGGTCGCGGTCTGCCTGCTGTTCTCGTTTCGTGATCTAGATCACGAGCGTGCGGTAGCGACTGAGCTGCGCCGCCGGCTGCCCGATGCGCGGGTGGTTGCGTCGCACGAGGTCTCGCCCGAGTTTCGCGAGTACGAGCGGGCGTCGACGACCGCCGTTGACGCGTACCTCGGGCCCGTCGTCGCTGGGTATCTCGGTGCGCTCGGCGAGGGGGCTGCGGGGGCCGGCTTGCCGGAGCCGCTCGTGATGCGGTCGTCGGGCGGCGTTGCATCGCTCGAGGAGGCCGCGGCGCATCCTGCGGTGGCGCTCCTGTCGGGGCCGGCTGCGGGAACGGGCGGCGCGGCGTTGCTTGCCCGCCGGGCCGGGTTCGAGAACGCGATCTCGTTCGACATGGGCGGGACCTCGACCGACGTCTCGCTGATCGTCGGCGGCCGGGCGAGCCGCGCCGCGGAGCGGGAGGTCGGCGGCTTCCCGCTCAGGCTTCCCGCCGTCGACCTGCACACGGTTGGGGCGGGTGGCGGCTCGATCGTCTGGCTCGACAGCGGCGAGGCGATTCGCGTCGGCCCCGAGAGCGCCGGCGCCGATCCGGGTCCGGCCTGCTACGGCCAGGGCGGGACGAGGCCGACCGTCACCGACGCGAACCTGCTGCTCGGCCGGCTGCCGCCAGTGCTTGCGGGCGGGATCGAGCTCGATGCCGACGCAGCCGCCCGGGCGTTCGCCGGCATCGATCCTGGGGACGCGCTCGAGGTCGTGAACGCTGAGATGTTGCGGGCTCTCCGAGTGGTCTCGGTCGAGCGCGGCCACGATCCGCGCGAGTTCGCGCTCGTCGCGTTCGGCGGCGCGGGTCCGCTGCACGCCTGCGCTCTGGCCGAGGAGCTCGAGATTGGAACGGTGCTCGTCCCCGCTGCCGCCGGCGTGCTCTCGGCGCTCGGGCTCGTCGCGAGCGAGGAGCGGCGCGATCTTGTCGTGCCGTACGTGAGGCCGCTCGCGGAGGTGACCGACCTGCCCACGGATGGCGAAGCCGATCTCCGATACGCGGGCCAGTCCTTCGAGCTGACGGTGCCGATTCAGCACGGCCTCGCGGAGGCGTTCCACCGCGCGCACGAGGAGCGCTACGGCTACGCGGATCGCGGGCGAGAGCTCGAGCTGGTCGCTGTCCGTACCGCGGAGATCACGCCGGGGCCGGAGTTCGACCTCCCAACGGGCGAACCGCTCCACGTCGAGGGCCCGGCGACGCTCGAGCTCGACGGCGCAACGTGCTTCGTAGCCCCCGGGTGGGTGGGGGATAGGGATGGAGATAGCACGCTCGTGCTGACGAAAGCGTGACGCGACCGTGACAAAAGCATGAATATCGAGCTCCAGGTTCTCGGCAGCTCGCTTCGCTCGATCGCCGAGGAGATGGGGGCGGTGCTCATACGCTCGGCCTTCTCGGCCAACATCAAGGAGCGGCGCGACTGCTCGACGGCGCTCTTCGACGAGCGCGGGCGGATGATCGCGCAGGCCGAGCACATCCCTGTCCACCTTGGCGCGCTCCCGGACGCGGTCGCTGCCGTACGCGCGCATGGCCCGGCCCCGGACGAGGTCTTCATCCTCAACGACCCCTACGCGGGAGGCACGCACCTGCCGGACATCACGCTCGTCTCGCGGACCCTCGTGGGTTTCGCGGCCACCCGCGCCCACCACGCAGACGTCGGCGCAGCCGAGCCCGGAAGCCTTCCTGCCGGCTCCCGACGCCTGGACGAGGAAGGCGTCGTGATCCCGCCGACGCTGCTGGACGAAACCACGCTCGACGATCTCACCGCCAGAATGCGGAACCCGGACGAGCGGCGCGGTGACCTCCGCGCCCAGCTCGCGGGGAACCGGCTCGCCTCGCGCCGGATCGAAGAGCTCTCTGCACGCCGTGGGCGGCAGCTCGTCGTCGCGGCGATGGACGAGCTCCACGACTACGCCGAACGGCGCGTTCGAGCTGCGATCGCAGCGCTTCCGGACGGCCGGTTCGAGGCGAGCGACGTCCTCGAAGCGCAGGAGGGAGACCTCGAGCTGCGGGCGGCCGTGACGGTCGCCGGAGACGAGCTCGAGATCGACTTCGCTGGCACGGCCCCCCAGCACGACGGGAACCTCAACTGCCCGCTGGCCGTGACCCGGTCGGCCTGCTACTTCGTCGTCCGCTGCCTGACGGATCCCGATGCGCCTGCTTCAGGCGGCGCATTCGCTCCAGTGACCGTCCGCGCCCCCGAGGGCTCCCTCGTCAACGCTCGGCCGCCTGCGGCAGTCGCCGCCGGCAACGTCGAGACCTCGAGCCGGATCGCCGATGTCGTCTTCCTCGCGCTCGGCGAGGCGGTCGACGTGCCGGCGCAGGGGCAGGGGACGATGAACAACGTCACCCTTGGCAGCGACCGCTTCAGCTACTACGAGACGATCGGCGGCGGCCAGGGCGGCTGCCCGGAGGCCGACGGCCCCTCGGCGGTGCACGTGGCGATGTCGAACACGCTCTCGACCCCGACGGAAGCGCTCGAGCTCGCCTACCCGATCCGGGTCGAACGCAATTCTCTGCGGCTCGACTCCGGCGGGGCTGGCCGCCACCGCGGCGGCGACGGCGTCGTCCGCGAGCTGCGCGTCCTCGAGCCATGCCGCCTCTCGATCGTGAGCGAGCGCCGCCGCCACGCACCGCAGGGCCGCCACGGCGGCGCGTCGGGCGCGCCCGGCCGCAATCTGCTCAACGGCGAAGAGCTGCCCGCGAAGGTGACGCGCGACGTCCAGCCCGGCGATGTCGTTCGAATCGAAACCCCGGGCGGCGGGGGCTATGGATCACCCGGCTTGCCGGCGTCGTAGCGTGGCAGGCCGTCGTCGGGCAGCTCATCCCACGGCGCCCGCGAGGCGACATATGTGTGGAACTGGGGTCTCGTCGCCTTCCGGCCAGCGGCCGCCGAACAGCGACGAGCCACAAACGCTGCAGAAAACCTTGACCGCCGTGCCCTGCTCGGGCGCGTACACACGTAGGAGCTCCTCGCCCGAAAGGAGCCGGAACTGGTCGCGTGCAACGCGCGCAGGTGTCAGGCCGAAAGTCCCTGAGTGCTTCCGACAGAGCGAGCAGTGGCAGTGGTTTGCGCGGCGGAAGGGGAGTGCAACCTCAAACGTGACGCCGCCACAGAGGCAGCTCCCGCGCACCGAATCCGCCACGAGACCAAGCTACACTTCGCCGGGTCATGTGGGAGCTGATCTTCATGATGCTGATCCTGAAGATCCCGATCGTCTACCTCTGCCTGGTCGTCTACTGGGCCGTGAAGGCCGAGCCGAAGCCGCCCGAGCCGGCGCTCCTGCCGGTCCTGCCTGAGCAGCCCCCGCGCGGGCCGCGCCCCTTGGTGGCACGGCGCCGGCCGCCCCGCCGGCCCTCCCGTGGCGGGCCACACACGCCCCGCGGCGGGCCGAGGCGCGCCAGGACGGCGCGAGCGATCTCATGAGCACACCCGCCCGGACGGCAGACCGCCCCGCCGATGCGGTCGCCGGCCTCCTGGCGGCCCTCGCGATCGTCGCCAGTCTCGTCGCCCTCGACTACCGGCCGGTACGGATCACGCCGTTCGCGATCCTGATCTCGCTGATCGCCGCCGGAATCGGCGGCCGCAACCAGCGTCTCGCCGCGATCGCCCTAGGAGTCTCCGGCGCCTGCTTCATCGTCGGCACCTTCTTCGCGATCATCACGAATCACCCGATTTTCTGAGAGCTCCGCTCCAGGCGAAGAGATCGCGCCCGGAGGAGCGAGCGCTGCTACAACAAACAAGGGTGTCTATGCCTGACGTCGACGCTGTCAACTCCGGTTACGCAAGAGGCCTGCTCGAGCAATACCTCGAGAACCCCGAGGCGGTCCCGTCCGAGTGGCGGGTGCTCTTCGAGAGCGGCGACGCTGGCCTGATCGAGGGGCTGCCGGGTCTCGCGCGCCTGCTGGAGAGTCTGCGCGAGACGAACGGCCATGCCGAGCCGGCACCTGCATCCGCAGCGCCGCCGCCACCCCTACCGAGTGATCTAGATCACAAGGTCGAACCGCCCGAGCCGGCACCTGCACTCGCAGCCCCGCCGCCGGCCGTACCCAGTGATCTCGATCACAAGGTCGAAGCGCCCGACGAAGCGCTGCTCGGCGGGGTCGCCGCCGCGATGTCGCTCGTCAAGGCGCTGCGCACGCACGGCCACCTCGCTGCGCGCCTCGATCCGCTCGGGAGCGAGCCGGTCGGAGACCCGGCGCTTGAGCCTGAACGGCTGCAACCGAGGTTGACGCCGGAGCTGCAGGCCCGCATCCCCGCGTCGCTGCTGCGCGTCCACACGCCGGGCGAGACGCTCGCCCAGGTGCTGCCCAAGCTGCAGGAGACCTACTCCAGCACGAGCGCCTATGAGATCGAGCACATCTCCGACCACGAGCAGCGAATCTGGTTGCGCGAGGCGATCGAGTCGGGCCGCTACCGCCGCGAGCTCAGCCCCGACGAGAAGAAGCGCCTGCTCGCGCGCCTGTCCGAGGTCGAGGGCCTCGAGCACTACCTCCGCCGCGTCTTCCTCGGCCAGAAGCAGTTCTCCGTCGAGGGCCTCGACACGATGATCCCGATGCTCGACGAGGCGATCGACCTCGC
>WNGJ01006418.1_pt1 | contig 12446 bp, 10 predicted proteins | sample 5400611 | NCBI WGS metagenome assembly WNGJ01 (sample SAMN13153375, study PRJNA577476) | soil metagenome | isolation source: 40 cm soil or saprolite under Garry oak tree replicate 1 | place: USA:California | collected 2016-06-15
CGGTGTCGCACGGGAACACCGACGTGAGCCCGATGCCCACCGCCGTGATGCGGTCTCCCTTGCGCTCGAGCCGGGTCTCCTCCACCTCGAGCCCGACCACGCGCCCGCCCTCGGCCACCACGCGCCGCGGGGACGCCAGGAAGCGGAAGCGCAGACGGGTCCGCGCCCGCGGGGAGGGCTCACCGCGGGCCGCCATCGCCGCGATCAGCTCGTCGGCGTTCTGCCCCACCGCCTCGAGCCGCGGGCGGATGCGCTCGATCTCCTCGCGGTGGAGCGCGTGATCGAAGGCGTCCTCGACGTCCTCGAACTCGCGGTCGTCGTACGCCTTCTCGTAGGGGCCGCGGCGCGCCACCGCCACCACCTCGTCGACGTCGCAGAAGTGGGCGCAGTAGTTCGCGATGTCGACCATCACGTTGCCGACCCCCACGATGGCCACGCGCCGGCCGATCGGGAACGGCCGCTCGCTGAAGGGAGGGAGGCGGTTGTAGTGATACACGAGATCCTTGGCGTGGTACGCGCCGGGCAGCCGCTCGCCTTCGATGCCGAGGTACTTGGTGCCCTGCGCGCCGATGGCGAACACGAGCGCGTCGAAGCCCATCCCGGCCAGGTCCTCCACGGTGAGATCGCCGCCCTCGGCCACGGTCACGTGCCCCAGGTAGGTGACGCGCGGGTCGCTCAGGATCTTCTGGAACTGGCGGCGCAGGCCGCCCTTCATCTTGTACTTGTTGAGGAAGATCCCGTACTCGGCGAGTCCGCCCGGCTTGACGTCGCGGTTGATCAGGACCACGCGGGCGCCCTGCGCGGCGAGCGCGCGGGTAGCGAAGAGACCGGCCGGGCCCGCGCCGATCACCGCGACCAGGTGGACCTGTTCGTCCGCCATATTCGCGTGACGATAGCACACGGGTCCGGAGGCGTGAATCCGCGAAATACCTTGACCCTCTCGCGAGGCCGGGTGTTAAATGAACGTGCCTTTCGTCAATGATGTCGGGGCGATACCTGCTCGATCGCAGGCCCGCTCACGCGCTCGCGCTCTCAAGGAGGATTCGATGGCCATTTCGCTTGCGGTCCGCATCGGTGGCCTCGTTCTCGGCGTCGCTCTCCTGCTCGCGCTCGGGCTGTCCGGACCGTCGCCCCGAGTCGCCGACGCCCAGGCCCCCTGGGTGGCTCCGGCCTCCGAAAAGGCGAAGAAGAATCCGCTTCCGAGCGACAAGAAGACCATCGACCAGGGCGAGAAGGTCGCCAAGATCAACTGCGCCTCCTGCCACGGCGCCAAGGGAAAGGGCGACGGCGCCGCCGCGGCCGCGCTCAACCCCAAGCCCGCGGACTGGACGTCCAGCCGCGTCCAGGACGAGTCGGACGGCGAGATCTTCTGGAAGATCGCCACCGGGCGAGGCCCCATGCCGTCATGGCGGCACCTGCCCGAGAACGACCGCTGGGCGGTCGTCCGCTACATCCGCACGCTCGCCGCGAAGTGACCCGGCCGCGAAGTGACCCCGAAGGTGGAGCGGTGAGCGGCGACTCCGGACCGGGCGCGGTGGGGGCGCAGGCCTCCTCCCTGCGCGCGATCCTCGCCGAGATGGGCGAGGTCCTCGAGAGCGCGCGCGAGCGCCTCCGGGAGACGTCGCCCGGGCCCGGGACGGACGGGCGCCGCTCCGAGCTGATCGCCGAGCGCGACGAGCACGCGCTCGCGATCTTCCAGGAGATCCTCTCGGTCCCGCCGCTCGGGCTGCCGCCCGGCGAGCTGTTCGCGCTCGCGATGGACCGACTCTCGCGCCTCCTGGCCGCAGACCGGGCCCTGCTCTTCGTGCTCGACGAGGCCACCGCCCGCCTCGTGCCCCGCTCGGGCCGCGGCTTCCGCCGGGAGGACATGGAGATGCTCGCCCTCGACCCGGGCGAGGGCCTGATCGGCCGCGTCTTCCGGGAGAAGCGCGTGCAGACCCTCGACGCGGCGGCGGCGCTCGACGCCGCGGATCCGTTCGTCGAGCGCTTCCCGGTGCGCCAGGGCATCGCGGTGCCGGTGCGCACCGAGGGCGAGGTGGGCGGGGTCCTCTTCGCCGGGCGCCGGGCCCTGGGCGCTCCGTTCAGCACCACCGATGTGCTGCTGCTCCTGGTCATCGCGGACCGGGTGGGCTCCGCGCTCGTGCACCAGCGCCTGCTCGAGCGGCACGGCGAGCATTTGGCCCATCTCCGCGAGGTGCGCGCCCTGGTCGACGAGCAGTGCTCCGGGCGCGAGCCGCACGACATCCTGGCCCGGGTGGTCGAGGCGGCGTGCCGGGTTCCGGGCGTGCGCGCGGCGCTCGCGATCGCCGGCTCCGCGCCGGCCGCGATCACCGCGGCGGCCGGCGCGGGGCGGCTGCGCAGCGTGGGCCCGGAGCAGATCCAGCCGGACGACGAGCTGCTCGCGGAGGGCTTCGCGGCCGAGCGCCCCGTCGCGATCCGCGATCTGCTGGCGCGGGCCGGCGCGCGGCCGGGGGCGCTCGAGCGCGACGGGCTCCGGGCCGCGCTCCTGGTGCCGCTCCGCAGCCGCGGGCGTGTGCTCGGTCTGCTGGCCCTGGCCGACGTCGAGCCACGGGAGTTCTCCGCCGAGGAGGTGGAGGTGGCCCTCACGCTTGCCGCGGTCACTGCGGTGGCGCTCGACACGCGGCGCGGGCTCGAGGATCTGCGCCGGGCCCTGGGCGAGCAGGCCGCGCGGCAGACCGCGCAGGCGGAGGGAGACCAGGCGCGCGCGCTGACCGCCTTCGGCGCCGGCCTGACCCGCGAGCTGAGCGCGGTCTTCGCGCTCCTGCTCGGCAAGTCCCACCTCATGCTCGCGCGGGCTCCGGACGAGTCGCTCCGCGAGGGGCTGGCCGCCCTGGAGGAGGCGGCGTGGCGGGGAACCGACGTCATGCAGCGGCTCCTCGGGCTGGCCGAGGCCGATCGCGGGACGGAGCTCTCGTGTGACCTGGGCGCGATCGCGCAGGAGGCCCTCGCCTTCGCCCGCCCGCGCCCCGGCCCGGGCGCGGCTCAGGCCGGCGGCCGCGTCGAGATGACCGCCGAGCTGCCGCCGACGCCGCCGGTGGACGGGAGCGCGACCGCGTTCCGCGAAGCCATCGTCAACCTCGTGCTGAACGCGATGGAGGCGATGCCCGCGGGTGGGACCGTGACCGTGCGGCTGCGCGCGGTCGAGCGCGGCGTCGAGCTGGCGGTCGCGGACAGCGGTCCCGGCATCGCGCCGGAGGTGAAGCCGCGCATCTTCGATCCCTTCTTCACGACGCGGCCCGGGCATCTGGGGCTCGGGCTCACCGTCGTCCAGGCGGTCGTGCTCCGCGCGGGTGGGCGCGTCGACGCGCGGAGCGGTCCCGGGGGCACCACGGTGGTCCTCTGGCTGCCCGCGGCGCCGAGGAGCGAAGCGACGCGGTCCGACGAATCTCCGGCCGTCGAGCCTCCGCTCGCGCCCGAGCCTCCGCTCGCGCCGGGGTCGGTAGGGTCGGTTCTGGTCGTCGAGGAGGAGGACGACATCCGGACCGCGGTGTTCGAGGCGCTGGCCGCGGCCGGCCACCGCGTGGAGGCCGCGGTCGACGCCACCAGCGCGCTCGATCGCCTCGCCCTGGGCGGCATCGACGTGGTGGTGACCGACCTCGCCCTGCGCGATCGCTCGGGCTTGCAGCTGGCCGCGGCGGTGAAGAAGCGGAGCCCGGGCGCGGCGGTGGTGCTCCTCACCGGCTGGGGCCGCCGGCTCCATGAGGATCGCGTACGCGGGGCGGGGGTGGACGTGATGGTGGTCAAGCCGGTTCAGCCCGAGCGCGTCCGCACCGCCGTCGCGGAGGCCCTCCGCCTGCACCCGCCCGCGTGACCGGGCGTCTCGCCACCGTCGATCTCGGCACTAATACCGTCCGACTGCTCGTGGTGGAGCCGGACGGCTCCGCGTGGCGCACGCTCCGGCAGAGCCAGCGGGTGACCCGGCTCGGAGAAGGGCAGGGGGACACCGGGCGTCTCGGTCCGGAGCCGATGCGCCGGACTTCGGCGACGGTGGCCGAATTCGCGCGGGCGGCGCGAGCCCTCGGCGCCGGCCGCGTGCGCATCGTGGCCACCAGCGCGGTCCGCGAGGCCGCGAACCGCGAGGAGTTCGTGGCCCGGCTCGAGCGCGAGTCGGGCGAGCGCGTGGAGGTCGTCTCCGGGGAGGAGGAGGCGCGCCTGACCCTCAAGGGAGTGGCTTCGGGACTGCCCGGCCTCGGGGGCTCCTTCGTGCTCTTCGACATCGGCGGGGGAAGCACCGAGTTCGTCCTCGCGCGCGCCGCGGTGCCCGCGGCGGCGGTGAGCCTGCGGCTCGGTGTGGTCGCGCTCCAGGAGGAATGGGGCGAGCCGGGGCCGGTACGCTGGGAGCACTTCGCGCGCCTGCGCCGGCACGTGGAGCAGCGGCTCGCCGCCGAGGTGCCGGAGGCGATCGCGGCCGCGCCGGCCGCCCTCCTGGTGGGGACCGCGGGCACCGTCACCACGCTGGCCGCGCTCGAGCTGGGGCTCCGCGCCTACGACGCGGCCGCCGTCCACGGCTATCGCCTCGAGCGGGCCGCGGTGGAGCGGCAGCTCGCGCGGCTGGGGGCGCTCGACGTGGCGGCCCGCGGCCTGCTTCCGTGTCTCGAGCCGGGCCGCGCCGACGTGATCATCCCCGGCATCGCGATCTGCCTGGCCGCGATGGCGCGCTGCGGGCGCGAGACGCTGGTGGTGAGCGACCGCGGGCTCCGCGAGGGCATTCTCTGCGAGCTGCTGGGGACCGCCGCGTGACCGCGCCGTCGGCCCGCACCCTGTCGGTGATCGACTACCACACCGAGGGGGAGCCCATGCGCATCGTGGTGGGGGGCGTGGAGGCGGTGCCGGGCGCCACCCTGATGGAGCGGAGCGAGCACCTGGCCGCGCACGGCCGCGACCTGCTCGGCTTCACGCTCTACGAGCCGCGGGGCCACGCCGCGATGTGCGGCGCGATCCTGACCGAGCCGGTGGCGCCGGAGGCCGACGCGGGCGTGCTCTTCATCGAGCCGCTCGGTCCCGTGCACATGTGCGGGCACGGGGCGATCGCGCTCGGCGCGATGCTGGTGGAGAGCGGCCGCGTGGCCGCCCCGGGGGGCGACGCCACCGTGACCCTCGAGACGCCCGCGGGCCTCGTGGCGTGCCGGGTGCGGGTGGCGGTCGGGCAGCCGACGTCGGTGACGATCCGCAACGTGCCCGCCTTCTCGGTGGCCCTCGACCGGACGGTGGAGATCGCGGGCCTCGGGGCGGTCCGCTTCGATCTCGCCTACGGCGGTCACTTCTACGCGCTGGTGGAGGCCGCGCCGCTCGGGCTCACCCTGGAAGCGAAGGAGGCGCCGCGGCTCGTGGAGATCGGCGAGCGGATCCGGCTCGCCATCGAGGCGACCGTGCCGCTCGTGCACCCCGCGATGCCGGCGGCCCGCGGCCTGCTCTACATCCAGTTCTACGAGCCGGCGCGGCGGCCCGACGCGCGGTACCGGAATGCGGTGGTGGTGGCTCCCGCGGGCCTCGACCGCTCGCCCTGCGGCACCGGGACCTCCGCGCGGCTCGCCAACCTCCACGCGCGCGGCCGCCTCGCGGTCGGGGAGGCGTTCGGGCACGAGTCCATCATCGGCTCGCTCTTCATCGGGCGGATCGCGGGGCTGACCCGGGTGGCCGGGACCGCCGCGGTGGTGCCCGAGATCACCGGCCGCGCGTGGATGACCGGCCGGTCCACCCTCACCCTCGACCCGAGCGATCCCTTCCCGGGGGGCTTTCTCCTCTAACTGCGCGCCGCGGCGACCCGTTTTGTTGACACTCCCACGGGTCGTGTGATGTTCTAGCCGGGATGAGCCTCATCCCGCGGGTCGTGGTCAGGCGCTGGCTGGAGACGCTCCTGGCTCTCTTCTCGCTCGCGGTGCTCTACGTGAACCAGCATCGCGAGGCCATGCCGCGGGCCCTCGATCTCAAGGACGACACCAACCTCTCGCTCCTGGACTGGCTCTTCCGGGGCGTGGTGTTCGGCATGATGGGGATCCTGGGATTCTCCGCGCTGGTGGTGGTCTTCTTCCTGGTCTACTCCCCGATCTACCTCATCAACAAGATTCCGCATCTGGTCGGCAAGGGCGGCTGGCTCGACAAGCGAGAAGTCCGTTTCTACCTGGCGTGCTTCGCCTTGATCTGCCTGCTGATCAGTCTCCTCGCGTGGTCGAGCGAGGCGTTCACGATGCTCCTCGTCCTCCTCGCCGGCTTCGGCCCCCTCGTCTGGCGCCTCCTGGTGTAGCCCCGCTGAGTTGACAGGTTCCGGGGCCCCGCTTATCCTTTCGGGGTATATGGATGAAATCGCGGTCCTGGTGCTGAACTACACCTACGAGCCGCTGCATTTCACCAACGCCAAGCGGGCCATCACGCTGCTGCTCGCGGGCAAGGCCGAGAGCGTCGAGGCGTCTCCCCGGGTGGTCCGCTCGCCCTCGCGGAGCTTCCATCTCCCGGCGGTGATCCGGCTCGGGGCCTACATCCGCAAGCCGTTCCTCGAGCGGGTGGCATTCAACAAGAAGAACATCTTGCGACGGGACGGCTACACCTGCCAGTACTGCTCGCGCCGCGGGGAGAAGCTGACGGTCGACCACGTGGTGCCGCGCTCGCGCGGCGGCCAGACCACCTGGACCAACGTGGTGGCCGCCTGCCTGCGCTGCAACCTGCTCAAGGGCAATCGCACCCTGGAGGAGGCCCGGCTCCGGCTGATCCGCGAGCCGGTGCACCCGCAGTTCCTCTTCTCGGTGCACCTGCTCCGGCATCCGCACGCGACCTCGTTCCTCGACTCGTGGCGGAAGTACCTGGTGGCGGTGCCGTCGACGTCCTGAGCGGCGGTTCCCGGACCCATCAGATGTTGTTCACTCTCGCCTCCGAATTCGCCCCGTCCGGGGACCAGCCGGAGGCGATCGACCGTCTGGTGTCGATGGTCGGCGCGGGCAGCCCCCACACGGTGCTGCTGGGCGTGACCGGCAGCGGCAAGACCTTCACCCTCGCCAACGTGATGGCCCGCCTCGGCCGCCCCGCGCTGGTGATCTCGCCCAACAAGACGCTGGCCGCGCAGCTCTACAGCGAGTTCAAGGCGTTCTTTCCGCAGAACGCGGTCGAGTACTTCGTCTCCTACTACGACTACTACCAGCCCGAGGCCTACATCCCGCAGTCCGACACCTACATCGAGAAGGACGCGCTGGTGAACGACGAGATCGATCGCATGCGCCACTCCGCCACCGCGTCGCTCTTCGAGCGGCGGGACGTGGTGGTGGTGGCCTCGGTCTCGTGCATCTACGGCATCGGCGAGCCCGAGACCTACCGCGGCATGCACGTGGCCCTGCGGGCGGGCGAGAGCATGGACCGCGACACCCTGATCCGCTCCCTGGTCGCGGTGCAGTACGAGCGCAACGACTACGACTTCCGGCGGGGAACCTTCCGGGTGCGCGGCGACGTGGTCGAGGTCTTCCCGGCCGCCGCCGAGTCGGAGGCCCTCCGGGTCGAGTTCTGGGGCGACACGGTGGAGCGGCTGATGACCCTCGAGCCGCTCCGGGGCGTGACGACCGGCAGCGTGCCCGAGGTGCGCATCTACCCCGCGAGCCACTACGTGACCCCCGCGGCCCAGCTCGAGCGCGCGATCGAGGGCATCATGGACGAGCTGCGGGAGCGGCTCGGGTTCCTCAAGGCGCGCGGGAAGCTCCTGGAGGCGCAGCGGCTCGAGCAGCGCACCCTCTTCGACATGGAGATGCTGCGCGAGCTCGGCTACTGCCACGGCGTCGAGAACTACTCGCGCCACCTCTCCGGGCGCCGGCCGGGACAGAACCCGCCGACCCTGATGGACTACCTCCCCAAGGACGCGCTGGTGATCCTCGACGAGTCGCACGTCACCGCGCCCCAGCTCCGCGGGATGTACCCGGGGGACCGCTCGCGCAAGGAGGCGCTGGTCGAGTACGGCTTCCGCCTGCCGTCCGCGTTCGACAACCGGCCGCTCACCTTCGAGGAGTTCGTGCGCCTCGTGCCGCAGACCCTCTACGTCTCGGCGACTCCGGGGCCCTACGAGCTGGAGAAGGCCGGCGTCGAGCGGAGCGGGATCGGCCGGGGCCTCGCGGGCGGGACGATGGCGGAGCAGATCATCCGGCCCACCGGCCTGATGGACCCCCAGATCACGGTGCGCCCGGCCTCCTCCCAGGTGGACGACCTCATGGCCGAGGTGCGGGCCCGGGCGGAGCGCGACGAGCGGGTGCTGATCACCACGCTCACCAAGCGCATGGCGGAGGATCTCACCGAGTACTACCAGCAGAACGGGCTGCGGGTCCGTTACCTTCACTCCGACATCGACACCCTGGAGCGGGTCGCCCTGATCCGTGACCTGCGCCTCGGCAAGTTCGACGGCCTGATCGGCATCAACCTGCTGCGGGAGGGTCTCGACCTCCCCGAGGTCTCCCTGGTCGCGATCCTGGACGCGGACAAGGAGGGCTACCTGCGCTCCGCGACCTCCCTGATCCAGACCTCCGGCCGCGCGGCCCGGCACGTCAACGGCGAGGTCATCATGTACGCCGACACCGTGACCGGCTCGATGCGCGAGGCCCTCGGCGAGACCGAGCGCCGCCGCGTGGTGCAGGGGGCGTACAACCAGGCCCACGGCATCACCCCGGAGTCGGTGCGTCGCTCGATCCGCGACCTGCTCGAGTCGGTCCCGGAGCGCGACTACTACACGGTCGAGGTCGAGCCGGCGCCCGCGACCCAGTGGGAGAGTCCCGCCGCCCTCGCGGCTCACGTGACCGAGCTCGAGACCGCGATGAAGGACGCGGCGCGACGTCTCGACTTCGAGCGGGCCGCCGAGCTGCGGGACCGCATCAAGTCCCTCCGCAAGGTCGATCTCGGAGTATGAAGCCGGGGGTCTGATGCTCTTCAAGTGGGTGCTGATCTTCTTCTTCGCGTTCATGAACCCGCCGCGCCCCGGCCGCCCGCAGCCGGCCCTGCTGGGGCGCGTCCAGCGCACGCTCACCTGGACGGTGCTCGTGCCCGCGGTGGCCGCGCTGCTCCTGCTCGCGGTCACGCTGCTGCGCCAGCCGCCGTGACCGGGGAGGGGCGGACGGGGAGGGGCGGGACGGGGGAGGGTAGGACGATGACCCTCGAGGAGAAGGTCGACCAGGTCCCAGCGCGGCCCGGCGTCTACCTCTACAAGGACGCCAAGGCCCAGATCATCTACATCGGCAAGGCCGCCTCGCTGCGGAGCCGCGTCCGCTCCTACTTCCAGGAATCGCGCACCCCCGACCCCAAGACCGACGCGCTGGTCGGGCACATCCGGGATCTCGAGTACATCGTCACCGCCAACGAGCTCGAGGCGATGATCCTCGAGTCGACGCTGGTGAAGAAGCACCGGCCCCGCTACAACATCATCCTGCGGGACGACAAGCACTACCCGTTCCTCAAGCTCACCACCAACGAGGAGTTCCCGCGCCTGGTGGTGGCCCGGCGGGTGCAGAAGGACGGCGCGAGCTACTTCGGCCCCTTCTATCCCGCCACCGCGATGCGGGAGACGCTGCGGCTGGTGCGCCAGCTGTTTCCGCTCCGCACCTGCCGGATCAAGATCGACGGCACCTTGTCGCGGCCGTGCCTGCAGTACTTCATCCATCGGTGCAACGCGCCCTGCACCGGATGGGAGACCGCGGAAGGCTACGCCAAGACGGTCAAGGACGTGGAGCGCTTCCTCGAAGGCAAGAGCGACGACCTCGCGGCCCAGCTCACCCGCGAGATGGAGACCGCGGCGGAGGAGATGAAGTTCGAGCGGGCCGCCGCCCTGCGCGACCGGGTGCAGGCGCTCCACACGGTGCGAGAGCGGCAGCAGATGATCTCCACCGAGGAAGAGGACCAGGACGTGGTGGGGGTGGTGCGGCAGGGGTCGGAGGCCTGCGTGCAGCTCTTCTTCGTGCGCAAGGGACGGCTCCTCGGGCGCGAGTCGTTCTTCTTCGAGCGGGTGTCCGGCTGGAGCGACGGGGAGATCCTCTCCGCGTTCATCCGCCAGTTCTACGCGCGCAACGTGGCGCCCCCGCCCGAGATCCTGCTCTCGGAGGCGGTTCCGGAGGCGGACCTGACCGTGGAGTGGCTGGTGAAGCGGCGGGGCGGGCGCGTGGAGCTCCAGGCGCCCCAGCGCGGTCGCAAGCGCGATCTGGTGGGAATGGCCGAGGAGAACGCGGCGCTCGCGCTGCAGACGCACCTGCTCGCCCGCGGCAACCGCCAGCAGGTGGTCCTGGAGGACATCGAGCGCTCGCTCGGCCTGCCCGGTCCGCCCCACCGGATCGAGGCCTTCGACATCTCCACCCACCAGGGGAAGGAGACGGTGGCCTCGATGGTGGTGTGGCAGGACGGGGACATGAAGAAGGACGACTACAAGCGCTTCAAGATCCGCACCGTCATCGGCACCGACGACTTCGCCTCGATGCAGGAGGTGCTGACGCGCCGCTACGGCCGCGCGCTCGAGAGCGAGGGGGTGATGCCCGACCTCATCCTGCTCGACGGCGGGCGCGGCCAGCTCGGCGCCGGGCTCAAGGCGCTCGAGGGGCTCGGCCTCGACTACGTCCCGGTGGCCGCGCTGGCCAAGCGGGCCGAGGAGGTCTACACCCCGGACCGACTCGAGCCGCTCGTGCTCGACATGGGCTCGCCCGCGCTGCAGGCGCTCCAGAAGATCCGGGACGAAGCGCACCGCTTCGCCATCACCTACCACAAGAAGCTTCGCCAGCGCCGGGCCATCGCGTCGGTGCTCGACCAGATTCCCGGGGTGGGGCCGACGCTCCGCACCAGCTTGCTCAAGACCCTGGGATCGGCCAAGGGCGTCCGGGAGGCCTCGGTGGCGGACCTAGCCTCGGTGCCGAAAATCACCCCGAAGCTGGCGCAACGCATCTATGATTTCTTCCACCCGGTCCCGGAAGCAGGGGAACCTTCGCCGGGGCAGGGCGGTTTACGGTTGGAGACCGAACCGAAAGGAGGTGACGTCAAATGAAGATCCTCATGATGGCGCTCGCGATGGTGGCGTTCGCGGTGGCTCCGGTGCTGGCCAACCAGTGCCCGCTCCTCATCAAGCAGATCCAGGACGCGACGGCCGGCAAGACCGACGATGCGTCCAAGAAGGCGAACGCTCTGGCCGCCGAGGCCAAGGCCCTGCACGACTCCGGCAAGCACGCCGAGTCGGTGGCCAAGGCGGACGAAGCCGCCCAGGCGATCAACCTCACCCTGAAGAAGAAGTAGGCCGCTTCGCCCCCGGGGGCCGAGTGGCCCCCGGGGAGCCGTTTCTTGCGCCCCCCGCCTAAGCGTGCAAAAATCAGGGCCAATATGGCCCTCGACGAGCGCCCGGATCGGTACCCCTTCCCCGAGATCGAGGCCCGGTGGCAGAAGGCCTGGGCGGACCGCAAGCAGTTCAAGGTCACCGAGGCGCCCGGCCGGCCCAGGTACTATTGCCTCGAGATGTTCCCGTACCCGTCGGGCCGGATCCACATGGGCCACGTGCGGGTCTACGCCATCGGCGACCTCCTGGCCCGCTACAAGTGGATGCGCGGGTTCAACGTGCTGCACCCGATGGGATGGGACGCCTTCGGCCTGCCGGCCGAGAACGCGGCGATCGAGAACGGGGTCCACCCCGCGGTGTGGACCTACGAGAACATCGACAACATGCGCACGCAGCTCAAGCGCATGGGCATCTCCTATGACTGGGACCGCGAGGTGACCACCTGCGATCCCGCCTACTACAAGTGGGAGCAGCTCGTCTTCATCCGCATGCTCGAGCGCGGCCTCGCCTACCGGCGGCGCTCCCGGGTGAACTGGTGCCCCTCGTGCCAGACCATCCTCGCCAACGAGCAGGTGGAGGCGGGACGCTGCTGGCGCTGCGACTCCGAGGTCGTCACCAAGGAGATCGACGGCTGGTTCTTCAAGATCACCGACTACGCCCAGGAGCTGCTCGACTGGTGCGATCGCCTCCCCGGCTGGCCCGAGCGGGTCCTGACCATGCAGCGCAACTGGATCGGCCGCAGCGAGGGGGCCGAGTTCGCGCTGCCGGTGGTGGGGCGCCCCGACGTGAAGATCCCGATCTACACCACGCGGCCCGACACCTCCTTCGGCATGACCTACGCGGTCCTGGCCCCCGAGCACCCCCTGGTCGACACCCTCGTCGCCGACCCGGACGAGCGGCGGGCGGTCGACGACTTCCGGGTCGAGGTGGCGCGCGAGTCGGAGATCGAGCGCCTCGCCACCGACCGGCCGAAGCGCGGCCTCCGCCTGCGCGCGCGGGCGGTCAACCCGTTCACCGGGCAGGAGATCCCGCTCTTCCTCGCCGACTACGTGCTCATGGGCTACGGCACCGGGGCGATCATGGCGGTGCCGGGCGAGGATCAGCGCGACTGGGATTTCGCCAAGGCGCACGATCTGCCGATCGTCGCCACCGTGAAGCG
>WNGJ01006419.1_pt1 | contig 12446 bp, 9 predicted proteins | sample 5400611 | NCBI WGS metagenome assembly WNGJ01 (sample SAMN13153375, study PRJNA577476) | soil metagenome | isolation source: 40 cm soil or saprolite under Garry oak tree replicate 1 | place: USA:California | collected 2016-06-15
CGAACTCGCCCTCGCCGAACGTGCTTGCGAGCAGATCGTAAGAAGCGCGCGACGGCACGCCGGCGGGCAGGATCGTAGCATCCGGCGCGTTGAACCGGACGTGCAGGAATGGGACGCCCAGGAGAAGCAGGATGGCCAGGGTCGGGACAAGCACGGCGACCGGTCGGTCCATCACCCAGTGGGCCAGGCGCGCCCAGCGACCATCGGTGCCGGTTCCGGGTCTCACCCGGCGTACCGCGAACGCGTCGAGGCGCGGCCCGAGGACGGACAGCAACGCCGGCAGGAGGGTGAGCGCGGATGAGATCGCCAGGGCCACGACGATGGCACCGGCGATCCCCACGGACCGCAGCACCATGAACTCGAACAGGACCAGGCCGGCGAGCCCGAGCAGCACCGTGACGCCCGAGAAGAACACCGCTCGCCCGGCCGTGGCGACAGTCCGGCGCACAGCAGCCTCCACGGCGGAATCAATGGGCTCGCCCTCGCGGCTCGCCAGCTCCTCCCTGAAACGACTGGTCATCAGGAGCGAGTAGTCCACGCCAAGGCCCAACCCCAGGAGCGTTGCGAGATTCAGGACGAAGATGCTCATCGGCGTGAGCGAGGCGACGAGGAACACGATTGCCAGGGCGACGACCACCGCGGCGCCGCCGACCGCGAGTGTCACGCCGGCAGCAACCACCGAGCCGAACACGAACAGGAGCGCCAGTCCGGCCAGCGGAAGGGAGATCAACTCGGAGCGGCGGAGATCCGATTCGGAGAGAGTCTGGACGTCGCCGTAGAAGGCCGGGCCGCCGGCCAACGAGACTTCGAGTCCGGGCGCAGGTCCCAATGCAGCTCTGACGAATGGCAGGCTCTCCGGGGAGTCGTCCGGCGAGAGGTCGAGCTGGACGATGTCGTAGGCCGTGTGACCATCGGCCGAGACCTGGCGCGGCGCCAGCACGTGTGACACCACTCCCGCAACGTGGCGTGCCGAGGGCACGTTCGCGATGGCCGACGCCGCGGCTGCCTCGAACCCCTGGCTGCCGGCGGCCAGCTCGTCGCTGTGGTACACGACCGCGAGCGCGGAGGGCGTCTCGCCAAGTTCGCGAGCCAGGACTGCCCTGGTCCTCGCCGATTCGAGGTCGTCGAGCGTAAAACCGCCAGCCTGGAGGGGATCCCCGGCGCGGGGCGCGAATGGCACTGCTGCGAGCAGGACGGCCGCCCAGGCAGCGATCACCCACCACCGACGCCGGTACACGAACGCGCCCAGTCGCTCGAACGGCGTCACCGGCGCAACGGGCGGCCTACGATGCCGAAAGTGCATGAGGACACGGCAGGGTCCATCCTATCGGCTCCGCACGCTCGGGCCGGCGGCACCCTATCGACCCGTCATTGGCACGTCATGGCCGGCAGCGATCATCCAGGCAAGATGGGCAGTACTGCGGGGACCACGTCGTGATCGCGCCGGGCCGCGCGGCGCGCGCCGGCCTGCTGGCCGCGTCAGTGACGCTGCTCGTGCTGCTTCTCGCGCCCCTCGTCCTGAACGCTGATGGCTTCCTCGAGGCCGTCCACAACGGGGTCACCAAGTACTTCCCGACGGGTTTGCTCGATCTCGGTATCGGCACGTTCGGGCCGTACGCGAAGGGGCTGCTCTTCGTGGGCGTCTGCGCAGGAGTGCTGGGCGCCGGCGCGCTGACCGGCTGGCTGCTGGCTCGCTATGCCGGGCTGGGCATGGGTGGGCCCATCTACGAAACCGTGTTCGTCTCCGGCCTGACGTTCCTGCTGGCCGAAGTCGTGGTGCTGCCCGTCTTCCAGGTGGGCCTGTTCGGATCGGACTTCCGAGGACCGGTCCTGCCGTTGCACGCGCCGCTCGCGATCGGTTGCGTGGCCTTCGGAGTGATGCTCACGGCTCTGGTCCGTAGGCCGACCGCCGCTCGCGTGGGCGCCGAGACTAGCCCGGCCCGCTCCGGTCTCTTCGGCCGAAGGGCCTTCCTCGGTCGGGCCGTGGCGATCCTCGGGTTCGGGGCGCTGGGGGCATCGGGACTGACCGTGGCGGCGCGCGTCATCGCGGCAGGCTCGACGAACCAGGTCGCCCGCGGAGCCAGCCCGTCGGATGGCTTCGGTCCGACGCCCGCGATCACGCCGCTCGACCACTTCTATGTGGTCGCAAAGGACGTGTTTCCGCTGGCGGTGGACGTGAGCGCCTGGCGTCTGCAGGTCTCCGGTCTCGTCGATCGCCCGCTGTCCCTGTCGCTGGACCAGATCCGTGCCATGCCGGCCGTCGAGGGCTACCGAACGTTTCAGTGCATCAGCAGCCGGGTGACGACGTACGACCAGCTGATCGGCAATCAGCGGTTCGCCGGGGTTCGAGTCGTCGATGTGCTCACGGCGGCTGGAGTTCGGCCTTCGGCCACATTCGTCCTCTGGCGTGCGGCCGACGGTTACACGGAGTCGCTCCCGCTCGCGGTGGCGCGGGACCCGCGCACCTGGCTCGCCTACGAGATGGGGCCTGCGGGGACCCTCCTCCGACCCGAGCACGGCGCCCCGCTTCGGGTGATCATCGCGGGCCGTTACGGCATGAAGCAGCCCAAGTTCCTCACGGGTATCGAGCTGGCCGACCACGACGAGGACGGCTACTGGGAGCAGCGCGGCTGGGACAAGACCGCAGCCGTGCGGGTCTACAGCCGGATCGATCAGCCGGCGGATCAGGACCAGGTGCGCGCAAACCTGCCGTTCGCGATGTATGGCATCGCGAACGCGGGGGATCGAGGCATCTCACGAGTCGAAGTGTCCGCAGACGACGGGCAGACCTGGCAGGCAGCCGAACTGGAAACTGGCGATCCGGCGATCAGTGCCCTGACATGGGTCCGCTGGCGGGCACTCTCGGTCACGGTTCCACGAGTGGGCACTGCCACGCTGGCCGTGAGAGCGACAGACGGACAGGGGAACGTGCAGGACGCAGAGCCGCGTCCGCCTCTGCCGTCGGGAGCCACGGGCTACCACCGGGTGCCGATCGTCGCGACATAGCTTGCGAATGTCCCGCCAAGGCGGGGGGTGGCCCGGGATCCGGGCGCCGCTCCGAAGGCTGTTTTTGCTGCCTACTCTGCTAGCATGGCGGCGTCGAGCCACCTGACTCGTCGGCGGCCGTCAGCGGTCGCGAGGCGACCATTTCGGAGACTCGGGTGCAGCTCTTCACCATCCCGTTCCAGCAGCCAATCCAGTTCGCGATTTCGATCGGTGCTGCTGGCCTGATGCTGGTGATCTTCCTGAGAGCGGCGATGTCGGCCGAGGGGCGACCCAGCGGTTGGATACGAGCCCTCACCAGCCCGAACGGCAAGGTCCTCTTCGGCTTCCTGTTCATCCTGTGGGCCGTCGTGTCCGGCTTGGTTCTCGGGCTGCTCGTGCCGCACCAGGGCGCCGACTCGCCTTACGGCGGATTCGCGTTGATCTCGCTGTTCGTCGGCTTTTTCATCATGATGGGCTTCCTCTGGTCGGTCATCGGAGAGTAGGCCAGAGGCGGCTCGCGGGCCGCAAGCGCGGAGGCCGGGAGCCCACGCGTCACTTCCTTGAACTACGACCACCGGGGGATCGTTCGCCAGGTCTGTCGCCGTTTGCCATGCTGACCGCGGCTGTTTGACTTGGCCGATTAGCCTCCGGCGGCTACTTCGCGGCCGAATGTGGGCGGGTTGACCCATCCGGGCGGCCTCGCCAGCGGCCAACGATCCCCGCATGATCGTATTGCAGGGAGACAGCTCTCGGGACGCCGCCACACGCCGGAGAGCAAATCCGTGGGCCAGTACCTCCGGACGCTGGACCGCCCGACCTTGCGGCCGCTATCATCCCGAAACTTCCAGCCTGCATAGACTTTATGCGTCGGGACGCGGGCTTCGAGCACGAGCGAAGTCGAAAGCCAGGGAGAAAGCCAGCGTTGGATGCCCGGGAGATCAAGGCGGCAGTCGCGCATCAGCGGGCGTTATCCGAGGCGGCCGTAGACAGGGACGCTCCCTTCCTCAACCTGCGCGATCCGGCAAGATCGCTCGGGCCGGACGGCCGGCCTGCAGTCAGCCGCCGGGCTTCCAAGTGGCTGGACGTCCCCGACGACAAATGGAACGACTGGCGCTGGCAGCTGTCGAACCGCGTCAACGACCTCGAGGAAGTCGCCGAGATCCTGGAGCTCACGGACGACGAGCGCGAGGGCCTGGGCGCGCCCGACAAGTTCCGGGTCGACATCACGCCTTACTTCATCAGCCTGATCGACCCGCGGGATCCGAACGACCCGATCCGGCGCCAGGTCATCCCCACAGGTCGCGAGGCGCAGGCATTCACCGGGATGATGGAGGACTCCCTCGCGGAGGACCGCCACTCCCCCGTCCCCGGCCTGGTCCACCGCTACCCCGACCGCGTCCTGATGCTCGTCACCACCCAGTGCGCCAGCTATTGCCGGTACTGCACGCGGAGCCGGATCGTCGGCGACCCGACTCAGAACTTCAACCGCAGGGAGCACGAGGCCCAGCTCGACTACCTCCGAAGGACCCCGCAGGTGCGCGACGTCCTGATCAGCGGCGGTGACGGCCTGACGCTCGCGCCCAAGCTCCTCGAAACGATCATCCGCGGCATCCGGGAGATCCCCCACATCGAAATCATCCGGATCGGCTCCCGCGTTCCGGTCTTCATGCCCCAGCGCGTCGATGACGAGCTGTGCGAGATGCTCCAGCGCTATCACCCGGTCTGGATCAATCTCCATTTCAATCACCCCGACGAGATCACGCCCGAGGTCAGCCGGGCGGTCGACAAGCTCGCCCGGGCGGGCATCCCGATCGGGAATCAGTCCGTGTTGCTGGCGGGGGTCAACGACTGCGTCCACATCCAGCGCGCGCTCGTGCACAAGCTGGTCGCGAACCGGATCCGGCCGTACTACCTCTACCAGTGCGACCTGGTCGAGGGCTCAGGGCATTTCCGGACTCCGGTCGGCAAAGGCCTCGAGATCATGGAGGGGCTGCGCGGCCACACGTCCGGCTATGCCGTGCCGACCTACGTGATCGACGCGCCCGGAGGAGGCGGCAAAATCCCGGTCATGCCCAATTACCTGATCAGCTACTCCGACCACAAGGTCGTGCTCCGAAATTACGAGGGATACATCACGACCTACGAGGAGCCCGAGACGTACGAGCGCCACGACGAGCGCGCCTGTCGGTACTGCCGCGACGAGCGCCCGGAACCCGGCCAGTCGGGAGTGCTGGGTCTGCTCGAGGGCGAGCGTATGTGGATCGAGCCGCGTGACTTCAACGATGTCCACACGCGCGGCAACACCGAGCGGCATCGACTCCAGGATCCGGCCAAGTGGGTGCCCTTCGGCGTGGGTGCCATCGAAGGCAAGGCGGGCGCCCCCTTGCCCGTGCTCGAGGGTCGCTCGAACGGCACGACGCAGACCGAGCCAAAGACGGACTACGGTCCCGGTGAGGAGCCTCGGCCTCGCGACGGCGAACCGACCGCCTCAGCCCACGGAGAGCTCCTCTAGCTCGATCCAGCCTGCGACCAACGATTCTGCCTGGCGTCCCTCCTCTCGGCGCTGCGGTATCGCCCTGACTGATCGACTGAGCACAGCGTCGGTCAATAGAGCCTCTGTTCGGAACGGAGAGAAGTGCGGATCGAGCCCGTAACACCGCGCTACCTGTGCCACGGGTAGAGCACCTCCCGGAAGGCCGTTAGGCCCGGCTTGCGGAAGAGGTCGACTCCCGGTCTCGCAGCTAAGCGCCGCGAAAGTGCCTCCTGCAACACTCACGTCGATATGGCACGTCGAAAGCACCCCGAGCTGGCCGCCGAAGCCCGACGCCGGAACCCTCGAGCAAGTCGCCAAGCTGGGCGGTGAGATTCGCGCCTCGCGGAAGCGCCGTGGCATGACACAGAAGGAGCTGGGTGACCGCGTCGGACTGAGCCAATCGGCAGTCAGCGAAGTCGAAACTGGGAACGGAAGCGGCTACAGCCTGAATGCCTGGCAGGAGGTTTTCCTCGCTCTCGGCCGCCCTCTGATCATCGATGCCCGCCGCGACCCGGCCGCGGATCCATTCGACGCTGGCCATCTCGCGATACAGGAGCTCGTCCTCCGGCTTGCGACTGCCGCGCGTTTCGTGGGGACGTTCGAGCTTCCCGTTCGCCCGGGACTGTCTCGACATTCGGTCGACATCTTTTTGCGCGATGACCGGCGCCGGCTGATGGTCGTCTGCGAAGCCTGGAACAGCTTCGGCGACATCGGCGCGGCAAGTCGCTCGTTCTCGTGGAAACTCGCTCAGGCTGAAGAGGTCGCCGGCGGACTGGAGGACGAGTATTGGGTCGGCGGGTGCTGGATCGTCCGGGCGACGGTCGCCAATCGATCCCTCATTGGCCGATATCCAAGCATCTTCGCGAGCAGGTTTCCGGGTTCGTCCCAATCGTGGGCGAGTGCCCTTACGGACGGCGCCCAGCCACCCCGGCACCCGGATTGATCTGGTGCAATCCCGCGGCGACCCGTCTCTTTCCGGTTCGGTCGCGCCAACGTCCGTGCAGCAGGCGCAGCACTGTGAAGCGTTCGCGAATGCCTGAAACTGGCGGGTGATGCACACCGAAGCCCCGCCGGGAACCGATCCGACCGAGCCCCAAACGGTCGAACACGCCCAGGGCCGCGGGCCGCAGCCGGCCCTCGAGGCCGCTGCACCGAATCCGCTCGTCCACGTTTCGCGTGACGGCGGCCGGCGAGCGGATCGCGGGGCGCTCGAGGAAGTTCCGGCCGCGCCGCCCGCGATGCTTCGACACCTTTGGAGTCTCCGCGACTTCCGCGTTTTCCTCGTCGGCGAGGCAGTCTCAGCGACGGGAGACGCTGTCACGCTGACCGCCCTGCCGCTGCTCGTCCTCGCCTTGACGGGCTCGGGACTGGCGATGGGCGTCGTCGGCGTGCTGCAAATGTTGCCGGACCTGGTCTTTGGCTTGGTCGCGGGTGCACTTGCGGACCGCTGGGATCGGCGCCGGATGATGCTCTACGCCGACATCGGGCGAGCAGCTCTCACCGCGCTCATCCCGCTCTCGATGTTGCTCGGACTGCCCACCATGGGCGTGATCCTGCTGGTGACCTTCCCGATCAGCACCCTGCGGGTCGTGTTCATGGCCGCCTACACAGGCGCCGTCCCGAACCTCGTCGGACGCGAGCAGATCGGACCGGCAAACTCGTTCATGGAGGCCGCGTTCAGCTTCGGGTTCATCATCGGCCCAGGAGCCGCGGGCTTCCTGGCAATCCTCATCGGCCCCGGCCCGACACTCGCCGTCGACGCGGCCTCATTCCTCGCCTCGGCCGCCGCGATCTCGGCGATCTCTCGCTCGCTCAGGGCCGACCGAGGCGAAGACGATCAGCGGAATCTCGTCCACGAGGTCGTCGAGGGGATCGCTTTCGTGGCGCACCACCAGATCCTTCGGGCGGCCGTGGCCTACTGGAGCTGGGTCTCGATCGCCACCGCCGCCTTGATCCCGGCCGTGACCTACTACGTAACCAAGGATCGGGGACTGCCTTCAACCGCGCTCGGCCTGGTCATCGCCGCCGAGGCTCTCGGCTACTTCACCGGGGCGATCGCCGGCGCCCGGGTGACGAAAAACGTCGGCATCGGTCGCGTGCTCATCGCTGCGAACATCATGACCGGTCTGGGAATATTCGCGTTCGGCCAGCTCACGGACCTGCCGCTCCTCGCCCTGGTCTCATTCCTGGCCGGCGCCTCGAACGCCCTGGTCCTGATCGGCTACATCACCCTGCGGGCCATGGTCACACCGGACGAGCTCCTCGGCCGCGTCGGCAGCACTGCGCGCATGGTCTCGCTCGGATTGCAGCCAATCGGCATGCTGGTGGGCGGCGTCCTGCTCGACGCGGCCGGAGGTGGGGTGACGCTCGCAGCTATGGGCGTGGCCACGATCGCGGCAAGCCTGGTGTTCTCTCTGTCGCGCACACTTCGAACGGCGGAGCTGCAAGCCGTCGCGGTCTGACTGCTCGATCAGCCGCCCTGCCCGAGGGCGCGGACCGTCGCAGCGAGCTGAGCATCGCTCGTCTGGATTCCCGACCAGCCCAGGTTTGCCAGCTCGTCGGGGACGACGAGGCGTCCGGAAGCGGACAGGGCAACCTCCTTGTCGGGCGAGATACCCGCATGCCAGATCTGGCGGCCGTCCCGGGTCAGCCACTCGACGACGCCGATCAGGAGTGCCGAGCCGTCAGATAGGTCGACTTCCTGGAGGACTGTCCCGGTCCCGAACGTCCCCTCGCCGACGATCGTGGCTCGCTGCGCATCCTGGAGTGCCCCGGCCACGATCTCTGAAGAGCTGGCGGTCCCGTTGTCTACCAGGACGGCAAGCTTCGTATCCGGGGCGATGCCGCCGCTTCGGACGTCGACCGTGGTGGTCTTGCCGGTCCGGTCGCGCTCCTGGTACACGGCGCCTGCCTTCAGGAACTCGCTCGTGACCCCAACCGCCTCGTCAGCGAGGCCGCCCGGATTCTGGCGGAGGTCGAGGATCAGGGCGACGGCACCGGCCTGGCGCGCGGAGTCGATTGCTTGCTTGAGCTGGTCGGTCGCGCCCTGCGAGAACTCCTCGAGGAAGATGTCGGCAACCGTCGTGCCGGGAACCATTGCCCAGCTGACCGCCGGCACGTCGACCTTTGCCCGCGTGATGGTGAAATCGAGGGGCGCCTGCACGCCGGCCCGGCCGACACGAATGTGCACGGTCGTTCCTGGCTGGCCCCGGATGAGGCTGCTGATGTCATCGATGTTCTTGCCGGCCAGGAGCGTCCCGTCGACGGCCACGATCGTGTCGCCGCTGCGCAGCCCGGCTTTCGACGCTGGTCCCTGAGGAATGACCGACTGGATCACGGAGATCCCGCCAACGACCGACAACCGGACGCCGATCCCGGTGACCGAGCCGCTCAGCGAGCTCTTCTGCGCCGCCAGCTCCTTCGGGCTGAGGAATGTCGTGTGGCCGGTGTCGCCGACGCTATCCACGAGACCCCGGATCGCGCCGTACGTGAGCGTCTGGGGGTCGAGCGCCCTGGGGTCGACATAGCGATCCTGGAGGTCGCGGTAGGCCTCGTTGAGCGTGGCGAATTGGGCGGGTCGGTCGCTTGACGGCAGCAGATCCGAACGGCCGAGGGCGATTCCGCCCCCGAAGGCCATCACCAGGGCGACTGCACCCGCCACGACGGGGCCCGATCTGCGTGGAAGCCGGGGACGCCTGGTGGACAGAACGTAGGGCTCGGCGCCCCATGTGTTTTCGACTCCGCCGGCGGTGTCATCCGGCCGGTGCGGCGGCGGGAGGTCCGTGGCTGAATCTTCGACCGGCCCCAGGTCGGGTTCGCGTGGCTCCATCGGATCCTCCGGAAATGCGCGCGGGTTGGACGGCTGGCGGGTGCTCCGGGTCCCCGGGAGCATGCGGCAAGTCGAGCCTGTGCGCTCGTACGGCCCCCGCTCGCGAACGACATCCGCTCGCCCGGGACGACTTGCGGCCCGAGCGTAGCGTGTAACACCCAGCGGTCGCGGACGTCATTGCGAGGACAGCCGCGAGAGAGGTGTGCAATGCCTGACCAACGAATCCTGGATCGGATAGCCGCGTGGCAGGAGAGCGGCATTCTCGATGCCCCGACTGCGGACCGCCTCCGTGCACTCGAGGCGAACAGTCCCAGTGAGCCCGCGACGGCAACCGAGCTTCCTCGAGCCAGTGCTTCGGCGGGCCTGTCGAGCCTGGGCCTTGACCTCGATCTTGGAGAGGCATTCGCCTACCTGGGCAGCTTCTTCTTGCTCGGCGCCTGGTACTGGTTCATCAATCAGGCCGCAGTCGGGCAGGCCAGCGCCGATGGGACCTGGGCCTTCGGCCTGGCCGTACCTGCCGTCGTCTTCGCGAGCCTGGGTCTCGTCCTGGGCCGGCGCACCGGCAAGGTTGGACGGTCCGCCGGGTTCTGGCTGCTGTTGAGCGGTATCCATGTGCTGTTCGCCGTGCCGTTCATCGCCGGGCTACTCCTCGGCGCCTCGGCGAGCTCGGAGTCAGGGTTGTCGGCCTATCGCTGGCTGTTTGGCTCCGTGGCGTGGCTGCTCGCGGCACTCGCCTTCCGGCGTTACCTGGCCTCTCTGCCGACCCAGCTTGGCGTCCTCGGGGCGATCGCCACTCTCACGGCCACGGGCGTCGACCGAGTTGCGCGTCTCATCACAGGGCCCCCGAGCTTCACGGACGCCGGCGTGCCCAACGGGGACCCGTATGCGATCACCTGGATGTTCGTGACGCTGGCTGGCACGGTCGTGGCCACGGTTGCCATGGGCCTCCTGGCTCGGGTAGAGGCCGCTCGCGTCGATCCTGCGGCGCGAAGGCGCCTGGCCGTGACACGCTTCGCCGGCGGCATGACGCTGACCATCGGAGCCGCAATCGCGGTTCTGAGCGGCGTGGGCGGCGGCTTTGGTCGGCCGATGGAGCCGATCCTGGGCGAGGTCGTCCTGCTGCTCGTCGCCACCATCCTGGCCTGGCTTGCCTTCACGCGGCAGGCGGGTGCATATATCTACCCGGCAGGCCTGGCTGTGCTGATCGCATTCAGCGACCTCAACGGGGCGTACGTGGCGCCCGAATCGGGCATGGGCCTCGCCCTCCTGCTCGAGGGCGCCGCGCTGATCGGGGTCGGCTACCTGACGGAGATCGGCCGGCGGCGACTCAACCGTCGAGGGCCCACGACCCCCAGCGCCGCGTCAGGCGAGATCTTGCCAGGTCCGTCCGAGATGCCTTCCGGCTGACCACGCGGGACGGCCGGCGTCAGTTTCGGCGGCCGCGGAAAATGCCGATGACCTGCCGGACGTCGGACGCGTCGCTGCCATCGGGTCGCTCGTCGAGATAGCGTCGCAGCAGCGCCAGCGCATCGGTGAAGCGGCCCATCCGCCCAAGGAGCAGGCCGCGGTCGCGGGAGTGTTCGGGGTCGGTCGGCTCGATGACCTCCAGCAACTCGACCACTGCCAATGCGGCCGGCCAGTCACGTTTGGCCAGATGGACGCTTCGCAAGTTGCGAAGGACGCGGGCGAGAATCTCGCGGCGGCCGACGGGCCGCAGCATGCCGAAGTGGAAGAGGACGCGCTCGCCGAGGGAGTGGCGGAGGAGCGCCTGGCAGTCGTCGCGCGTGAGCTGGCGACCACCGCCAGCCGGGTCGATCAGGTTGCCGTCGGGCGTCCCGACGATGAAGTGTCCCGGCAGGCCGATGCCGTGGAGCGGCAGGCCAAGCCGCCAGGCCACTTCGAGCTCCACGATCGCCAGCGTGATCGGCAGGCCAACCCGGCGATCCACCACCCGGTCGAGCTGGCTGTTCCCGATGTCGTGGTATTCGGCCGAATTTGGGGCCCGAAAGCCCCACTCCCGGTAGAGGACGTCATGCAGCCGCGCGAGCTCGACGTCGGTCGGGTCGCCCCGGTCCAGCCGCAGGCGGACGCGGTCCGCGAGGACGTCGAGCGCCGCGACCGTGGGATCGAAGTCGAGGTCTGGCCGGCCTTCGGCGGCGATCATCAGCGCTCCGAGCGCCAGGTCGATCTCCGACTCGGGGCGCGCGACCAGGCGGGCGAAGCGGGCGCGGTTTGCGGCGCGTGCTGCCTCGCCGGGGATCATTTGCGGATCTTAATCCCGATGTTCCTCCTGCCCCGATTCTCGGACTGCGTGCGGCGGAGGCGCATGGCGCGCAGTGCTATCCTCGCGCGGTCCCAAGGAACCCCCGTCGGAGATGACTGTCGACGTGACCGCTGGCCAGACGACAGCGCCGGGACTCCGCGGCCTTCGACCGGCCCCGGAGGGCCTGCCCGACCCGAATATCCAGCCACCGACGCTCGCCGAACCGGGCGACCCATTTACGGGCCTCCGCGTGGTGCATCTGCTCGCGCGTATCGAACGAGGCAGGCGCATCCGTCTGGACGACCTGATCGCACAGCTCAACGCGACATATCTCGATTGGATCTTCGAGCGCTCGGCCTTGCTGCCCACCCTGCTTCAACTGCAGGCGAACTGGATGGCCGACTACCGGAACTCCACTGGGATCGTCCTGGAGGAAGGCGAATACGGACCGACGGTCACGATCGAGGACTCCAGCCGAGTCGATCCGTGGATCGTCCGACAGGCCGAGCGTCAGGCGGCCGCCTGCCGGGAGCGCCTGAGCGCGTTCGCGCGGCGGGACCGAGCCTCCGGGGAGGAGTGAGCCGATGACCGAATCCCGGCATCAATGCTCGCGCTGCGCACACGCCCGCACGTACGAGCAGGACAAGCACGACACGGACAAGCACGAACAGGAGCACCGCTGATGAGCGTCCCCGGCTATGCAACCGACACCCTCGTCGACGCCGAGTGGGCGAAGGCCCATCTCGACGATCCGGCGGTCCGCTTCGTGGAGGTCGACGTCGACACGACGGCCTACGAGCAGAGCCACCTGCCGGGCGCGGTGGCCTGGAACTGGA
>WNGJ01019173.1_pt1 | contig 12446 bp, 14 predicted proteins | sample 5400611 | NCBI WGS metagenome assembly WNGJ01 (sample SAMN13153375, study PRJNA577476) | soil metagenome | isolation source: 40 cm soil or saprolite under Garry oak tree replicate 1 | place: USA:California | collected 2016-06-15
TCAGCGCACTGTAGGCGGCTGCGAGTCGGGTGTAGTAGTCAGCCGTCGCGGCTGCGGTGTCGACCCTGACCAGCTCATTGCCGACATCGATCGCGCCTTGATAATCCTTTGCGTTGAGGTACACCAGCCAGGCCAGGTTGAATGCATCACGTGCCATGCGAGCCAGGTCACAGCTCCGCTTCTCGTTCGCGTCGATCGTCGCGCTCTGACCGAGCGAGAAGGCGCTCGCGCCCAGCAGGAACTTCGCATCGGCGGAGCTTTGGAGCTGATCGGAAAGCTGGAGGAACTTGATCGCCCTCTGGAAATCGGCGCGATCCTTCGAGGCCTGTCCCGCTTTGTAGGCGTTGCTGCCCTGCTGCAACGCAATCTGGGAAAGGGCCGTCGGATCGGCTCCGTTGGCCTTCGCCTGATTCAGCGTGTTGCCAACATCGTCGTACTGATTGAGCCCGCCCTGAATGCTGGCGAGCAGATAGTAGCCTTGAGGATTCTTCGGGTTCGCGGCCACCGCTCTCTTTGCAGCGTCGAGAGCCGCAGGAAGCTGTCCCGCCCTGTACAGTGAATTGGCTCCGATCAGCGAGAGGTTCGGGTCATTCGGGAACTTCCTGGCGCCCATTGCCGCCGCTTCCGACGCCTTTTGTGCCTGGTTCAGCGCACTGTAGGCGGCTGCGAGTCGGGTGTAGTAGTCAGCCGTCGCGGCTGCGGTGTCGACCCTGACCAGCTCATTGCCGACATCGATCGCGCCTTGATAATCCTTTGCGTTGAGGTACACCAGCCAGGCCAGGTTAGCAGGCCAGGGTCGCCCGGATTGTTCTGCACCAGATCCCGCACCAGCGGAATCGCCTGCTGAGCGTGGCCCATCGCCGCGTACTCATTGACGACATCCTGAATCAGCCGGATGTTCGTTGGATCGCCGGCAGCAAGCGACCCGAGAACCTCGAGGCGCTTGGTGGTGTCGTTCCTGGCTCGATAGGTTTCCGCCAGCATGCGGAGCGCCGGAATGTTTCGCGGGTCACTGGCACGAACACGCTCAGCAACCGCGATCACGGAGTCCGGCATCTTGAGCGCGTTATATGCTTCAGCGAGGCAGACGCCCACGATGTTGGCGTTCGGATAGCCGGCGAGTCCCTGGCGGGCGGCCGCTACGGCTTCCCGGTATTTGCCCTGGACGACATTGTTGTGGCAGGCCTCCTCAGCAGGCAGCTGGCGGCGCGCGTCTTTGATCGACCGTGCGACCTGGTTCGCGGCGTCGTCGAGCTTGGCGCCTTGCGCCGTTGGCAGAACCTGACCCTTCGTCATGTCGCGGGAAATGATGAGCCGCGAATCGATCTTATAGCCCGTAGGCGTCTTGGTGACGGTGCCCTCTACGTACTGAGGGGCGCGCACCAGGGTGGCAAGCGCTTTCGCGTCGCCAGATGCAAGCGCTTCAGTCGTCGAGTACCCCGAAGACCGAAGGCTGTTTTCGATATCGGCCTTGGGAACGACGACGAGGTCGCGGATATTTGTCTGCTTTGTCAGCTGATTGCGAATGGCCTCCGCTGCCTGTACTCCGAGATCCTTATCGGAGCTCTGAAGAACGGGAATCATTACCCGCTCTCCTGTCTTGGTGCTCTGACCAAGCACCGGTGAGGCAGCGACGGCGGCAAACAGCGTGAGAACCAGACCTGAATGAACTAGACGGGCCTTCAATGGTGTAACCTCCAAGACGGTAAACATTCTTACCCACCTCCCAATCTGTGGGTCCATTCTGTTGAGTGGGCGAGGAGGGACTCGAACCCCCGACATCCTGCGTGTAAGGCAGGCGCTCTAACCAACTGAGCTACTCGCCCGGTGCAGAAACCGAGCCTGTGCTCTCACCGGAGGATGGCCAGCGGTACGAGCACGCAATAGCCTATCACGAGCAGAATGGGGGCAAGCGTCTCGCCCCCGCGAGCGAGGTCGGCGAAGCCTGCGAGCAACACTATTGTGGCGACTGTCCAATAGACCCAGGAACGTCGCGAGCCAGACTCGCGTCCCGAACGCGGGCCACTGGCAAGATCGGTTTTGGCCATAAGCGAGGTAGTGTAGGGCGCGATGAAATCCCTGTCAACCCAAAGGCTGCGGACTGCGGACTGGTAACTCACGGCTACGGATTGCGGACCAACGGCATTTCGGACTGCTGACTAATTGCGGATTGGGAAACCTACTGCGGATTGCTGACTACTGCGGACTGACTGCGGATTGACTACGGACCGACTGGGGACCAGTTCGCAGTTCGTAGTTAGTCCCCGAATTGGTAGTTAGTCAGCAGTCAGCAATGCCGTTGGCCCGCAGTCCGGAGCCTCTACGTGAGACTCTTGCCGCTCGAATAATTGAGCGCGACCCAGTCGCGGTAGCTACCGTCCATGACCGCGCGCCACCACTCTTCATTGGCGAGATACCATCTGATCGTCTTCAGCAGCCCCATCTCGAATGACTCGGACGGCCCGTAGCCAGTCTCGAGTGTGGCCTTCATCGGATCGATCGCGTAGCGCCGATCGTGCGCCGGACGATCCTTGACGGACGTTACCAGCTCGGCTGTATCGCCGCCGAGCGCGGCAGGGCATTTGGGGAATCGCTCCCGAATCTTTTCATCTGCGCCGAAGATCTTGTTCACGTGTGTGCAGATCGCTTTCACGACGTCGATGTTCTTGCGCTCGGAGTTGCCCCCGAGGTTGTAGGTCTCCCCCAGCCTTCCCTTCTCCAGCACTCTCTCGATGCCACGGCAGTGATCGCGGACGTAGAGCCAGTCGCGGATCTGGAGCCCGTCACCATAAACAGGTAGTGGCTTTCCGTCCAGCGCATTCACGATCGTGAGCGGAATCAGCTTTTCCGGAAAATGATAGGGGCCATAATTGTTCGAACTGTTGGTTGTAGTGATGGGCAAACCGTAGGTATGGTGGTATGCGCGGACGAGGTGATCCGAGCCGGCTTTGCTGGCCGCGTACGGAGAATTCGGGGCGTACGCCGAATCCTCGGTGAACGGAGCAGCGTTGGCAGCGAGGCTGCCGTAGACCTCGTCGGTCGAAATGTGGTGGAACCGCCGGGCCCCGCCCGACCAATCTTCAGACCACGCCGCGCGGGCCGCCTTCAGCAGCTCGTGAGTACCTCTCACGTTCGTATCGATGAACGGATCAGGGCCATGAATCGATCGATCCACGTGTGATTCCGCCGCAAAATGCACGATGGTGTCGATCCCTTCGCGCTTGATTATGTCGCGAACGGCCTCGCCGTCGCGGATGTCGCCCTTGACGAACGTGAATCGCTCGTGATTCGCGAGCGGCTCGAGGTTCGCGAGATTCCCGGCGTACGTCAGCGCGTCGAGCGCGACAATCGTGTCGCCAGGATGATGCTCTGCCCAGAAATGGACGAAGTTGGTGCCGATGAATCCGGCCGCACCGGTAACAAGCATCCTACGCATCGTGATTTATTCCCTCGGTCATTTTTTTTTCCGTAAGTGGTTTGGCAATCAAATCCCTGATCATCGGTGCAATCTCGCTCACAGTCGCGACACAGTCCGCACCAGCGGCGGCGAGCGCAGCCTGCGGCATTCCGTAAATGATCGAGCTCTCGCGATCCTGCACGATCGCAGCTCCCCCCGCGCCTCGAATTCGTCTCAACCCTTCGGCTCCATCTCTTCCCATCCCCGTAAGCACTACTCCGATCGCGGAATACCCGAAGGCGTCGGCGACCGAGAAGAACAATGGATCAGCGGCAGGCCTCACGCCCCACATTGTCGGAGAAGTGTCGAGCCGGATCGAGGCGTTCCCCGCTTCGCCGCCCAATGTCATGTGGTAACCGCCAGGAGCGACGTACACCCGATTCTCGCGCAGAAGCTTTCCATCGATAGCCTCGGCAACCCAGAGCGTGCTCATAGTGTCGAGCCGCTCGGCCAGAAGCTTCGTAAATTCGCGGGGCATGTGCTGAACGATGACCACGGCCGCGCCCAGATCTTCGGGGAGATGCGGTATTATCTCGGCCAACGCGCGGGGTCCGCCTGTGGAGGACGCGATCGCTACGACTTTGGTCGCCGCGTCCGGTGATTTTTTCGCCCCCGACTCGCCGCGGCTGGTAGGCGCCACGGGCGGTGTTGGCTGCAACCCCCCAATGTTCATCGCCCGCGCAGCGTCCAGTGCCGACATCAGCTGTTCGCGGACCCTCGACAGGTCGATGCTCACCGGCCCCGACGGCTTTTTTACGAACTCCAGTGCTCCGCGCTCGAGGGCCCGCAACGTCATCTCGTTGCCCAGCTCCGATCCAGCCGCGCTCAACATCACCACCGGGCGTGGCATCTCCGCCATGATCTGCTCTAACGCCTGCAGTCCGTTCAGCCGCGGCATCTCGATGTCGAGCGTGACAATGTCGGGCTTGAGCGCGCGGATCTGCTGCAGCGCTTCGATCCCGTCAGTGGCGGTGCCAACGACGCGAAAAGCCGCGCTCGATTCGATTATTTCCGCGATCAGTTTGCGCATGAAGGCGCTGTCGTCGACCACCAGCACGGTCGCGGGCTTTTCACTCACACCGGTCACGGCAGCACGTGGCTAGATCTTTCGGAAGATGCGCTCGCGCGCATTGACGGGTGCGAAGAGGGCTCTGGCATCGCCGAGCAGAGTTTCCACCTTGCCGAGAACCAGGAAGCCGCCGGGAGCGAGCACGCGATGGAACTCGGAGAACAACGCGTCCTGCGCCTCCCGCTCCAGGTAGATGATAACGTTGCGGCAAAGCAGGAGATGGACATCCTCGAATGGTGGTCGGTAGCCGAGGAGATCATTGCACTCGAAGCTCACCAAACGCCTGACCTCCGGTAGCATGCTGTGAAGGCCGGCAACCTCCGGGAAGTATTGCTGGCGGAGAAAAACCGGAGTATCTCCGAGCGCTCCGTCGGCATAGAAGGCCCGGTCGGCCGCTCCAAGACAGTCCGCGTCGATGTCCGTGCCGACAATGCTGACCGTATCCAGCCGGTCCATTGCATTCGCCTGCGCAGCGTACTTGTGCATCAGGATGCCGATCGAGTAAGGCTCCTCGCCCGACGAGCACCCCGCGCTCCAAATGCGTGTCTCAGGCTCCCGCCGGTCCCACAACGCCGGAATGACTTTGTTTTCGATCGCCGAGTACGTTTCCCAGTTCCTGAAGAACTTCGTCACGTTCACTGTCAGCGATCTAAGCAGTCGCTCGTATTCTCGCGGATCTGTATCGAGGACCCCTGCGTACTCGCCGGGCGTGAAGGTGCCTTTCGCGCGCATGCGCACCGCGATGCGACGTCGCAGACACTTGTCCTTGTAGCTGGCGCAGCGGAATCCCCGGTCGCGCGTGATCTTCTCCATCAGCGCGCGGAAATCATCGTCGTTTCCCTGGATCATCTCGCGAGCTCCGTCAGGAGCGACTCGACGGTTGTGACGCGTTGCGGTCCGCGTGGGAAATGCCTTCCAGCGCGGCGGAGAGATTGCGCCGGAGCTGCGGGAGCTCGGGTGCCAGAGTCAGTCCCTTTTCGGCGGCTTCGCGCGCGCTGGCGAAATCCTGCTTCTTCAGGCAGGCCGCGGCGAGATTATTCAGTAACACCGGCGACTCCGGGTGCGTCTCCGTCGCCGCGGCTAGCAGCAGCATCTCGCGATCGTAGTCTCCCGTCGACGCCGCAACCTGCGCAGCGTAGTGGAACCATACCGCCGGCGGAGGATTCGCGGTCCACAAGCTCCGCGCCTCGCTTAGCCGGACCTTCGAGGATTGATAGTCTCCGAGCCGTAGCGAGATCACGGCGGCCTCCAGCTGGATGACAGGATCCGCGCTTCCGCCCGACTCCAGGGCGCGGTCGATCACCAGCCTCGCTTTCTCGAGTTGACCCAGCTGCTCGTAGGCGAGCGCCAGATTGTGTAGCAGCGCGGTTTTGCTGGGTGCGTTCGGCGCGGCGGTCATGAATGCATTTACTGCCGCTGCCCATTCCTTCTGACGGAGCGCGATGAGCCCCAGGTGGAACGATGCAACCGGGTCGGCTGCCTCCTCTACCAGAGAGCGGAATTCGCGCAACGCCTCATCGTGCATTCCCGCTCTGTACAACGCGCTGGCGAGCTCGCGCCGTTCCAGTGGACTCGCATTTCGCGGGAGCGTCGGAGTAGTTCTCTTCCGTCCGACGGGAAGAAGGAACGATGCGTTGAGTAGCCCGTATAGCGCCTTCCCGACGTCGAACTCGCCGAGTCCCGAATCGCGGATCAAGCCGTTGATGTCGCGATGTCCATCGATGAGTGGGAGGAGCGCTTCCTGCTCTGAAGAGAGCGGATCTCTGTTCATCATCAGTCGCGAACGGTCGAGACTGAACACGACATCGAAACTCGGGATCTTCTTCTCTATCAGCGACCACTCGTCGACTCTGCGTGCTCCCTCGAGCAGCAGCGATTGCGGATCGACGGAGACGCGCTCGGCGCCTCCTTCGGGTTCGACGCCGGGCTCGAAGTTGAAGGTGCCGCTCGTCCACGTGAACAGGGTGTAGACGGAATTCTCCGTATCGAGAGGTCTATTCACGATCGCCGCGTGGCAAATCCGGCCGCTGTCGAAGTAGATCGAGCCGAAGCTGTCGTGGAACGAGAGCCCCAGGCATCCCGTCTTCTTCCCCATGGAGAGCAACTGCAACACGTCGGGGAGGCTGGCTTCCTTGAGGCTACCCTTGATGGCCATTTAGCTCATCTCCTCGATTATTCTGTCGGCGATGTTCGGCCACTCGAGGATGAGTCCCGCATCGGCCGCGGCGGGAGTCTTCCTCTTCTCCTCCGGAGGAGCCTTCGCCTTCGCATCGAGTGATTCGACGCGCTGCGCGATCTCGTGGCTGACATCAGCGAGGAATTCGGCGAATTCGCCGCTCTCCCCTTCCGCGTCCTTCTTCGACTCGCTCGCCACGAATCAGGATTCCTTGGCGGCGGGAGCGCTCAGTCGAGAGAGCACCAGCGACGCGATGCTGCGCAGAGTCTCGAATACTCCGCCGCCCGTGATGGCGCTCGCCGAGAAATTGGGCACGCCCCGGAAGTTCAGCGTCTCATCGAGATCTTCGACGGAGCTGATCTCGGCCGCCGGCAAGTCGCGCTTGTTGTACTGCATCACCAGTGGAATCGTGCGCGGATCGAGGCCTTCGTCGGCGAGATTTGCGTGCAGGTCCTGGAGGCTCTCGATGTTCTCGGCTAGCTGGCGGGACTGGCTGTCGGCGACGAATACGACGCCATCGACCCCCTGCAGAACAAGCTTGCGCGTCGCGGCGTAATAGACCTGGCCGGGAACGGTGTAGAGCTGGAACCTGGTAGCAAATCCCGAGATCGTGCCGAGGTCGAGAGGAAGAAAGTCAAAGAACAGGGTGCGATCGGTCTCGGTGGCAAGTGAGACCATCTTCCCCTTTCTCTCCTCGGGCAGCTGTGAATACACGTGCTGGAGATTGGTCGTCTTTCCCGACCTGCCGGGACCGTAGTAGACGATCTTGCACGTGATCTCGCGCGTGCCGTAGTTGACGACGGACATCCTAGCGTTTTCCTATCGGACCGAACAGGGCGTCGAGACTGCGATTGAGCTCGCCCTCGAAATCACCCGACGGTCCGGCGCCGGCGATCTGCTGCGCCGGACGCAGCTTCTCCAGCGCTTTCTGAAACTCGGCGAAGTAAATCTCGACCACGCCGAGCGAGCTCTCGCGATCGAAGACGCCCACGAAGAGGAATTCCTGTCCACCGGCCGAGGCGCGCGCCATGAATACCTGCCGCTCGGCTCCGGCGTGGTGCATCTCGTAGAAGGGCTTACCATCGAGCTGGCGCCCCAGCTCCCGGGCCGACGCATTGATGGCGGACGTCAGCGCGCAGATCGACATCACGTCGGCGGCGTTGGAGAACCCGAACTGTCCGACCGCCCGTCCCGTCGGGTAGAGCAGCACGCCCGAGATGAGCCGCGCGTCCTCCATCAGTCGGGTCAGGGGAGCAGCGACCCAGGCTTCTGCACCCGTCGGATCGCTCATGAATTGTCTCGGGTCACTCGTCCCAGGTTAGCGTCAGGAGTGACGATCGTGACGAGCACCACGTCGCGGGCACCCACGACGCATATATGACCTTTCTCGGCCTCCAGTCGCATGAAAGCGGGCGTTCCAAGCCTCGCTGCGTCCGAAGCGCGAGTCACCTTCGAATAAAGATAGGCCGCCAGCGCAGCCGTATGCTTCCTTGGATCTGCGCTCCCGGGCGCGCCACCGATGATCGGGCTCGTCTCGACGATGAGCCCGTCCGATGCGCCAACGACCATCGCGACCATCACGCCGGGAACACGCGAGATGCTGGTTACCACCTGAGCGACCGCTTTCATGTGCGACCCCGCATCCAGTTGATCGCAAGCGCCACCGACCGCGAGAGCACGCGGCGGACGAGACCAAGCGGAACCGTCGACGACGATGCGAGCAGGACTACCGCATCGTCCGCGGCCGGGGCGAGCGCGATGATCGCCGCATCCGTCTCCACCACCACCGCGGTCCAGGCGCCGATGGAGAGCAATCGCATTGACCTCGACACTTCGGTGCTGACGCCGCTCAGGGCCGCGCCAATCTCTCCAGAGATGTCGCGTCCGTTCTGGTCGATGTAGCTGCCGGCCAGGGGTCTGCCTGACGCATCGAGCAGCAGTGCCGTCTGCTCGGCCTCGCCAATTGCCGCGGCGAAGAGCATCCGCGCTGATTCAGACGTTGGCTGCGGCATGTTCCTGTGGCGTGATCTCGATCAGACCGGTGCTGAGCATTCCGTAGATGATCTTGGCAACATCGAACTCCGCGAGGACGAGACGTTTCGCGATCTCGTGGAGGTTTCTCTCGCCGTCGATGATCGAGAGCACCTCCCACTCGCGCGGGAGGAGGTCGATGAACGATTCCGGGCCGTCGTCGAGCGGCGCCAGTCGGGGAATCACGCGTGCATCGGGAATCTTGTCGGCCATGCGCGACCACTCGTCGATGCGTCGCGCTCCTTCCATGAGTAGCGATTCGGTGCTCACCCGCACTGCGATGTCCTTACGGATGGGACGCGGCGGCTCCTCGCTGAACGAGAAGAATCCCTCCGACCACGACATGAGATCGAATACCACGGTCTCGATCTGCTGTCGCATGAACCGATCTATGTCGCGCGGGGTCACGATGCCGTGAGCGACAAGGATCTCCCCGACGCGGCGCTTGTCGCCAGCCCGCTGCATTGCGGTCGCCCGCGCGAGATCGGCTGGCGTCGCCTTGCCGGACCGCTCCAGAATCGTCCCGAGGAGGTGCGGGTTGCTCTTCATCGTGGCGGCGACGATGGTGCCGGCGTCGAAGAAGACACTGCCCTCGTTATTTCGTTCGGGAGAGTGCACTCGAAGCGTTCCGGTCTTCCGACTCAGGTCCAGCAGCTGGAAGACGTCGTGAATGCCAAGCTCGCGCAGTGGTCCTTCGATCGCCATCAGGTTCGCCCTCTCAGCAGCAGCCGGTGGTATCGCAGCGCTTCGGCATGATTGGGATCGAACCGCAGCACGCGCTCGAATGCCTTCAGCGCATCGCTCTCCCGGGCGAGATCGATCAGGATCTCGCCGAGCGCGATCAGAGCGGTGAAGTGGTAGACGTCGCGGCGAATCAAAGCCACGATCCGTGGCAGCGCGCTCCGCGACCGACCCGTGCGGCGATACGGTCCGACGAGCTCGACCACTGCCGCATCGTGGTTGGGCGCGGTGACGAGCACGGTCTCCAGCTCGCGGATTGCTCCCGTATCGTCACCGGCCTTGGCCAGCAGCCGCCCGAGCGCAATGCGCGTATCGGCCTGGCGCTCGTCGATGCCGAGACTTCCGCGATAGGCATCGATCGCTTCGTGCGCGTCGCCGAGGGATGCGTAGAGATCGCCGACCCGCTTGAGCACATTCGCGTTCCGCGCCTCGCTCTTCTTGAGCGCAACGAGGATTTCGCGCGCGCCGGGCTTGTCGAGCGACGCCACTCGTGCTTCCGCTGCAAGCAGAAGAAGATTCACATCCGCACTTCCCGCCTCGACCAGCGCTTCTGCATGCGGTCTCGCTTCTTCGGCGCGTCCGAGAGCGAGGAGCGAGCGCGCAATCCCTTGCCGCGCGTACGGGTTGGTCTCTTCCATCTGAAGTGCGCGACGGTATCTCTCGAGCGCCTCGCCGTGGAGTCCCTGCGCCGCAAATCCGTCACCGGCCAGCACGAGCCCTAGCACTTTGTCTCCGCCCCGCGCGAGAACGCGCGCAATCTCCGCCTGGGCTCGATCGTAGAGGCCCTTCGTTATCAGGTCGCGCGCGAGTGAAAATCCCGCCATCGCGCTCTGCGCTGCCGGCGTCTGCCGGCGAACCGGCTTCTCGGCGAACAGCTCCTCGATGATCGCCGGATCGAAATGAAAGTCCGCGACGTGCTCGACTTTTTCATCGGATTCGGTGATCGGGGGAGCCACTGTGAGCCGGATCTCCTCGTGCGGAAGCTCGATGGCCAGCTCCAGCTTCTGCGGNNCTTCTGCGGCGTGTACATCGGATCCAGCGCCAGCGCGCGCTTCGTCTCGCGGAGCGCTGATGCAAAGTCTCCGAGGTTCGAGAGGGTGAAGCTCATGTTGTAGTGCGCTTCGGCAAAGTCCGGATTTGCCTGGATCGCCCGCGCGAACGCGTTCCGGGCGTCCGCGTACTTTTCGAGCTCGACGAGGATCAACCCGATCCCGTTCCAGGCGACTGGATGCTCCGGCGCGGAGCTCAATACCTGCCGATAGGCTTCGAGCGCCAGCTCCGTATGCTTTCGCTTGAAAAGGCCGAGAGCAAGGTTCAGGCGGGCCTCGACGGGAGGGCTGGGCGCCTGGAGCGCGCGCCTGAACGAATTGATCGCGCCCTTGGTGTCGTTCTTGTGCCAGAGAAGAACGCCCAGATTGTTGTGAGAGAACGGATAGCTCGAATCGATCTCGAGAGCGCGCGTGTAGCTCTCCTCCGCCTCGGCGTGCCGTCCTTCCAGCTGTAGCGCCACTCCCCGTCCGTTCCAGGTTTTCGCGGTCGGGGAAAACTCGCGTGCGAACCGGTCGGCAGTGGCGATCGCGGCGCCGGTGTCGCGCTGCAGGAGGTAGAGCTCCAGCATCGCCTGTAACACTTCAGCATTGGCTTCGGCGCCCTCGATCGCTTTCTCGTACTCGTGGAGGGCTTCCTGGAAATAGCCCTTCTGCCTCAGGGCACGACCGAGCGTCATGTGCGCGCCGGCGGACGTCTTTTGCTGATGGCTCGGAGTCACGTCGTGCCGATATGTCTCCAGCGACAGGTTCGCCTGCGCGCGGACGAGAGTCGGATTGAGATTTACGGCGCGTCGATTCGCTTCTGCTGCTTCCTCGCTCCGTCCCAGATCTCCAAGTATGAAGCCGATCAGATAGAGCGCGTCCGGATTCTCCGGGTTCAGCTCGATCGAGCGCCTGACCGAGCGCATCGCTTCTTCGTGCAGACCGCGATTGTAGAGAGTCTCGGCGAGGAGGAAATGGAGAACCGAGCTGTCGGGATCCAGATCGATTCCGCGCTGAAAGAGTGCGTGCGCGCGCTCAAGGTGACCGGCTGTCTTCTCCGCGATGCCGCTTTGGACTAGCGCCTCGAGATCGTCCGGGTTGGCCCGCAGGCGCTCCTCGAGCTCCTGCAGACGCCGCTCCAGAATCCCCCTCTCGCCGTACGCAATCTCCAGGTTCCGACGTGCGACGCCCATGCGCTCGTCGAGAGCGAGCGCGCGAGCGAATGAGGCGATTGCCTCTTCAGTCAGCCCTTTTCGAAAGTAGAGGACGCCGAGGTTGTTGTAGGCGCCCGCGTCGGAAGGGTCGATGCGGCGGGCGAACGATCGCAGGATGTCGATCTCACCGCCGTGCGCGGCTGCCGGTGGGCGGGCAGTTGCCGCTGCGCTCATTGGCTACTCTACGCGCACCGCGCGGAATATGGCGTCGAATGCCTTGGGGTCGGGGACGAGCAGGAAGAATCCGTGCAGGCTCTCCACCGGCTCCTCGAGGAAGAACTCGGTCTCCACGCAAAGGATCGGAGAATCAACGCGCGGGACGTGGTCGCCGATGCTGCTCAGCGCATCCTCGGTCCGTCCAGTAGTGAGAGAGGGCGGTGAAAGCATCAGACGCATGTCCAGGAAATCGCTGAGCGCAGTCAGGTACGCGCCAGCGAGAATGTTTCCCGCCTCATTGAGCGCCGACTGCTCGAGCTTGCCAAGATTCGGTGATGTTCCGCGCTTTCGACGCAGCATTCGCTCGGCGAGGCGGAGGCCGGCTGGAATTGCGAGAAGAAACACTGTCTGGCCGCTGATGTCGCCGCTCATGTCCATTCGGACCGCCACGATCTCGACACCCGGTGCTATCTCAGGCACGAAATCACCCGGAGGGACGATGTTCACCATTGGAACGCTGATCATGATCCGCGTCGCTGTGAGCGTCGACAGCGCCGTCGCGGCGTGCCCG
>WNGJ01021676.1_pt1 | contig 12446 bp, 14 predicted proteins | sample 5400611 | NCBI WGS metagenome assembly WNGJ01 (sample SAMN13153375, study PRJNA577476) | soil metagenome | isolation source: 40 cm soil or saprolite under Garry oak tree replicate 1 | place: USA:California | collected 2016-06-15
AATGTCCCGAAGACGCCGGTCCTTATCTTTTTGCAGACAGCGACGCAACAGCTCTCGGATTGACATTGGGATCGTTAAAGGCAGTACTTGCCAGTCCGGCTCACGCTCGAGGACCGCAGCAATCGTGTCGGTTAACGTCTCTCTTTGAAAGGCATGCTTGCCGGTCAGCAGTTCATATAGAACGCAACCAAACGCCCAGATGTCGGTCTGTTTGTCGACGGCTTTGCCTCTCACCTGCTCGGGACTCATGTAGCCCGGCGTTCCTAGAATGCGTCCTTCTTCGGTCGCTACTGCGCTCGCTGTTGGCAATTCGGAAAGATCGACTTCCGATTGCTCCCAGGCCAACGCCTTCGCCAAACCGAAATCCAGAATCTTCGCGACACCTTCCGGCGTCACCTTGATGTTGGCCGGCTTAATATCGCGGTGTGTGATGTTTTTCCGGTGCGCTTCCTCCAGCCCTTCGGCGATCTGGCGGCAGATCGTCAGCGCTTTCTCTAATGGCAGCGGGCCAGCTCCTGCCAGCGTTTCGCCCGGCCCCAATTCCATGACCAGGCAATGGGTACCACCGGATTCTTCCATGCCGTAGATGGCCGCGATATGGGGATGATTCAGTGAAGCCAGCAAGCGCGCCTCACGCCTGAAGCGAGCGAGGCGCTCGGGGTCGCACTCGAAGTCCGTGGGAAGGATTTTGAGCGCGACATCACGACCGAGTTTGGTATCGCGGGCGCAATAGACTTCGCCCATCCCGCCTTTGGCCAGCAAAGACAAAATAGAATAGGAACCAATCTGGCGCCCGATCATCGATTGGCTCGCATGTTCTCCGGATATCTTCCGCACGACTTCCAGCGGAGGCGTTTCCAGGAAGCTCCGCACTCCAGTGTCTTGCGCGAGCAGTGACTCGATCTCGCGCCGCAGGCCTTCATCGCCACTACAGGCTTTCTCGAGAAACGACGCACGCTCGGCCGGTTCGCGCTGCCGCGCGGCGTGGTAGAGTTCCTCGATTCGATCTGACCGTTCTGCCGGCATGGTCTCGCCTTCCTCAGTTCTCGAGCCAACCAGACCTTGGCCAAGTTGCCAGTCTCACATCACTGTAACTACGGATACTTTCGGGTGGGTTATATATGAACCGAGAGCAGAGATCAAATGGATACGGCCTGCGTTGGGTCCTGTTTAGGTTCGCCGAAAGTAATCGGCTTCAGGATTGATCCCGGCGAATACAAATCCAGGGCTCTGCGGATCAATGGCGCTTCGGAACAAGTCGGGTGCGGCGTATTCAGGATCATCGCAATCTTGTTGGCGATGTCTTCCTTTGGAAGTTCGTCAAACGATTCCAGAGTCCAGACGATCTCGGCAATCACCGGGAGGCTCGTTCGCAGCCGTTGTTTTCCATTACGGCGGCTTTAAACAACGCTTCGGCTTTTTTTGCTTTGATGGGATCGTCGTTGGTCAGAAATCTAAGAAAGATATTCGTGTCGACAAAAAGTTCATGCTTCACGGGCGATCCTGCGAGTAAGCACTTTTTTAACACTCTTGCGGATGCCCTCGAAATTCTGAGGATGTTTGGGCGGCTTCACACTGCCCTTCAAATCGAGAAATATTCCCGCGCACCATCCTGAGGATGACTTCGTCTCCTCGCATGACAAACGCGACCTTTTCCCCTTCCTTAGCTTTCAGATGATCACGGATCTCTTTCGGGATGGTCACTTGACCCTTGCGAGTAATGACGGAATGCATCGGGTACTACCTCCGTTAAAAAGTACTACCAAACATTGTGACAGGTGGGCGTCGGGAAATGCTGAGGCAAATGCATTAGGGTTGACGTCAGGGTGTGTCGCGCCAAACCGCGGTCGTTCGCAGCAGACCCGCCACGCGCGGCATGTGGAAGCCTGTCTATTGTTCATCCTCGCAAGGAGCGTCCATTATTTCGGAATCCAGCTTCTTGTAATAGCGCGTGTAGCTGTACGGTTTCGCCAGCGTCTTCGGATCCTCGGCCGTGACCTTGTATTCCAGGTACTGCCCGGCCAGCACCGGACGGATGCGCTCGACCAGATGCAGGGCTTCGCTATGCTGGGCGCCTCCGTCGTTCAGCCACGTTTGATCGTTGAAACCGATGGTGTCCACTACGAATGTGTTGCCTTCCCAACGGCCTACCGAGTCTCCGAGCCAGGTGGGCTCTGTCTTTGGCTTATGTCCTCGTTTCAGGTAGATGGTCCGCATCATGCCGTGCGATAGGTCTTCAAACAGCATCACGATCATGGAGCTCACCGGCACCAACTCGATCTTCGTCTGTTTCGCCGCCATCATCCGGAAAGGACCGACCGGCTGGCACATCTTCGACGGATCCTGGCGCAAATCGATCGATTTCGCTTGCCGTGCCGCTTCGGGCAGCAACTCAACGGCGGCGGGCGATCCGGCGTTTTTCAGTCCTCCGGGAAGCGTCATGCTATCGGGGATCGACTGATACACACCTTGCAGATCCGGTACGGCTGACGACTGTGTTTGGCGAGCTTGTTGGGCCATGATGCCGGGCGCAAACGCGAGGGGGATCACTATCGTCAGAATCTGCGCGAGGCGTCTCATTTGACCACCCGGGCGCGTTCCAGTTGTTTCTTGAGCGCGGCGTTCCGAAATTGTTTCCAGGTTACCGGATCCTCGTTGCAAACATTCTCGGGCATCTCTGCTGCGTCCGGTTGTCTCTTGTAGTAGCGCTTATACGTATAAGCAGAAAAACAGAAACGGCCACAAAAAGGCACAAGAAACACAAAAATTTTTGTGTTTTGTGCCTTTTGGTGGCTATAAAATTTCGCCCGGACGTTGGTCAGAAAGGAGTACCGATGAGCTTCCAGATATCGCGTCGAGACTTGCTGCGTGCGGGCGTTGGAACCGCGGTTGCGTTGAATGCATTTGGCGGTTCGGGTGCGTTTGCGCAGAGCGTGCCTGTCAGGAGTGTTCCGAAGGACTACAAAGAGGATCTCTTCTATCGTGAAGACTGGCTTGGAGAGCCGTGGCGCAAGCCCGAGACGGCCGTGCTTATTCACGGCAATGACGAATCGAGTATCGAATGGTACGCGTGGGTTCCGCGCATGGCCCAGGAATATCGGCTGATCCGGCCCGATTTGCCGGGACTCGGACACTCGAAGATCCCTCCCGGCTTCGAGTATTCGCTCGCGAGTCTCGCCACATTCGTGACGCAGGTTATGGACCGTGCCGGGGTCGAATCCGCGCACATCATCGGCGCGAAGACCGGGGCAAGCGTGGCCATGCGGCTCGCGGCAGACCATCCGCGGCGAACGCGCTCACTTGTCGTGGCCGGCGGTCCCGTGGTGCCGGTCAACATCGAGAACCCCTCGCCCATTCCCCAACGCGACAGGTTGGGATCCCGGGTCTCGAAGGACATGATTGACTACTGGAATCAGATCTTCGCCACAGCAAACCGCGAGGGAACGACCGGCCTCAACAAAGCCATGTCGAATTTTGACCTGGCGAAAGAGGGAGTCCTGCAGCGGATCATGGCGCCAACATTGGTGATTACCGGCGATCAATCGAAGATGCATTCGGTCGAGAAGGCGCGAGCCTACCAGCGGCTGATTCCGAATTCGCGTCTCGCCGTGATCCGCAGCGACGCCTACCACATCGCTGCAGCAAATGCAGAGGAATGCGTCAGGCTCACGCTGGCGTTTCTGAGGGAACAATCCAAGAGTTAGGGTTCCGCGCATTCCCCTTCTCTGCGAGGAGGGGAATGCGGGGTCTGAGCTGGATCCGAGAAAAGCGCTCTGCTAACAATCCCTTGCCGGAACGGATATCATGATATTCTGCCCTCGATGGGCAGGATTGTAAAACGGCTGCTTGACATCAAACTCCCCAGAGGAAGATCTGCATTTTTGTGGGGACCCCGCCGCGTGGGAAAGAGCTATTGGATAGGGCAGAATTTTCCCGAAGCGCCGCTCGTCGATTTGCTCAAGTCGGATGTCTATGCCGAATACGCGAGCCGGCCCGCTCTGCTTCGGGAGCGATTTGCCGCGACACGTCATCCGCTCATTGTGATCGATGAAATTCAGAAGGTGCCCTCGCTGTTGGATGAAGTGCACTGGTTGATCGAAAACGCCTCGCAACGCTTCCTCTTGACGGGATCGAGCGCCCGGAAACTCCGTCGGGGACACGCGAATCTGCTGGCCGGGCGGGCTTGGCGGCGGCAGATGACGCCGTTGAGTCTGATGGAAGTCGAAGACCTGGATCTCGAGCGCTCGATGATCTCCGGTCTGCTACCTCCGCATTTCCTGTCCGAGAACCCGTTGGAGGATTTGCGCGCTTACGTCGGAGACTATCTGAAAGAGGAGATCGCCGCCGAAGCCTTGACGCAGAACATTCCCGCATTTTCGGAGTTCCTCCGGGTTGCCGCGATCACAAGTAGCGAACTGCTCGACTATACCAACGTCGCGCGTGAGACCGGTGTCTCCGCAAAGGTTGTACGCAGCTATTTCGGTATTCTGGAAGACACGTACCTCGGGTTTCGGCTGCCGCCGTGGAGAAAATCGCAGACTCGGCGTCTGATCCAGACCGGGAAATTTTATTTGTTCGACGTCGGCGTTTCGAACTATCTCGCTCGCCGGCGGCCCTTGTTGGGAGGCTGGGAATTTGGGAAATCTTTCGAACACTATATTTTGATGGAGCTGAAAGCGTATCAGGCTTACCGGAATCCCGAACTGGATCTGACATTCTGGCGTACAGCCGGAGGATTTGAAGTGGACTTCATCCTGGGTAATTTGGAAGTCGCCATAGAAGTGAAGGCCGGGACGGTTCATGAGGGCGACCTCCGAGGTCTTCGCGCTTTGCTCGAAGAACGCCGCGTCAAACATCCAGTCGTGGTTTCGCTCGAGGCCCAACCGAGAACGATGGACAAGCGAATCCAGATCCTGCCGTGGAAAATGTTCCTTGAGCGCCTCTGGAACGGTGACCTAGGCGTGTGAGCTATTTCCCACGCCGAGGGTGCCAATTCAGGATCAGCGTGATGGGCGGCGCGGCTGTATCCACAAGTTGGTTGATCAGTAACCTGCCGTCGCGCGAGACCGAGTACTGGGGCCGGAATGCCGCAGCTTGGCCTCCCGCAATCCGCGTTTGAAAGAGGGCCACTGGAGTTCCCGCTTCAAATGAAGAGCCGGAGACGGCGGTCGGGACCGACATCAGTTTTCCGTCCGGCGCGATGAAGTATAGTTCCTTACCGTCGGCACGCCATCGGGGCTGAACGCCGCCATTGGTGGATACCTGCCATTTGCCGGCCGGTTCGGGAAACGGCTGCACCACAATCTGGAACACGCCCGACTCGTTCGTCTCATATGCCAGCCAGCGGCCATCCGGTGAAAACTGCCCATTGCGTTCCTCAAACGGCGTGTCGACCACGGCCCGCGGCCTGCGGTCTTTCCCTGTTATCGGCAGCACCCACAGGTCCCGCCCGGTTTTCGGGTTCAACTCGCCATAAAGCAGGAAACTGACCATCTCTCGACCAGTCCAACGGTGCCTTATTGTTTGGCGTTTCCAGCAGCAACTCTTCGGCTCCCGCGCCGCTCGAAGCTTTCAGATAGAGGTTGTATGCGCCTTTCCGCAGCGTTGCGAACGCGATCCGCTTCCCATCCGGCGACCACAGAGGTAACATATCTACCGCCGGATCGAATGTGAGGCGGGTTTTGCCATTCCCGCCAGTATCCAACAGCCATAGGTCCATCGCCGGCCGTACCCCTGTCGTGCCCGCATGGTCGGACCAAATCAATTGCTTGGCAGAACCGGCGTCATTCGCACGGTAGGCTATCCGGCCATCACGCGAAACAGAAAACCCGCCTAAGTTGCCAACGTTAAAGGCAACGGGATTGGCTATGATGACAGGATCGCCTACGAGTTCCCCTCGCGCCAGGTTCAACCGCTGCGCCGTGAGCATTCCCTGACGTACGAAGATGACGTAGTCCGGCGGCAAATACATGCGGGCTGAATCAGCGTCAGCCGGCCGTTTCGCTTGTCCGCCATCGAGTGACCCGAGGTAAATACCCAACGAGTCCGGCGTACTCGTGCGTGAAAAAGAAAGTGCCGCCCGTCAGGAAGAAATTGCAGATCTCGATGAGCTATCTGTCTGGGCGGATCAAGTTGGGTGACCGCCACCGGTTTGCCGCCGGCGATTCCGATGCGCATGATTGGGCTGCCGCCTGTGGGCGTAAACAGGATCGTACTGTTCCAACTCACGCTTGAGCGGCGCCCAGTATTCGCGATCGGCGGCCCTTTCGGCTCGTTCTTCTTCCAAAATAGCGTCGGCCAGTGCCGATTCGTTTCCCGTTTGAGCCAATCCAAGCAGAAGCCGTTTGCGCTTGAATCGGCGAAGCTCGTTAGGATGGATTGACGCCAGCTCAATCAGTAGTTCCGGCGTGCGTAACTCCATCAACCAGAAACGCCTCTGGGCTGGATCAGCACTCTCACGATTTTCGAAATAATGGACCTCGACTAATCGGCGGATCATGGGCCAATCTTTGAGTCTTCCTGGCCTGCACCAGATCCGCCAGCGACATCAGTTCGCAGGTTTCGTTGGGATCGATCGAGATCGTCGTACGCCGGAGCCAAAGCTTCGAAAATGAATCGACGTTCCTCATTTTGGTCATGACATCCACGCGCATGCGATCAGCCTCAGGATGATGACATCGAAAATGGACGGCATGTCCTTTTCGCAGGTACTTGGCCTCGAATGGGGGAACCGCGATAACTTCCGCCTGGAGCTCGTCCATTGCCTTGCCAAGCCTCGACAGATTTTGCGCGGTCGCCAGGATTGCGAAGTCGGTATCGCGGCTAAACTCGGCTGCGCCGTAGAACACGCACGCCTGGCCGCCCATCAGCAGCGCGCGCACGCCGTTCGTGCGGATTGAAGAAAGGACTTTGAGTATCGGGTTCCGGATCAAGTGAACCGCCCAATCGCAAATAGGTTTCCCAGAGTTTTTGCGATTCCCGCCAACGCTGGATAGGTGTGAGCCCGTACCATTCCGCCCATTCTTCGCCAACCAGATCTTCCGGTGCAATCATTGTGAGTATTCTAGCAAGAAGGGTCAGCTTCAGAATGGTAGGCTGACAGAGCGGGGAGAGGCCATTGCCATCATCCGGACTCTGCCGCATGGACCCGACCCGGAGAGCTGCTCAACTTGTTTCGATCGTTCCGGGGGCATTGGAATCTCGCTTTTTCAGTTCTCGAGCCAACCAGACCTTGGCCAATTGCCAATCGCGCATGACCGTGATGGCCGACACGTGCAGTACCTCGGCGGTTTCTTCCACGCTCAATCCCCCGAAAAACCGCAGTTCCACGACTTGCGCCTGCCGGGGATATTCCGCTGCAAGGGCCTGTAGAGCATCGTCGAGTGCGACGAGATCCTGTCCTCGTTGTGGAGAGGCAATCACACCTTCGTCGAGCGATGTCTTTCTCGCTCCCGCTCCCCGTTTCTGATACTGGCGTGCGCGCGCAAATTCCACCAAAACCCGCCGCATCATTCGCGCCGAAATGGCGAAGAAATGAGCGCGGTCCTTCCAGTTCACTTGCTCGCAATCGATCAGCCTCATATAGGCCTCGTTGACCAGGGCGGTCGCTTGCAGAGTGTGACCAGGCCGTTGCCCTGCCATGTGGTGGCGCGCCAGCCGGCGCAGCTTCTGGTAAACCACCGGAACAAGCTGGTCCAATGCCGCCGCGTCGCCCTGCCGCCACGCCCGAAGCAGTTGCGTCACCGTGTGCGATGAAGACGCCGTCATCCCGTTCCTTTACTGTGATTTAGCCACCAATTAGGACGGATTATCCACTATACCGGCGCCTGCCCAAAGAAATTTTGAATCCCCTGATAGTTTTCGCCGGCCGTTCTCGTCTTCGCAGCCGAGGCAAGGAGGGCAACGGCGATGCGAAGATCCTTTACACGTTATTTAAGAAGGGCGGCGATTCTGGCTGGGATTTGCTCGACTGCTCAGGCGGCGGTGAGCGGCTCTGTGAAAATGCAGCCGGGTTTGAAGATTACGCTGAATGTTTACAACTGGGCCCATGTGGATTCCGAGACACTAATCCGTGCCAAACAGGAGGCCACACGGATCTACCGCGAAATCGGGGTCGAAACGGTTTGGCTCGATCATCCTGTGGGTGAAGCGCAGCAGAATTCAGCTCCCCACCGCGTATCGGAAATCTACGTGAACATTATTCCCCAAGCGACAGAGGGTCTAGGGCTGCTAAGCAACGCGCTCGGCATCGTGCCTGGAGCCGGGCGGAACCGCGGCCGGGTGTATGTGTGCTACGACAGAGTCGAGCGCCTCTATCGCAAGCAGGTCGCCGGCACGGCCCGAGGGAAGACTGCTCGTTCGGCAACGACAGCCCAAATTCTCGGCTACGCCATGGCGCACGAGATCGGGCACCTGCTCGGCCTGGATGCCCACTCGGATCTGGGCATTATGAGCGTGGCCTGGGGCCCGACAGATTTACTCAATCTGGCCTATGGCGATCTGGCTTTCACTCCTCAGCAGGCCTCCGTGATTCGGTTTGAGGTGGAATTGAGACAACAAGCGGCCATGGAGTTGCGGAACTCGAACGCCAGAATTGAACCGTCTCCGGACGAGAGCTAGTTCGGCGTTGCCGGTCCCGGTTCGTTCGCCGTATCCTCGCTGTTATGGAGCCGTCCCGTTTTGAAGAAGGAGAATTCTTCGCTGCGATTACAACCAGCGCCACGCGGGCGATTCTCATCGGGCGTCGGGCCCTTATCGCGCTTGGTTTTCCCCTGTTGACCCGCGACTACGATTTCTGGATTCACGGTGACGATATTGCCGCGTTCAACAAGGCGGCTGCGATTTTCGATTTGTTTCCCAGCCGGTCTCCAGACGAGGCGCGTTCCGCAGACCGCTACTTTTTAGAAAATGATGAGAAAGTCGATGTGTTGGTCGCCCGAGTCGTGTTCACAGTAGATCGCGTCAGGGTTTCATTCGATGACGTTTGGGCGCGGCGCCGCATGATCGAAGTGAGCCGCGGTGTAGAAGTGGCGATTCCGTCGCTGGATGACTTTATCCTCACGAAGCGCTTCGTCGCCCGCCCAAAGGACGCCGAAGATATCCGCATGCTGGAGACGCTGCGTTCGCAGGAGCCCACATGAGGCCGCCTCCGCGATGGAATCCGCCCTCAGCGGAAGCTGTCGAGCGTATCCGGCAGTTGGCGGAACGACGGCTGAGCGCTGAAGAATTCGACGCCTATGTGCATGCGCCGATGAGTGAGGCTGAGCGTCAGGAGATCCTGGAATCCGTGGCCTGGTTCACGAAACGATACCCAACGCCGGGCGAGCGGCTTGCGGCCGCCCGCCGGGCCTACAAACAGTGGGCTCAAGGCATGCCGCATGCAGACCAATCTCCAAGCGAATAAGAGTCAGCTCACACGACCTGTTCCACTTCCGGCTGTTATTAAGTCCCGCTGCGGATAGCGTCGAATCCACGAGGGCCGTTCCGTGGAGTCAACGTAATCCCGGTACGGGACTGGTTGCTCCAGCGGGGAACGGCTGGTACCAGAAGGAAAAATCGAGGCTGTGAAGTCCGTTGTAAAGCCAGCGCTCGATGCGATTGTTTCGCTGGAGCCACGTTAAGGCGAACCCCCAAAACGGAATAGCCACAAAAAGGCACAAAATTCACAAAAGGTTTCCGATTTCGTTCGATCTCTTGTGTTCTCTTGTGCCTTTGTGACTATTATCAGTTTTTCAGCTCCGGAGGAGGGAGCACGACATGGAAGGAACCGTAAACACACGCCGTTCGTTAATGACAGGTCTGGGCGCTGCTGCAGCGGCAGCGGTTCTCGTCCCGGGAACCGCTGGAGCGCAGACCAGAGCAAGCAACTTCCGGCCGGCTCGGCACACCCAGGATAATTGGATGGAGGAACTAAAGGGACAGCATCGTATCTTTATCGATTCGTCTACCGCCTCCGGGGGAGCCGAGGCAATCCTCTACGCCAACAATCTGTATATGGCCAGCGAGTCAGGATATTCATTAAAACCGGCGGATCTTGCGATCATCGTTTGCCTCAGACATTTCGCCACGCCCTTCGCTTATAACGATGCCGCTTGGAAGAAGTACGGGAAGGCATTCGCGAATATCATGCAGTTCAAGGACCCGAAGACCGGATTACCGCCTTCCTCGAACCTGATGAATTCCGCGGATTACGGTTTCGCCCTGCCGAATCTCGGGGTGACGCTCAAGTCGCTCATCGAGCGCGGCACCCGGTTCGCAATCTGCGACCTGGCAACCAACGTCTTCGCGGCGCAAATCGCGCAGGATACCGGCGCCACTAAGGACAGCGTGTACAAAGAACTCGTGGCCAGCGCGATTCCGAACGGTCATTTCGTTGCGGCCGGCGTCATCGCAGTGACCCGGGCGCAGGAGTACGACTACAGCCTGCTGACGGCCGGGTAGATCCGCTACATCGTCAGGACCGCAGCAAAGGTCACGATGGCCTTCCAAAGATTTTCCAACCGAAGGTTTTCGTTTTCGCTGTGCTGGTTGTTGTCGAAATTGACGACGGGGACCGCGATAATTGGAAAGCCGAAAGTTTCGGCAAATGGAGCCATGGGGACTGTACCGCCCACCGTGCGGATGCGAACCGGCATCTCATTCCAAGTGCGCTGGATGACGTTCGTGATTTCGAGAGATGCCGGATGATTCATCTCGGTCCGGTACGCTTTGGTTCCGGCAAACGTCGCGCCTCCTGAGCCGCTCGTCACCCGCACGATCCGCGGGTATTTTGCCCGGATCGCATCGTCGGGCTCTTTGTCGACAATGTAGAAGCCCTGCTTGCGAATATGATCGAGGACGCGGCGGATCATCCGGTCCGGATCGGTTTCCTTGATCAGCCGGATATCGATAGATGCCGTCGCGGATTCAGGAATGACCGTGCGAGCCTCCGAACCGATATAAGCGCTGCGAAGACCGCGGACATTCAGCGATGGGTACTGCAACGCTTCCTGCAAACTGCCGCCGACTTTATCGGTGCGAGAAATGCCGAAGAATTGCATCAACTCTTTGGGATCATCCGGAACCGAGGCCAGGATTCGTTTCTCTTCCGCAGTCAGCGGTGGAACATCGTCATAAAAGCCCTCAATGACCGCGCGGCCGGTGTCGTCCTTCATGGACGCGATGAGCTGGATCAAATCCATCGCCGGGTTCGGAACCCAGTTTCCAAAGTGCCCACTGTGCAGCGCAAACTTGGGGCCGAAAACCGTCAACTCGAGCGTCGCGATACCGCGCCCGCCGAAGGCCAGAGTAGGCCTGCCGCTGGAATGAAGCGGGCCATCGAGGGCAAGCATGATGTCGGCCCGATATTTATCCTTGTATTGCGGCAACGATGAGATCAGACCGCGCGAGCTGGCTTCTTCCTCTCCGTCGAGGATAAGCCGGACATTGGATTTGGGCTGTTGCCCGGATGCGCGCAACGCATCGATCGCGGCAAGCAGCGCGATGATCGGAGCTTTGTCATCCGAGGCCGATCGGGCATAAACGCGCGCGCCTGAAGGATAGGTCTTCAGCGATGCAAAATTTGGAATTTCTTTTGCGCCGTCTTCCATACGGCCGTCGCGCAAGATCGGTTTGAACGCGCTCTCTTGCTTCCAAAGCTTGGCGTCAAAGGGCTGCCCGTCGTAATGCGCATACCAGAGGATCGTGCGCGATGCGCCGGGAATCCGGAGCTCTCCATAGACCAAAGGATTGACATCGGTTTCGAGTATCTCGGCCGCGAAGCCACGCCGCGCGAGCATCTGCCGGAGCTGCTCGGCGTTCTTTCGAATGTTGGCTTTGTCGGAAGCGACGTTCGGGATCGACAACAACGATACGAACTCGCCAAGAATCTCCTGTTGATGCTCGGCAACGTATCGCTCAACCGTCGCCCGCGTTTGTGCCGCACCGTTCAGACTCGCTAGAGCCAGAAGCAGAATCCATGTAACAGCTTTTCGCATATGACGAATTGTTGGGGCAAACTCGGGGACAACGTCTAAATCACCCAAATTGGGTTTTCGGTTTGGGTGATTTAGACGTCTGTCCCGAATTTCCGAGTTTGTCTCAGGCGCCGTTATCGATATTCCGCGGAGACTTGATGGCCTTCCTGGGATCAACGCTTTTGTCAACGGTGATCGCGAAGAAAGGCGTAAACATCTCCTCCCAAGTCATGTTGCCGAAGTAAACGGTCCTGTTCGGATCGGGATTGAACTTGTTGTTCGCCGAATTGTCGTAGTGCGCGGTAACAACCAATTTGGCGCCTTTCGGCACCCTGATCGGCTGCGCCAGATCATAGCCGAGCTGCCAATTGAAATCGTAGTGGGGGACGTTCAAGATAACCTGTTCCTTCCCGTCCGGAAAGACCAGCGTGTATTTCATATCCTTGCCGCGCACATGCATATGCGGCGACATCCAATGCAGCTCCGCATCCG
>WNGJ01006422.1_pt1 | contig 12443 bp, 13 predicted proteins | sample 5400611 | NCBI WGS metagenome assembly WNGJ01 (sample SAMN13153375, study PRJNA577476) | soil metagenome | isolation source: 40 cm soil or saprolite under Garry oak tree replicate 1 | place: USA:California | collected 2016-06-15
CCGTCATCGAGGCCACGGTGCAACGTACGAGACCCGTGATCCTGACCGCGCTTGCTGCCGTGCTGGCCTTCATCCCCCTCACGCATTCCGTGTTCTGGGGATCGATGGCCTATACGCTGATCGGCGGCACGGCGGTCGGCACCGTGCTGATCCTGCTGTTCCTTCCTGCGCTTTATGCCGCGTGGTTTCGGATCAAGCCGACCGCAGATGAGATCCATGAGGATTCGTCGGAGGAACCGGAATGGCGAACAGCATTGGCTGCCGAGTAGAGCCCCGTCAAACTCGATGAACCGTCCGGTCCGAACGGGAAAAGATTTTGACGAGGCGCGTGCGCGGATCCTGGAAGCGGCGGAGGAGCAGTTTTGCCGCGTGGGTTACCACCGGACTTCGGTGGCCGACATCGCCGCCAAACTCGGCATGAGCCCGGCGAATATCTACCGTTTCTTTCCCTCCAGGGATGCGATCAACGAGTCCATCTGCGGGCGCGTTGTGAACGAGGTTGCTGACATCGCCTTTGCCATCGCACGCACCAACGCGCCGGCCATGGAGAAACTCGAACAGCTCCTGACCGCTGTTCACCACCACAACAAGATGATGCTGGTCAAGGCAAGGCCCATGCACGAGTTGATCGTCGCCGCCACGCAGCAGAACTGGCCGATCATCAAGGCGCACATCGAGCGGATGGTGACGATCTTCGAGGCGATCATACGCGAGGGTGTCGAGGCGCGCGAGTTCGACGTCGACGACACCGCGGAAGCCGCGCGAGCGGTCAGATCCGCGTTCATGCCATTCTTCCATCCGATTCTGATCGAGCACTGCGTTCAACACGGCGAAGACACCGAAGCATCTCTGCGCGACCAGATTCGCTTCATCCTAAAAGCTCTGGGCAAGTCCGGCTAGCCAGACAGTCTGCTGTATTCAGGCCTGGTACGTCGTCCGCCGGTGCGCAAATCCCGTTGCGCTGCCAGTCTATGAGAAAACAGGGGTTCCGGAATAGGGGGAGGAGCGATGTAGCGGACCCCTGCTACTCTATCTCACTAGGGTTCAGACTCAATTGATCCAATAGGCGACGACGGCGGCTAGGTGGACGGCAGCCAAGAAGTTTCTGGCAAGTTTGTCGTAGCGAGTAGCGACACGCCTGAAATCCTTGAGCCGGCAGAAACAGCGCTCGATAACATTGCGCCCTTTATAGGCGCGTTTGCTGAAGCTGTGGAGGGTCACCCTGTTGGATTTGTTTGGAATGACGGGCTTCGCGCCGCGATTGACGATTTCGGCGCGAAAGCCGTCACCATCGTAGCCTTTGTCCCCAATGAGGGAAGACATGGGCGGCGCGAGTTTCAAAAGGGCCGGCCCTGCGGCAATATCTGCGTCTTGTCCCGCAGTGAGATGAAATGCGCAAGGTTTGCAATCAGGGTCGCTCAGCGCGTGGATTTTCGTGGTCCGCCCGCCGCGCGAGCGGCCGATCGCCTGTTCATGCTCCCCCCTTTTCCGCCGCTCGCCGAGCGATGCGCTTTGATCGAGGTGGAGTCGATGGACAAAGTCACGCCGTTCTTGCCGCAGCGGGCGAGCGCTTCAAAGATCGCCTGCCAATGTCCGCGCTTAGCCCAGCGATTGAACCGATTGTAGATCGTCGTGTAAGGGCCATAGTCGGGCGGGCAATCGCGCCAGCGTGCGCCGCACTGGAGCATGTGAATGATACCGCTGATGATGCGTCGATCGTCATCGCGCGCCGGGCGCTGGGATGAAAAACAGCTTGTACATCAATGGGGATTGACTGACACTCTCTCCGCCAGCTACACGACTTTGTACGCTAAACTACGATTTCGCGTGCTTGGGTTCGTTAGTTGTGCCGAATGCACGCCAATGGCTTGCATGAAGGACTCCAAGTGATCGTCCCATCAACAAGGATGTGGACGCGCCGATCCTCCAGGCCGCCGATTGCGGCCAGGTCGCCGACCTCTACCAGGCGGCACAGGGTTGACCGAAGCGCTGAGGAGTTTGCAGTGTCAACCTAGAGTTCATATCGCCTTTCGGACGAGAAGGCGCAGCAACCTACCGCGTGTTGCCGCATAATGCCGAGACAGAATGCGGCATCAGCATCACTGGGATTTGTAAGTAGCGTGCCGTTGGGGCAAATCATCAGCGGCAGATCTTCGGGTGCGATACCGAGCCGTCGACGAACTCGCGACCATCGGACCGCCCGGGTTTGCCGCGCGTTCGCCTCTTCATCGACTCGGTTGCCGCTGTTCTCGGCCCCGGACGGCGTCTTTGGCGGTTGTGCTAATCGATAAAGGCCGCAAGCTCCTCCGGTGTCCCTGAGGGGAAGGCTTCCTTGAGAAAGTCGAGGAACGCGGATACGCGAGCGCTCAGCAATCGGCGCGATGGGTAGAGCGCCCAAAGGACGATCTCCGCTCCGTCGACATCACCCCAATGGACAAGCTTGCCGGCGGCCAGGTCGTGACTCACAAGCGACACAGGAAGGCGTGCGGCGCCCACGCCTGCGCGGACCGCATCGCGGACCATGACGATCGACGACAGGCGAAGCACCGGATCGGTCGTGAACCGAGAGTTTCCGCTTGACGACTTCACATCCCAGGCGGATGTCAGATCGCTCGCCCCGCGCACCACGGTCGGAACGGCAAGATCGCGCGCAGCACGACTTAGGCCGGGGCTAGCCACCACCACCAGCCGATCGCGCATCAGGATTCGTCCCACAAGGCTTTCGTCCGGATCCGGATTGACCCTGATCACCAGGTCATAGCCTTCCTCGATCATGTCGACCGTGCGGTCTTCCGTCGTGACCTCGAGCCGGACCTCCGGATATTTCAGCGCGAACACCGCGGCTAACTTGCCCATTGCGGTTTGCGAGAAGAGCAGAGGCGCGCTGATCCGCAACCTTCCTCGCGGCTTCTCACCGCCTGATGCGATCGCCGCCGCCGTCTCGTCGAGCTCGGCGAGCAATGCTCCTGTCCGCTCATAAAGCGCCCGACCTTCCTGGGTGAGTTTCAGAGCGCGCGTTCCCCGCTCGAAGAGGCGCAAGTCGAGGCTGCTTTCCAGTTCGGACACCCGGCGGGAGAGCGTCGCTTTCGGACGTCCAGCGGCCCGGGCGGCCCGTCCGAACCCTCCATGACGGGCGACAAGATTGAAATCGGCGAGTGCGAGCAGGTCCATTCGTTCCACCAATGAGACGGTCTGTTCAAATATAACGTCTATCGGATCGAATGTGGACCGCTAATTTGCGGGGGTGTCCAACCCGGAGTGATCCCCCATGACCATCCTCGTTACCGGCGCCACCGGCAATGTCGGCCGCCAAGTCGTCGAACAACTCGTCAAGCGCGGCGCCGATGTCCGTGCCCTCGTCCGCGATCCTGCAAAGGCCAACTTCCCGGCGGGCGTTAACGCCGTGAAGGGCGACCTGCTGGACGTCGACTCGCTGCGCAGCGCCTTCTCAGGTGTTTCGACCCTGTTCCTGCTCAACGCCGTCGTGCCGGATGAATTCACTCAGGCGCTGATCGCACTCAACCTAGCGCGAGAGGCCGGCATCGAGCGGATCGTCTACCTGTCGGTGATCCACAGCGACGTCTACGTGAACGTGCCCCACTTCGCCGGCAAGTTCGGCATCGAGCGGATGATCGAGCAGATGAGCTTCAAGGCCACGATCCTGCGCCCCGCCTACTTCATGGACAACGATCTCACGATCAAGGACGTCGTGACGGGATACGGCATCTACCCGATGCCGATCGGCAGCAGGGGCCTCGCCATGATCGACGCGCGCGACATCGGCGAGATCGCGGCCATCGAGCTCCTCCGCCGCGAGAAGTCCGCAGCGACGCTTCCGCCCGACCGGATCAATCTCGTCGGTCCGGACACGCTGACCGGCGCGAAAACCGCCGCCATCTGGTCGGAGATGCTGGGTCGCACGATCGTATACCCGGGCGACGATACCGCGGGCTTCGAGAAGAACCTCAGGCAGTTCATGCCGAGCTGGATGGCCTTCGACATGCGGCTGATGAGCGAGCGCTTCCTCACTGACGGAATGATCCCCAAGGCTGGCGACGTCGAACGTCTGACCGCTCTCCTGGGCCGTCCCCTGCGGTCTTATCGCGACTTCGTCGCCGAGATCACAGCCTCGGTCTGACCGCGGCGGCAATACCCAACACGACAATCAAGGAATACGACCATGATCTATTCGACTGCCACCGTTCCGGTGAATCCAGAAGGCGCGCCGCCACTCACCCGCGCGCAGGCGCGGGCCGGGCTGGTTCTCAAGGCCCGCGATGCCAGGCTGTTTCTCCCGCCCAACCTCTGCACGCGTTGCGAGGTCGTGGAGGAGAGCGCGACGCACATCGTGCGTGAAGCCACGATCACCGGCGACGATCTGCGCGAGATCATCGCCTTCGAGCCGGAGAAGAAGGTGACCTTCTTTCAGGCCACCGGCCCGCGCGAAGGCGCAATCGTCAACGAGCTTTTCGAGGACGAAGCCGGCGCGCTGCAACTGCGGTTCTATTGCTGCACCGGCCTGCGCGGCAAGAAGCCTTTCGGTCCCGAAGAGCAGGCCGAACAGGCCTGGATGGACGGCGACAAGGGCTACAAGAGCGCCCTGCTGTCGACCCTGAAGCGGACCCGCGAACTGCTCGCGGACGGCAAGCTCTGATCATCACCAAATACCGAAACCGCGGGACGGCCTCCTGGGAGGCGTCCCGCCATTCAAGGAGGCATCCACGATAGCGCCAAGACTTCCACGAAGCTGCTAGTTCTCGGAGCTACGGGCGGCACCGGCCGTCTGATTGTCAGCCAAGCGCTGACGCGCGGGCACGAGGTCACCGCGTTGGTGCGCTCATCCGAGAAGGCGGGCGACCTGAAAGGCGCCACGGTTGTCGTCGGAGGCGTCCGCGAAGAAAAAGCGTTGCTTGAAGCCCTTAAAGGCCAGGACGCCGTCATCAGCGCTCTGGGTACACCGGCGAGCCCCTTCAGCGAGGTGACGCTGCTCTCGACGGCCACGCGCGCACTGGTGAGTGCGATGAAGGCCGAGCACGTGTCCCGCCTGGTTTGCATCACTGGGATTGGCGCCGGCGACAGCGCCGGACACGGCGGCTTTCTCTTCGACAACGTGATCTTTCCGCTTTTCCTGAAGAAGGTGTACGCCGACAAGAACCGCCAGGAGGCCATCGTTAGAGACAGCGGGCTCGACTGGATCCTCGTTCGGCCCTCCGTCCTGAACGATAAGCCCAGCAGCGGCTCGATCCGGGCGCTGACGGATCTCTCCGACTTCCATGGCGGAAGCATATCGCGACAAGACGTTGCGACGTTCGTCCTGGATCAACTACGCGCCGATGCCTGGCTGCATCGTGCTCCGTTGATCACACGGTGAACGCAATTCCGCGCACGGTCTCCTTTTCGTGGTCTTCATGCGCTCATCCGCCACATTTGGTGGACGCGCTGAATGTAACGATGAAAAACTTCGACAGAAGGAGCCGGTTCACAGAAATGGCGGACAAGAGCGCAACAAGGGCACCTAGCACCTAGGAGTGGTGCAGCGCGTTCTGTACCGACGTGGCGCGCCCGACGCGATTCGAACGTCCAAATTTTGATCTTGGGGAGCAAGCAGCCGCAGGCGAAACCCGTTTCCGGCGGTAGTTCAAACGGTGGGTTTTAGTCGAGGGAAATCGAAAATTCTTTATCTTTCAATAGGGATTGACTGACACTCTCTCCGCCATCCCTAAGCTGTCCAGCCCGGAGACATCGGTAACAGGTCGTACCTAAGACATGGGTGACAACCTCGTGCCGAACGGGTTGTCACCCAGTTCAGCCCGAGGTCCTTGGCGAGCCAAGCGTGGTCCGCGCAATTGATGCCGCAGCGCCGACTCGGCTCATTTTGATTGTACGCTCATCTGACGCGGCCGGCCTGCTTGAGGAGTCGAAATCTCCGGAGCCTCAGTCGAAGAATTCCACGGCGCCCGTCTCCAAGTTGTACATCGCACCCGTCATTTTGACCGCACCCTTCGTTTCCAGGTCAGCAAGGACGGGGCTCGCCTTTCGGATTTCAGCAACGGTCAACTCAACGTTCTTTCGCGAGACAGCGTCGACGAAGCCATAGTTCTTCGCGGAACGCTCGCCCGTATAGGCCGTCGCTTCTATCGCGGGTTTGATCTTGGCCAGCAATCCTGTCAGACTGCCGAGCTCGGCATTGTCGATTGCTCCCTTGATGGCGCCGCATGCCGTGTGGCCCATGACAAGCACCACTTTCGAACCTGCGAATTTGCACGCGAACTCCATGCTGCCCAGAATGTCCGCGTTGCTAACGTTACCGGCAACCCGGCAGTTAAAGATGTCGCCAATTCCAAGGTCCATGATCACCTCGGCCGGCGCGCGCGAGTCCATGCACGTTAGCAAGACGGCCGCTGGGTACTGTCCCTTCGCGCTCGCCTTTTGTTCGCGAAGGTAGTTGCGGTCTTTCCGTTCGCCCGCACGGAAACGCTTGTTCCCCTTCTTCATTGCTTGAATGATTTGCTCGGGTGTCAGCTTGTCGCGCTGCTCCTTCGACAGGGCGTCTGCGCGTGCCGGATCCGCCAAGAAGAGGCTGCCACCCGTCATTCCGGCTATAGTCGCACCGCCCGCCATTTTGAGAAAATTCCGGCGGCCCAAGCAATTGCAGTCAAGAGGATGTCCAAGCTTCGGGCGCATGTCCAATCTCCAATTCAACGATTGGAACGACATCATAGTCGGGTACTTTCGGCTCTTGGAAGGGACTCGGGAGGTGAAGAGCGCAATATATTTTGAGGATCGTCAATGTCCGAAAGGGGTCAATGCGTTGGTTCGGCCCCACGTCGGCTATTTCCGGTCCACCCCCAACAGCCGACATCTGGACGAATGCAGTCATTTCATTGGTATGCGCCCATTGGCGTGAAAGAATGGCGAGAGCGGGAACATTTCCGTCGCGACGAGCAAAACGCCGCCATGGGACTTGCGCGTAGAGCGGCTCGAAGGCGCAGCCCGAATAGTGCCGAAGCGCTATCGAAAACCCCGTGGCGAGAACCGTGGATATTGAACTTTCAAGGCCAAAAAAGCATGCAGTCTCAGAAGGATTGACAGGCACTCCCTCCGCCATCCCCAAGCTGTCCAGCCCGGAGACATCGGTAACAGGTCGTATCTAAGACATGGGTGACAACCTCGTGCGGAACGGGTTGTCGAGCGGTTGCAGGGTTTTCTCCTCCAGGTCGAAGTATCCGAGATCATAGTGCATGAAGCTGGCGAGCCAAATGCCGTCGTCGACTTCCTTGAAGTGAGGCGCATGCGCTCATGGCGGCCAATTTGCTGCGGATGGCCGGGCTTGATGCGCTCGTGCCCTTGCGCGACGGCGGCTCCGCCTTCGCGCCACCGACGATCGCACTGCAATAACGCATTTCGAGGAACCGGTCGGCTGAACGACCGTTACCGGACCGGGGCGAGAGAGGATCATCGCCATGAACAGCCAGTATTTGGGTGCAGCCCTGCTGGCAATATGCACAGTAGGTATCGCCGTAGGCTTCAGTTCGATCAAAGCTGGTGACGAGTATTGCCCGAGCCCGTCCCCTGCTTCAGTTACCGCGCTATTCGCTCCGTGCCAGACGTTTGACGCCGCATACGGCCGCTCGGTTACAAAGTCTGAAGCCGTGCAAATGGGATTATTGGCGCCGGATCTGCAGCCCGAGCCAGCCACGCAGCTTGCGCAAAATCGCAAAGTTGACGGCTCCTTGCGATAATTGCTGTTACCTCAGCGGTGATGCAAAAGCGTTGCCACATTGGTCACGCTTGGGGGCATGGTGTTGCAAGAGCAGTGGCTGGAGCTTTATATCGAGACTCTAAGGAAATCGGGTCTTCATTTTCGCAATCAGATGGAGACCGGACCGGGGGCAAGCAGATCTTGCTGGAAGATCCCGATGGCAACCCGATCGAGCTATTCGATCCAGCTCGATAGGCATGAATTTGGCGGTGCCGACGCGATGTCCGCCGCGTCCGCGGAGCAGCAGGAACGCGCTCAAAGGCCGCTGCCGATACGCTTAGCGCGATCCCGATAAAAACGCTGCAATTTACCTCGTCGGGTGCCGATTTGACCGTGGGGCAAAACTTCACGGCGAACATCCTTGGCCGCGTGTCGCGACCAAGAGATATGTAGCGTCGATCAACTACGAAGCCGGCAGCTGCGGCTGGCCTTGGTTTGCGAAATGGGGCGCGACGATGCCACGCGGCGGCAGAGAGTCAGCTTGAGGGCATGCTCGCACTCTGGTCGACGCCGCACGGATTTATAAAAAAGGAGCCGGGGCAAACGATGCAACGAAAAGGAGGCCAAAGGCGGAGCGGATGTCTGGTTTGCGATCGGCGGCAGGTACAAGATGGAGGGCTCATCAATCTGCGGAATCCCCGGCGCCGATAGCATCACGCTGGCGAGCGAACAGGTGGTCGTTATGAACTTGAACGTCTTGTCACGTCAGGGTCAGCGTCTTCTGCAGATCGGCGTTGTTCTGCTCATTTATTCGTCGATAGACGGATTCGTGATTCCTGTGCTTGGTTCACCGCGGATCGGGTTGTCGGTGCATACGCTCAGTGCGCTGCAGGCAGTCTTGCTGCTGGCGCAGGGATTGTTGTGGCCAAAACTCAAGCTTGGTGTCGTCGCATCATGGACCGCGTTCTGGTGTTCGCTGCACGGTACCTTTGCGATTCTGGCCGCCTACACGGTGGCTGCGGTGTGGGCGTCGGCAACGAGACCATCATGCTGATGGGAGAACTTCCGCACGGGCTCTCTCGCGGAAGCCCCTTCCAAGAGACTTTCATCAAAGTCTTGGCGTATTCGTCCGCGCCCACGGGGCTCACTTGTTTCGCACTTATTCTCTGGGGTCTTCGTACCGGACCGACCGAATCTGGCGTAAGTCGCAACGACCCTTGAGGAGCATCACAACAACTCCGATACCGCCTGCGCCCCCTCGTGTGGCAATTGCGGTCGGTCCAATCGGCCGCGATCACCGACATGGTTCGCGATGACGGTCGCCGCTGCATTACGGTTCGGCATGCCGAGCTCAAAGGCGTGACGCCTGAGATGCTCGTGTGGTGGTATGGGCACGTAGACGGCGACATGCAGTATGCCGGACAGCGCTGGTCGCGCCACCTGCGCGGCCGAAAATGGCGCCATAGAATCCCGAACGGATCGTGAAGATTTATCGGCGTTGCGCGCCGTTGGCACGCTGGCGGTCTCGACTGCAGGTACCTGCATCAGGAGGAACAGATGATCAAATGGTTGGCGACGCAGGCAGTTTATGTATCCGACCAGCGGACGTCCGAGGATTTTTGGAAAAACAGAGTTGGGTTTGAAGTCATCACGAGGCGTGAGTTGGGGAATGGCCTTTATTGGCTGGAAGTCGCACCGCCCGGAGCCCAGTCGCGCTTGGTTCTCTATCCCAGGTCTCTGATGAAGGATTGGAACGAGCGCAAGCCCTCTATCGTGTTCGAGTGCGATGACGTCGATCAGACTTATGCAGAACTAAAAAGGCGAGGAGTTGAAGTCGGCGGTCCACCCGTGAGCATGCAATGGGGAAAGTTTGCATCCTTCAAAGATTTGGACGGAAATGAATTTGGTTTGAGACCCAGATAGGGGAGCTATGTGCAGGAAGCGCACTAGCCTGGAGAGGGCTGCAGTTCATAAACTGCGTTGGGGGATTGGGCGGGTCGGACCTTCGGTTCGTGCAGCGAGCCTGACCCGCCGATTTCTCAGCTACGACTGCGCATCACTTGATCAACCCCGCCAGCCTCGGCAGCGTTAGGCTGATCTCTGGGACGCAGATGATCAGCAAGAGTCCGGCGAACAGCGCCAGCATGTAGGGCACATAGGTGCGGAAGTGCTCGCCGACGCCTAGTCTTGCGAAGCGCAGCGCCATCAACAGCCCGACACCCATCGGCGGCAGGAACAGGCCGATGCCGACGGCCGCGGTGGTCACAATGTTGAAATGGATCGGGTCGATGCCCATCGCCTCGGCGACCGGATACACCACGGGAATCAGCACCACCGCGGCGGGCAGTCCCTCCAGCACCATGCCAAACAGACAACTCATCGCGGCGGTTCCGATCAGGAACAGCCACGGATGCGTTTTTAGCGGGCCGAGCACCTGGCCAAGCAGCTGCGGCACGCCGCTCACGCCCATCAGATATTGATACACCGAGGCGACCGCGAGCAGGAACACCACCGCCGCGGTCAGGATGGCGCTGTCATAGGCGATCTTGCCCATCTCCCGCCACGAGACGTTTCGGTAGTAGAGCTTGGCGGCGAAGAAGGCGTAGCCCGCGACCACCGCGCCGGCCTCGGTCGCGGTGATGATGCCGAGGATGAAGCCGGCGAGGATCACGAACGGCACCACCATCGGCACCAAGGCGTGCAACGCGGCGTGGCCGAGCCGCTTCAGGCTTGGCCTTGAATCGACCGGCCAGTCGTTCTGGCGCGCGCGGATATAAACCACCGCCATCAGGCACAGCATGATGACCATGGCTGGAACGAAGCCGGCGACGAACAGTGCCACCGCCGAGGTGTTGGTGACCTGTGCGATCACGATCATGAAAATCGCCGGTGGCACCAGCATGCCCATCGCGGTTCCGGCGGCGATCAGCGAGGCTGAATCGCGGCGGTCGTAGCCGGCCTTGGTCAGCGGCGGCATCAGCGCGGAGCCGAGCGCGGAAACTTCCGCCATCTTCGATCCGCAGATGTCGGAGAAGAAATACGCCACCACGATCACCGACATGCCGAGTCCGCCTTTGACCCAGCCGATCAGCGCGCGCGCCAGTTCCACCAGCGCGTGGCTCATGCCGCAACGCTCCATCAGATTGCCGGCGAACACGAAGGCGGGAATGGCGAGCAGCACCCAGCTCTGCGATCCCGAAACCAGCGCCGAGGAAAGCTGCTGCATCGGGTAGCCGCCGATCCACAGCCCCGCGATGCCGGCGACGCCGAGTGCGAACACGATCGGCATCGAGAGCAGAATCAGCGCAGCGAAAATGATGGCGACGGTCGCAAGCAGCATGAGTAGTTCCGGTCAGTGCTGGGGCTCGCCTTGCGGCAGCGGGGAGATCATCATCGCAAACCCGTAGACGGCGATCAGGATGCCGCCGACCACCGAAGACGCGTAGAGCCAGGCCAGATTGATTTCGAGACCGGGCGTCGTGAGCGTGCGGTTGAGCAGGCAGAGCTTGAAGCCATACCACGCCGCCAGCAGGCCGAAGCCGGCAATCAGCGCGTGATTGAAGCGGTGGATCCAGAGCTGCGCGGTCGCCGGCAGCCGGTGCACGAACACGGCAAGCATGAAATGCGAACGCGACTGGATGCCGATCGCAGCCCCAATCAGCGTCAGCCACGCCAGCGAGAGTTCGCCGACTTCCTCGACCCAGGTGAACGGCACCGGGTCGACGTCCAGCCAGTCGGTAATGGCGCCGACGAAATAACGCAGGATCACGCCGACCAGGAGGTTGACGATGGCAACAACGATCAGCGCCGTGACCGTGAATTTCGGGACGGCTGAAAGGAGACGCAGCATATGCGGTGGAATTCCGGAAAATGGATAACGAGGGGCCGAAGATCCATCCGGCCCCATGGCTTACTCATGCCTTAAAGGCTTACTCAGGCCTTGAAGCCTTCGATCTCGTCCCACAACGCGCCGTACTGGCTCTTGTAGGCCGGCCATATCTTCTGCTGCGCGACCTTGCGGAATTCGTCGACCTTGGCTTCCACCACGGTCATGCCGAGCGGCTCCAGCTCCGTCTTCGCCTTCGCGAAATTGTCCACCGACTCGGTCGCCTCGCGGATCTTCTCCTGGGCTGCGCGTGACAAATCCATCATCAGTTTCTGGTGTTCGGGTGACAGCCCGTTCCAGATTTCGAGGTTCATCACCGCGTTGGTCGGGCCGTAATTGTGATAGGTGAGCGACGCATATTTCGATACCTCGTAGATCTTCAGCGCCTTCATGTTGACAACGGGCAGATCGCCACCGTCGATCACGCCCTGCTTGGCGGCGGTGACAACCTCGCCATACGCCATCGGCACCGCACTGCCGCCGAGCCCGTTGATGGTGTCGCCGAATATCTTGGCCTGCTGCACGCGGATTTTCAGGCCGCGCAGATCTTTCGGCTCGACGATCGGCTTCTTCGAAGTCCAGAAATGGCGGAAGCCGTAGTCGAAATAGCACAGCACCTTGAGCTTGTAATTATCCTCGATTTGCTTGCTGATCTTGTCGCCGATCCGTCCGTTGAGCATGGCGTAGGCCGAGGCATAATCCTTCACCAGATACGGCACCAGCAGCGCGCCCATTTCCGGGAACACAGTGGCAGCGGCGCCCGCCGGGCTGCCCATCGCGATGCTGCCAGACTTGACCGCGTTCATGATCTCCAACTCCTGCGGGATCAAGGTCTTGCCGAAGAACTGCATCTCA
>WNGJ01006423.1_pt1 | contig 12443 bp, 11 predicted proteins | sample 5400611 | NCBI WGS metagenome assembly WNGJ01 (sample SAMN13153375, study PRJNA577476) | soil metagenome | isolation source: 40 cm soil or saprolite under Garry oak tree replicate 1 | place: USA:California | collected 2016-06-15
CAGGTCGCGGCGGGCCCATCCGGCCGTGGGTTCGCCTACCAGCGCGTGTACGGCACGGCCGACGTCCTCGCGGAGGTGCGCGCCGGCGACGTGGTGCTGATCCCGCGCGGCTGGCACGGCCCGTCGATGGCCGCACCCGGCTACGACCTCTACTACCTCAACGTGATGGCCGGCCCCGGCACGGAGCGGGCCTGGCTGATCTGCGACGACCCGGCGCACGCCTGGGTCCGGGGCACCTGGGCGGACCAGCCGGTCGACCCGCGCCTGCCGTTCGGCGCCGACAGGAGGACGACGTGACCGGCGGTGACACGGTGCGGCTGACCGTCGCGCAGGCGACCGTGCGCTTTCTCGCCGCGCAGCGCAGCGAGCGCGACGGCGTCGAGCACAAGCTCTTCGCCGGGTGCTTCGGCATCTTCGGCCACGGCAACGTCGCCGGCGTCGGCCAGGCGCTGCTCGAGGCCGAGTTGCTCGAGCCGGGCAGCCTGCCGTACCACCAGGCGCGCAACGAGCAGGGCATGGTGCACGCGGCCGCGGCGTACGCCCGCATGCGCAACCGGCTGTCCACTCTGGCCTGCAGCTCGTCGATCGGGCCTGGCGCCACCAACATGGTGACCGGTGCCGCGCTGGCCACGATCAACCGGCTGCCGGTGCTGCTGCTGCCCGCTGACGTGTTCGCGACCCGGGCGAGCAGCCCGGTGCTGCAGGAGTTGGAGGACCCGACCGGGTACGACGTCTCGGTCAACGACGCGTTCCGGCCGGTGTCCCGGTTCTTCGACCGGGTCTGGCGACCGGAGCAGCTACCCGCCGCGCTGCAGGGGGCGATGCGAGTGCTGACCGACCCGGCGGACACCGGCGCGGTGACCATCGCGCTGCCGCAGGACGTGCAGGCGGAGGCGTACGACTGGCCGGTGGAGCTGTTCCGCGAGCGAGTCTGGCACGTGCGCCGGCCGGTGCCGGAGCCGGCGCAACTCGCCCGCGCGGTCGACGTGCTGCGCTCGGCCCGGCGGCCGCTGGTCGTGGCCGGCGGCGGCGTCGTCTACGCCGAGGCGACTGAGGCACTGCGGTGGTTCGCCGAGGCCACCGGGGTGCCGGTGGCCGAGACGCAGGCGGGGAAGGGCTCCCTGCCGTACGACCACCCGCTGGCGCTCGGCGCGGTCGGCAGCACCGGCACGACCGCGGCGAACCGGATCGCGCGCGAGGCCGACGTGGTGGTCGGGATCGGCTCCCGCTACAGCGACTTCACCACCGCGTCCCGGACCGCCTTCGCGGACCCGGGCGTGCGGTTCGTCAACGTCAACGTCGCCCCGCTGGACGCGGCGAAGCACTCGGGGGTCGGCCTCGTCGCCGACGCCCGGGAGACGCTGCGGGCGCTCACCGACGCCCTCGCCGGGTGGTCCGTCGACGACGCCTACCGGACCGAGGCGAGCCGGCTGGCCGCCGAGTGGGACGAGACCGTGCAGCGGGCCTACTCGCTGGGCCACGGCCCGCGCCCGGCACAGTCCGAGGTGATCGGCGTGGTCAACGAGGTGTCCGCGCCGCGCGACATAGTGGTCTGCGCGGCCGGCTCGATGCCCGGCGACCTGCACAAGCTGTGGCGGACGCGGGACCCGAAGGCGTACCACGTCGAATACGGCTACTCGTGCATGGGCTACGAGATCGCCGGCGGTCTCGGAGCCGCCATGGCCGTGCTCGACTCCCCGGACCCCGACCGGGATGTCTTCGTCATGGTCGGCGACGGGTCGTACCTGATGATGGCGCAGGAACTGGTGACCGCCGTGCAGGAGCGCGTCAAGCTCGTCGTCGTCCTGGTGCAGAACCACGGCTTCGCCTCCATCGGCGAGCTGTCCGAGACCCTCGGCTCGCAGCGTTTCGGCACCTGGTACCGCTACCGGAACCCCGACTCCGGGCGGCTGGACGGGGACGTGCTGCCGGTCGACCTCGCCGCGAACGCCGAGAGCCTCGGCGTGCGGGTGCTGCGGGCCGACGGCCTCGAGGACTTCCGCGCGAAGCTCGCCGAGGCCAAGCGGCACACCGGCGGGCCGGTGCTGGTGCACGTAGAGACCGACCCGCTGGTGCCCGCGCCGAGCAGCGAGTCGTGGTGGGACGTCCCGGTGGCCGAGGTGTCGCAACTGGACTCCACCAGGCAGGCGCGCAAGTCGTACGACGCCAGCAAGGCTGGCCAACGCCCCTACCTCTGAGCACGCACGCGAAGCCGATCGGGAGACGACGGACATGAGGACAGTCGAGCACTGGATCAACGGCAGGACCACGCCCGGAACGTCCACCCGGCACAGTCCGGTGTGGAACCCGGCGACCGGCGAGCAGCAGGCGCAGGTCGCGCTCGGCACACAGGCCGACGTGGACGAGGCGGTGCGTGCGGCGCAGGCGGCGTTCGCCGACTGGTCGCAGGCGTCGCTGAGCAAGCGGTCGAAGGTGCTGTTCTCCTTCCGCGAGCTCGTCAACGCACGCATCGACGAGCTCGCCGAGGTCATCTCCGACGAGCACGGCAAGGTGCTCTCCGACGCACGCGGCGAGGTGCAGCGCGGGCTCGAGGTCGTCGAGTTCGCCTGCGGCGTCCCGACGCTGCTCAAGGGCGAGTACTCCGACCAGGTCTCCACCGGCGTCGACGTCTTCTCCTTCCGCGAGCCGCTCGGCGTCGTCGCCGGCATCACGCCGTTCAACTTCCCGATCATGGTGCCGATGTGGATGCACCCGATCGCGATCGCCTGCGGCAACACCTTCGTGCTCAAGCCGAGCGAGCGCGACCCGTCGGTGTCCACCCTGGTCGCCCGGCTGTGGACCGAGGCGGGACTGCCCGACGGCGTCTTCAACGTCGTGCAGGGCGACAAGGAGGCGGTCGACGCGGTCCTCGACCACCCCGGGATCGCCGCGGTGTCGTTCGTCGGGTCGACCCCGATCGCCCGCTACATCCACCAGCGCGCCTCCACCACTGGCAAGCGGGTGCAGGCCCTGGGCGGTGCGAAGAACCACGCCATCGTGCTGCCGGACGCCGACCTGGACTTCGCCTCCGACCACCTGGTAGCGGCGGCGTTCGGGTCGGCGGGCGAGCGGTGCATGGCGATCTCCGCGACCGTCGCCGTCGGCGCTGCCGCCGACGCGCTGGTGGAGATCGTCAGCGGCAAGGCGGGCAAGGTCCGGGTCGGCTCCGGGCGGGACCGGTCCAGCGAGATGGGACCGGTCGTCACGGCCGCCGCCCGGGACCGGATCGTCGGCTACATCGACTCCGGCGAGCGGCAGGGCGCCCGGCTCGCCGTCGACGGCCGTGGCCTCGTCGTACCAGGCTTCGAGAACGGCTTCTTCGTCGGACCGACCGTCATCGACGAGGTCACCCCCGAGATGGACGTCTACCGCGACGAGATCTTCGGGCCGGTGCTGTCCGTGCTGCGCACGGACTCGGTGGACGAGGCGATCCGCCTCGTCAACGCCAACCCGTACGGCAACGGGACCGCCGTCTTCACCTCCAGCGGCGAGGCGGCCCGGCGCTTCATGCGCGGCGTCGACGTCGGCATGATCGGGATCAACGTGCCGATCCCGGTGCCGATGGCGTACTACTCCTTCGGCGGCTGGAAGGACTCGCTCTTCGGGGACAAGCACGTGCACGGCCCCGAGGGCGTGTCCTTCTACACCCGGGCGAAGGTGATCACCTCGCGCTGGCCGCACGTCGAGCACGACACCGGCGCCAGCTACCACTTTCCCACCGCCACCTGACGCGCCCTGAACCCGCGTCACCCAGCCCCGAGGAGAGAGCATGTTCAGATCCAACAGAGCCCGATGGGCGGTCGCCGTGATCGCGCTCGCGCTCGCCGCCGCCGGCTGCAGCAGTTCCGGCGGCAAGAAGTCCGAGCAGAGTTCCAACCAGATCAGCGCCGGGAAGGCGAACACCCCCAACATCACCATTGCGATGGTGACGCACGGGGCGCCCGGGGACACGTTCTGGGACATCATCCGGAAGGGCGCCCAAGCGGCGGCCGCGAAGGACAACGTCACGTTCAAGTACTCGTCGGACCCGTCATCGGGCAACCAGGCCAACCTGATCCAGAGCGCGATCGACAGCAAGGTCGACGGAATCGCGGTCACCCTGCCGGACCCGCCCGCGCTCGAGCCGGCGATGAAGAAGGCCATCGCTGCCGGCATCCCGGTGGTCTCCTTCAACGCGGGCATCGGCGCCTACCAGAATTCGGGTGCGCTGTCGTACTTCGGCTCCGATGAGGGCCTGGCCGGCCAGACCGGCGGCAAGCGAGCCTCCGACGACGGCGCCAAGCACGTGCTGTGTGTCGTCCAGTTCCAGGGACAGGTCCAGCTGGAGGCCCGCTGCGACGGTGTGAAGTCCACCTTCGCCGGCAAGTACGACAAGATCTACGTCAACGGTTCGGACCTGCCGTCGGTGCGGACGACCATCGCCGCGAAGCTGAAGCAGGACCCGAGCATCGACTTCATCGTCACGCTCGGCGCGCCGATCGCGCTCAACGCGATCGACGCGATCAAGGACGCCGGCAGCAAGGCCAAGCTCGGGACCTTCGACTTCAACCCGCAGATCCCGCCGAAGATCAAGTCCGGTGACCTCCAGTGGGCGATCGACCAGCAGCCGTACCTGCAGGGCTACCTGGCCATCGACTCGCTGTGGCTGTACAAGGTGAACGGCAATATCCTCGGCGGCGGCAAGCCGACGCTGACCGGGCCCTTCCTCGTCGACAAGAGCAACATCGACCTCGTCGGCAAGTTCGCGGCCGCCGGCACACGGTAGCTGCCCGCGGGGGGTCGCCCGGGCGGTGACCCCCCGACCGGCATCGCAGACTCGGAGGTTCTCATGAGTCAGACCCTGGACGTCGGCGTCAAGCCGCCACCGGCCCGGGACGAGCGGGTCGTACGACGGACCCTGCTGTCCCGGTTGCTCACCCGACCCGAGGTCGGAGCGCTCCTCGGTGCGATCGTCATCTACCTCATCTTCTTCATCGTCGCTCCGCCCTTCCGCGACGCGACCTCACTGTCGACGGTGTTGTACGTGAGCTCCACGTACGGCATCCCCGCGGTCGCGGTCGCGCTGCTCATGATCGGCGGTGAGTTCGACCTCTCGGCGGGCGTCGCCGTCACGAGCTCGGCCCTCGTCGCGTCGATGTTCAGCTACCAGTTCACGGCGAACATGTGGATCGGGGTCCTGGTCGCGCTGGTGGTCGCGCTCGCGATCGGCTTCATCAACGGATATCTCGTCGTGAAGACCGGCATCCCGAGCTTCCTGGTGACGCTCGGTACGTTCTTCATGCTCAGGGGGCTGAACCTGGCCCTGACCAAGCTGGTCACCGGCAACGTCGGCACCAACGACGTGTCGAACATCCAGGGGTTCAACTCGGCGCAGAAGGTGTTCGCCTCCACGTTCACGGTGGGAGGCGTGTCGATCCGGATCACGCTGCTCTGGTGGATTCTCTTCATCGTCATCGCCACCTGGGTCCTGCTCCGCACGCACCTGGGCAACTGGATCTTCGCCGTCGGCGGGTCAGCGCCCAGCTCCCGCGCCGTCGGCGTCCCGGTGAACCGGGTGAAGATCGGCCTGTTCATGACCGTCGGCTTCATGGCCTGGTTCACCGGCATGCACATCCTGTTCGCATTCAACACCGTGCAATCGGGAATCGGCGTCGGCAACGAGTTCATCTACATCGTCGCGGCCGTGGTCGGCGGGTGCCTGCTCACCGGTGGGTACGGCTCCGTGATCGGCGCGGCGATCGGGGCCTTCATCTTCGGGATGACCAACCAGGGAATCGTCTACGCCGGGTGGAACCCCGACTGGTTCTACTTCTTCCTCGGCGCGCTTCTCCTCGGCGCCATCCTGCTCAACAGTTGGGTCCGCAAGCGGGCGGAGGCAATGGCATGACGACGATCACCGCCGAGACCGAGCAGGCGACGCCGCTGGTCCGGCTCATCGACGCCGGGAAGCACTACGGCAACATCATCGCCCTTCAAGGCGTCAGCCTGGAGGTCAGCGGGGGGGAGGTCACCTGCGTGCTCGGCGACAACGGCGCCGGGAAGTCCACCCTGATCAAGATCATCGCTGGCCTGCACGAGCACAGCGAGGGCACCTACGAGGTGGAAGGCGAGAAGGTCCACTTCGACTCGCCGCGCGAGGCCCTCGACCGCGGCATCGCCACGGTCTACCAGGACCTCGCGGTGGTCCCGCTGATGCCGGTGTGGCGCAACTTCTTCCTCGGCAACGAGGTGCGCAGGGGCTTCGGTCCGGTCAGCCTGATGGACATCCCGTTCATGAAAAGGACCGCCAAGCAGGAGCTCTACGACATGGGCATCGACCTGCGCGACGTCGACCAGCCCATCGGGACGCTGTCCGGCGGCGAGCGGCAATGCGTGGCGATCTCGCGGGCCGTCCACTTCGGCGCGAAGGTGCTCATCCTGGACGAGCCCACCGCGGCGCTGGGCGTCAAGCAGTCCGGCGTGGTCCTGCGGTACATCCTGCAAGCAAAGGAGCGCGGGCTGGGCGTCGTCTTCATCACCCACAACCCGCACCACGCCTACCCCGTCGGCGATCGCTTCCTGCTCCTCAAGCGCGGCCGCGCGCTCGGCTACTACCGGAAGGACGAGATCAACAGGGACGAGCTCACCGCGCTGATGGCCGGCGGCTCGGAGCTCGAGGAGCTCAGCCACGAGCTCGAGCGCGGCGGCGCCGCCGCCGCCGCCGCGGCGCAGGTGCTCGGAGCGGAGGCCAAGGAGCTCGGCATCACCGGTGCGACCGGAGCGCGGCCGTGACGGCTTCCGGCACCCCGCGCCGGCTCCGGCTCGGCAGCTGTCCCGACTCCTGGGGGGTCTGGTTCGCCGACGACCCGCGCCAGACCCCCTGGCAGCGCTTCCTCGACGAGCTGGCCGGGGTCGGCTACGAGTGGCTGGAGCTGGGCCCGTACGGCTACCTGCCGACGGACCCGGCCAGGCTCACCGACCAGCTCGGCCGGCGCGGGCTCGCGGTCGCCGGCGGCACTATGCACGGCGAGAGCGGCCTGCACCGGCGCGGGGACTGGCCGGCCATCCTGGACAAGACGCGGAAGGTGGCCGAGTTGACGGCGGCCACCGGCGGCCGGCACGTGATCTTCGTGCCGGTGCCGGGCTACCGGGACGACGGCACCGGCGCCTACCTGGAGCCGGCCGAGCTGGAGCCGGACGCCTGGGCCACGATGGTCGGCGCCGCGAACGAGCTCGGAAAGATCGTGTCCGAGGAGTACGGCCTGCGGCTGCAGTTCCACCCGCACGCGGACAGCCACGTCGAGACCCAGGAGCAGACCGAGCGGTTCCTGGCCGACACCGACCCCCGGTACGTCAACCTGTGCCTGGACACCGGCCACCTGGCGTACCGGCGGGCCGACAGCGTGGAGATCATCCACCGGTTCCCGGACCGGATCGGCTACGTGCACATCAAGCAGATGGACCCGGCGGTCGTGGAGAAGGCCGAGAAGGAGGACCTCGCGTTCGGCCAGGCGGTGGCGATGGGCGCGAGCTGCGAGCCGCCGAGGGGTCTGCCGGACGTCGGCTCGGTCACCGCCGCGCTGCGGGAGCTCGACGCCGAGCTGTTCGTCGTGGTCGAGCAGGACATGTACCCGGTCGGCTTCGACGTGCCGATGCCGATCGCCGCCCGGACCAGGGACTACCTGCGCGGCCAGGGCGTCGGCTGAGGATGAGCCGGATGAGCCGCCGGCGGAAGACCGGGGAGCACCGATGAGCCCCCGCCGCGAAGACCGGGAGCACCCATGAGCTCCCGGCGCGAGGACCGGGAGCAGCGAGGGGAGTCGCAATGACCGTACGGGTCGGAGTCATCGGCGTGGGCATGATCGGCGAGGACCACATCCGCCGCCTCACGCAGGTCCTGGCCGGTGCCCGGGTCGTCGCCGTCACCGACGTGGACGCCGACCGGGCGGCGGCCGTGGCCGAGCGGGTGGGCGGCGCCCGGGTGCACGCCACCGGCGAGGACCTGACCGCCGACAGCGAGGTCGACGCGGTGCTGGTGACCTCCTGGGGTCCGACCCACGCCGAGTACGTCCTCGCCTGCCTGGCCGCCGGCAAGCCCGTCTTCTGCGAGAAGCCGCTGGCGACTACGCAGGAGGACTGCCTGCGCATCGTCGACGCGGAGGTGGCCCTCGGCCGCCGGCTGGTCCAGGTCGGTTTCATGCGCCGCTACGACGCGGCCTTCCGGGCGCTGAAGGCGGTGGTCAGCGACGGCACCATCGGCCCGCCCACGATGTTCCACTCGGCGCACCGCAACCCGTCCGTGCCGGCCTACTACACCGCGGACATGGCGATCACCGACACGGCGGTGCACGACATCGACGTCAGCCGGTGGCTGTTGGACGACGAGATCGCCGCCGCGACGGTGCTCAAGCCGCGGCGGAGCGGCAGGGCGCCGGGTGACCTGCAGGACCCGATGATCCTGCTGCTGGAGACGGCGGGCGGGGTGCTCGTCGACGTCGAGATCGCGGTCACCATCGGCTACGGCTACGACATCCGCGGCGAGGTGGTCGGGGAGACCGGGGCCGCCGCGCTGGGTGACGGAAGCGACGTCGTGGTCAAGACCGCCGGCACCCGCAGCGGCCGGGTGCCGGTCGACTGGCGGGAGCGGTTCATCCGCGCCTACGACGTCGAGCTGCAGGAGTGGCTCGACGCCGTCGCCGCCGGCAGCTGCACCGGTCCGAGCGCGTGGGACGGCTACGCGGCGACGGCGGTCGCGGACGCGGGCCTCCAGGCGCTGCGCACCGGCGACCGGATCATGCTGTCGCTTGTGGACCGTCCGGACCTTTACGACAAGTGAGGGAGTGGACGTGAAGCTCGCGCTCGACCCGTACATGCTGCGCAGCACGCCGCTGGCCGAGCTTCCCGGCCTCGTCGCCGACCTGGGCTACGAGTGGATCGAGCTGTCGCCACGGGCGGACTTCACGCCGTTCTTCCTGCACCCGCGCGCGAACCGGGACGTGGTGCGGGGTTTCAAGTCCGCGCTGGACGGCGCCGGCGTGAAGGTCGCGACGCACCTGCCGCTCTACCGGTGGTCCGGTCCGGACGAGGACGAGCGGCAGGCCGCGGTCCGCTACTGGAAGCGGGCCATCCAGCTGACCGTCGACCTGGACTGCCGGGTGATGAACTCGGAGTTCAACGGCCGGCCGGAGGCGGCCGCCCGCAGCGAGGCGCAGTTCTGGAGGTCGCTGGAGGAGTTGCTGCCGGTCTTCGAGCGCGAGGGCGTCCAGCTGCGACTCGAGCCGCACCCGGACGACTTCGTCGAGGACGGGAAGGCCGCGGTCGACCTGATCCGCGGCATCGACTCGGAGCTGGTCTCTTTCCTCTACTGCGCGCCGCACACCTTCCACATGGGCGGGGACATCGCCGGGGTGATGGGCTACGCCGGGGATCTGCTGACCCACCTGCACGTGGCCGACTCGTTCGACCACCGGGCGTCCTCGGGGCTGCGCTACATCGTCAACCCGCCCGGGTCGACCGCCCGGGTACACCAGCACCTGGACGTCGGGCAGGGCGAGGTGGACTGGGACCAGTTCTTCGGCACCCTCGGCCGGCTCGGCGTCGGCGACCGGGACGAGACCATCATGACCGTCTGCGTGTTCGCCTGGGAGGAACGCGCGCGCGAGTCGTGCCGGGTCAACCGCGAGCGCATCGAGGCGTACACGAAGTCCTGGAGCTGATCCACAACCGACGGTCCACAGACGACGGAGGTACGCGAAGATGGCGCAGTCCCCGTTGGGGGTGGCCGTGGTCGGTGCCGGCATGGTCGGCCGCGCCCATGCAAACGGCTACCGGCAGGCCTCGACGGTCTTCGGCCCCGGCCTGCCCGAGGTACGGCTGGTCGCGGTCGCCGACAGGCACGAGCCGTTCGCCGTGGACACCGCCCGCCGGTTCGGCTACCGGCGGGCGGAGACGAGTTGGGAGGCGGTCGCCGCCGCGCCGGACGTCGACGCGGTCAGCGTCGCGGTGGCGAACTCGCTGCACCGCGAGGTCGTCGAGGGCCTGCTTGCGGCCGGGAAGCACGTGCTGTGCGAGAAGCCCCTCGCACCCACCATGGCCGACGCGCAGGCGATGGTGGCTGCCGCCGGGAGGTCCGACCGGGTCAGCGCGGTCGGCTTCACGTTCCGGCGGTCGCCGGCGATCAACGCGATCCGCGAGCAGGTGCACGACGGCGTGCTCGGGCCGGTGACCCACTTCAACGGGCACTACTGGTGCGACTACGGGTTCGACCCGGACGCCCCGATGAGCTGGCGCTACCAGGGCGGCCCCGGGTCGGGGGCGCTCGCCGACATCGGCAGCCACCTCGTCGACCTCGGCGAGTTCCTGTGCGGTCCAATCCACGGCGTGCGCGGCACCGTGCTGTCGACCGCGGTCAAGGACCGGCCGGTCCCGCTGGGCACCGCGGTCGGACACGCCGCCGGGGTCGCCGTCAGCGACACCCGGGCGCCGGTGGAGAACGAGGACCTCGCCACCTTCACGGCGACGTTCTCCAGCGGCGCCGTCGGCACGTTCTCGGTCTCCCGGATCGCCTTCGGCCACCCGAACGCGCTGGGCTTCGAGGTGTTCTGCGCGGGCGGCGCCGCGGAGTTCGACCTCGACCGCGCCGCCGAGTTCACCATCGCCGACCGCGTGCCGGCTCGTTCGGTCAACGGCTACCGGCAGGTCCTGGTCGGCCCGGCGCACCCCTACGTCGCCGGCGGCCTGCCCATGGACTTCCCCGGCGTCGGCCACGGGCAGAACGACTTCTTCATCTACCAGGCGCGCGCGTTCCTCGAGCAGATCGCCGGGATCGACGGCCTGCCGCCGTGCCCGACCGTCGCCGACGGCCTGCACAACCTGCGGGTCCTGGATGCCGTCACCGCGGCGGCGCACGCCGACGGCAAGGCGGTCACGGTCGACTGACCACCGCGACCCCTGGGCCGTGAGAGCCGCACCGAGAAAGGAACGACCCATGAAGCTGGGCGCGTACACCGCATGCCTGCACGACCGGTCCCTGCCGGAGACGCTGAAGATCCTGCGCGACTTCGGGCTGACCAGCGCCGAGGTCAACGCCGGCGGCTTCATCCCCGCGCCGCACCTGCCGGTCGAGCAGTTGCTCGCCAGCGCCGGCGCGCGGGAGGACTACCTCGGGCAGTTCGAGCAGGCCGGGATCACGCTGACCGGGCTGAACGCGAACGGCAACCCGCTCAACCCCCTTCCGGACGTGGGTCCGAGGCACGCCGAGGACCTCCGCCGGGCCATCGAGATCGCCGGCCTGCTCGGTGTGCGGCGCGTCGTGACGATGTCCGGCCTGCCCGGGTCGGACAGCGCGGCGCGGTACCCGTCCTGGGTGGTCAACCCCTGGGACAGCCAGTACCTCGACGTCCTGGACTACCAGTGGCAGGAGGTGGCCATCCCGTTCTGGCGGGACATCGATGCCCGGGCGCGCGCCGCCGACGTCAAGGTCTGCATCGAGATGCACCCGCACAACATCGTCTTCAACCCGGCCACCCTGGAGCGGCTCGTCGCCGAGACCGGAGCCACCCAGGTGGGGGCCGAGATGGACCCGAGCCACCTGTTCTGGCAGGGCATCGACCCGGTCGCCGCGATCGAGCGGCTCGGCAGCCTCGTCTACCACGCGGCGGCGAAGGACACCCTCATCCACGAGGAGAACTGCCGCGTCTACGGGGTCCTCGACGACCGCTTCTCGCGCGTGCCGCCGGAGCAGAACCCGGTCGGCCTCGGCGGGCGGAACACGCTGAACCGGTGGCCGGAGAACCCCTCCTGGGAGTTCGTCGCCGTCGGCCGAGGCCACGACCTCGACTTCTGGGCCCGCTTCCTGCGCGCCCTGTACGCGGTGGACCCGGACATCGCGGTGAACATCGAGCACGAGGACCAGGCGTTCGACCAGGTCGAGGGGCTGCGGCTGGCCGCGGACAACCTCAACGCCGCTGCCGGGCGGGCCGGGACGTGACGTGGGAGCAGGTGCGCTGGGGCCTGCTGTCCACGGCCAGCATCGGCGCGGTGGTCCTGGAGGCGGCCCGGGGCTCGGCGGCGACCCGGTTCGTCGCCGTGGCCAGCCGGGACGGCGGGAAGGCACGCCGGTTCGCCGACGAGCACGGCCTCGAGCGGAGCTTCGGCTCGTACGAGGAGATGCTCGGCTGCGACGAGATCGACGCCGTGCTCGAGGCGGTCCAGGCCTCGGCCGAGCGGGGCGAGCCGGTCCGGCTGGACGGGCCGACGGTGCCGGCGGGGCTCGGATGAGACGACTGCGGGTGGGGCTGGCCGGCCTCGGGCGGATGGGCCTCATCCACAGCCGGAACCTGGCCTGGCGCTGCCCTTCGGCGCAGCTGGTCGCGGTGACCGACGCCGACGCGGCGACCGCCGCCCGTGTCGGTGCCGAACTCGGTGTGCCGGTGGCACCGTCGTACGACGACCTGCTGTCCGAT
>WNGJ01020757.1_pt1 | contig 12443 bp, 17 predicted proteins | sample 5400611 | NCBI WGS metagenome assembly WNGJ01 (sample SAMN13153375, study PRJNA577476) | soil metagenome | isolation source: 40 cm soil or saprolite under Garry oak tree replicate 1 | place: USA:California | collected 2016-06-15
AAATGTTGCAGGGGGGACATAGAGGAGGTGTTCAGTCAGGGTCACGGGGTCTTGGCCGGGTCCCAGCAGGTGATCCACCTTCCAACTCTGGCGCAGGAATTGCGTATCGATCGGAAAACGCGCCATGAGGCGGCGCTCAGTTTCTGTTGGTGGCCGGACGGCATCGTAGAAACCGGGAATGCGTACTCTCCCGGACGGCTCATGCAGGGATCCAAGCGCTTCAACCAGCCGCCAAGCAGCGTTGGGAGCCAGCGGAGCATTGCTTGAATGTAGATCATAGGCCACGCTCTGCACACGCAGTTCCACACTCAAGAGACCTTTCAGCCCGGCAGTGATGGTAAAAGCACCCTGCTCATTGCGTGCACCCGCCTCCCAGAGACAGGCATCCGCTTGCAGCAAGTCCTGGTGGGCGCCGGCAAACTCACCCAGGCTTGGGCTGCCGATCTCCTCCTCTCCTTCCACCAGGAAGGTCACCCCACATGGCAATGCTCCATGCACCTCGCGCCAGTCCCGTACGGCCCACAGACGCGCAACCAGGTTGCCCTTGTTATCGGCCACCCCACGAGCATACAGACGACCGTCCTTGATGGCTGCCTCGAATGGTGGCATGCTCCAGGCCTCCAGAGGTTCAGGCGGTTGGACATCGTAGTGGTCGTAGATGGCGAGACGACGTGTGCTATCGCCAGCAAGGCGTCCCACCACCACAGGAAAGCCCTGGGTAGGCACCAGCAAGGTCTCGGCCCCCAGTTCGCGCAAGCTTTCCGCCACGAGTTGCGCCATTTCCTGCATTCCCTGGCCCTGCGCGGAGATACTCGGCTGGCGGCAGAAGCGCTGCAAGTCGGCAATCGTTGCATCTCTCTGCGCTTCGATCCAGGTCAGGACGGGTTCAATTCGTTCAGCTGGAGCAGAAATAGACATAGCACTTCTCCTTATATACACAGGAATATCCAGCTTGAGTAACGCGCCATGGATGCTTTCGGCTCATCGATTATTCATCGCACTGGCCTTCTCCAGAGAGATCCTACTGCTTGCACCTCACATTTGCAAGAGAAGGCGACGCTCATATCGCATCCCTTTTATTGATATGGTTAGGGCAATCCAAATAACTTTGCTAAATGAGGATACGCTAATTAGGACAATCCAAATAACTTTGCTAACAAGAGAAAGTGTTTCCAAGTAACTTTGAATTTAAGGACATTGGCAAACCTCCTGGTCTGAATGCCAAGCTCGCCCAGTCCAACTAACTAGGATCACCATCCAGGTAACTTTGAGATCCTACAGATGGCCAATCCACTCCGTGGCTCCACTCAAATGGGTTTGTCCTGCGAGTTTGGCCAAGACGAGTAGGCAGAGGATCAGCGCCAAGGAGTAGCGTTTCCCTTGTGCGCGTCGCAGATCAGGGAATTGTTGCAACGCTTCATAGAGCGAAGCCATGGCAAGAGGTTCGCAGGCCATTCCCACTTCGGTTGGGATACGCAATGTATAGTCCATGTAGGGTTCTCCTCGTAGATCTGGTGTTTTTTGATAGTCTACAAGGAAAACTCTTCTTTTTCTCCTCCTTTAGAATTGGAAAGCCCTGCACTCATGGTAGGGCTTATGCGTTCTGAGAAAGAGAGAGAGACAAGACCTCCAAAGCAGCTTGAGGATGCGTGCTGTTGTAGCGCATCCGAGCAGCAATGGTGGAAAATCCAGCACGACGGAGCAAACTGACAACGGTATTGCGTAAAGCCGCCATGATTTTGGGTCCATTGTCAGCATGTACCGTGCTTTTGTCCTCGCCCAAGGTCACATCTTTGATGTAATGTAAGCAATTTTCAATGGTCCAATGTCCTTGTTTCAGCTTGAGCACGCGCTCAGGGATGGCATTGAGAGCAGGCAGGCTTGTCACCCCATAGCGTACCGCCTCTTTCCAGACACCTTTGGATTGCCAGCATCGACGGATCTCAAAGACTTGCTCTAAACCAGGCCAATCGGAGTAGCCGCTTCCGTTCTGAAGAAACCCGAATACTTCGCAGGTCCAACCGCCCATGCGCCTTCTCAGTCGTGTGAGCGTGTTGCTCAGGTAATCGCAAGACCCCCTCACCTGCTCGTTTTGCAGGTGCGAGTGGAGCAAAGAGCAAGCGCAGATCTTCAAACAGTTGAGGCTGATTTCCTTTCACCAGAAACAGATAATCTCCTCCAGCCTGACGAAGCGCAGAGCACAAGCATCTCTGACAATACAAGGCATCTCCTGTGAGGACTTTGCCTTTCCAGTCGATGTGTTGGATGAGGCGGGCAGCCACCGCAAGTTCACTCTTCTGTTTCTGTGCTTCTTGCTCCTCTTGCTCTTGTTCTCCTGGGAGCATGCTCTTGGTTTCGACGTCTGCTTTTTCCACATGTCCTTGGGTCAGCAAGATCCCCGTCTGATGGTCTACGAGACTGACTGCATGCACCGCATAGCCATTCTCTTCTTCAAACTTCAATCTCCCCCTTTGCGCTTTTCCATCGATGGCTACAGCACATCCTCCTCGTTGCTCCTGGTCGGTGTTCAAGATGTGCAGAAAAATACGGCGAAAGGCTGTTTCTAGCTCTTCTGCGCTCACTCTCCGAAAAAGACGTTGTATCGTGGTTTGATGGGGGGTCACCCCTTTCTCAAAGCCTAACGCCTTTTTGATCTCTTCACTTTGTCCTGCCCCCCACTGGGCGATTGCCAATTCCGAGAGATGATTGGAAAGCATCGCGGCCAGTGCTAATACCAAGATGGATGTGAGACTGAAGCGTTGCCCTTGTTTTCTTCGTGGATCTTTCACGTGCTCACATGCGCTCTGCCAATCAATGGACTCTGGATGTTGCTGGGCTAGTCCCTTTAGACAATCTACGACGGATTCTGTATACTGCATGTGACTCTTCTTTCTGGACGGATCGGTCTTTGCTTAGAACGCAATCCTACCAGAGAAGGGGCGATTTGTCTCCTTTCCTGTGTCTTTTTTAGAACGCATAAACCCTAGCACTCATGGCAGAAATCATTGACTTTCTGGAGTGCATCGTTTACACTTGAACTCAGTGGCTGGTGTCCTCGATAGCCTGTAATAGGGTGTGGCAAGGAGAGGGATGCTCCACACGGAAGGAGAACAGACCATGGCAATTCAAAGTCAGGTCGACATGCTTCTGAACCAAGATGTCCTGGCATGGAATCAGTTTAGGTTTGCGAATCCAGGGGTATTCATCGACCTCAGCGGTGCCGACCTGAGAGGTGCCGAGGTCAACCTGAGCGGTGTCGATCTCAATGGAGCCAATCTCAGTCGTGCCAACCTCCTCGGTGCTAACCTCACCAATGCCTTGCTCGGCGGCGCCAACCTTACCGGTGCCATCCTCATCCATACCACCCTCAAAGATGCCACCCTCCCTAATGCCAATTTCAGCCGTGCTGACCTGAGCGGTGCCGACCTGAGCCGGGGCAGGCTTGAAAGGGTGGACTTCAGCCATGCCAACCTCACCCATGCTACCGTTAGTGGCACCCTCTTCGAAGCCAATTTCAGCGGTGCCGACCTGAGCGGTGCCACCCTGTTTGGCGAGCTCACCAATGCCAATCTCAGTCGTGCCATCCTCAACGGTGCTACCCTCACCGATGCTAACCTGAGCGGTGCCACCCTCACTTGCGCCGACCTCACCAATGCCAATCTCAGCGATGCCAACCTGAGCGGCGCCAACTTGACCAATGCCACCGGTACGACTCCTGCCCAATTAGCGCAAGCCCGCTCTCTGCAGGGTACAACCATGCCTGATGGGTCAAAACACTCCTAACAAGCTACGGTATCTTGGGCGTTCCTGTTGCATACTGCCTCAATCGGTTGAGAAAATCCAGTTTTGTGTGGGTAGCTCTCATGAGGAACAACTGGCACCCATCTTGAGGATCATTTTCCAAAGCTGATCTGCAAAATGATCCTCAAGCTGATGATCTTTTGATCCAAAACAAGTTGGTTAGCCGAAACACTACGTATAGAAAGGCATTGAAAAGGGTCGGCTATCATGCTGCCGGAACGCAAACAGGCTGAGCGAGCTCGACAGCTCGGGCTTGTCGCTATAGCCATGATATTCGCGGGGACCATTGCTTTTAATTTAGGCGAAAGATTTTCGGAGGAATTTAGGTAGTCTAAACGCCAATATGAGGAAAAAGATTGAAAAAGCCACGAATATATGCTAGAGTATACATAGCAAACCTACTTTGAGGCTTTCAGAGTTTCGTTTGTACTATCCAATAAACCTCGGACTTGGCGTCTATCGCTGTCTGGCATTATCTTCGCTACACCATTATTTGAAAAGGTGAAAGATAATGAATCACCTGGATTTGGTCAAACTTCCAGCACTGATGGAACTCACTCGTGGCCGACCAGAAATTGTGGTTGGGCTTATTGATGGGCCTGTTGCGATGAACCATCCCGACCTCGTAAGTGCAAACATTCGTGAGATTCCTGGGAGCTCGCAAGGGACATGTGCTCAGGCAACCAGTTTTGCCTGTACTCATGGAACCTTTATCGCTGGTATCTTGTGTGCAAAGAGGGGTTCCATCGCTCCGGCAATTTGTCCTGGTTGCACACTGCTGGTGCGCCCTATTTTCCTGGCCGCGACATCAGGAGAGGAGCAGATGCCGAGCGCGACTCCTGAGGAACTCACAGCGGCGATTGTCGAGACCATTGATGCGGGCGCGCGAGTGATCAACTTGAGCGCTGCGCTGTTACAGCCATTTGCCAAAGGCGACCGCGAGTTACAAGAGGCGCTGGATTATGCCGCGATGCGCGGTGTGATCCTGGTCGCGGCGGCGGGGAATCAAGGGATCGTTGGCAGTACTGGTATCACTCGCCATCCCTGGGTCATTCCGATTGTTGCCTGCGACGCTCAAGGCAGACCTCTCAATTATTCGAACCTCGGGAACTCTATTGGGCAACGAGGACTCCGCGCACCCGGCGATAAAATTACCAGCCTCGGCGCAGATGGCAAGCCTCTCACATTCAGCGGAACAAGCGTTGCTGCTCCTTTTGTCACTGGAGCGATCGCATTATTGTTGTCAGAATTTTCCAAGGTATCCTCAGCAGAATTCAAACTTGCCGTAACCCAAGCAGCGGGGCGGCGGAAAATGATTGTTCCACCGCTGTTGGATGCGTGGGCAGCACATCAAGTCATTTCGGCAAATCAACGAAGGAGGTGAATTTAATGGACGAAGAAAAGGCACAGAACGATATTTCCGAAATGCGGGAACGCGAGCCCTATCGAGTGCGTTTGCCCGGATTCATCACTGACGAAGAGATTGGACTCGGCGACGTCATCAAGCGCTGTACTGGCTACGTGCGCCATGTCACGCACGATGAGATCGCCGACGCAGTCGGCTAGAATTCGAGGGACATTCTAGGAACAACGGCTAACCTGGCGGCGAAAGCTAAAGGGAACCACAGCATGCCGGTAAAGCGGGCGAAAAGTGAAAGCGTTGTAGCTTGAGGCCTGCGAGTTCCGCGCAATAGGGTGAGAGCAGGATTGCCCGAACCTCAACCACCGAGGATGGAAGTACACGTCCTTTGGCAGAACGCTTGGGAAGGATGGGGACCAATGAGGTCTCATGAAGGTGGTGTGTGAGGCACCTACGTTGCGCTCGTACGTCTCATGGTGACGGAACATGGGATCCCCTTCCAGGCGCGAGCCTGATGGGGACGGAGTCGCCATAGTAGTCGCAGGAGTCACGACCTGCCGGGGAGCAGAGGAAAGCTCTGTACAGGGCGAAGGGCGACAGGGGAACCGCTCGAACCTGATGCGGCTACGCGAAATGCGGAGAGGCCAAAGGGTGAGAAGCGGAAACTGGCGAGCCGACTACCTGGAAACTCGTACGGTCGGTTCTGAGGAGGGCGGATGAAAAAGGGCCACGAGAGCGGTACCTCGTCAGCCGCCTATCCTACTTGGGATATCCGTTCCAATACATGTGAGCTGACGATGAGCTTCACCCATATCTTTTCCTCTTTATCCACATAACTGGCAAGGTTTTCCACATTGCACTTTCCCCACCTCTTTTAGAACGGATATCCCAAGTAGCCAGTACAAGGATTGCAGAGTGAAATTGTCCTGCCGACAACTACGGATTTTGCGAACGGATGGTCCAAGTAGCCAGCACAACGGGTGAAACTCATCATCGTCAGCGCACATGTATTGGAACGGATATCCCAAGTAGCCAGTACAGTCATCGAATTGTCTCATTTTGCCGCCATCGAATGATCCCATTTACAGAAAACTGTACAAAAAAATTCATAACCCCAACTTTGCGTCAAGGCCATTTTCCGTTCTAATGTTCCTCAGAGAACGATACAAGGTCCAAAGCAATCAACTTCTCGACTAGACGCTGTAAGTCTTGCTGAACAATTTCTTTGTCTACTTTGAACATCTCAATAATTCTATAAGTTAGATCTTCTAGGGGTTGTTTTCCATCTAACATGTCCCAGATGAAGGCAGCCATGAGATTTAATTCGAATATCTGATTGTGGTGAGAAATCAACATAACGGTTTCTTCGGGTGATGGAAGGACAAAATCTGGGTCATGAAGTGCTGCATTCATATCATCATAAGTAGTCATTGATATATCACGTTGGAAGAGGACACCAGACCGGCGTCGATAGATACTGGCTTGTGCAGTGATATTCACCTTTATGTAGCTCCTGTAAAACGATGAATTGAGTCTCTAATAGCTTAACGTAAAGTTTTCAATTATCTAGAGCACGATATCACCGCATTATGCACCAGTGATGTAGCTTGTTCTCTTACTTAACTTATGCCTTCCAGCCAAAGTTTCAACTTGGATGTAAGGATTGGATGGGATGGGTTGGTCTATCAGTGCAGTGCATCCCCCCTGCGCACGTTTGGCTTTCAGTTCTGGAGAATTTATCCAGAGATCAGAGAGAGAAGTTCGCATTAAATTTCCAATCACTGCTTCAGTGTATGCACACAGCGAAACGTCACCATTTGGTCTAAATGCGAGAGATCTTATTCCACATGAACAGCCTGAATCAACATCATTTACCTCGGGTCCATAGTTAAGAGAAATATTAATTGTGGATTGTTGCTGAAGTCTTGCAATTTCGTTTTCAATCTGCTGTCCTTGCTTATCTTGAAGTTGGTATCGTTCTTTTGATAATAAACCATTTCCTGCTGGGCGAAACCGCTTAAAATTAATTCCACTTAGCCGCTCACGCTCAGCAAATTCGACAAAACTAGCAAGTTCTCCGATATTTGTTGACGTGAGAACAGTAGATAAATTCACAGTTAGGCCAGCACTCACAGCCGCTTTTAGCGCTCTCATTACACGTTCATAACTTCCAGGTCTTCTGCGAAAGTTATCATGCTTATCTGCATGTCTGCTATCGAGACTCACATAGAGCTCTCTTAGCCCAGTATCTGCCAACATTTGAGCCATTCGATTATCAACAAACCACCCATTGGTAGTAAGCATTGTATGAATCCCAGCTATGCTCATTTTGCTTATTATCTTCAAGCAATCCTGTCGCATAAGAACCTCTCCACCACCTAGCGCAACTTGGAATACTTGTGCAGCAATTAATTGATCAACGATTGACTCATACTCATTTGTCGACAACTCATTTGGATAGGAGGATGCTCGGCTGTAACAGTGATCGCAATTGAAATTGCAAGTATATGTGTAATTCCAATTAACATATTGTGGAGCGGTCGTTATGATCATAACCAACTTACCTCCTAACGAGGAATGCGTGAAAAGAGTTCCTTAAGAATCATTTTGCTAAGATGACTCGCTAAATGATGTAACAGTTTATGCTTACGAGGGGGGGATGGCGGGGGAAACCTGTATGTTTATAGTGGGACTAAAGTAGTCTCGGATCTGACTGATATTGGGATTTGAATTACGGTCAAATGTACCCACAACTCTTAGCTCAGTCGAGCTATTCACAGGTTGTAAGGTACTGGGGTCTTGTACACCCGTCAGTTGGTGGATCAGCCTCTTGTGGTTCTCATCCTTTACTTGCACCGACCTTAATATTTCTTCTGTAATAGTGTATAAATTTCCATTTTTGTCTGAAAGTACTAGTACATCATTCATAAGGAAGTTCCTTTCTCGCTTTTGTATCTAAAGATACTAACCACATGCCATACTCCTCTATAGTTGAGATGGCTTCACCGTTATGCTCATTGACGTCGAAGATGCATCCTAGAAAACTTATGACGAAGAACAAAATAGAACTCTCCAAGGTGAGTATACTTGAGAAAAAGCGAAAATACAAGAGTAGCATTACCTACCTACCTCTTGACGGGTGTATGCATGACTCTGCTGGGAAATTTGGTATGGACAACTGGACAAGGGAAGCAGAAGCGGGTAGAGTCAAGGAAAAAGATCATGAAGACGTGAAGGAGGAGCAAGATGTCGCTACACGCCCACCCGCTCGAACCCATTCCCGATTTGACCAGCCAGATCGCTCACGCGAGTTTTCCCAAGGGAACCCTGGCCATGCATGTGCGCGATGCGCTAGGTCCGATCTATGAGGATACCGACTTTGCCGATCTGTTTTCCAAACGGGGACGAGCGGCACAAGCGCCGTGGAGACTGGCGTTGGTCACCGTCTTGCAAGCACTGGAAAACCTCTCCGACCGCCAGGCCGCTGAGATGGTGCGGGGACGGTTGGATTGGAAATATGCCCTCTCCCTCCCCCTTGATGATCAGGGCTTTGACGCCAGCATTCTGGTGGACTTTCGTCAGCGCTTGCTTGACCATGCAGCAGAGGATCTGTTGCTGGATCCCATTTTGCGCGTGTGCCGCGAACACGGGTGGCTCAAAGCCGGAGGCAAGCAGCGCACCGATTCGACCTGGGTCATCGCCAATGTACGAGGCTTAAGCAGTCTGGAAAGTGTGGGAGAGAGCCTGAGAGCAGCCCTCAACGAGATCGCAGAAGTAGCTCCTGACTGGTTGCTCGGGGTCATCCGCCTCGACTGGTTTGATCGGTCTGTGCATCGCTTTGAGTTGCACCGCTTGCCCAAAGAAAAGTCTGCTCAGGAAACCTTGCGCACACAGGTAGGAGAAGAGAGCTGGCATAGGCTCGCAAGCGGCGACCAATGAGCAAGCGCCCCAAAGCGTGCAAGCCTGCCCCAGTCTGGTACGCTTGCAGCAGGTCTGGCAGCAACATTTCGAGCGGGTCGACGGCCAAGTGCGAGGGCCATCAGGCCCTGCAGTCGCGAGTGCTGAGCGGGTCATTTCGCCCTATGAGACCGATGCGCGTGCCAGTCGCAAGCGGGAGACCGACTGGGTCGGTGACATCCGTGCATCTGACGGAGACCTGTGGGGAAGAGGACGCGGTGCATCTGATCGTGCAAGCCGAGATCTCGGCGGCGACAGAGCAAGATGTCGAAGCGACGATGCCGAGACTCGCGTGATGTGCAAGCGCGCGACCTGGTGCCAGAGGTGCGGCTGGTTGATAGTGGCTATGTCAGTGGTGAAGTGCTCGCTAAACACGCCGAACTGGGCATCGAGCTGGTAGGCCCGCTCAAACAGGAGGGCGGATGGCAGCACGAAACGGGCTATGGTGTGAGTGCGTTCCAAGTGGATTGGGACAAGCAGCAGGTGCGCTGTCAAGAGGGGCACCTCTCGCAGAACTGGTGCCCCGGACGACACAATCGAGGCGAGGAGGTGATCTGGGTGCGTTTTTCGGCGGTCACCTGTCAGGCTTGTCCCGTCAAAGAGTTGTGTACCAAGCGGGAGAAGCACAAGGGCAGGATTTTAACCCTTTCGCCTCAGCCCATTCATGAGGCGCGCTCGCGTCGCCGCACGGAACAGTCCACCCCCGCCTTTCAGCAGCGCTATGCCCTGCGGGCAGGCATCGAAGGCACGCTTTGCGAAGGGGTGCGCAGCCATGGGCTGCGCCGAGCACGCTACCCGTGACAGGCAAAGACGCAGTTGCAGGCCACAGCCATCGCGGCGGCCATCAACGAGGGCGAGCATCCGTCAGATGCTGCAACGGACGGTTCTTGGACTCTCGCCCCGACCCAAGCGTCCTCTGTCTCCTTTTGCACGTGTGCGATCGCTCTTGGTGGCATGATGTCTATACCAATTTTCCCAGCAGAGTCATGAATTGGTTGTAGGCAATCAGGCGGCATATTCCTCTTCTTCCCAGAATGAATCGTAGGCCCCATTGAGAACCGCCGTGCGCAAAGGCAAGAGAGCATCTAACCCCTCAGGAGTCCAGCGCATGCCGGAGCGTTTGGCGCGCGAGCTGACGATAGTTTTGCAAGCAGCCTCGGCGATGCCACTGCCGAGGTGCATGCCTTGAGCACGGAAGACGGGATAGCGCATGCGCTGGGCGTTGGTGGCAAAATAATCCACGGCCCGTTCAGGGATACTGTGGGCTTGCCCTGGTTCCGGTGGAATGGGCGGCAACCTCGCAATGGCAGAGATGAGGTCAGCAATCTGGCCTGCTTCCAGCAGTGAGCAGGCAGCAGTGGCCCAGGCCGTGGCCGCTGCCGACTTTCTTACTAAACTTTGACATGTTGGCCGATCTTGTAATTCCCACCCTTATTGTACCTGGTAGACATTCCCCGTAAGTTCATCAGTCACCTTACTCCCATTAATGATACTTAACTGGTAAGCCGGAATCAAAACCATATGGCTTCGCGAATCCTGGTTAAGAACCACGGCAATGCGATTCTTCTGATCCATACGGCCAAAGGAGTAGATTTTGTTGGCACCATCGGTGAGCAGGGTCATACATGAGCCTGTACGCAGAGCAGGATAGGCCTCGCGGATAGCGATCAACTTGTGAAAGAGAGCTATAGCAGCATTGCCTGAACTCACTTGCAACCAGTCGAACGTTCGACGATCATCCGGGTCAGAGCCTCCTCTCATGCCGTACTCATCGCCGTAGTAGATGGTTGGTAGACCAACATAGGTTATCTGGAAGATAGCGGCCAGTTCTGTCTTCTGGATGAAGAACTCTTCTTTCTAATTGAACCATACCTTAGAACAAACTTGAGGTTGGTAAAAAATGGGGAATGATGGTAGGGACAGCGCATCCCTCGCGGATGCGCTGTCCCGATGGATAGATGGTGTAAAATGAGCATAGGTTAACAACAAAAAGCTACCGTACGCTCAAAAAGGAAAGAAACTATGTCCACTACACCTCCTAAAGTTTATCCTTCAATACTGCAGGCGATTGGAAACACACCCATCGTCAAATTGCGAAAGCTCATCTCAGCGGAGAGTGCAACTGTTCTAGTGAAATTGGAATATTTCAGCCCAACTGGGTCGTACAAGGACCGCATGGCGCTAGCGATGATTGAGGAGGCCGAAGCACGCGGTGACCTGCGTCCAGGTATGACGGTGGTGGAGTACACAGGAGGCAGCACCGGCTCTTCCCTGGCCCTCGTCTGTGCCGTGAAGGGCTATCCCTTTCAGGTGGTCTCGTCAGATGCCTTTGCTCGCGAGAAATTGCAGACGATGCGCGCCTTTGGTGCAGAACTGCTTCTGGTGCCAAGTCGGGGAGGTCAGATCACTCCCGACCTGGTTCCGCGCATGATCGAGGAGGCGCGCAAGCTGGCAGCGTCCGGGAATACCTATTGGACGAATCAGCTCTCCAATGCCGATTCCTTAAAGGGCTATGAGACCATCGGTCAGGAATTGCTGGAACAGGCCAAAGGGCCTATCTCTACCTTTTGTGGGGGAGTCGGGACGGCCGGAATGCTGATGGGTGTTTCGCGAGCTTTCCGTCGGGCTAAGAGCGCCACGCGCATTGTGGCCCTGGAACCAGCCAGTTCGGCGGTGATCTCGACGGGTGTAGCCGGTGCGCACCACGTTGAAGGGATAGGTATCGGGATGGTTCCTCGACTGCTGAACAAGGACGCCTATGATGAAGTTCGTGGCATTGACGAGGCAGAAGCCCGTCAGATGGCGCGGCGGCTGGCGCGGGAAGAGGGTATTTTCGTGGGTACCTCCAGCGGCTTGAATGTGGTGGGCGCGCTACAGATAGCGCGAGAACTGGGGCCTGGGCATACGGTAGCTACGGTGGCAGTTGATACTGGACTCAAGTATCTGTCCGGGGATTTGTATGAAGGCGAACACTCCATTTAAAGAGCATAGGGGCTATTCCTAACTCAGGAGCCGTTCCAGGATGGTTCCTTTCTCCTCTGTCTTATTTCCCTCCCACAATGGTGAACAACCCGACGACGCCAACAAGATACAAGACAAGGACCACCTGCGAGTCGATACCCAGGTCAAGGAACTGACGTTTAGGGCGGAAGATTAAGCCGTAGATGTAGACGGCAGTCAAGAGAACACCCAGGCTAGCGAGGTAGATATCCGTGTTTTTGGCTTGTGGGAGAACAGACTGCCCTGAAAGCAGCGTGGCCGGCAAAAAGAGGACGGGTAAAAACGCATTGCCGCCAAAGATATCACTGACGGCCAGCTGATAGTC
>WNGJ01006426.1_pt1 | contig 12441 bp, 15 predicted proteins | sample 5400611 | NCBI WGS metagenome assembly WNGJ01 (sample SAMN13153375, study PRJNA577476) | soil metagenome | isolation source: 40 cm soil or saprolite under Garry oak tree replicate 1 | place: USA:California | collected 2016-06-15
CCGGTTGGATTAGTGCTGCTCAACTGTATGAGTCCCCATTTACAGATTTCAGCCCGAAAGGGGTTGAGGGCGTGTTTAGTTCAGAACAAGTGATCCAATTGGTGGGGATACTTGAGGACATTCGAAAGAGAGCAGCCGCGTAGCTCATCGCGGATGCTGTGATCTTTGCTGAGCGGATCATGCAGAGGATTGATGCGGAGTGGCCCACGGCTCGATAGCTGATTTCAGTAATCTGTACAAGAACGACGACAGAAGCCGCTCGGCTGTTTTGTTCTTTTACTTCTTTGCTGCTCTCACCCGTGCCCATCTCGCCCTATTTGCTGCTCTGATCCGCGCTAGACCTGCTGCTGAGATGTGACGCTTTGGAGCGATGGAGACAACCTTCTGGCCCCGTGTGCGTGCCCAACGTGCTCTCTGTGCAGATGAAATTCTGGCACGAGCAGCGGCACTCATCGTCCGAGACGTCCTCGTGTTGCCCCTGTGCTGTTTAATCCACTCAGAGCCTTGATCGCGGTATTTAGAGCGTTCACCTGCTGTGCTGCCTTGTCACGTTCAGCTTTCAATTGCGCGATTATGTCCATGTGTTCCTCTCCGGGCGAGGATTGTAACAGGAGATCAGTGACTCAGGAGTCCCTCCTCGAATCAGCACCGGCCTATAATTCCCCTCGGGTCGTAAAGTGTTATGGCGAGAGCGCTCAGGTGGCGAAGGATGGCGCTCGCCAGAATAGTAAGTGACTTTCGATGCAGGGCCACGCCAGAAAGGCGCCTGGCTTGGTCGCTTGCTCGTATTCGTGCTGCCACTCTAGCTGCAAGCGGAGTTGTGCTCGAAAGGCGCATCCCGAGAGGAATCTAAGTGAGGAGAGTCTCCATGAAGAAGGAAAGAAAAGGAGCCAACAAAGAAATGGTGTTCCGAGCCAAAATGGCGCAGATCGGGCGTCATGTTTTCGTCACGCCTGAGAATAGCGCGGCTCAGCACCTCGCATACGGGCGCATTCTTCTCAATGATTCCAAGCCCTTCGAGCTATTCTCAACTGGCGATCGCGAAACTGGACTGATTTGCCTATCCGGCCAAGCGACGGTGACTGTGGGTGCGAAAGAGATATCACTAGGACGGTTCGACGCTATCTACATTCCACGCGATTCCTCCGTAAAGATCGTGACAGTATCGAATGTGGATATTGCCGAGTTTTCCGCGGATGTCGCCGAGTGCTATCCCATGCAGGTCATTCGCTATTCCGATATTGAAACAGACCCAGGTCTAAGTTTCAAAACCGGCGGACCCGGATGTCAGCGTCACGTGACTATGTTGCTCGCTAAGAACATTGAGGCGGGCAGACTGGTAGCTGGATTCACCGATTCTGAACCCGGCAATTGGACGAGTTGGCCACCTCACGAACACGCCGCAATGCTGGAAGAGATTTACGTTTTTTTCAACATGCCTGATCCGGCATTTGGCATACAACTGGTTTACAACAATACTGAATATCCGGAGCTGGTGACGGTCGTGCGCAATGGTGACGCAGTCCTCATGCCCAGCGGTTATCACCCGAACGTTTCTGTCCCCGGTCATCGCATTTCTTTCCTCTGGGCTATGGCTGCTCATCGTGAGGTTGAAGACCGTCAGTTCGGCGTGGTCAACGTGCAAAAAGGATTTGAGCGAGGCGGTTCCGGGTTGGAGGCTGGACGGAAAAAGTAGAGGGCTCAACCTGTGTCGCCGTACACAACCCGTCATCCAGATCCTGACACACCTGGAACCTGACAGACCTAATTGACGGAACGAGTACTTAACAGACAATCATGATTCTGGAGTCCTTCCAACTGGACGGCAAGAACGCCCTCGTTACGGGTTCTAGCCGTGGATTAGGCGCTGCCATTGCGCTGGCGCTGGCGCAGGCGGGAGCTAATGTTGGGACTCACGGAAGATCGATGGGCAGCGAAGCTACCTGCGAAAGAATTCGTCGGCTGGGAAAGAAATCATTCTATCTCTCCGGCGATGTGGCCACGCCTGAGGTATGCTCGGCCCTAATTCAAACGACTGTCGAAGAGTTTGGATCGATCGACATATTGGTCAACAATGCTGGTGTCATCCGGCGAGCACCCGCCGCTGACTTTCTCCAGGCCGATTGGGATGAACTGATCGCGGTAAATCTCTCGGCGGTGTTCCGCCTTTCGCAACTTGCGGGACAGCACATGTTCGGTAGAAATAGCAAGGGCAAGATCCTGAATATCGCTTCTCTACTCTCGTTTCAGGGCGGAATTCTGGTTCCGGCCTATGCCGCCGCGAAGGGTGGAGTGGCCCAGCTCACCAAAGCGCTCGCCAATGAGTGGGCGGCGAAGGGCATCAACGTCAACGCGATTGCGCCAGGTTACATGGCCACGGATAACACGGAGGCATTGCGAAACGATCCGCAACGGAGCCGGCAAATTCTTGAGCGCGTCCCAGCCGGCCGATGGGGCGAGGCCGGCGATCTCGCAGGCGCAGCGGTTTTTCTTTGCTCCTCGGCTAGTGACTACGTCCACGGGCATGTTCTATTAGTCGATGGAGGATGGATGGCCCGTTGATGCAAGATGCGCGGCTCACAAGCACACGAAAACAAACGCCGTTAGGATTTGCTCAGTCGCCGAGAGGTTATGGTGCTCGACTTAAGTAACCTAATCACCCGCCAATATGCTACTACCCCTTTGCTTTGATCACGAAATACCTAAATCCCTGCGAGCCATCGAGCAGGATCTGGTTAGGCACACGAGGAGGAACGCGAACAACATCTCCCCGCACCAGTTTCCTCCGGACGCCACCTTCGATGCCGTTTGGAAAATCGGCGAGATGCTGCACCGAGACATGCTGATGGTTGCTGGCGGCATCCGTCTTGAGTCCTCCTCGACCTCCGTCAGTAAATCAGCAGTCCAAAGCTCGAATCCATCTGGCGTGGTTGTCTGCGCTGTAGCGATCAGCACGAGAAGAAAAACAAATAGCCGAGTTTGATCATTACGTCCTCTCAGGGCCTGGTTTGTCACTGTTATTTCAGCCTTTGACCTCAAGGGCGAGCCGCGATAGTGCCAGTGCCCTGAGTTGCAGCACAGAAGAACGCGAGGCAGTCACTCTGCAGGCGTCTGCAGACGTCAAGTCGAAAATACTAGAAATGCAGTCTAACAGTATTGATGAGCGACAACATCCACGGAGCAGGAAGTCGCGGCCTGCCTATGTATCGTCGTCAGATCGCAGAGCGCGAATCTTCTTTGAGGGCCATCGCGGCAAAGAGCGAGTATGGCATAATTCCGTTCGGAATCGCGGTGAGCGAGTCCGGAATCGCCGGTTTTGTCCGGTAGCCTTCGACGTGAACCTTCGGGGTTCCGGTCGAATCTAACATCTGCGCTCAAGCGCAGAGACTACTATTGCACATCAAGGTGCAAGGTTGCTAGGGGTGCGGCCTGAAAGTGTAAGAGACGATTCTGCCGCACCACGTGCGCAAACCTTGACCCGGGAAATCCTGCTCGAACTCAAGGAAGTGGCTAAATGCGGGAACGTACGATTGAAAACATGGCGGGTGGCACGGGCCACGACTTGAAGCCAGGCTCGCCCGGGTTCACAGACTCGAACGAAGCATACGGAAGCAAGGACACTCGCGGGTTCGCTCGGACACGAATGGCGATGCTGATGGCGCTGTTTGCACTATTCTGCGTGCTGCAGCTTCGGGCACAGACTCCCCCACTAGCTGGCATTGCGCACGTGGCCTTTCGCGTCGCCGATCTTGATAAATCGCGGGCCTTCTATCACACCCTGGGTTTCGAGCAGGCATTCGAGTTTGCCGACGACGGCAAAACATCAGTTGTGTTCATAAAAATCAACGATGACCAGTTCATCGAGTTATATCCTCGTACCGAAGACTCTGAGCCGCTTGGCCTGGCGCACGTTTGCTTTGAAACCAATGCCCTGGAAGCGTTGCGCGCCGATTATCTGAGGCACGGCCTGGAACCTTCCGAGATCGAAAAGGGACGCGCGGGCAACCTGCTGTTTGATCTTCTCGATTTCGAAGGCCAGTTGCTCGAATATACGCAGTACCTGCCCGGCTCGTTGCATTCCATGGACCACGGTAAACATCTCGAAGGCGACCGTATCTCCCAGCATCTGCTGGAGGCAACGATCCCTGTGCGCAATATTGCCGCGGCGCGTAGGTTCTACGCTACAAAGCTACGATTCGAACCTAGTAGCCCTGGTGGCGTAAAGCTCCGCCTCCCGGGAAACTCTGAAGATCAAATTGAACTGGCATCCGCCTTCGCGACAAAAACTGCGCGGATTACTTTTGCAGTGGAGAATACGGAGCACACCGCGACAAACCTGCACCGCCGTGGATTCAAGGTACGTGCGGATGCCAATTCAGTCTCCATTAGCGACCCAAACGGACCTCTTATCGTCTTTAGGGAAGTACAAGGAAGAAAGCGCTGAGCGTCGCTTGTGTGACGTGAAAAAGCGTTCATACCGGGATTAGCTCTTCGGCTGGACGTTTGTCGTCTCGCCTATCAAGTCATCTGGGATGGAGCACCGCCTATCAAGTCATCTGGGATGGAGCACCGCTACAGCCAATCTGCCCGTTTGTTAGCGTTCCCACGCGGAATGCTGTCATCCGTGAGCCTTTTGCGGCTCCTGGCGTGGAACCGCTATAATGCTTAACCACAACGCCGACAAGAAACAATTTCATCCAGCAACTGTGGGTTTCTCCACTGGGCGAGTTCAAAAATGGCTCACGGCCTTCTTCTCTTCCTCTGAGCCCTAATCAGAGTCAGAACCGTGCGGGACACTGAGAGGTTCAGCACGCAGCTCATTTCAGCCAGCGATCCAGCCACAAGAAAGCTTCTTTCTGCATTTGTGTGTTAAACAGGTGCGGAACATCGTAAACTCGCGCTTGGAACCTTTCAGCATGATTCACGTTCTGGTAGATGCCGCGAATTCTTTCTACTGCAAGGCGCATTCCTTCGGCGGTAAATAGCTCGTCTCGACCGCAGTTCAGCACGAAGAGCGCACAATCGGGAGCCCCCAAGCTTGCGACATCGGGGTGGTCCAGGCCAGCGTGAACGACGTAAGAATCGAAGATATCCGCATGACTTTTTTCGGCAAGATCGAGCGTTGTCGGCAAGGTAGTCATCCATGCCACGATCACCCCCGCGTGGATACGCGCATCGCGGCCAGCAAGGTAGGTGGAGCGGAAGCCACCTCCAGAGAGACCGATGCAACCGATGCGGCGTGAATCCACTTCCGGCAGGGAAACCAGCAGGTCGACTGCACGCATATCGTCATAGCTAACGATTCCCAGCCAGTTAAGTCCATTGTAGCCGAGCAACGTAATTAGATCTGCGGTGCGCTGCTCCAGAAAGTCGTCAACGACGGAAACATAACGCTCACTACTCGCATCCAGGCCCGCGACCGCCTGCCGGTAGCTGGTAGGCGGGTAAGTGTATGTGAGCCTGCGTTCACCCCAGTAAAAGCAATCCGCAACCACTACAACATAGCCGCTGCGGGCCAGTTCGCTGGCATAGGAGCGGCCGTCATAATAAGTCTTCTTAAAGGAAGTAAGCGCAGCGTGCTCTTGGTCCATCTCTACTAACTTCTCTTTTCCGAAGTAATACTCTCCACCATGGTCGTGAAGGGCGACCACTGCTGGGAATGGACCCTTCCCTTCCGGAATCAGAAGAAAGGCCGGAATGCGGTAGTGGGACGTACCTGCGAAGGAGATCACACGCAGTTCATAACCGGCGCGAGAGACGCGCAGTTTCAGGCGAACATCTAGAGGTACGGACGCCGGTAAATAGGCGAGGCCGCTGCTGATCGATGCACGCCCACGCCTACTCCATTCCTTAGCTGAGATTTCACCCCGCCGATCATATGCCAGCGGGAAGCCGTGTTCCTGCTGGATGGAGTGAATGACTGGTGCCAGGGAGCCAAGGTAGCTTTCGTGGTCCGTGGCTAAAGACTCTGCTTCGTTATCCGGCGAAGTCATCATGGACTCAGGCTTGCCGAACGGGCCTGAAGAGGCTAAAGCTGCATTCTTGGTTGCCAGGCCGCGAAGAGGCAGAATTCCTGCCGCAAAGCTGCCGAGAGCCCTACACAATTCGCGTCGCGTGATGCCCACCGGCTTCTCCGTCCTTTAGGTAGAAATTAGGTTTCATGATCGCACAGCTCTCGAGCAAAGCTACGATGTCTCTGTCCTTTTGCATGAACGCATACGAGGTAAAAAATCATCAGCAGAGTGCGATGTTCATCTATTTGTCGCCGGAGACGCAAGTGCGCCCGCGCTGGCGTAGCGTCGGGACGTGTCAGGTCCTACGCCTTGGTCGAACGTGCACCCAGCAAAATGGCGCCCTCGGGAAACCTGTGCCGTCAGGTGTGTCCGGCGGTTGTGTAAGGTCAAATCCTGCGGCGCCTGGAGTCTGGACCAATGCGACGCACAATGGGGGGATCTCATCCTCGGGCCCTAATGGAATGTGCGCTTGTCTGCCTCAAGATAGGTTATCGCTCTCCGCTAGACGAAGCAACGGATACGAACGATCTGGCTCGGTCCAGTTATGCCGCACTTGCTGCTCGTCAGTTCAGCAAGCTCAGTCATGGACACTTACTCCGGAAGTCCACGACGTAGCCTTGAATGTCACCGCTCCTATTCCAGTCGCTGGCAAAGATGGCGCGCTTACCATCAGGAGAAGGACATGCTTGTGGCTGCGCATCGTATGACGCGCCCTTCGAGTACAAGTGACATATTCTCTCTGTCCGTTGGCCGTCCAGTCGAGCCGCAACAAGCTCATTCAAGTACGGGGGCCAAAGCTTGCTGGTAGTTTGATAAGTCTCGAACATGTATCCGGATCGAGTTAGGTCCCGCGTTGATCCGTGAGTGCCATAGCCTTGGGTTACCAGTGCTGTGATGACGCCATCACTCAAGCGCCTCTTGATCGTGTTACCGTCGTACGGCGCTGATTTTGCCACACCGGTTGCTATCTCCTGACCGTCTGTGTCAACCATCATATCGTAGTGATCCGGCTGGCCGCTTTGCGACCAGAATGCAAGCTGATTACCTTGCAGATCGTAAATAGTGGTGTGCAGGTTGTTATCATACAGCACAATCTTGTCGCCCAAAGGTGAGATCGAAATCCAATCGACGCTGATACCCGACAGATCGATATCGGGATACTTCGTATGTGTGGACATATCGTAGGCGAACGCCACGCTTTTGTTATCGGACGCTCTGGTGGCTTTGATTACAACTCGGTTCCCATCATTCGAAAGCTGTCCTTCCCAAGGCCCGAACTGCGTTCCACTGTATCCAGTGAAGAGCGCAATAACTGTTCGCACATTAGAGGGCACATCGTAGGAGCCTAATTCACCGGCAGAGGTGATATAGACCATTAGTCGGGCATTGGTGGGATGCCAACGGGCCTCAATCTCAAATCCAAGACGCGCGTAAAGCGGCTGATACGTGGATCCATCAATAATAAGCGCATCGGTTCCAGCGGGTAGTGTGCCGCCTGAGCCCTTGATCGTCTTGATCACCATTAACGTCTGGTCGGCATTCCAGACTGGGTCCTTTGAATAATTATGACGATTCGTGGATCCCCACACTCCTCCAGGGACGTTCGCGATGGGTGTACCTGCGTTTCCAGTGACGCGGGTAATCGTCGTTCCAAAAACAGGGTCCACTACAGATTGCAGATAGCCTGGCTTAGCCAGGCTGGGCGCAGGCCAATAGCTATTGGTATTGGTAAGCAAACCAGTGCAGTCCTGAGCGAATGAAATCTTCGCGGCTAAAAATAAAGCTACAGTCATTACAAATACTGATTTGTGCATAAGGTTCATGATCTTCTCTCTTTTCTTCAGTACAACATTCTTCAGTGGAACGATGCCAGATCACCTACAACGCCCTATACATTGAGATCCGGTGAAAACCCGAAAGCGCATTAGCGCGGAGATTACCTGGTTACTGTAGCCGATCCACTTCACTTCCCGCGCTCAGATATGCTCCGGTGCCCCAAGTTTGGGTACCGACATCAAGTTTCTTGTAGTCTTCGACAGGGTGCGGATCGGTGCCCCCGGAGACACCCGTGACTACACCGTCCTTCACGTAGCGTGCGTTAATGGCAGCCCATGACCGCAGTGCGATTCTCTTGTACGAGTCCGGCGGCAGCACTTTAAGCCTTACCAATTTCAATAGCCCGTAAACATTCATGGAAGAGGCGGAACATTCAGCATAGCTGGTGGGGTCGTTCAACACGGTATGCCAAAGCCCATCGCGATCCTGGACGGCTCGGAGGCCGCGCGCTAGACGCGACGCGATTTGCCGGAGCAAAGGATAAGAAGCATGGTTACGGTCCATCATTTCCATAGTGTCGGCGAGTGCCATAATCACCCAGCCGTTACCACGACCCCACAATACTGGAGTGAGCTGACCCGTCTGCCAATCCCACATGTGGTAGAACAGACCAGTTTTGTCGTCTTGCAGGTGGTGCGCATGCAAGATGAACTGCTGTGCGGCATCATCGACATACGCGGGCTTGTTTTCCAGTGTGCCGAACCGGGCCAGGACCGGACAAGCCATGTACAGCGTGTCAACCCAGTACTGGTGACTGCCCGTCCAATGGTCGATGCCGCCTTCGGGGCTGCGCTCTGCTGAGTCGCGGATGAAATCAGTTATCATCCGAACCATGGCCACGTACTCCGGTTTGTTACTTGCTTGGTGAAGGGAGAGCATCATTGCACCCGCAGTCCAGCGGTTGCAATCACCAGGTTGGGGTCCGCCGTTCAGTTCGAGAATTTCTTCGCGACTCTTTCGCGTGTAAAGTGCGGCCCATTTTTCCGCATAATCTAGGTAAGCAGGACTGTGGGTTCGTTCGTAGGTTTTCATTAGGCCTATGAACAAAGTAGCCTCTCCCCAATCGTACGGATAGCTCTCCGGCGGCGTTTGGACGAGGTGGTCGGCTACCGAGATCCATTTTTTCCTGTCAAGCGACGCTTCTGGCGAGGCGGCGGTAACTGCGATTGGGGCAACCGCGAGGATGCCAATAGCTAGACAAACAGCTCCAAATTGACGAATCATAGGAGAGCACAATTTCAAAAGCGTCAACCTCCGTATATCTCTCCCTTATATCTCTCCCTTATATCTCTCCCTTGCGCCCCGTAGAAGATCGATTTCCGCTTCGACTGGTCTCGGCTTGGCCATTGTAGGCTTCGCGAAGCTCAATTGAATATTTTGCAGTTAGTATTACCTTGTCAAGAATTTGCAGGCCAAGAATATTTTTTTCGTCCAATTGACTGAACGGCAAATCGTCAGTCCCTGCGAACATCCGAGATCGGAGACAGGCATTCCTGCTGCGGCAATGGAAGAATTCGGGGCGCGTTCCGGCTGGTTTCGGATGAAGTCGATTGTCTGTAATCTTGTGGATAGCTTCCGCCAGCGTTAATCATCTGCGATTGAGACTTATGTCCTCCAGGAGCAATGGGAAATCCAGTGTAACTATGCATCAAGCCACGTCCTGGATCTGTCACAGAGACACACCTCGTTTCCAGGGAATGAAATCTTCCTGTGAGTTCAGTTCAGCTTTAGTTCGGACTTCTCCGCTCGCGACCCGGATCAGGAAGTCAAGAATTGTTTCACTCATCTGCTCAATGTTGGCCTCTCCAGAGATGATTGGACCCGTATCAATGTCAATAATGTCTGGCATGCGCTGGGCGAGAGCTGTATTGGTGGAGAGCTTGACCACGGGAGCAATCGGATTGCCGGTTGGTGTTCCCAAGCCGGTCGTGAACAAGACGACACTCGCTCCCGCGCCCACCTGGGCGGTCACGCACTCGACGTCGTTTCCTGGTGTGCACTGAACATTCAGCCCTGGCTGTGTCGAATATTCCGGGTAGTCCAGTGCAGCAGTCACGGGCGCTGTCCCACCCTTTTTTGCCGCGCCCGCCGATTTCATAGCATCGGTGAGCAAACCATCCCGCATGTTTCCTGGACTTGGGTTTAACGCGAAACTCGCCCGCACGGCACGCGCACGTTTTTCGTACTCCCGCATGAGCCGAATGAATCTGTTCGCAACTTCTCGAGAGACGGCGCGGTTAATGAGTTCCTGCTCCACACCGCACAACTCGGGGAATTCGGAAAGAATCGTCGTCGCACCGAGCGCAACAAGCAAATCGGACGTGTGCCCAATTGCAGGGTTTGCTGAAATGCCGGAGAACCCGTCCGATCCTCCACACTTCAGGCCCGCGCAGAGATGGGAGAGTTCCGCGGGCGATCGTGTTGCCTTGTCGGCTTCTACTAGTCCTTCAAAGGTCTTTTGTATCGCGTCCGACAGCATCGCGAACTCAGAGCCGCTCTTTTGCTGCTCCAGTATGATCAGCGGCTTCTCAAATTTCGGATTACGCCGCTGGAGCTGGTTCCACAGGATCTCAATCTGTGCATTCTGGCAACCTAAGCTAAGGACGGTTGCTCCAGCGACGTTCGGATGGTGAACGTATCCGGCGATCAAACCACAAAGGTTATTGGAATCCTCTCTCGTGCCACCGCAGCCGCCTTCATGGAGGAGGAACTTGATGCCATCCACGTTCCGGAAGACTCGACGCGAGTCAGCCTGCTGTCCCTTTTCCTGCGCCGGACGGTGCTTGATTAGCGCAGGCTTGCCCTCCCCGTATTGCCTGACCAACTCGGCCACCTGTTGGCGATAAAGCTGCGGCCGGGCAAAGCCCAGCTCTTCCTCAAATGCCTGCTTGAGATTGAGAATATTCCGGTTTTCACAAAAAACCAGCGGCACTACGAGCCAGAAATTTCGCGTGCCAACTTGCCCGTCGGAGCGGCGATATCCCATGAATCTGCCCTGCTTCCAGCGAGAGGTGTTAGGCGCGTTCCAGTGATATTCCCCCGCCCTTTCGTGGTACTCGGCTGCCTCGTGGTGGACATTAGCGGTCGTCAGCAGTTCTCCACGGCGGACAGGGCGAAGAATCTTCCCGACGAGGACGCCATACATGGTCACGCTTGCGCCCGTAGGCAAATCCTCCGTGGCGAACTTGTGCTTGGCAGGAACACCAGCAACGAGCGTGTACTGCTTGCCCGAGTGCTCAACTGTTTCGCCTCGCTGCAAATCAGTTAGCGCGATCAGGACGTTGTCTCTGGGATCGAGCTGGAGAACGTTGTGCATTCGCTCTTGCTGTCATGAATTCTAAAACAAATCGGGGGGCCGGCGATGTGGAAAGACGACCTCCCATTCCGATGTCAAACCGTCCTCGCATAGTGTTGTTCCGAGAAGCTCATGACGTGCTGCTGCGATTGGCCGAGTCCCTCAATGCCGAGATCGACCACATCTCCAGCTTTGAGATATTGCGGCGGTTTCATTCCTAAACCAACTCCAGCGGGGGTGCCGGTACTGATTATGTCTCCGGGAAGAAGCGTCATGAATTCGCTCACATAGGACAGGAGTTGGCGACATCGAAAATCATATTCGGGGTAGAGCTATTCTGGCGAGTTTCGCCATTGACCCTCAGCCACATCTTTAGATTGCAAGGATCGGGGATCTCGTCCGGAGCGGCGAGGAATGGGCCCAGGGCGCGAAGGTATCCGGACTCTTTCCTTTGACCCATTGTCCTCCTCGCTCTAGCTGGAATGCGCGTTCGGAATAGTCGTTGTGCAACACGTATCCGGCCACGTGATGAACCGCATCATGCTTCGGCAGGCTGCCGCTCGGGTTGCACCCTACCACGGTAAGCACATAGACGATGGGGATTTGGCTCAGAGGAAATTTCCAGCTCGGGACCTCCTTTCGCAACATAAAGACTCATGCAGTGAAATCCACTTTCTTTAGACCAGGGGCTAAGATGTGAAGGATAGCTATCGATATCAAGTAGGCGCTGGCCGCAGCGCCGAAAAGCACCACATAGCTGTGAGTCAATTGTAGAATCTTTCCCGCGCTCACCGAAAAAAGCACGCCGCCGACGGAACCCGCCATTCCGCCAATGCCAACCACTGCGCCAACAGCGCTGGGCGGGAACATGTCGGAAGCGGTAGTGAACAGATTCGCCGACCACCCTTGGTGTGCGGCCGCCGCAAGGCTAAGCAATCCGATGGCTGCCCACTCGGAATTCAAACTGCCCGCCGCAAAAATGGGAAGCACAAGGATCGCACAGATTAGCATGGCGGACATCCGCGCCTTCGCTACATCCCGACGCACGCCGCAAAACAGCGCAGGAAGCCACCCTCCAGCGATGCTGCCTATCGCCGATATGTTGTAGACGATTATCAATGGCAACCCGAGATGCGACAGGCCAAGGTGAAAACGAGAATCGAAAAAGGACGGCAACCAGAAGAGATAAAACCACCAGATGGGATCGGTGAGAAACTTCGCAATCGAGAACGCCCATGTCTGCCGGTAAGTGAGGAGCTTCAACCACCGGATGTCTAGCTCCATTTGCGCGCCCGC
>WNGJ01006430.1_pt1 | contig 12439 bp, 11 predicted proteins | sample 5400611 | NCBI WGS metagenome assembly WNGJ01 (sample SAMN13153375, study PRJNA577476) | soil metagenome | isolation source: 40 cm soil or saprolite under Garry oak tree replicate 1 | place: USA:California | collected 2016-06-15
TACTCGGGACCATGGAGCGCCACACCCCCTGGTTCCAGATCGTGGCCATCGTCCTGGTCGTCATCGGCCTGATCACCCTGGCCGCCCCCGAGCCGGCCCACGCGATGGATCCCCAACTGATCCTGGCCCTGGCCTCCGCGGCCGGCGCCATCGCACTGATCGTGGGCTACCTCATCGTGGCCAACGGGCGCGAGAAGAACAAGGCGACGTCCCTCGAGGGGGTCTACGCCTGCCGGGAGCGAGAGGCCAGCGGCCCGATGGGCTGCGGTGGCAACGCGAGCCCCGACTCGATCGCGGTCGCCGCGGCGCCCGAGAGCTCTTCGCAGGCTCCGATGACGGCCGACCCCCGCTTCACCGCGCGAGCCGACGCCCTGCTCGCGATCGCCCAGTCCCAGGCCTGCGCGGGCGGCCAGTCCTCCGGCCCGATGGGCTGCGGCGGTCCGATGGGCGCCAGCTACTCCGGCTCTTCCGCGTCCGCTCCCACTCCCGCCTTGTCCGCCCCCGCCGTCCAGGGCCAGTAACCCCCGACCTGAGAGAACAAGATCGGCGGGGGTCGCCCGCCGGTCCCGTGATGCGGCTGCTGCGGCGCGGGAGCTACTTGCGGACCGCCTCGATGATCTCGCCGAAGAGCGCCCACTTCTCGCCGTCGAACTTGGCGAGCTGCTCCTGCTCGATGGGCGCGAAGTCGGTCGGGCTCGTATTGATCTTGATGCCGGGCAGCCGGAGCGGCAGCTCGAAATTCTTCACGTCGGCCGCCTGCCTCATGATGTTCTCGCGGGAGAGGTCGTTGCCGCACTGCTTCAGCACCTGCCTTGTCGTTCCCGCCACTGCGGGTCGGTGACTTCCTTCATGTAGAGCGCGGTGATCAGGTCCTTGGAGGCGTCGAGGCTGGCCGGCTTCAGCACGGTGGCGAGCGAGCTCGACACGTTGTTCAGGAAGCTGCATCGCTCGAAGGGGTCTACGCTTGTACGGCTCCTGAAGCCACCGGCCCCATGGGCTGCGGCGGGCGGAGCGGGCCTGACGCGGTGGCAGTGGCCGCCGCGCCGGAGAACCCGATGGTGGCCGACGGCCGCAGTGCCGCGCGGGCCGACTCGTTCCAGAGCTTGGCGCAGGGCTGCCCGGGCTCCCAGGCGGCCGGCCCGATGGGCTGCGGCGGCCCGAAGGGTGCCGAGCGGGCTCAGTCGATTTTCGCCCCCGCGCCCAGTCTCGCCGCGACCATCCAGGGTCAGTACCCCCAGGGTCAGTAGCAACCGGCGGGGAATGCCCCGCCGGTCGTGTGGGCTCTCGCGAGCGAGTCGACTATTTCTTGCTGGCGTCGTAGATTTCGCCGAACAGTACCCAACGCTCGCCATCGAACTTGGCGAGCTGCTCCTGCTCGATGGGTGCGAAGTCGGTCGGGCCCGTGTTGATCTTGATCCCGGGCAGCAGCATCGGCAGGGTCAGGTCCTTGATGTTTGCAGCTTGGCGCATGATGTTCTCGCGCGAGAGATCATTGCCGCATTGCTTGATGACGTGCACCAGTGTCTGGGCCGCGCTGTAGCCATAGACGTTGTACGCGTCCTCGATGTTCCCGTCGGGATAGTACTTCTTCATGAAGGCGAGCCAGTCCTTGTACCCCTGGAGTTTCTTCCACTGCGGGTCTGTCGGGTCCTGGATGTAGTACGTCGTGAGCAGATCACGCGACGCGTCGAGGCCGGCGGGCTTCAGCACGACTCCGACCGAGCTGGAGACGCTGTTGAGCAAGTGGAGGGGTTTCCACCCGATGTCGTGAGCCTTCTTGATGGCCTGGACCGCGAACTTGGGAATGGTCACGTTGAAGAAGACGTTGGCTCCGCTGCTCTTGAGGTTCAGGATCTGGGAGTCGATGGTCGGATCCGTGGTCTCGTAGCTCTGCTCGGACACGATCAGCTTCTTCGCCGCGTCTCCCAGCCCGTCCTTCAAACCCTTGACGTAGTCCTTGCCGTAGTCGTCGTTCTGGTAGAGGATACCGATCTTCGCGTCAGGGACGTTCTTCAGAACGTACTTCGCATAGATCTGGCCCTCTACCTGATAGTTCGGCTGCCACCCCATGGTCCACGGGAAATTCTTGGGGTCGTTCCACTTGGTGGCTCCGGTGGCGACGAAGAGCTGCGGCACCTTCTGCTGGTTCAGATATTTGTGGATGGCGGTGTTGGTGGGTGTGCCGAGCGTGTTGAAGACGAACGCAACCTGGTCCTGCTCCACCAGCCGCCGCACCATCTCGACGGTCTTCGGCGGTGAATAGGCGTCATCGTAAGTGATGAAGTTGATCTTGCGACCGTTGATTCCGCCCTCGTCGTTGACCTTCTTGAAGTAGGCGCCGATGACTTTGCCGATGGTGCCATAGGCGGAGGCGGGCCCACTGTAGGGATTGGTGTGGCCGATTTTGATCTCGGTGGCGGTGACACCCACTACCGTCTGGGCCGCGGCCCCGCCGGGGTCGGCAGGGACGGCGAGGCCGCCCAAAAGAAGCAGCGCAAGGAAACGCGTGAATAGGCTCATGTTCTCCTCCCGTACCGGTTGAGTGTTGATACACGCGGGCGGGCTGTTGGCCACCCGCTCACCGCCCCTTCTCCTTTGCAACCGCGGATCTGGCTAGCCGGATCCACGCCAAGTGCAGGAAGCCGGCGATGCCGCGCGGCATCACGTACATGAAGAGGATCAGGAAGGCGCCGAAGATGGCCCAGGGGGCGGCCTTGGAGATGTCCTGGGCCCAGTTGGGCACGAACTGGATGAACAGGGCGCCGTAGATCGCGCCGGAGATTGTCGCCAGGCCCCCGATGACGATCCCGGTCAGGAGCGTGATGGAGAGGAAGACGTCGAAAGTGTCGGGAGCCACGAAGGCTATGGCGAGAGCGCTGAGGGCGCCCGCGATCCCCGTATAGGCCGCGCTCACCCCGAAGACGACCGACTTGTACAGGGCGTTGTCGACTCCCATGGCTTCGGCGGCTATGTGGTTGTCACGGATGGCCACTATGGCACGGCCGGTTCGGCCCCGCAGCAGATTCCAGGCCAGAACGAACAGGACGATGGCGATAGCGAGGGTCAGAATGTACAGCCACTGGTCCTCGGTGAGCGGAAGCCCGAAAGGAGCTTTGGGCTTGCTCAGCACGATGCCCTGGGACCCTCCGGTCCAGTGCTCGAAGTACTTGAGGATCTGCGGGACGGCCAGGGCCAGGGAAAAAGTGGCCAGGGCCAGATAGAGGCCTTCGAGGCGCAGGGCCGGGCGGCCGAAGAGAAAGCCGACGATCAGGCACACGATCCCGGCTGCGGGGATCGTCCATCCGTAGCCGATGCTCCAGCGGTCGATCATGATCGCGGTGGTGTAGGCCCCTATCCCGTAGAAGGCACCGTGCCCTAGGGAGAACTGGCCGTTGTAGCCCGTCAGCAGGTTCAGCCCGAGGAGCGCGATGGCGTAGATCAGGACCTGAGTGAATTGAAACAGCCGGAAGCCGCTGACGAAGAGCGGTAGGGCAACAGCGACCGCCACGACCGCGAGCACCGCCATCACGCGCAGGGATCGCGCCGGCCCTGTCGCCCTCGGACCGGCTATGACCTCCGTCCCGCCCCCCGCCGTCTTCGCCGCCGCGCCGGCCCTGGAGTCTACCGCCACCGCTAGACCCGCCGGATGATAGTCCGGCCGAAGAGCCCGGCCGGCCTGACGAGCAGCACGACGATGATCATGGCGAGGGCCACGGTGAGCTTGAGCTCGGTGCCGATGAAGGACACGTAGGTCCCGACCAGGTTCTCGGTGACCCCGACCAGGAAGCCGCCGACGACCGCCCCGAGCGGACTCGTGAAGCCGCCCACCGTCGCCGCCGCAAAGGCATAGAGCTGGACGCCGCCCATCATGTTCGGGTCCAGAAAGACCACCGGCGCGACCATCATCCCCGCCACCGCCCCGAACGCGGCGGCGAGACCCCACCCGAGGCCGAGCATCCAACTCACCCGGATGCCGCAGAGCCGGCTAGAGACCGGATTCTGCGCGGCGGCGCGCATGGCCAGCCCGAGGGTGGTGTAGCGAAAGAAGAGGAAGAGCAGGCTCAGCATGACGAGGGTGACGCCGATGGCGCCCAGGTCGTGGGCGCCGAAGACGATCTGGCCGACGCGAATGGGCTTCTCCGGGAAGGGGCTCGGGAACGGCTTCTGGATGTAGGAGTAGATCCAGCCGGCCACGCTGGTGAAGATGACGAGCAGGCCCAGGGTCACGATCACGATGGTGAGGATGGGTGCGCCCTCGACCGGTCGGATCACCACCCGCTCGATCATGAGGCCGCCTGCGAAGGCGACGACCACCGTGATCGCGAAGGCCACCCAGTAGGGCAGGCCGGCCTCTAGGAGGGACCAAGCGAGATACGTGCTGAACATGGCCATGTTGCCCTGGGCGAAGTTCACCACGTCGGTCGCCTGGTAGATCATCACGAGGGCCAAGGCCAGGCTGGCGTAGATACCCCCCGTTGCGAGCCCGGACACGACCTGCTGGATGAGGATGTCCATTCGTCTCAGTATCCGAGGTAGGAGCGGCGGATAGCGTCGTTCTTCTTCAGCTCGGCGGCCGGCCCCGACATGACGACCCGCCCGGTCTCGAGCAGATAGGCGTGGTCGGCCAGGTCGAGGGCCATCGCCGCGTTCTGTTCCACCAGCAGGACGCTCACGCCCTCCTGCCGGTTGATCGTCCGTACGATGCGGAAAATCTCCCGGACTACGAGCGGGGCCAGGCCGAGCGAAGGCTCATCCAGTAGCAATAGCCGCGGGTGGGACATGAGGGCGCGGGCGACCGCGAGCATCTGCTGCTCGCCCCCCGAGAGCGTGCCCGCTTGCTGCCGGCGCCGCTGCGCGAGCACCGGGAAGAACTCGTAGACCTTGTCGTAGTCCTGGGCGACGCCCGACTTTTCACGCCTCGCATAGGCTCCGAGCCGGAGGTTTTCCTCGACGGTCAGGTCCACGAAGGTCCCGCGGCCCTCCGGGGTGTGCGCAATGCCGAGGCGGACGATGTCCTCGGTAGCCTTGCCGTCGATCCGGCGGCCGTCGAAGCGCACCTGGCCGCTCGTCTTCACCATCCGACAAACGGCCCGGAGAGTCGTGGTCTTGCCGGCCCCGTTGGCGCCCAGGATGGTGGTGATGCCGCCGGTTTCGACGGTGAACGAGAGGCCGTGGAGCACCTTCGTCCAGCCGTACTGGGCCTCAAGGTCTACCGCCTCCAGCAGGGCCGGCATCAGCTCTCGCTTCCCAGATATGCTCGAATGACGTTGGGATCGCGCTGTACCACCGCGGGCGGCCCGTCGGCGATCTTGCGCCCGAAGTCGAGCACGACGACCCGGTCGGACACCTGCATGACGAGGCTCATGTGATGCTCGACGAGGAGGACGCTCACGCCGCGCTGATCGCGGATCGAGCGGAGGAGGTCGCCGAGCGCCGCGACCTCCTCGTGATTCAGGCCACCCGCCGGCTCGTCCACGAGCAACAGCTTGGGGTTGCCGGCTAGCGCCCGCGCCAGCTCCACGCGCTTGAGCGTCCCGAACGAAAGCCCGGCGGCGGGATGTCCGATGAACGAGTCGAGCTCAAGAAAACCGATGGCCGCCATGGCCGCATCGCGCATCATGCGCTCCTCGCGGGCCACCGCGGGCAGCCGCAGCGCGTTGCTCAGGAAGTCGCCGCGGGTGCGCGCGTGGACGCCGACCATCACGTTCTGCAGCACGGTCATGGTCGGGAAGAGCGCCAGGTTCTGGAACGTCCGCCCGATGCCGAGGGCCGCGACGTGATGCGGCGTGTCGCGGATGATCGAGGTGCCCTGGAAGACGAGGTCGCCGCTGTTCGGGGTGTAGAGACGGCTCACGCAGTTGAACAGCGTGGTCTTGCCCGCGCCGTTGGGGCCGATCAGACCCACGATCTGGCCCTGGGTCATGTCGAAGGAGACGTCGTCGAGGGCGACGATACCCCCGAAGCGCATCGAGACGTTGCGGACTGACAGAAGGTCGGCTCCCACGGCCGGCGTCACGGTGCCGTACTTATAGGGGTGGGATGCGCTTTTGTCAATCCTAAACGCCACTTCGCCGGTATAATTCCGGATCTATGGCGCACCAATACATCTTCGTGATGAAGGATCTGAAGAAGATCGTCCCGCCCAAGCGGGAGATCCTGAAGGGCATCTGGCTGTCGTTCTATCCCGGGGCCAAGATCGGGGTCATCGGCGGCAACGGCGCTGGCAAGAGCACCCTGCTTCGCATCATGGCCGGCGTGGACAAGGAGTTCCTCGGCGAGGCCTGGCCCGCCGACGGGGTGAGGGTGGGGTACCTACCGCAGGAGCCGCAGCTCGACCCCACGAAGGATGCGCGCGGAAACGTCGAGGACGGGGTCGGGGAGGTTCGCTCGCTGCTGACCCGCTTCGACGAGATCAATGCCCGCCTCGGCGAGCCCCTCGGCGACGACGAGATGGAGAAGGTGCTTGCCGAGCAGGCCCGGGTGCAGGACGCGATCGAGGCGGCCAACGGCTGGGACCTCGACCGGACGGTCGAGATCGCGATGGACGCGCTACGCTGCCCGCCGGGCGACGCGGAGGTGGGCACGCTGTCGGGCGGCGAGGTGCGGCGGGTGGCCCTCTGCCGGCTCCTGCTCCAGAAGCCCGATCTGCTGCTCCTCGACGAGCCCACCAACCACCTGGACGCCGAGAGCGTGGCCTGGCTCGAGCGGTTCCTGAAGGACTATCCCGGCACGGTGGTGGCCATCACCCACGACCGCTACTTCCTCGACAACGTCGCGGGCTGGATCCTCGAGCTGGACCGCGGCGCGGGGATCCCGTGGGAGGGCAACTACTCCTCCTGGCTCGACCAGAAGAAGCAGCGCCTGGCCATCGAGGAGAAGCAGGAGACGGCGCGGCAGCGCACGCTCGAGCGCGAGCTCGAGTGGGTGCGCATGTCGCCGCGGGCCCGGCAGGCCAAGTCCAAGTCGCGCCTGCAGGCCTACGAGGAGTTGCTCGCCGAGGGCGGGCGCGACCGGGAGGGGCAGGCCGAGATCATCATCCCGACGCCCCCGCGCCTGGGCGACCTGGTGGTGCAGACCGAGCACCTGGTCAAGGGCTACGGCGACCGGCTGCTGATCGAGGACCTCACGTTCAGTCTGCCCCGCGGCGGCATCGTGGGGGTCATCGGGGCCAACGGGGCGGGCAAGACCACGCTGTTCCGCATGATCACCGGCCAGGAGAAGCCGGACCGGGGCGCGTTGCAGGTGGGCGAGACCGTCCGCCTGGCCTATGTGGACCAGAGCCGCGACGCGCTTGACCCGGCCAAGAACGTCTGGCAGGAGATCTCGGGCGGGGCGGAGCAGCTCCAACTCGGCACCCGCCAGATCGCCTCGCGCGCCTACGTGGCCTCGTTCAACTTCAAGGGCTCCGACCAGCAGAAGCGGGTGGGCGACCTCTCGGGCGGCGAGCGCAACCGGGTGCACCTCGCCACCATGCTCAAGAGCGGCGGCAACCTGCTGCTCCTCGACGAGCCCACCAACGACCTCGACGTGGACACCCTGCGGGCGCTGGAAGACGCGCTGCTCTCCTTCGCGGGCTGCGCGGTGGTGATCACCCACGACCGGTGGTTCCTCAACCGGGTCGCCACCCACATGCTCGCCTTCGAGGGCGACAGCCGGGTGGTGTGGTTCGAGGGCAACTACGAGGATTACGAGGCCGACCGGCACAAGCGCCTGGGCGCGGCGGCCGACACCCCGCACCGCATCCGCTACAAACCGCTCACGCGCGGCTAGCGTCGAGCTCCCGCGTCGAGGAGGAAGAGCCCGTGTTCAAGGACATAGTGACGTCCCGCGAAGAGCTGCGGGCGCTCTTCGGCGCCCCCAGCGAGCGCGCGGTGCAGAAGGACCGCGGCCGGCTCGACGGGCACACCCGCGCGTTCATCGCCCGGTCCCCCTTCGTGCTGATCGCCACCGCGGGCACCGCCGGGCGCTGCGACGTCTCCCCCAAGGGCGACGCGCCCGGCTTCGTGACCGTCCTGGACGATGGCCACCTGGTGGTGCCGGACCGGCCGGGCAACAACCGCATCGACGGCTTCACCAACATCGTGGAGAACCCGCACGTCGGCCTGATCTTCCTGATCCCCGGCCGCGAGGACACCCTCCGCGTCAACGGTCGCGCCTGCATCGTCCGCGACGCGGAGATCCTGGCCCGGCTGGAGGTGCAGGGGAAGCGGCCGAAGGTGGCGATCGGGGTCGAGATCGAGGAGTGCTTCCTCCACTGCGCGAAGGCCTTCAAGCGCTCCGGCCTCTGGGACCGCGAGCGCTGGCCCGACGTGGCCTCACTGCCCTCGATGGCGAAGATCCTGTGGGAGCAGATCGACCTGGAGCCGACGGCCCAGTGCAGCGTGGACGAGTTCGAGCGCGACATGGAGGACCGGCTCCGCAAGGGCCTCTATTGATCGAGCGGTCGCCCGCTCGGGCGCGGTCGTGAGCCCGGGGATTCCCCGCGCGGCCGACATCGTCGTGATCGGGGCCGGCGCCATCGGCGCCAGCATCGCGTATCACCTGGGCCGGCGCGGGGCCCGCGACGTGGTGGTGCTCGAGCGCGACGCGGTGGGCGCGGGCTCCACCAGCAAGGCGGCCGGGGGCATCCGCGTGCAGTTCGCGACGCGGGTGGAGATCGAGTTCTCGCAGCGCGGCATCGCGTTCTTCCGGCGCTTCGAGGACGAGATGGGGGTACCGTGCGACTTCCACCAGGAAGGCTACCTCTTCGTCATCACCGACGAGCCCACGCTGGCCCGCTTCCGCACCAACGTGGCGCTCCAGCGAAGCCTCGGGGCGGACGTGCGGATCATCACCCCCGACGACGCGCGCGCGCTCGTGCCGTCGCTGGCGGTGGACGACGCGCTCGCCGCGGTGTGGGGGCCGGCCGACGGCCACGCGTCGCCCAACGACGTGGTGCAGGCGTACGCGGCCCGGGCCCGCGCGCACGGCGTGCGCATCCTCGAGGACACGCCGGTGACCGGGATCCGGGTTGAGGGCGGCCGGGTGGCCGCGGTCGAGACGCCCGCGGGGCCCATCGCCACGCGCCTGGTCGTCAACGCGGCGGGGCCGTGGGCTCCGCTGGTCGGCCGCATGGCCGGGCTCGACCTGCCGGTGGATCCCCGCCGCCGCCACATCTTCGTGACCGACGCCTTCGACGGTATCCGCCATCCGATGCCGCTCGTCACCGACACCGGGAGCGGCTTCTACTGCCGGAGCGAGCAGGGGGCGGTGCTGATGAGCCCGGGCGACATCGGGGCGTCCACCGCCTACGAGGCCCAGGTCGACTGGAGCGTGCTCGAGGCTGCGGTCGAGAAGGCGGTCCGTCGCGTCCCGGCCCTCGAGCGGGCGCAGGTGCGTCACGCGTGGGCCGGGCTGCGCCCGCTCACCCCGGACGGGCGCGCGATCCTCGACTGGGCCCCCGGCGTCGACGGCCTCTACCTCGCGGTGGGATTCTGCGGCCACGGCTTCCAGCACTCACCCGCGGTGGGCGAGACGGTGGCCGAGCTCTTGCTGGACGGCCGCACCGCGGTCGACCTGTCGGACCTGCGCCTCGGCCGATTCGCGGCGGCTTGACACCGCACAACCGGACCGCTAACGTCACGGTTCCGGCTTCCGGCATCCGCCCGGACCGGTGAAGCAAAGTATCGAAGGAGGTGCCGGCCTTGCCGGATGTCTCGCTCGCCCGTCTGCGCCAGGTGGCGAGCCTCGCCCGCTCCGTCGCCGGCACGCTCGACGCGGACGCGGTGCTGCGCCAGGTCGTGGAGGCGGTGCGCACCCTGCGTCCGGGCGCCTTCTGCGTGGTCCGACTCGTGGACGTGGAGCGCGGCGGCTACCGAGCCGCCGCGCTGAGCGGGACCGATCCGAGCGCGGTGGTGTCGGTCATCCCGTTCGGCCACGGCATCACCCACGCGGTGGCCCAGAGCGGGCGGCCGATGCTCCTGCCCGACGTGATCGGCGACCCGCGCCTGGTGTCGCCGATGTGGCGCGAGGATCTCGGGCTCAAGTCCTACTACGGGGTCCCGATCACCGCGGGGGGCGAGCTGATGGGCGTGCTGAACGTGGCGCTCTCCGACTGCGATGAGCCGACCGCGGAGGAGCGCGAGATCATCGACCTGCTGGCGAGCCACGCCGCGGTCGCGATCGGCAACGCGCGGCTCTTCGCCGAGAGCGAGACGCGCCGGCGCGCCGCGGAGGCCCTGTCCGAGGTCTGGCGCTTTCTGTCCGAGACCTTCGACGTGGCCGCGCTCGGGCAGCGCATCGCCGACGTGGTGCTGCGCGCGCTCCAGGTCCGTGCCGCCGCGCTCTACCGCCTGGTGCCCGCCTCCGGCGATCTGGAGGTGATCGGGCGCTCCGGCGAGGCCGAGCGGTTCCTCGATCCGGGCTTCGTGATCCCGGCCGGGCACGGCATGGTGGGCCTGGCCATGAACCGTCGGCAGCCGGTGGTCACCCCCGACATCCGCGTCGACGCCCGGGTGCAGCGCACCCCGGACATGCAGGTGCACCACGCGATCTGCCCGTCGGTGCTGTCGCTGCCGCTGGTGGTGAAGGGGCAGGTGGTGGGCGGCTTCACGGTCGGGGACGCGCTCGGCCGGACCTACTCGGACGACGACCTGCGCCTGGCCCAGACCTTCGCGGACCAGGCCGCGGTGGCGCTCGAGAACGCCCGCCTCTTCGAGGAGGCCGAGCGCAGGCGGTGGCAGAGCCTCGCCCTGGGGGCGGTGAGCCAGACCCTCGCGGAGTCGCTCCATCCGGTCGGGGTGGCCCAGCGAGTGGTGGACGCGGCGCGCGACCTGCTCCGCGTGCCGGTGGCGATCCTCTTTCACCTCGACCCGACCACGGGAGCGCTCGAGGAGACCGCGTGCGCCGGCCGCTCGCCCGCCCGCGGGTGGCCGATGCGGCACCCGCGCGGCACCGGGGCGGTCGGGCTCGCCACCGCGGAGCGCCGGGCCGTCGTGTCCAACGATGTGCTGCTCGACCCGCGGCTCTCCTTCGCCCCGGACGTGCGTGCCCACATCGAGCAGACCACGCTCCGCGCGGCGATGGCGGTGCCGCTGACCGTGAAGGAGCAGGTGGTGGGCGCGCTCGGCCTGATCGACGCGGCGGGCCGGATCTTCCGCGTGGAGGACGTGCAGCTGGCCCGGGCCCTGGCCGATCAGGCGTCGGTCGCGCTCGAGAACGCCCGGCTCTACGCCGACGCCGAGCAGCGACGCCTCGAAGGCGAGACCCTCTCGGGCCTGGTCCGCACCATCAGCGCCACCCTCGATCTGGCCGCGGTCATGCGTCACGTGTCCGCGGCGGCCCGTGAGCTCTGCCGCAGCGACATCGCGCACATCCTGCTCCGGGACGCCGAGACCGACACGATGTCGACCCAGTACGGGGTGGGGCACATGCGCGCCTACAGCACGCGCATCGAGCGCGGGCGGGGCGCGGGCGGCACCGCGTGGAGCACCGGTCGGCCGTTCCGCAGCGCGAACCGCGCCACGGATTCCCGGATCGTCGACGACTACCCGGAAGCGGTGGCGCGAGAGGGCGTCGTCACCACGCTCGTGGTGCCGATCTGGATCAGCGGCCAGGTCGAAGGGCTGCTCTACACCGAGAACCGGACCGCGCGCGTCTTCACGGACCGCGACGAGGCGATCCTGCTGCGGCTGGCCGACCACGCCGCGGTGGCGATCCAGAACGCCACCCTCTACCAGCGGCTCCAGGGTCTCTCCGGGCGCCTGATGGAGGTCCAGGAGACCGAGCGCCGGCACCTCGCGCGCGAGCTGCACGACGAGATCGGCCAGCTCCTCACCGGCCTGCGCTTGACGCTCGACCTGCCCGAGCCGCCGTCCCCCGCGCTGGGCGAGCGGCTCGAGCAGGCCCGTGGCCTGGTGGAGGAGCTGCTCGACCGGGTCCGCGCGCTGTCGGTCGACCTGCGCCCGAGCATCCTCGACGACCTGGGGCTCCTGCCGGCCCTCCTCGGGCACCTCGAGCGGTACACGAGCCAGACCAAGGTGCAGGTGCGGCTCGAGCACCACGGCCTCGACCGGCGCTTCGACCCGGAGACCGAGACCGGCGTCTACCGCATCGTGCAGGAGGCGCTCACCAACGTGGCCCGCCACAGCGGGGTGGACGAGGTGACGGTGCGCATCTGGGGCGCCCGCGACGTCCTGGGGGTGCAGGTCGAGGACCACGGCCGCGGCTTCGACCTGGACGCGGTGCTCGGCAATGGCGGAGGCCTGGCCGGCCTGCGCGAGCGCGCGGTCCTGCTCAACGGGCACCTGACGGTGGAGACGAAGCCGGGCGGCGGGGTGCGCCTCACCGCGGAGGTGCCGGTCAACGGCTCCCTCAAGCGGGTCGGCGAATGAACAGCATCAGCATCGTCCTGGCCGAGGACCACCACGTGGTCCGGCAGGGGCTGTGGGCCCTGCTGGCC
>WNGJ01013535.1_pt1 | contig 12439 bp, 12 predicted proteins | sample 5400611 | NCBI WGS metagenome assembly WNGJ01 (sample SAMN13153375, study PRJNA577476) | soil metagenome | isolation source: 40 cm soil or saprolite under Garry oak tree replicate 1 | place: USA:California | collected 2016-06-15
TAATTGAAGCCGCAAAGAGAAATCTGCCGATGACAATAATCCGCGAAGTTGATGAGAACAGGTCAACCTACCGAGGAACTAACGAAACGTACGAGCAACACCCATTTTATCGTTGAGACCCACAGCCACGAACAATCTTTCCCTTAACGCTTTCGGTTCTGCTAACTTATCACTTGATAGTTAGCGAATAGTTCTGTACCACAGACTTTACGGCATACACTTCGAAACAAGGTAAGAGCCCTCACCAAATTATGCCAGAGGAGAGGCCGAAACTAAACCGGCAGAATTCTAGGTTTTTGCAGACGTTTGAACTCATCGATATATTGGGGTTTTCACAAACGAGTGTCAGACCGGAAAAACTCTGGGGAACGATAATCTCCGTCCCATGCTAGGGATTGGTCAAAGCCACTAACAATGTTTTCTTGATTCAACCAATTATTCCTCTGAACAACTCTCGGCTGTCGGATTGATAAGAATAGCTCGTGATGGGTCGGACTCAGTCTGGCCGTTTTGTAGGCTATCATAATCATCCAGGCGAAGAGCAATCTCAGAGAGATTCTCTGAGTCAACCCTACGTATGGAGATACGGGGAGCGGACTCGGGACGCGTCGATGGTCGCTTCGCTAGCCTTAAACCGGGAGGAGGGTAAGTGGCCGCTGTCCTTTCTTATGAGTAGAGAGCCCTACGTGCCAGGTGCGACCACTGTCGGTATGGTCTGCAAAGATGGAGTTCTACTCGCATCTGAACGTCGGTACGCGTATGGAAGCTTCGTCATGAGTAAAGGTGCGAAGAAGGTCTTCAAGATCACGGACAATATTGGCGTCGCCTGCGCGGGCATTGTAGGTGATATGCAGGTCCTGACCAGGGAAGCTCAGGCCTACATGAGCATCTACCAGTACGAGCGGGAGAGGCCGGGGACTGTGAAGAACACTGCCAAGCTCATCGCCAATCTTCTCTCTAGCCGTCGCATGTTTCCCTTTCTTGCCGAGACGATTGTCGCTGGTGTCACCGAGGGGAAACCCGAGCTCTACGTGTTAGACCCCGTAGGATCTCTTCTTCCTGATAAGTTCGCCGCAGTGGGGACAGGAGCTCAAATCGCGATAGGTGTTCTCGAATTGGAATACAATGAAGGGCTGTCGGTTGAACAAGGGGAGGTTGTACTGCTTAAGGCTGTCAGATCCGCGCTAGCCAGAGACATCTCCAGCGGGGACGGTATAGACTTGATGGTCATCACAGAACAAGGAATCAAAGAAGAATCCCCCCGATTCTTCTCCTAAGACCAACTTGTGGCACTTTATCACTTCATGAGCAGACTGCACAATGTGCGTATTGGATAGAGCTTGGCTAGAGCTGGCCACCGTGGTAGCGAGCGCAGTCCCTTCCTGATCATAGGCCTAACCCCTTACAACTTGAAAGATGGTTACTCGGTTGCTGTTCAGATTAGTCTCGTCGGTTATCGATTTCCTATCAGCTCGACTTGTCTCTTACCCTTCGTAAGTCTTGAGACTCGTAGAATCCCCGCCAGCTCTAGTTTCATCAGTTCCCGGTTGAGCTCTCTGAAGCTGACGTCTCCGAGGTTTGACTTGAGTTTCTTTAGCAGATCGATGTCTGCATTGGACCGTTCTTTTCCAGAGCTTCCACTATGGATAGGGACATGGGCCGTGGACTCCATATCTTGCTCAACGCCGCGGTCACGGGGAGAGATCCTACCCGAAGGCTGTCCTTGTTACGGTTTCGGAAGCGGCTTGTTGTTTAGCGGAACCAGACCGGCGCAATTGCAACTACATAGAGAATTGACATTGGCCCTCTTCAGCGCGGAGGCATCTTAAGGAGAGTTGAGAGATTTGGGTTGGTGAAGAAGTAGATCTCGACGAAGAAGAAAAGCAAGAAGAAGTCAAAGTAAGCCAGCACTGCTGAGACTGCGCAGAGTGCCTGTGGCTCGACTCGTGATCCGGTCTAGATAGAAGTCTTATAAGTGAGTAACAGCTATTACATGGCAGTAACAAAAAGGAAGAATTGATAATGATAACCAACATGAATTTCCCGACCGACGTCTGGTTGACGGTCAGCCCCGGACTCCTCCACGATCGAATCCCCGGTTTTCGGAGAGAACTCCATCAGCTCAAGATCACTGTGAAACCGGTTCCACGGACCCCTGACCCCATCCGGAATCAGGCAAATAGGGTAACTTCCCAATGACCTTAGCTCTAACTTCTAGAAAGAAAGCCGTACCAAGAGCGGTTGCGAAAGCGAATAAGCCTGCGCTTGCTGTAAAAGCGGCTCCATCGAGTCTTACGCATCCAGTCGACAAGTTGTTGGAAGCAATGACCCTTATCCCTTGGGACCCGTTCCGGGGATTCGAATGGCCTGCTGAATATGAACTGCCGACGCGGATACCGTACGTCGACGTTATCGACTCAGACAACGAATACGTCGTGAAAGCAGAGCTTCCAGGGTTGAAGAAGGAAACCCTGAACATCCAAGTCGGCACGAACGAGCTGTCGTTAGCTGCTGAATCCAACGTGGAGACTGAGGAAGAGGGAAAAACCTACTTGCATAGGGAAAGAGCTTTCTCAACATTCCGCCGAAACATAGGATTCGCCGAAAGCGTAGATACAGAAAAAGTATCAGCAAAGATGGCTGAAGGCATTCTCGAAGTAAGACTTCCCAAGCTTGAGCGCAGGTCCGAAAGGAAGACCCGAAGAATAACGCTGTAAAGGCCTTGCTTGGCCTCATAGGCTGAATCTTTCGGATCCGAACTGGCTCAGCTACTCCGCTAGCGACTACACAAAGAGCACCAAGCTGAAAAATAGATGTGAAGAGCTGGACATTCTACTAGAGAAGGATTGGTGAGGGAGCTGATCCAGGCTAAGAGAATCCGCTGCCCAAGATACACGAGGATTGTGAAGTTGTGGCTGAAGAATTTCGGTTATGGTCCCAAGAGGTTTCTATCGCAAGAGATGCCATGGAGAACGTCAACGGTTAGAGGGTCGTAGGAGTTGGGAAAGGAGGATTCTGAGAAGCGTAGGCAACCGGCGCGCAATGCTAAGAGCAGACGGGCCCGCCGAGGAAGACGATTCGAAAGAAACAAACATAGCGGTCGTCCTCCTAACGACTGACGCAATCGTTGACGAGGAATCTCGGTTGATAATTATGATTGGAATTTGGAGGAAAAGTTGAGGATGCAGAGGAACAAAGTGATATCGGGGACCTCACATGCCGATGAAGATCATAGAAGATTCGAAGATTCCTCTTGGAGAGGAATAGCCTAAGCTCCACTCGATTAAGGGTAAGGTGGAGAGGGACCTGCCATTGTCGAGGCAGGAAGAGGCGCTCCTCGCTAGACTGGTCGAAGGGCGAGCGAATGTCAGAGAGGAACGAAAAGCTCAGAGGACAATGAACCCGCAGACACAATGTCCGGATGATAATGGAGAGCTGGGAACCCCAAAAAAATGAGTTCGGAGGATAACGAGACGAACGGAAGACAGGATGATGAGGAGGACGATGAGGATAGAGAGCTGGAGGAGGAGACTGAGGACGAGTAGGAGGAGCATGTTTGAGAGGAGACAGTCAACATGTGTTTTCAGGTTTTTATCGAACAGTCAAGCACATGCCTGTCCGGTTGTCCTCGACGGTCTTTGACCTTCTGCCGAAACCCCTAGCGGATGCTGTCAAAGAAAAAGGATTCGAAAAGCCAACGGAAGCCCAAGAGAAAGCAATCCCCCCGATCCTCGACGGCAAGAACGTGCTTCTGATATCGCCTACGGCAAGCGGAAAAACCGAGTCGGCGATCCTTCCAGTCTTCACTAGATTCTTGATGAGTGCTGACAGAGTTCGCGCGCTGAACCGGGATCTTCTGGATCGACTGGAGTGGTGGGGGAAGAGAGTCGATCTTAGGGTAGCGGTGAGGCATGGAGATACTGAGGTTCGCGAGAGGACATCCCACGCGAGGAATCCACCTGACTTGTTGATAACGACCCCTGAGACCCTTCAGGCTCTATTGCCTGGACGCATAATGCGGAGACATCTCCGCGAGGTCAGGTTCTTGATCATTGACGAAGTGCATGAGCTTGCGGAGGACAAGAGGGGCAGCCAGCTATCTATCGCTATCGAACGGCTAAGATGGATCACCCAGAGAGACTTCCAGGTTATCGGCCTCTCTGCAACCATTGGATCGCCTGAAAAGGTTGGAGCATTTCTCGTCGGAACCAAACGACCTGTGGAAATCGTCCGGATTCCTGTCGCGAGAAAGATGCGCTTGGAGACACTGTTTCCCGAGCCGTCAAGGCAGGATCATCAACTCGCCGGGAAGATATTCACGCACCCCGAGGTTGCGGCAAGGCTTCGGATAATGAAAGAGATGATCGAGAATCACAAGTCAGTCATACTGTTCACAAACACGAGATCGATTGCTGAGATTTTAGCGAGTAGGTTCAAGGTCTGGGACCTCGACTTTCCGATCTCAATCCATCACGGGAGTCTAGCTAAACCATCCCGGATAACGGCAGAGCGAGGCTTGAAGGGCGGAGAACTCAGAGGACTCGTCGCCACATCAAGCCTCGAATTAGGAATCGACGTTGGAAGAATAGACTACGTTATCCAGTACATGAGCCCTCATCAAGTGACGCGGCTAATACAGCGAGTCGGACGATCCGGTCATAGCGTTGGCAAGATGGCTGACGGAGTGATCATCGCAAGCGACTCAGATGACGCTCTCGAAGCGCTCGTGATAGCGAGAGGGGCACTCAATGAGGACCTAGAAGAAGTATCGGTCCCAGAGAAACCGCTCGACGCTCTATGCCACCAGCTGGCAGGGCTCTTGATACAGAATAGGAAATGGTACTACAACGAGCTTGTTGAAATGATATCGAACGCATTCCCATATCGGAATCTGACGGAAGAAGATGTGGCTTCAGTCGCGAACTACATGCACTCACGATTTCCACGCCTCGCTTGGGTCTCGCAGCAAGACAAAATGATCATGAGGCCGTCGAGGGTCAAAGACCTCTACACATACTATTTCAATAAACTCTCGATGATACCTGACGAGAAACAATACCTCGTGATCGAGCAAGAGACGGACAGTGCTGTCGGGGTTCTCGATGAAGCGTTCGTGGCTGAGTATGGCCAACCAGGTACGAAGTTCATTGTACGAGGAACACCTTGGATGATGCAGAGCATCAGAGGCGACAAGATATTCGTCAAGCCCATCTCCGACCCGACAGGCGCCATCCCAAGCTGGGTGGGCGAAGAGATACCCGTACCTCACAAGGTCGCCAGCGAGGTTGGCGAGATCAGGCGGAAAGTAGGAGGGCTGTACGAAGCAGGGAAAACGATCAGGGAAATAGCTCAAACGCTGAGCGAAGAATATCCTGTGGACCCGAAGACGTTTGAACGTGCGATATCGGAGACATACGAGCAGTACGAACAGGGCCTTCCGGTCCCGAATGATCGCCTGCTTACGATCGAAGAGTGGGATGACTTCATCATCGTCAACTCCCACTTGGGAACGTTGGTTAACAGGACCCTGGCCCGGCTGATTGGACACTTGTTGTCCGACGAGTCTGGCGTCAGCGTCGGAATCCAGCAAGATCCTTACAGGATTGTTTTCCAAGCGGTCGGGGGAGTGGAGGCTAATGACGTTGTGAAGATGGTGCGCCGTCTCTCCGAGATTGAGGTGGACGAGGTGGCGATAACCGCATCGAAGAGAACTGGACTCTTCAAGCGAAGACTCGTCCATGTCGCGCGAAGATTCGGTGCAATCTCGAAGTGGACAGATTTCAGCAGCATAACCCTCCGCCAGCTCGCAAAGAGCTTCGAGGGAACAGTCATCATGGACGAGGCCGTACGTGAAGCACTGGAAAGAGACATGGACATACCTCATACCAAGAAAGTTCTGCAATCCATCTCCAGGCACGAGATTCAGCTTAAGGTCGTCAAGACCGCTGCCGGCGAGGCAACGCCGATCTCGAGGATTGGGCTCGAGAGGATCAGTCGAAAGACGGATCTGATTCCGACGGAAAAACTGGGCCAAATATTGGTGGGGTCGGCGAAGGCGAGAATCCTCAATGAGGTTAAAACAATCGTTTGTACAAACTGCTGGAAATATGTCGAGATGAAGAGGGTCAAGGACATTCCTGACACCATAGAGTGCCCTGAATGTGGATCCAAAGCTCTCGCTGCTTTGGCCGTCCCCGACGAGGACATGAAGAAGATCCTCTTGAAGAACGGGGTCCACCTTTCAGAGAGAGAAAAGAACGTTCTATCGAGAGCCGAAGAAACGGCGAAACTCGTAAACAAGTATGGCAGAATTGCAGTTTACACCCTCGCGGGGAGAAGAGTAACCCCTGAAGCAGCCGCCGATATTCTCAGAAAGCACAAGAAGCCAACAATCGGCTTTTTCCAAGCGGTAATGGAAGCCGAAAGAGAAGCTTTGAAAGAACGTTTCTGGTAAATCCTTCAAACAATCCTTAATTGAACGGCTTCCAACTGGCCCTCCTCAGGGTACGCACAAGCGACCTGAAGCGGCCAACTAAGGTTGAACATGCTCGACCAACGGTTAAATGACGCACGGAAACCCACGGAAGAACAGCCGGGGTTACGGAACGTCATGAATCGCGTCGATGCAGAAATCACCGTCCAAGTCGAAGGCCTCAGACGCGAGTTTGATAGCAAAGAGGGGAAAGTCGTAGCTCTCGACGGCGTCAATCTTCAAGTTCGAAAGGGTGAGATCTTCGGTGTTCTGGGCCCGAACGGGGCCGGGAAAACCACGATGATCAGGATACTGTCCACACTTCTACTTCCGACTGCTGGAAAGGCGGGAGTAATGGGATTCGACGTCGAGCATGAGCCAGAGAAGATTCGAGCTGTGATCAACATGGCAAGTGGCGCAGAGAGAGCAGGTTACGATTTCATCAGTGCGCGAGGAAACCTCTGGTTCTTCTCGCAACTCTACGGCATACCCACCGAAGAAGCGCATCGACGAATCAATGAGCTATCAGACATGCTCGGTCTTCAGAACTATCTCGACAGGAAGTTCTACGCGCTCTCCACCGGCTACAAGCAACGAGTCACCTTGGTCAGAGCATTCATCAATGATCCTAAGGTTGTGTTTCTGGACGAACCAACAATTGGGCTGGACGTCATGACCGCGCTGAGCATACGCGAATACATTCTGAAACAAGCAAAAGAGCACGGCAGAACGATTCTACTTGCAACACACAACATGGCCGAAGTCGACGCAATCTGCAACCGAGTAGCGATCATTGACAAAGGCAAGATACTCGCTTGCGATACACCCGCTGCCCTGAAACGGTCTCTCGGAGCACCGTCGCTTGTCTTAGAGGTCTCACCCATTCCAGCTCCTGGAAGCCTGGAGCCAATAGGAAAACTTGAAGGAGTCAAGGGTTACACGTCATCAGTCGACGAAGAAAGAGGACTGTCACGAATTCAAGTGGTCGTTGACGGAGACGGATCCGCACAATCCGTGGTCGACTCAGTTCGAAAGTCGGGAATGACGGTCGTATCAAACTGGAGACAGCAGGCAACACTAGAGGAAGTCTTCGTCGCCCTAGTCGGTAGAGGGTTCAGGGAGAGGGAACATGAAGCTGCACAGTAACCCGTGGCTCAGAACCGCCTATGCCCGATTATGGGTGAGAGCAAAGAGCATCTATGGAGAACCCCTCTGGGTGGCAGTCAACATCGGCTTTCCCTTCTTCACATCTTTCTCCTTAACAATGGTCTACAGAGCTTACGGGCTCAACTCCTTCACCGGATTCGCTATCCTTGGTGGAGTAATGATCTCTTTTTGGGGTAACGTCCTGTGGTCGATGGCCAGCCAGTTCAACTGGGATAAGCAAGTCGGACTGTTCGAGATCTATATCACTTCCCCTGCACCGATCTCAGCGATTCTAGTGGGAATGTCCCTTGGTGGGATTCTTGGGACTGCACCCTCCGCGGCTATGGTCGCGATCCTCGGATGGGTAATCTTCCATCCGCCCATCAACGCTGTCTGGCCTGCCGTTATCTCCGTCTTCGCATTGACTCTCGCCTCGCTCTATGCGATGGGAATGGCATTGTCCTCTCTCTATTTGGCGTACGGCCGAGAAGCAGATTCTGTAAATGAAGCACTTCACGAGCCTGTATCCTTGATCTCAGGGGTCTACTTTCCCTCTACCGGAGGGTTCTCCCCATTTCCCCTTGCTGTCCAGGCCGGCGCCTCCCTTATTCCTCTCACACTGGGAATGGATGCGCTAAGGCGAACACTGTTTTTTGGCCAAGGATTTGGAGAACTCTACCTTGATCTTGAGTTGTTCTCTCTTGCTATCATGGGAGTAGTCCTGCTCTTTGCCTCCTCCAAAGCACTGAAGTACCTTGAGAACAAGGGCAGAAGGACGGGAACAATTTCGGTGAGACAGCGATGAGCCTTCGAGCCATGGTCGCATCGATAAGAGTTGGATGGTACAGAGAGTTCAACTGGACAAACCCTCTGACAGGATTCTCCCTCAGGACTGTTGGCCCTCTCGCCAGCGTTATCGCTGCTTCAACAGTCTACTATGTCGGTTCAACCAATAATGTCCCACCGAGTTTTGAACCAAGTCGACTCGCCTACATCCTCATCGGTGCCGCGCTATATGCGCACGTTGCTGCTTACTCGTGGGTCCCTACGCTTGCTATCGCAGAAGGAAAATGGACCTATGTGTTCCCGCAAGTCTACATCTCTCCGCACTCATCGCTACCTTACTTGACTGGTAGGACCCTTGCCTCGTTCGTCACGTCGACGATGACCGTTCTCGTCTCTCTTGTTTTATCGTTCTATGTTTTGTCGTCAGTCTTCCACACGAATATTCCCTTTATGGTGAACCCATTGTCTGTCAGTCTGCTTTTCCTTGCAATGCTGGTGAACATTTTTGCCGCCCTTGGTCTTGGACTCCTACTCAGCGCATACGCATTGTTCGCGACGAAATTCGAATGGGCGCTTCCCACATACGTTGCCGGGCTCTTGATGGTTTTTTCGGAAGCTCTCTTTCCAGTCTCCGCCCTAGGGTGGCCACTATCTGCAATAGCAAACGTCCTGCCGTTTACCGAGTTCATGAGAGCCTCACGTCAAGCCATGATCCAAGGAGGAACTGTGTACTCATACTTCTCCTATCTCGGACTAGCACTCCTCGGAGGCATCGTCGTCCTGGTAATGGGTTTTCTCGCGTTCAGGTATGCGGAGAACAGGGCGAGACGGCTGGGCGTCATTGACAAGAAGACTGCGTAAGACCGGGTGCTGTTACAAGCCGAGAACTTTTGTTGCCGCCTCGAAAGCATCTTTCCATCCGCCGGCCTTGTAGTCTCGTAGACACGTCAGAAGCTCTGCTTTGTCCACCGGTCCCAGCATTCGGATCATTTTCTTGGCGATGCTGCCCCCGATGAACAGGTACTGTGCTAGAGAGGTAAAATTGCTGGGTCGTCTCATCAGACTGGCGGATTCAAAATCCAGAATCCGAGGAATGTCGTCGTTCGATATGACGACATTCTTGTGTGCCCGGCTGAGTTCTCCGTGATCGAGCCCGTAGGCATCCATTCGCAGGCACTGTTCGAGTAGGGGTCTCACTATGCTTCTGATCCGCGCTCTTCGTCCTCTGCCCTTGAGGCTGTCAAGCCATAACGGAAGTGACAAGCCTTCGACTAGTTCCATCGCCAGTATGTCAGCGGTGCCACCCAAGTACTTGGGTCCGACATTCTGAGAATTCGCAATCTTGAGAAGTTCTGCTTCGTGAATTAGGCTTGGGCGCCGCGCATCCACTCGTCGGATCTTGACTGCGATGCGCCGATTAGCTCTCATCCCTATGACTACGATTCCTACGACTCCTTTCCCGAGAATGGAGAGATGATCGGTTTTCAGCCGGCCTTGAAAATCTAGTCCAGTTATCTTCAGCTGCCTTAATTGTCGAATTCGGGACTGGACCTCGTATGGGTCACTGCTAGGGTATGCTACGAGACGATTGTAGGGCGGTTTTGCCAGGGAGGATAGCGGTGCTAGTGATGAGTTTTGAGCCAAGCAGGCTTCGCCCCCAAGAATTCCGATAGTGCTTGGTCAAAACCTTCTCGTCCAAGAAGTGAGAGAATTTTCTTGTTCTCCAGAACTCTCGCATTCTGCCGAAAAGACTGGTTCAGCTGCTCCGGGAGGGCGAGCCCGAGCCTTGGATCGCTGAGGGCTGTAGATAGAAGTTGTTTCATCGTAAGGATTCGTCGTTTCTTGTCGACGATCCATCGATCACCTTCGATCCAGGGACCTCGAACGGTATCTCTCACGTCCTGGTGTCGATCTAAGAATCCCTGACTGTCCTCTGGCTTCGAAACAGGTGGACCCTGACGCAATTGGACGCCGGTGAGAGTTGAAGCGTCCAGCTCGACGAGGATCGCACTGGATCGTCGTTCGTCGCTCCAGATCGTCGACCTGATAGGGTGGAAGTCCTGTCGGGTCATCAGTCCTGTCAACGATTTCTCAATTTTCAATAGTTGCCCCCAGAGAACGTCAGGCACTATCCGAGCATGTTCGAAAAACATGACTACAGTATCCCTGTCTTGACGATCCAATAGTTTGGAAAATCGTGCTTTGGTTTCCTGTTTGTATTTCGCGGGGAAGAAATACCATGTGCCCGGGTTCTTCAGAAGTTCTCTCGAAGCGGCGACGAATCCCCATAGCTTGTCGTCTCTGACCGCGGCCGCTAAGTTTCGATTCGGGTCTACTGGGTCGACCATGACCAATGGAGAACCGAACTCTCGGGCTCTAGAATCTTGACTTCCAGAAGGCTTTTCGAGTTCTAGAAAGATGACGGGCCTCCATTTCGAGGCCCGGTCGAGTACCTGGAGAAACGATTGGTAATGTAGGATCAGCGTTTCGACGAGCATTCCGCTGAATCCTCCGACCCTGATCTCTGCGCCATAGGATCGGATGCCTTTCAGGAACCGTTTCAGGAGCCGGGCTTCAAGCCGCATTTCGGGTGTAAGGTGCTCTCTCATGTACTCCGTGTGGAATGGTGTCCTGTCGGTTGCGCTCTTCCACTGGCCTTTTTCCACAGAATAGCAAGGGACTACATTGATCCTCACGCTGTCAGTGTGGAATTCCAAATAGGGATGCTCGGCATAACGATCGATAGTCTTAGCTTCGATTCCCTTTCGAATTGCTGGGAGAACTTTCTCGGTCCATTCTCGCCTGTCCATGCTGGGGGGAAAGCTTGCGAAGATGTCCAAGTCGGCCTCGCCGCTCAGCCAAGTGTCCCGGGCGTAGGACCCTTGGATTGAGACCTTGCCTCCAAGACCTGCCTGGTCCAGTATGTTCTGAACTTGGCCTTTCAATCGCTCGGCCAATTGCGACATTTTCGCCCGCTCGTCCTCGTTAGGAGCAACTCTCTTGGCAATCTGGTCCAAGACCGTCTGAATCGGAGTCGACATCGAGGGATTCTCGGCTGGGAATCAGTATTTGAAAGTGGACCGAAGATGGCTTACTGTGACTGGGGAGGAATTTCCAGTAGGGTCGAGTACTTCGGTCCGGAACTCGAGAGGATGCTCTGTTTAAGTCGGATTCGGCCCACGTTGAATGTGCCGAAACTCTCATCGCTTAGACGCCGAAGAAAACTCGCAATTTCATCTCGGTTTCTGCCTGACCGCACTCGAGCTATTGTAATATGCGGACTGAAGGGGCGGTTTTCCCGCGGGAAGCCGAGACTGGACAATCGCTTCTCGACCTGCTCGTAGATCTGCTCGACTTGACTCCAGCCCTCGTTCACGCCAACCCAGATTACATTCATGCGGCTTAGATTGGGAAAGGCGCCTGCTCCTTTGATCTCCACTGTGAACGACGGAAAGCTGATCTGTTGTAGGGAGGACTTGACTTCGCCGAGTCTAGGTGTGGACACGTTTCCTAGAAACTTCAACGTGAGATGTATGTTCTCGCGCTCGACAGGTTTCAAATCTCCGCCCAGCGATTGCAGAGATGACAGGATTGATGCTATTCGGGATAGAATCTGTTGATCTTCGAGGTCTATCGAGATGAAGCTTCGGACTTGTTCCTCTGACAAATCGTTGTCGGAGATAATCGCTTCCATTTTTAAGAGCTTAAGGCTTAACTTTTCATCCACTTATCAAGAATCCCTTTATCTAGAGACACGCTCATGACAATCTATGATCGGCCGAATCACCGAAGCTGATATCGAAAGCTACCCGTCACTACATCCAAAGGTCAAAGAGTGGTTTGGTACTCTCAAACTTGAGACCCAAAGGCTCTATACGATACGCCTCATCACGTTTGAACGAGTGACACACCTTCAGATCGAAGAACTTCTTAGCAAGGTTGAAAATAGTCAAATCAAACCCGCAGAAATACGGACTCTCATAGTCAATGCGGCAAGCGGCCTGACAAATGCTAGTCAAGTACAGATGGAATCAG
>WNGJ01006436.1_pt1 | contig 12436 bp, 5 predicted proteins | sample 5400611 | NCBI WGS metagenome assembly WNGJ01 (sample SAMN13153375, study PRJNA577476) | soil metagenome | isolation source: 40 cm soil or saprolite under Garry oak tree replicate 1 | place: USA:California | collected 2016-06-15
CTGTAATAGCCCTTGTTGTCCGACGCTTTGCCGAATCGGTTGAAATACTCGGTAACGGTCGGATCGGTGGTGTCGTGCTCGCCCGGCACCGTGTGCAGCTCGGTGGTACGCAAACGCGAAAGTAGCTGCTGCGCCAGATCAAATTCCGCGGGCTTGGATAGGTGGGTAATGTCGCCGGAGTGGATGATGAGCGCCGGCTGCTCGGCCATCCCGTTCACGAGATCGATGGTCTGCGTGAGGGTCCCGTTGACGTCGGGATTCGCCTCTTTGTTGAAACCGATGTGGGTGTCGCTGATCTGCACGAACAGCGGCTTGCCCAGCCGTGCGGTGCCTAGCTTGTCATCCGCCGCCAGGGCCAGATCCACTGGTGAGAAGACGCCGCCTGCCAAGACGAAGAGTGTGCCGGCCCCGCCATAGGCCATGCATTTCAGGGCGTTGCGACGGGATTGCAGCAATTGTTCATCCGACACAGCCGTCTCCTTAGATGGGTGTTCAGGAGAGAGGACCTCTGATCGGACGGTTTTATTCCCGGGTTCAGTTCAACTTTGCTATTGTCGAGCGTCCCGGGCGCCCGGATCCTGCAACAGCCGCACGAGTCCAAGCAGTTCACGCCAAGCGATATCCGAGACGGCACAATACTGGAGACTGTCGGCCCTCCAAAGGACCAAGTGATACCCATTCCGCGTCACCTTGACCGGCAAGGGTCGCTGAGTGGCGGCCCAGCTGAACACATTGATGACATGCGGGCCGTACCGGTAGACGACTACAGCGGCGCGTTGATGTTGCAAATAGTCGACACGTCCGCCAACGAGCTTGTACCCCTGTGGTTCAAAGTTGGCGACGACCGGTGAAACGTCCGTGTGACCGGCAAGCCATGGCTTCACGGTATGTTGGTCCGTGGAGACGACGTCGATCAAATGCGTCGACAGCAACGAATTCACATGGGCGCGCAACAACTCGTCAACCACGCGGGTCGTGAACGGCGGCGCAAGTAACAAGAACGCGAGCGTCGCCGCCAGCGCCGCCGAGCCAAGGACGCTGGCGGCACCCACCCAGAACGGCCGCATACGCCAGGTGAGAGGAGCGCGGCGCTGCGGCTGTGGGGTGTCGGTCGCGCTTTCCTCATCGAGGGCGTGCATGACCTGAGCACGTAGCCCGGGCGGGGTCTGGGCATAAGGCAGGTCCCAGCGCAGCGCGGTGCGTGCTTGTTCGAGACCCTGATGCAGCGCGCGGCACTCGGCGCAGTGCTCCATGTGCCGCTCAAGGTCGGCTGCGGTCACCGCGTCCACCTGGTCATCAAAATTAGCCTGGACGCGCAAGGACTCACGGCACTGCATGGGCTCTGCACCAGGGCTCGTCGCTCCCTCCGGCAGGTGAGGTCGTGCTCACCTGCCGGGCGGGCATCGCGAACGAATGACTAGAGCGACTCGAGAAAGCTGATGATTTGCTGTTGGTCGGCGTGCGGCAATTCCCGGAACTGGCTGATCACATGCTCGGCCTCGCCTTCGTGCCGCTCGATGGCCTCTTGCAGTGTCAGCGACCTGAGGTCATGCATGAATCGGGGGCGCATGCGCAGGCCCCAAAGAGGCGCCGTGCGCAGCTTGTTCGCTGTATCCTGCGGCCCCGCCTGTACGATTCCATCACCTGTTTCGATGTCATGCAGCAGGAAGTCGCTGTATGGATGAATGATCTTGTTGCCCAACGCCTCGGGTACGACGAACGTTCCGCCATCAATGACCGTTCCGGGACGGGCCGTGGTGATCGAAGAAACATGGCACGTGCTGCAGCCGATGCTGGCGAACAAACGTTCTCCAGCGAGAACGGGGGCAGTCTTCGCGAGGACTGTATCGCGGGGAGGCACCTTCGTGCCGCGGATGAATTGCGCAAAATGATCGATATCGGCGAGGCCGAGATCGTCAGGGACGTCCTCCGGGTCTACCGTCACCTTGCCAACGGTCGTGGTGTCCTTCGGGCGCAGTCGGTTGGTCACGCCCATTTCGTTCAAGTAGGCGTCGCCGATAAACGAGAGCAGACTGCTGTGCTGGTCTTTCCAGCCGAAACGCCCGATACGCGACTCGCCTGTTGCCTCCAAAACCGGCACCTCGATGGCTTCGCCGTGGATCCTGCCCGGACAGGTCTTTTCGGCGTCGCTCGCTAGGCGAGTGAACGTCCTTTCATCGATGTTTGGCACACTGGCACGTAACGACAGAGCCGAGCGGCTGATGCGGAAGCCTTGACCTTCGGAGATGAGGGTAACTGCCTCAGTGCTGAGCTCGGTGGGCGTATATCCGGCCTTCTGCAACCCAAAGGCCAGGGCCATGGTAAAGCATCCCGCGTGCGCAGCGGCGATGAGTTCCTCCGGATTCGTGCCCCTCTCGTTTTCGAAGCGGGTTTCGTAGGAATAGGGCATTTTGGCAAGCACACCAGAGTCGGTGGAAAGGTTCCCGCTTCCATCGCGACCGGTGCCGCGCCAAATCGCCTTCGCCTTGCGGATCATCAGAGTCTCCCTTCGTAGGCTGTACCGGTGGAACGCTCGTGCGGAGAAAATATGGTCCAAGATGAAGCTGCCGGAGTAGCGGCGTCACGAAGCCCCTTCACTGCGCGAGACTGTTCGCTTCGACTTGCAATCAGTGCGAAACCCGCGCCGGGCGTTGGCGTGCGTCGCGCGCGATCTACCGTAGTAACTGCGCAGCCTCAGCGCAAATTTCCTTGGCGCGATTCTGCTGCCCTCCGCCCGGGTGAACCGACAAGCGCCTTACGCTCCGAGGACTAGCCGCACGCTGTGGGTGTTGCCGTCATCCACCAGTGGGATGCGTGTTTGGGAACCCGAGGGCAGCGTCTCGCCATTCAGCTGCGCGCGCGCTATGCCGCGACTGACGGCCAGAGGGTTGTCGATAAGGATTTCGTAGCGCGCAGACCCATACTTGAACACGATCTCGAATCGCGGCCATTTCTCGGGGATGCACGGAGTGAGGACCAAGCTTGCTCCATGCACGCGAAAGCCAAGGATCCCCTCGAGGCCAGCGCGATACATCCAGCCGGCCGAGCCCGTATACCACGTCCAACCCCCACGCCCTACGTGTGGAGGGACGGAGTACACGTCTGCGGCAACAATGTAGGGCTCGACCTTGTAGCGATGCACATCGGCGCGTGTGCTCGTACGGTTGATGGGATTGATGAGTGAAAATAGCTCCCAGGCCTTGCCCCCCTGGCCGAGGAGGGCATACGCGATGACTGACCATGTGGCGGCGTGTGTGTACTGACCACCGTTTTCGCGAATCCCGGGCGGATATCCTTTGATATACCCCGGGTCGAGTTCGGTCCGATCGAAAGGCGGCGTGAAGAGCAACGCTAGCCCCGCATCACGTCGAATGAGATGACTCTCCACGGCGGACATCGCGCGCGCAGCGCGGGTTGGGTCGGCGGCTCCGGAGATGACGCTCCAGGATTGGGCGATGGAATCGATCTGACATTCGGTACTTTTGGCCGATCCGAGCGGTGTCCCATCGTCAAAATAGCCGCGTCGATACCATTCGCCATCCCAGGATTCTCGCTCCAGTGAGTTCTTAAGCGCCGCCGCATGGGTCAGCCACTCGGCCTCGCGCACCGGTTGATCGCGTGCGCCCGCAAGGGGCGCGAACGCCACGAGCGTGGCGTGCAGGAACCACCCGAGCCAGACGCTTTCACCCCGCCCCATCTCGCCGACCCGGTTCATGCCGTCGTTCCAGTCGCCCGCGCCGATCAGAGGCAGGCCGTGTTGCCCAACGGACAGGCTCCGCTCCAGCGCCCGCGCACAGTGTTCGAACAGCGGAGCGGTGTCGTCGGAGGTGACGGGCTGAAAGTACGCGTCCTGCTCACCCGGTCGCAGTGCCTGGCCCTCCAGAAACGGCACCCTTTCATCCAGAATCGCGAAGTCACCAGTCGCCTCGACGTAGTGAGCGGTGGCGTACGCCAGCCAGACCCGATCATCAGCAATGCGGGTGCGGACGCCGGGGCCGTTCGAGCCTTCTTCACTCGACGGCAGCCACCAATGCTGGACGTCACCCTCGATGAATTGTCGGCAGGCTGCGCGCAGCAGATGCTCGCGCGTCAGGGCGGGCCGGGTAAGTGCGAGCGCCATTCCATCCTGAAGCTGATCGCGGAATCCGTAGGCGCCGCTAGCCTGATAAAAGGCGGATCGTGCCCACATGCGACAGACCAGCGTCTGATAGAGCATCCAGCGATTGAGGATGATGTCCAGGGAGCGGTCCGGCGTCTTCACTTGAACCATTCCGAGCACATCGTCCCAGTGCTGAACCACCGTGCGGAAGACCGCGTCGAGATCGACCGATCGGTAACGGACCAGCAGTGCTTGCGCCTCCGTGGTGCTCGCGGCTTGACCAAGGAAAAAGACCACTTCCATGGTCTCGCCCGCCACAAGATCGACGTTGGTTTGCAGCGCGCAGCAAGGGTCGAGACCCGCGCCCACCCGCTTAGACAGAGGTGTTTGTCGGGTAAGTGCTGCCGGGCTGTCGAGCGTGCCATGTCGTCCGAGAAACTCGCGACGGTCGGCGGTCCACTGCGTTTGCCTTCCGGCGAGATCCGCGAACGCCACGTACGAGCCAAGTGGCGTGTTCCAGGGATTGTGGGCGAACATCGCGCCTGTTGCGGTGTCGATCGCCGTCACAATGAACGGTGCCGAGGCAGCTCGCGAAGGCCCGAGTACCCATTCGGCGTAGGCCGTGACGGAAAGTCTTCGCGACCGTTGTGAGCTATTGTGGATTTTCAGGCGCGAGATCTTGATGGGATCGCCCATCGGGACGTGCACAATCAGGTCGAGGTCGATGCCGTGTGAGGCGTGCTCGAACCGGCTATAGCCCTGCCCGTGCCGCGCGGTATAGTGCGCGCGGTGATCCCTGAGCGGCGCAGCCGTCGGTCCCCACAGTTCGCCACTCTCTTGGTCGCGCACATACAACACCTCACCCGGACGATCCGTGACCGGATCGTTTGACCACGGCGTCAGTTGGTTCTCCCGACTGTTAAGCGCCCAGGTAAACCCGCCCCCCTCAGCTGCGACTTGGAAGCCGAATCCGGGGTTGGCGATGACATTGATCCACGGAGCGGGCGTCGCCTGCCCTGGACCCAAGAGCGTGACGTATTCCCGTCCGTCTGCTGAGAATCCTCCAAGTCCATTGAAGAATTCGAGATCCTGCGCGACGGGAGCGGTCGTCACTGCCTCGAGATGTGGGCTGCTCCTCGGTCGCCGCGTGGCAGATATGGCGGGTGCTCGCAGACGATCGAGTTGGTCGGCCAGGTTGCCGCGTTGAGCGACCAAAACGACACGTGCAACGGATGAGAGCCGCGCGCTCGTCTGTTCCGAGAGCAGATCCGCACGCAGCAGGAATACCGAGCCGCGCGCGTTGTCCGCACCGATCTGTGGCTGCGACTGACTCATTCGAAGTTGCGTCTCCAGGGCCATCTGTAGGTCCTGAAGATAGGAGGTGCGTTCGTTGAGGATTACGAGATCGACGGAAAGGCGCTTGATCCGCCAATATTCGTGAGCGCGGAGTAATTGCCTCGCGATGGCGATGTCTTCGACATCAGCGATTCGTAACAACACGATCGGCAGATCGCCGGAAATGCTGTGAGTCCACAGTGCCGCTGGCCCGCCAGCTCCGCGGCGTATCCTATCGGATGACGGCCGCACCGACGCATCAGCGTAGAGCACATAGCCTGCAAGCCGCTGAAAGAGGCTGGCCTCCGCGGCGTCGATGCCGATGTGACGAAGTTGTATCTGTGCCTGCGTCCACGCCAATGTGGCCGCGCGTACGAAGGCGTTTGCCTCCTGGTGCTTGTCGACGAGATCCAGAACGGTTTCGCGGGAAGAAGCAGCACTGGTCCAGAACCCAATACGCACAGTGACCCCCGCCGGTATGCGCACGCGATACCGGAGCGCGAACACGGGATCAAGTACTGCACCCACGGTGTTTGACAAACGCCGCCCGTCCATCATCGCGATGGGTGCGTGAATGTCGCGCCCACGGCCGAGGAAACGAGCTCGATCAGTTTCGACCTCCGGCTCGCCCAACGTCTCGCCTTCAATGACTGCGTGATGTGCAACCCAGATCTCAGGCTCGGCGGGTGAGCGCCGACGCCGCGTCGCCAGGAGCGCGCCCACCTTTGCCACATACTCGGTCTGTACAAAGAGCTTGGAGAATGCCGGGTGTGCCGTATCAGCGGCGGGGGGCGCAAGCACGAGTTCGCAGTAGGATGTGATCTCCAAGTCGCGCACTCGGTCGCTTGCATTCACAATGGACATACGGCGGACCTCGGCGTCGTCCTCCGGCGAAACGAGCACTTCCAGGATCGTACTGATCGCCCCGTCGCTGCGGATGAATTCGGCGCGGTCTTCGGTGAAGCTCACCTCGTAGCTGTCGGGCTCTACGCCGCTTGGTTGGTAGCCGGCGGACCACAAGACGCCGCTTTCGATGTCACGCAGAAAGAAATAGCTGCCGCTATCGTCGCGCGTGGAATCCTCGCGCCAGCGTGTCACGCCGAGATCGTGCCAGCGACTGCAGCCGGAGCCGACACTCGTGAGCATCACCGAGTACCGGCCGTTCGAAAGTAGGTGAGTTTGCGGCGTTAATTCGTGCGGACTTCTCAGGCGCCGCACTTCAGGAAGTTGCGCCTCGCTAACTCGCGCCGCCGTGCTGACTTCTTCGGCGCGGGGATGAGCGACCGAGACGTCACGTGGCGCGCGTTCCTGCAACAGCAATTCCGTTGCCTGGATGCGGGGCTCCGCGTGAAATCGTTCGCGCATCCTCCCGTCGAAGAGGACGTTGGCGATGGCAACCACGCTCATGCCTTGATGATGCGCCATGAACGCCCGAACGATGGCAACCCGGGATCCCTCGGGCAGACGGCTGCGGGTGTAATCGAGCGCCTCAAAGAAGCCGTATCGACCGCGCGCGCCAATCGCAATGAGTCTCGCGAAATTGAGCGCCGCGCGACTCGGATCAACCATCGCGGCTAGGGCGGTTGCATACGGCGCGATCACCGCGTTCTCGCTCAAGCCACGTTTGAGTCCCAGGCCCGGCACGCCGAAGTTCGAATACTGGTAGGTGAGCTCCACGTCGCGCGCGTTGTAAGCAGATTCGGAAACGCCCCAGGGAACGCGGAGCTCAGCACCGTAGTGTATTTGCCGTTGAACAATCAGACGATTGGTTTGTTCCAGCAGACTCCCGAACGGCGCACGCATGACAAGCGAGGGCATCAGATATTCGAACATCGATCCCGACCAGGAGATCAGCGCTGCGCCCCGTCCAAGTGGTGTGGCCGCGCGTCCGAGCCGAAACCAATGGCGGGCCGGCACTTCGTTCTTGGCGATGGCCACGAAGCTTGCCAGACGCGCCTCGGAGGCGAGTAAGTCATAGCAGCTCGGATCGAGTGTGCCCTCGGCCGCGCGGTAGCCGATCGAGAGAAGCCGGCGTTCGGGATCAAGCAGAAAGCCGAACTGCATCGCCTCGTACATTCGCCGCGCTGTTGATTCAAGTATTGCCAGCCGTTGCTGCAGAGTCCGGATGGCCTCAGCTGTCAGGCTTAGATCCCGCTGCCAACTCTCGATCGATCGTTGTGTTGCTTCTGTCCAGAAGAGTATCTCGCTGCCCAGGTCATCGCCCAGCTCACCGGCCAGCGCCCGCGCAATATCGGCAAGGGTCGCGGCCAGCGGGACTGTCCGCGCCAACCGCGCTGCGCAGTCGCCGGGTCCCACCTCATCGGCAAGTGCGGCGGCGAGCGAATCGAGGGCGTATTCAAGGTGTGCGCAGGCGGTCGTGTTTGTTCGTAGGTCGTTAGGGAGCTCCTGAAGGGCTTCGCGTGCAAGGTGTAGAGCGTCCACTACCCCGACACAAGACAAGTGATTGGCTATGGGGACGTCAATCCACTCTCGACAAGTATTCGCCAGTGCGATGAGATGCCCCGCGAGGTTGCCGCTATCCACGGAAGAGACGTATCGCGGATCCAAAGGGCGCAGATCGCGTGTGTCGTACCAGTTGTAAAAGTGGCCACGACACTGCTGAAGGCGGCTCATCGTCGCGAGCGTCGCTTCTAACCGATCAACGGTCTCGCTCGTCCCGGCCCAACCGAAGTCGCGGGCGCTGACGGCGGACAGGAGATAGAGGCCAAGATTGGTAGGGGAGGTTCGATGCGCCAGGACCGGTCGCGGATCCTCCTGGAAGTTATCGGGGGGCAGCATGTGGTCGTCTGCTGTAATAAACGTCTCGAAGTAGCGCCATGTGCGGCGGGCGACCAGTCTCAGCGCCCGGGCGTCGGTATCAGAGATCGCCAGGTGACCCGCGACGCGTGGGGAAAGACTGATCCATACGGCGATGGCCGGGGAAGCAATCCACAGGATCACGAATGGGGTTGCTACTCCCCAGGCGTCCGGCCGGAGGTCTCCGATGAGCGCAGCGGAAATTGTCGCGATGACCACGGCTCCGCTCATGCGACGATAGGCGGCGTTGAGATCAAGCTCGGGCCCGAGGTTCGTCTGAGCCGAAGTGACCCACTGGAGCAGATTCCGCCGACTGATGAACAGACGAAACAGCGTTCGACCGATCGCGTCGAGCATGAGCCAGGCCTGATGCGCAAGAAAAGTTATCAGGAAGGCGGTCAGTGAAGCAGCAAGCCAGATGTCTTTGCGCAGCGCGCGCAGGTGGCTGCGTGCATTGACGCCAGCGCGGCGGGGTACGATGGCTGCGAAAATTGGCAGTAGCGCCGGCACGCCAATCGCCAATACGACAAAGGCGGTCCAGACGAGCGCGGCTTTGCCTGGCAACATCCATCCGGCCAGCAGGGCCGCGATACTCGCTGGCGCCGACAATGTGCGCCGCAGATTGTCCAACATTTTCCACAGGGCGATCAGCGGCAATCTGCGCCGGCCCCGAGTGGCGCCCGCCGCGTCGCCCCTTCCAAAGATCCAGGGCAGCAGTTGCCAGTCGCCCCGCGCCCAGCGGTGCTGGCGTGCCGCAGCGACGTCGTACCTCGCCGGAAATTCCTCGACCACCTCGATATCGGAAACCAGACCCGCGCGCGCAAAGACGCCCTCGAAAAGATCGTGACTAAGCAGCGTGCCGTCGGATACACGACCGGCGAGTGACGCTTCAAAGGCATCGACATCGTAGATGCCCTTGCCAGCGTACGAGCCCTCACCGAAGAGATCCTGGTAGACATCCGAGACGGCTGAGGCGTACGGATCGATACCGCTTGAGCTCGAGAAGACGCGCTGAAAGAGCGAGCCTTCGCGACCGACTGGCAAAGACGGCGCGACCCGCGGTTGCAGGACTGCGTACCCCTCGACGACCTGTCCGGTGGCGCCGTCGAACCGGGGATGATTTAGCGGGTGGGCCAGTTTGCCGACCAGGCGCCGTGCCGCGTCCCGGGGCAGTCTGGTGTCGGCATCCAAGGTAATGACGTAGCGGACTCCCGACGGAACCTCAGGGGCCCGCCCATCGATGCCATGGAAGTTCGTATCGGTCGCTCCACGTAGCAGGCGATTCAGTTCGTGAAGCTTCCCGCGCTTGCGTTCCCATCCCATCCACTGCGTCTGCACGTCGCTCCAGACCCGGCGACGGTGGAGTAGGAGGAAGCGTTCGCCGGCTGAACCGTTGCCGTGAAGTCGATTCAGTCGCGCAATTGCCTCGCCCGCCACCGCAAGCAGCGCTTCATCCCCGGCAGCGTTCTCCGTCGGGGCGTCAGTCCAGTCCGAGAGCAGAGCAAAGTACAGTTCGCCGTCGGGTGAGGCGAGGTAGTGAATCTCGAGGCGGTCGATCTGGGCTTCGAGTGCGGCGCGAGTGGTGAGCAAAGCGGGAACGACCACCATGGTTCGCAGATGTGACGGAACGCCGTCACGCAGCGCGAGACCGGGTAGGGTTGTTGCGCCGAAAGCCCTCATGACGGCGCGATTAACGAGTGCGATGGCGGCATCCAGGGACGGAATCAGGCCGAGGAGAGCGAGCAGCGCTAGGTGGACGCGGGGGATGCTCCAGGCGTTGAGGACAAATAAGGGCAGCGACAGCGCGACGGCCCCCACCAGGGCGATCGCAGCTAGGTAGTTCCCAACCCCGGCCGCGAGTTCGAACCGGCGGGGCCAGGTGAAGCGCGGATTTCGATAGCCGATGGTCGCTTCGAAGGCGCGCCGACCGTTTGCGATCAGGTAGTAACCCGGATCAGTGCGGCGGCAACCGGCATGTCTGTCGTCCGTTGCGTCGGACTCATTCGCAGCTGCTAGGGCCGCGGCTGCAATTTCGAGTTCCGTCAGTTTCGAGCCTCGTGCAAAGCGCTCTATTGCCCGACGGTAGAGATTACGGGTGGGGAAATCCAATTCGGCGAAGGCGCTGCCCGAGCGCAACAGGTCGTCGACCAAGCTGACACTTTCGAAGAACTCCGGCCAATCCACATCCGAGAGCAACCGCATGCTCGTGATGAGATTGCGTACTGTTACGTTTGACGCGCCCTGTCGCTGATGCTCATCACGCACAATCTCGTCCGATGTTGTTCCTTGCGCCGCAAGGAGCTCCTCCAGCCAATGTAGCGCCGGCGTCACTCGCGGGTCCTGATCCCGCAGGCGCTGGAGCAGCTGGACGGTAAATGCAGGTGAGAAGGACTCGCGGTCGGCGTCGCGCCGGAGCAGGGCGTCAGGCTCGGCGGTGTAACCGTTGACGCCGAGAAGTCGATCTGCCAGGGCGTCCGCTTCCTGGCGCGCGGCGCGACTACTCACAATGCGTGCAGCCGCGCGGCGCAGGTTTTCCACCAGTACTATCCGCAGCGTGATCGCGACCGCCCACAGCTCGCCGATGGTCAGCGGTTGAACGCGCTGATAGGCACGCACGAAAGAACGCAGTGATTCGGGATCGAAGCGACTATCGGTGTGGGCAACAAACGCCCAGGCCACGCCGAGCACGCGCGGATAGCCCTCAAACGGTCCATTCCCCAGCTTGGGTAGCACTCGATAGAAGCTCGGCGGGAGATCCTGGCGGATCTCGCGGATTTGCTCTTCAACGAGGTGGTAGTTATCGAGTAGCCACTCAGCGGCCGGAGAGATCGGGCGCCCTTCGCCCGCCGCTGCTGCGATGGCCCGATAGGCCGCGAGCAGCACCGATTCGTTGTCGCGAAGCCGTGCGTGAAGAGACTGGCGGGGTGGTGGTCGCTCCGTGACTTGCTGTGCGGCGGCGAGGCTCGCTGCATGTTGCTCCAGGCGCTCCATGCTAAAGAGCTCCGCGCGCAGAATCTCGTCACTGTTCCAAGGTGAGAGCGGAGACCGGCGCTCAAAGGCGCGACGGAAAGGTGATTTCAATTTGGTCGGTTTGTCGAGTTGCACATGGGATAGTCTCCGGGCGCACTCGCGTCGATACGTCTCTCTGTCTGGATATAGGCCAAACAAACCGCAACCGGTGGATCAAGGTTGCCGGCAGACTTCAGGCTGACCACCGAACGCGGGGCACTGGTGGTGCGTGACCCGGTCCGGGAGCGCACGCGACGAAAGTACGCGGGCACTCCCGGGAACAGATCACCAGCGCCGATTGCCGATTGTCGATCGCAGCAAGATCTGATGGCGGCCAAGCGCAAAGGGCATGCCGCCGGTGTTCGTCGGCATGACCGTCGTCGCACGTGCAGTCGCCGAGCGAACCTCGGTAGCGCCGCGGTCCGCGTGCGTCTGTGGCCTGGCGGGCGCGCTCCTGGGCCTCGCTGACCTTGAGGGCCCGGCCTCCGAAGTCCGTACCGTTCAAGGCCTCCGCGGCGCGCGTGCCATCGGCTCCTAAGGTGCAGGCTACCGCAACCCGCCCTGTCTTGCCGAAGTTTCGCGCGCAGGAGTGCACTCAGCGATTGCATCTGCCCAGCAGCCGGCTGCACAACACCAGAGCACGCGGAGGATCACCCCGTGGGTCACAAGATCAGCTGAATAACTCGTTCAAGGCCGCGGAGCCGACGGGCTTACTCAAATACCGCTCGATCCCTGCCTCACGTGCGAGTTCGCGTCCGGGGTGGTCACTGTTAACCGTCAGTGCAATCAGTCTGAGGTTTTGCAGCTGCGGATGCTGTGAGAGGTGCCGGGCTACGTCGTAGCCGCTCATGTCCGGCAGATCGAGGTCTACAAGCAGGACCGTGGGCACGAACTCGGGGGCGAGGGCAAGAGCAGCCGCTCCGCTGTACGCGACGCGCGCCTCACCGTAGCCCGCCGCTTGCAGCAATGACGCGAGAGCATCGGCGGCATCCACGTCGTCATCGACTATCAATATGCGCGGCATACCGCCTCGTGCGCCGCCTTCGCTCAGCTCGCTCGATTGTGTCAACGGATGCGCGGCCACGACAGACTGCTCAACGAAAGCTCACGGGGCGCGGGTGCTGGTTGCGCGCTTCGAAGCTCTTGATCTGCTGCTCGGCTACGTCGCCTGTGACG
>WNGJ01013345.1_pt1 | contig 12436 bp, 13 predicted proteins | sample 5400611 | NCBI WGS metagenome assembly WNGJ01 (sample SAMN13153375, study PRJNA577476) | soil metagenome | isolation source: 40 cm soil or saprolite under Garry oak tree replicate 1 | place: USA:California | collected 2016-06-15
TTCTTTCTGCTTCTCGTTGCGCGGCGGCAGCTTGAACAGGCGCGCCGCGGTGCCGCCAAGAATGTTGTGCTTGGCCTTCTCGGAGACGAAGGGCAGGTCGGAGATTGTCGAGGGCAGGTCGAAGTCCCAGTGCGGATAGTCCGAGGAGTAGAGGAGCTGCGTCTCCGCGTTCATCATGCGGAACGTGCACTCTATCGCCTGCTGGTCCTGGATCTCCATCGGCTGCGACGAGTAGTACATGTCGCGCATGTAGTCCGACGGCTTCTTCTTCAGCAGCGGCGCCTCCGATGGACGCAGCATGTATTCGTGGTCGAGCTTCTGCATCAGGAACGGCACCCAGGCGAGGCCGGACTCGATCCAGACCACCGGCAGCTTGGGGAAGCGCTCGCCCATGCCGTTGATGACCCAGTTCGACAGGTTGACGATGTTGTACCAGGAGAAGCCGAGCGCATGCGCGGTGAGGAAGCGGTTGCAGCTCTTGAAGATCGGCTCGCCCCAGTTCGGGCCGGAGTGGAACGACAGCACCAGGCCGCGCTCCTCCATCGCCCGATACAGTTTCATATAGGCGTTGTCGTAGACCGCCATGTGCGAACGCACCGTCGTCACCATGAAGCCGCCGACATGCTTGCGGTCGCCGAATGTCTCGACGTGGCGGAGCGCCGCTTCCGGATCGGAGAACGGCAGGCACAGCATCGAATAAAAGCGGCCGCCGGCCGCGGGCAGGACTTTCTCGGTGAGCCAGCGGTTATAGGCCCAGCACAGCTCGACCTCCATTTCCTTCTGCGGATGCATGCCGATGTTGAGCATGCCGGTCGGGAACAGGCAGGAATAATCGACGCTCATCGCGTCCATCCAGCGATGGCCGAGCTGCACGTCGCGCAGTGCGCTCCCCTCCTCGGTCTTTTCCGTCGAGCGCAGCGAATAGCGCGTGACGCGCCCGCCCATGTCCTGATAGCCGATCTGGATCGGCGCTACGTTGGAACGATTGCGCTTGCGGCCCGAAATGGTGAGCTGGCGCAACACGTCGTTTTCCATATAGGGCAGGAATTCGTCGTAGTTCTCGTTCTCATAATGGTGTGCGTCGACGTCGACGATGAGGACGTCGTCCAAGTTGCGCTGATGCGCCTGTTTACGCGCGTGCGCCAGAAGCCGGCTGGTATTGAGTTCCTCGATGGTGACGCGGCGGCCGCGGTCGGCAATGAGATCCATGGATTTCCTCCTGGCTTATTTTCTCTCGGCGTTCGAATCCGTCCTTAGCGTCCTGTCCAGCTTTGCCACATTCCCAGCTCGAAAACCGCAAGATCGGCGGCGCGCAACAAGCCGCTGGCCGTCAGCATGACGTCGGTTGCCGAAATCGAATGTTTCGGCACCGGAGTGAATTGCTCGCCGGCCTCGGTGCGTGCGCTATAGACCCGGCAGGCCGCGGCAATCAGCGCTTGCAGCGCATCCGCAGTGACGAGATCGAGCTGGCCATCGGCGATGCCGCGTTCGAGCGCCGCCGCAAGCCGCTTGGCATCGGCCGAAGCACCGTTACCGGCCGGCTTGGCGACCGCCGGCGCAGCCGTTCGGCGCGCATCCATCTTGCCGGCGCGTTTCGTAACTGACCGGTTGGCCGGTTTAGCCGCGCGCTTAGGCGATGACATAAAGGTCATCTCCCTTTTGCAGCGTTTTGTACTTCTTCAGCTTCAACTTGCGATCGGCGACACATTCGCCGGTCTTCATGTCGTATTCCATGCCGTGCCAGGGGCAGACGAAGTGCATTTCGTCTTCGGAGAAGTACAGCCCTATCGAAGTCTTGTCGGGCCGCAACCGTTCCTCGACCTTGGCGATGGTCAAGCCCTCGCAAGCGGGGCCACCCTGATGCAGGCAGAAATTGCTGTAGGCATAGAATTCGCCGTGGTGCCGGAATATGCCGATCTCGTTGTCGCCGGCAAAAACGATACGGCGGTCGCCGTCTTTGAACTCGGAAAGCTTCGCAACGAATTTCTCGGCCATCGCCATGCACCTCGGGAATTACACTTTGGACATCACACCTTGGCGTTTCATCCTGCGGCCTGTGTGCATCAGGCCATTGTTTGTTCTGGCTTTTTGGCGTGCCCTGACCGTTGTGATCAAGCCGCGCAGCAGTCAGGCTTTTAGCACAAGCCGACAACGCGCGCGACCGGCATAAAGCTGGGGTCAGAACTCACTAATTGCCCGGTCGCGAAAACTAGTGAGTTTTGACCCTCGCCAGCCATGGTGACGGCGACTGCCTGATTCCGGTTGGAAAAGCCAGGTTTCGTGATGGCCGTCACACCCGGTCTTATCCAGTCGTGAAAGGATTTGACCCGGTAAAAGGGTGCGTGATGACAAGGTATGTGGCGTTTTTGGTTCTGGGTTTTGCGTTCGTCGGGAGCCTTGTGGCGACTGTGCAGAGTCACCGCCACACGGCACAAACTGCATCGGCTCTGATTGTGACCGTGAGCGGCCACTAGTGGGTAATGCGGCTCGCTTCATTCCGCGATGTCGGGTCAGACCGAATTCTCTCAAAACATCACGATATGATTGTACAAGATGAAGGCAATAACGGCCGCCAGGCTGGCAAGAAACACGTACCCGACGAGTTTTTCCGCTACCGCTTGCTCCCGCCTCTGAATAGCCATGGCACCTCTCCCGATCGCCATTTTGCTGGACAAAGAACGCAGCAAAATCGGGACAGTTCCGGTGGGCGAAGCCGCGTCAGAAAGAAAATGCCCCGCCAACTGTGATTGACGGGGCGAATTACCGCAAAACGAAGGTCAGGCGGCGAGCTTCAATTCCTTGCTCGCCCGGAACGCGACTTTCTTGCCCGCCTTGATCTGGATCGGCTCGCCGGTTGCAGGATTACGCCCCATGCGCGCGGCGCGCTTCCTTACTTGCAAGATACCAAGACCGGCAATGCGGATGCGTTCCCCCTTTTTCAGATGCTTGGTGATCAGGCCGATGAGATCATGAAGGAGGACTTGTCCCATCCGTTTCGTGAGGTGATGCTCTTTGGCCATGCTGGCCGCGAGGTGCTTAAGCGTAACTGAGCGACTGGACTTTTGACTCATAGCCTTGGCTGCCATGGATACCTCCCCGAGGCGCGTCAGTCTGACGGATTGAGAGTGTTTATCTGATTCGCGGCCCTTTGGGCTGCCTAATCATCAGATCAAAGCAGGCGAAAGCGCTCGGTTTTACGCTTTTCTCGCGATTTTCGGCTGCTCGCCGATGAAGCGATCGAATAACCGGCGTTTCGCCGGCGCCTATTCGGCGATGTGCTCGCCCGATCCGCCGAACTCTGCCGGAAAATCCTTAAACTTGGGCAGGCCATCGCGCATCGGCAGAACGGTGTCAGCATAGTTGACATGGACAACCGGACTGTAATTGAGCGTCGGCAGGGTGGCTGCGAACACATCGACGAGACCGAGCGTAGGATGATTGGTCATGAGGTGGCCGCCGCATTTTTTGCAGTATTGGCGCTCGCTGACCGGAGTTTTTTGATACATGCCGACATGCTCGGCGCCGGCGGTTACCCGCACCGCGGCAGGCTGCCACAGCGTGAAAGCATTGACCGGCCCGCCAGACCAAGAGCGACACGATCGGCAGTGGCAATAACCCATAACTTCGGGCGCTCCGGAGACTTCAAGCTTAACGGCGCCGCAAAAGCATTCCCCGGAATGGGTCGCCATAATAGATACCCTCCGTTGTTTGATACCGGAAGGCTACGGCAGATGCGGAACTATTGCCAGCCGTCTACCTGAATGGGAAATCTGCATTCGCGGCATCGATTTGTTATCTAGAGCAAGTCCAGACCTTGGCTCAGCGAACGGCGGTCATTACGAAGGCGCGGATGCGGCCCGCGACGGGACCGTTGCCAAAGCGGCACGCCCGAGCTTGGGTTGCGTTTGCCGTCGCGTGTTCCAGGCGGGAGGCGTCACGCGCCTCGATTTCATTGCGCAATGGAGTCCCCTGACAATACGCAATCGCGGCGTCGCGCGGCGAGGACGCCTTGCTTGTGCCGTCGACGGCGTCCGCCGAAATGCTGGAAAACCCGGCAGCAGTCAGCTCCTCGCGGATGCGTTCGACATTATGGTAGCCGTGCGGAACGCGCGCCAGGAAACGAGGGGGATCGTCGGGGAAGATTGCTGCGAGCGCTTCCGTCACGGCATCGGCGAACTCATTTTCCGAAATTTGGTCCCATACGTTGAATATGAAACAGCCTGCCGGTCTAAGAACCCGTCGTGCTTCCTTGTAACCTTGGACCTTATCGGGAAAGAACATCACCCCGAACTGACACGCCACAATATCGAACGTTTCAGCGGGAAACGGCAGCGTCAGAGCATCGGCCTGTTGCCACGCGATGCGACGATTAGGAGGCTGCCGGGCCGCGGCATGATCGAGCATTGGCTGATTGAGATCGGTCGCTGTGATGCGCGTGTCTTGTGGAAGGCGCAACGCCATCGCTCGGGTGAGAACGCCGGTGCCCGCGGCGGTTTCCAGTACATCCTGCGGCTCGGTCTCGGCTACTCGTTTTGCGAGATCGGCGGCATATGATTCGAAAATCAGCGGAACCAGGAAGCGCTCGTAGATTTCGGGGATCGAGCCGGCGAATAATTTATCGATCGACGGCATCGGGCGCCTCTTCGTCAAGAGTTACAGAGCATCCGAGGCTAGCAAACGGACGCCTCACTTAGCGTGGTGCGCCTCACACCATCCGGTTCTCGATCTCGCCGATCTTTTCGATCCAGAGCTTGACGACATCGCCGGCTTTGAGGAACTCGCCGCGCCCGGCGCCGACGCCGGCGGGCGTGCCGGTGAGGATAATGTCGCCGGGGTGCAGCGTCATGCCGGCCGATAGCTGCTCGATCTGCTCGGCCAGCGTGTAGATCATTTCGCTGGTATTGGAATCCTGCTTGAGCGCGCCGTTGAGCCACAATTTAAGCTTTAGCTTCTGCGGATCGCCGATGTCGCTCGCCGGCACGATCCAGGGACCGAGCGGGCACGACCCCTCGAACGTCTTGTGCTTGGTCCAGTCCCATTTGAACGGGGAAGCGTCCGGCATATTCGCGCGGCGGCCGCGATCGCGCGCCGAGAGATCGTTGGCAATGGTGTAGCCGGCGACGTAGCCGAGCGCCTTGGCCGCCGGCACGTCCTTGGCGGCGCGGCCGATGACGGCGGCGAGCTCGATCTCCCAATCCATCTGTTCGCAATAGCCGGAGAACTTCACGCGCGCGCCGGGATCGGCGAGCGCCCGCGTGGCTTTGAGAAAATGCCAGGCTTTCAGGCCAAGCGTGTGCGGATCGGGCGGCGGCGGCCGGTTGTCGCGCGCCGCCATCTCGGCCGCGTGGTCGGCATAATTCGAGCCGGCGCAATAGATCGCCGAAGGAAATCGCACCGGCGCCAGTAATTTGGTCTTGGCGAGCGGCCGGCTTTTTACGCGGCTTTTGCCGCGCCCTCTGCTCGGACTTGTGCCGAGGCCGGATGCGGCTTTGCGCAAGGCGGCGTCCGCGGTTCTCCAGTCCGCGAGAATGCCGAGCACGCTCGCATAGGCCGGCTTGCCGGTCAGCGCGGCGACGTCAAAAACTTGATCGCCGATGATAACGCCCGCGCGCGCACCGTCGCTCGATTGATAGGTCGCCAATTTATAGCCGGCGGCTTTTGCCATCGCGCCCTCCCCTGCACTTTTTACAAAAACGCCAGCGACCAAACCGCGATCCGCGGCCCTTGGCAAGGGTACGGCACTCCGCCGTCATTCCGGGGCCGAGCGAAGCGAGGAACCCGGAATCCATAACCACGGGGCTACGAGAATAAGCCGTAAGCACCGGGAGTATGGATTCCGGACAGCCGCTGCGCGGCTTCCGGAATGACGATGCTAGCGCGGTCTTGAGTTGACCTCGGCGTGGTGATTGATTTCATATTGAGAAACCTTTTTGGAGAGCAGCAATGATCAAGCCCCGGCGCATCGGCCATGCCACCTTCGAAACCCCCGATGTCGAGCGGATGATCGATTACTACACCGAAGTGGTCGGCCTGGTGCTCGCCGAGCGCGAGAAGGATCGCGCGTTCCTCGCCACCAAAGTCGGCCAGCTCGCCATCCAGATCAACAAAGGCGCTGCCGAGCGCTGCACCACGCTGTCATTCGAGGTGGCGCCGCATTCGGATTTCGGCGGGCTCGCCCGCGAACTGGAGAAGGACGGCATCAAAAGCGAGCTGCGCAACGATTCCGTTCCCGGGATCGGGCCGGTGCTCACGTTTCAGGACAACAAGGGCACCACGATCGCGTTGTTCAAGGAATGGAGCTATCTCGGCAAGCATCTGCAACATCACGGCGTCGGGCCGCTAAAGCTCGGCCACATCGCCTTCGTGGTCGAGGACCCGCAGAAGACCGCGGAGTTCTACGCCAAGGTGCTCGGCTTTCGCGTCTCGGACTGGATCGACGACTTCTTCGTCTTCATGCGCTGCAATATCGATCACCATACGGTCAATTTCATCCGCGGCAGCAATGTCAAAATGCATCACATGGCGTTCGAGCTAAAGGATTTCATTCACCTGCAGAATTCATGCGATCTGTTCGGGCAAAAGAAGATTCCGATCATCTGGGGCCCGCTGCGCCACGGTCCGGGTCACAACATCGCCACCTATCACCGCAATCCGGACGATCAGGTGATCGAATTGTTCTGCGAGCTCGATCAGATGATCGACGAGGAGCTCGGCTATTTCGAGCCGCGGCCGTGGCACCAGGACACCCCGCAGCGGCCGAAAACCTGGACCGCAGGCAAGACCAATATCTGGGGCCCGCCGCCGGGACCGGATTTCAATCGCGCGGAGACGGGAGCCGGCGTTGCGCGCGGCGGACTTCACCCGGGCGGTCACGCTCCGGCGTCGGCGTGAGGTGGGCGGCGAGCGGTGGGGAGCGGTGAAGTAAGCTCACCTTTTGCGCACCGTGCTCTCCATTATCTGAACGATCTGCCCCATCACTCGCTCGGGCGTACTCCAACTCTGCAGCAAGGTGCGACGGTGTGCTGCTCGCGTGCAGTGCACAGCGAGGAGTGTTGATCGTCGACCACGGCGGTGGCAAAGGCGGGTTACAGGTGAGCAGAGATGAAACGGACCGTATTCGTAACCGGCGCCGGGGCGAGCGCACCATATGGGTTCCCACTGGGGATGCAGTTGGCGGGCAGCATCATCGGGTGGCTTCAACAACCGCAATCGCTAGAACTGCTGAAACCGTTCGGCTTGGAGAGAGAGCAGATAATCAGCTTTGCCGAGGCACTGCAGCAGTCGGGTCGACAATCTGTTGATGCTTTTTTGGAACACCGGCCAGAGTACATACAGATTGGTAAACTCGCGATTGCAAATTCGCTCATTCAATGTGAGCAGTTGCCCATGTTGTTTGGGCGAAGCGACAGCTGGCTAGACTATCTATTTAACCGGACCAACTGTCCGTTCGAAAAGTTTGGGCAAAGCGGGATTGCTTTCATCACTTTCAATTATGACCGCTCGCCAGAGCAGTACTTTTACCTGCTTAAGAAATTCGTATGGGAAGAGCGCTGACCGCTGCGCCGAGCAGCTTTTTGATATACCTGTCGTACATCTGCACGGCGATATAGGCGTTCTTCCTTGGCAGCATTGGAAACGTGGCCCCGTCCGGGATTATGTTCCGAGCATCTCAACGGACGCCCTGCACGCAGCTGCTGATCGGATAAAGATCATTCACGAAGACATCACGGGCCGGGACGAGGAATTTACACAGGCAAAGGCATTGTTGAAACACGCGGAACGAATTTATTTCCTCGGTTTCGGCTACAATGCAACAAACATGGCCAGGCTCGGCGTGACCACCATAAGCGGAACTGCGCAGGGTCTTACCGACCATGAGCGAGGTCAGACGATGGCTGCGGTCGGGCGCAAGATTGGAATTTTGCCGTTTGACTGCATCGGACTTTTGAGACACGCGGTGCAGTGGTGATCGACTTGTCTAGGGGCCTCATACGTACCGCCTTGCGCCGGCGGTCGACTGCGCCCTATCCCCCGTCAGCTCTCTCTGCTCGCCGTAAATCCATTCCATGCCGGCCATCGCGTCTTCCGGCGTGCGCGCGCCGAGCATCATGTTGCGCAGCTCCTTGGCGACGCCGCCGGCGTGATAAAATTCGCCGTAGACCCGCGCCATGATCTGGACGCGGCCGGTGCGCAAGTAGCGCGCCTGCTGATAGGCGCGGAACGCCGCCGCATAATCGCCCTCCGCCGCGACCGCCTGGTCGGCAAGGCAGACCGCGTCCTCGATCGCCATGCCCGCGCCTTGCGCCAGATATTGCAGCATCGGATGGGCGGCGTCGCCGAGAAGCGTGATGCGGCCGCGGCTCCATTCCTTGATCGGCGGCCGGTCGCACAGCACCCACATGCGCCAGCTTTCGATCTTGTTAAGGAGCATGCGCACCGGCGCGCAGGTCTGCGCGAAACGCTCGTGCAGCTCGGCCGGATCGCCGTAACTGTCCCAGCCTTCCTCGTAACGGTTGGAGTGAAACACGGCGACGAGGTTGTAGAGTTCGCCGGTGCGCAGCGGGTAGAGCACGAAATGCACCTTCTCGCCCGCCCACAAGGTCATGTTGCGCCAGCGATACTGCTCCGGAATTTCCGGCGTCGGCAGCACGGCGCGATAGGTGATGTGGCCGGCCGGCTTCGGCTTGCCGTCGCCGACCACGATCTCGCGGATGGTCGACCATAGGCCGTCGGCGCCGATCAAGGCTGAGCCGCGATAGTCCTTGCCCCTTGCGGTCTTCGCTATGACGCCGCCGTTCGTCTCATCGACCTCAACAACTTTCTGCGATGCGTCGAGTGCGGCAGGCGTCGGGCAGCACGCGGTGCAGATCGCCGCGATGGATGAGCGCGTAAGGATGATGAAACTTCTTGCGGAACGCTGCGCCGAGCGGAATGCGGGTGACTTCCTCGCCGGTGATCGAATCCAGCATCACCAGATTTTCGGGAAAGACCGCAAGCGCGCTGATCGGTTCGATCAGCCTAAGCTTTTCGAACATCCAGAACACGTTCGGCCCGAGCTGGATGCCGGCGCCGATCTCCTTGAACTCGGCCGTCTGCTCGATGACTTGCGCGGGGATGCCTTGGCCCGCGAGCGCCAAAGCGGCGGTCAGCCCGCCAATGCCGCCGCCGACGATCAGGACTTGTTGGTCTTTCCAGGATGGCATGGCGTCTCCCTGCCGACATCGTAGCTTCGGCTCTTGCGCGTGGGGAGAGGAAAGGCGCTGATCGCGTGGCGAGAACGGTATTGCGTTGCCCTTGTTCCGTCATCCTGAGGCGGCCGCGCAAGCGGCCCTCGAAGGATGCGGCCGAGGCGCCTGGGCCGTCTTCCTTCGAGGCTCGCTGCGCTCGCACCTCAGGATGACGGAAACCGTGATTACCGCCGCAGCGCGGCGAGCACGCGTTCCGGCGTGATCGGCATCTGCGCGATCGGCGCGGCGCCGAGCGGACGCAGCGCATCGTTGATCGCATTCATCACGCAGGCTGGCGCGCCGGCGGTGCCCGCCTCGCCCGCGCCTTTGGCGCCAAGTTCGGAATCCGCGGTCGGCGAAACCACATGGCCGACTTCGATGTCCGGCATTTCCGCCGCCATCGGCACGAGATAATCCATCATATTGGCGTTGAGGAGCTGGCCGGCCTCGTCATAGAGGCAATGCTCGAACAAGGCACCGCCGATGCCCTGCACGATGCCGCCGCGGATCTGCTCGTCGACAAGCTGCGGGTTGATCACGGTACCGCAATCCTCGACGCACCAATGCTTGAGCGGGCGCACCTGTCCGGTCCGGATATCGACGTCCAGATAAGAGGCCTGCACCCCATTGGTGAAAGCAAACGGCCAGGCGCGTGGCACGTAGTGGCGCGTCACTGCGAACTCGGCCTGAAAGCCGGGCGGCAGCGTGTCGGGGCGGAAATAAACGACGCGCGCGACTTCTTCGAGCGGCATGCGCTCACGGCCAGTGTCGGCATCGACGACCACGCCATTGCGGATATCGAGCGCCTGCGGATCGGCCTGCAGGATCGAGGCCGCGGCGGCGAGCACATTGCCGCGCAGCGCCTTGCCGGCCTGCCACCCGGCTTCGCCGCCGATACCGGCCGCGCGCGACGCCCAGGTGCCGCCGCCATAGGGCGTGTTGTCAGTGTCGCCGGTGATGACACGCACGCGCTCGATCGGTACGCCGAACGAGGTAGCGACGCATTGCGCCAGCACGGATTCGGCGCCCTGCCCCTGCTCGGTGACGCTGGAATGGCAGAACACCGCGCCGGCGGCGTCGAGCCGTACCGTGGCGCCATCTTGCGAGGAGATGCGCGCGCCGCCGACGCCATAGAACGCCGCCGAGGGATTGGTGACCTCGATGAACGAGGCGAGCCCGATGCCGCGATGGATGCCTCGCTCGCGCAGGCGCGCCTGCTCGGCGCGCAGGCCCGTGTAATCCATCATGCGTAAAATCTCGTCGAGCGAAGCGTGATGCGACAGCCGCTCGAATTTCAAGCCTGACGCGCCGGTCGCCGGATATTTGTCGTCGGGGAAAAGATTACGCCGCCGCATTTCGGCAACGTCCATGCCGATCTTGGCCGCCGCCAGCTCGATCAGACCTTCCGTCACTGCGGTCGCGATCGGATGACCCACGGCGCGGTACTGGCACATCACGTTCTTGTTCTGAAAAACAACGCGGGCGCGGGCGCGGTAATTTGGGCAGGTGTACGGCCCGCCGACCAGATTGACGACCTGGTTGGCTTCGATGCCGCTGGTGCGCGGATAAACCGAATAGGGTCCGATCCCGGTCAGATCGTCGATCGCGAAGGCGGTGATCGTGCCGTCGCGCTTGACGCCGATCTTCGCATCGACGCGATGATCGCGGGCGTGAATGTCGGTGACGAAGCTTTCCAGGCGATCGGCGACGAATTTGACCGGCCGCTTGAGCAATTTCGCCAGCGCCGCCGTCGCCATCTCGTCGGCATAGACATGCACCTTGATGCCGAACGAGCCGCCGACGTCCTTGGTGACGACGCGGACCTGGTGTTCTTCAAGCGCGAGATGTTTGGCGAACAGATTCTGCATCATGTGCGGCGCTTGCGTGCCCTGATAAACGGTGAGCCGCTGCTCGCCCGCATTCCAGTCGGCCACGATGGCGCGCGGCTCGTTGGTGACGCCGGTGTGGCGGCCGAACACAAAGGTCGTTTCGACCACGACATCCGCCTCGGCAAAGCCGCGGTCCGGGTCACCGGCATTGAGCAAGCGCTCAAAGGTGAGATTATCGCCAAGCTCGGGATGAATCACCGGCGTTTTGGCATCGAGCGCAGTTTCCGGATCGGTCACCGTGGGCAGCACCTCATAGTCGACCTCGACCAGCGCGCAGGCGTCCTCGGCTTCGGCGCGGCTCTTCGCTACCACGGCGCACACCGCTTCGCCTTGCCAGCAGGCGCGCTCGACCGCGATGGCGTGCTGCGGCGCCGATTTTATTCCTTTCAGATGCGTGAGCACGCCGACCCACGGCGTGATGACTTCGGCAAGCTCGGCGCCGGTGACCACGGCGACCACGCCGGCAGCTTTGCGTGCCGCCGCCGTATCGAGCTTCGCGATCCGCGCATGCGCATGCGGCGAACGTACAAACGCGACTTGCACCATGCGCGGCAATACGACGTCGGTGACATATTGGCCGCGGCCTTGCGTCAGCCGCGCCAGATTCGGCCGCGGCACCGAGCGGCCGATATAGGAGTTCGGCCGGTCGAGCGCGCTCAGCCCGGACGGCTGGTCTTCTGCGATTTTCATGGCGCTGATGCTACAATCCGCTCATTCCCGCGCAAGCGGGAATCCAGGAAGAATGTTTCAATCATGCTGGGTCCCCGCCTTCGCGGGGACGAGCGGGAGAAATGCGGGGACGAGCGGGAGAAGAGAGAATATCCGCTCATTCCCGCGCAGGCGGGAATCCAGAGAGATCGTTATGAGTTTCTTTGTCTATATCCTGGCAAGCCGCCGCAATGGAACGTTGTACATTGGTATGACCGATAATCTTGCGCGGCGGTATTCCGAGCATCATGTCCGCGCCGTTCCTGGCTTTACTCGAAAATATGGCGTCAAAACCCTCGTTTGGTACGAAGTGCACGAATCGCGAGAAACCGCATTCCAGCGCGAACGCCAACTCAAAAATGGAATCGTGCTTGGAAGCTGCGGCTGATTGAACGCTCAAATCCGAATTGGCAGGACCAAGCAAGTGAACTCGTTTGAAACCTGGATCCCCGCTTTCGCGGGGATGAGCGGGGCAAGCCGTTGCCAGATAATAATCCGCTCATTCCCGCGGAAGCGGGAAATCCAGAAAGAATATCTCCGATCATACTGGGTCCCCGCCTTCGCGGGGACGAGCGGGAGGAAAGAGAGCATCCGCTCATTCCCGCGTAGGCG
>WNGJ01015957.1_pt1 | contig 12435 bp, 10 predicted proteins | sample 5400611 | NCBI WGS metagenome assembly WNGJ01 (sample SAMN13153375, study PRJNA577476) | soil metagenome | isolation source: 40 cm soil or saprolite under Garry oak tree replicate 1 | place: USA:California | collected 2016-06-15
GCAATCGACTGCACCATCGAAGATGGCATAGCCATTTCGAACACGGAGGTCGTCAATATCGCCAAGCTCCACTTTGCTTCCAACTACCATCAAGCACTGATGCACTTGCAGGATCTTACTGGCGGATTATTGGTCACTGGGCCTGGTGAGGAGGATCTGAAGAATCCGGAGACCGGTAAGTATATCGATCATTACCTCGGAGGCAGGGCGGGTGTCTCCGGCGAGGAACGGCTACGAACGATCAACCTGATCTCAGACCTGACAACCGGTGAATTCGGCGGTTACCAGGCCGTGCTCGCAATTCATGCCGAGGGTTCGCTCGAAGCTGAAAAGCTCACGATTCTTCGGGAGTATGACCAGGAACGCGTAAAGAGTTATGCACGATGGATCGCTGGACAGACAACCCCATGAACGCACACACATTATGAGGATCGGAATATCCGCTTCGACTTTCGTTGTATCCGTGCGCATAAAGGTTCTGATATTGGCGCTCATATTGGAGACCGCACTTGTGTCGGCAGTGTGTTTTGCCCAGACCAGTTCTATTGCCTTTCGCCCGATTGCTGCCGAATACAGCGCGTCGTTAGATCGCATCATCATGGTGTCAGCCAATCCCAACCAACTGCATATCTATGAGCCGGCAGGTCCAGCCGATACCACAGTCAATTTGCCGAAACCGCCGCTGTCTCTGGTGGTAAGCCCGGACGGGCTGCATGCAGCGGTGGGGCACGACGCTCTGATTTCCTATGTGAATCTCTCGGGCGCGACCGTAGAAAACACCCTGCCCGTTCCGCTCGTGGCGCAGAGCATCACGATGAGTGCAGATTGGATTTATGTGATGCCGACGTATGTTGGGAATTCTGTATCGGTGAACATTGCGACGGGCGCTGTTACGCCGAATAACAATGTGTTTTACGGCAGCGGCGGACGGCTGAACACGGCGGTGAATGCGATCTACGGCACGCGAGATGGACTCTCTCCTAACGATATTGAGAAATACAATATCTCCACTGGGCCAATTACGGCGCAAACCGACTCCATTTACCACGGGGATTATCCGGTCTGCGGACCGGTGTTTTTCTCGCCCGACGGGGGCCGCATCTACGATGGGTGCAGTACGGTTTTCCGTGCGTCCACGGACCTGTCGCTCGATATGCGATATGTGACGACTCTGGCCGGAGCCACGTCGATGCGCAGTCTGACGGAATCCAAGGATATCAAACGAGTGGCTCTAATCCAGGCGCCGTCAGACTTCAGGACGATCAATGATAGTGTCGTGTTGCTGTACGAGAGCGACTACTTGACCCCAGTCGGACAGTTTGTGTTGCTCGATTTCCAGGCGGGATCGAGGAGTTTCAAAGCCCACGGAAAGTGGGTGTTCTTCAACGCCGCGGCGACAGTCTTGTACGTGGTGGTGCAGATCGGCGAACGCTGACGTGATCGCCGAAGGCGCTTTGGGCACTGTGCCTATTCTGGCCTCGCCCGCATGCCAATATCAGGCCGTGAGCAGGGCGGCGTGGATTGAAATTGTGTCCGGAGGCTACGGTTCCGGAAACGGTACGCTCAAATACATCGCACGCGCCAATCCAGCCGGCCCCCGGGCCGGCGAAATTGCGATCGGCGGGATTACCTTCACGCTGACGCAGGCGGGCGCCTCGGGGGCGGGGGCATTGACGCGGTTGCCTTATAACATCGTGGCCGCAGCATACGACAAAGCGCTCGACAAGCTCATTTTCGTCAGCGCCGATCCGAACGAACTCCACATCTACGATCCTCTGAGACAGTCCGAACAAGCGGTGCCGCTGGTGATGCCTCCGCTTAGCGTATCGGTTCGTCCGGACGGCATGTATGCGGCCGTCGGCCACGACGGCTGGGTATCCTACGTGAACCTGCAAACCGCGGCCGTCGTGCGGGTGTTCCAAGTGATCACCGACGTCCGTTCCGTTCTTCTGGCCGGCAACGGTTACATGTATCTCTTTCCCGCGCGCGACTGGTCCGATATTTTCTCGCTTGAAGTCTCCTCCGGAGCCGTCACACCAACCAGTGCCATTTATAATGGCCGCGTGCCCAGGCTCTCCATTGACAGTAACTACATGTACGTGGGCGGAAACTGGTTTTCAAAATGGTCGATCAGCCAGGGCGTCGCCAGAATAATCAACAATAATTCCAGTTCGGTGAGCACATGCGGCAACTTGTGGCTAACCGAAGATGGAAGGCGAATGTTTACCGCGTGCGCCAGGGTTTATCGCGTTTCAAGCGTTCCGGCGGAGGACTTGCAATATAACGGCACGCTTTCCACTCTCACTTCCGTGACCTGGGCTGATCAGTCCGCCGTCCAGCAATCTACCGCGGTACTCGCGGGTTCCGGCTTGTCACAAGGCGCCACCCAGCTTCAGATTTACGGGGACGCTTTTCTGGATTTCCTGGGAAGCTTGCCCCTGCCGCCGTTTACGGTAGGAGCCAGACTCTATCCCAGCTACGGTCAGTTTGTATTCTGGAACAGCGATGAAACCAGGCTGGTTCTTGTCGTGAAGGCGGATACGTCGGCCAACCTCTCTTCCGCATACGGAATAAGCGTGATGTCTCCCTCGACCGCTGGCCAAAATCCATTTACGATCCCCAACCGTGGTGGTGTGTCCTTGATTACTACCGGAGGTTCGGGGCCTATCACTGTGGGCCACGCTCGAATCCGACCTAACCTGGGAAGCACAACGCCGGCCGGTCTGGCGATTTTCGGATCACGCCAGAACGGAGCGTTGGTCAACTCGACAATAGCCAACGTTTCGTTCTATTTCACCGATCAGAATGGGGTGAATTTCGGTTCGCGCACCACGACTATTCCGGCTAACGGTCAGATCGCTGCCTTTTTGAACGAGGCGCCGTTCTATGGCGGGGTCTCGGTGAGCGGTACCTTCACCTTCAGCTCGGATGTTCCAGTCGCTGCCTTGGCGCTGAGAGGTTTGAATAACGAACGCTCAGAATTCTTATGGACGACACTGCCCGTGTCCCCATTGGTGGCGCCGAGCGCGGTCCCACTGGTGTTTCCAAATTTCGCAGACGGGGGAGGTTGGACGACGCAGTTCGTACTGGTGAACCCCACCGATGTGGCGATGAGCGGAACGTTGCAGTTCTATGCGCAGGGATCGGCAACCGCCGCGGCAGCGCCGGTAGAGATCACGTTGGAGGGAGAGACCGGCAGCACGTTCGCGTATTCCATTCCGCCGCGTAGTTCACGCAACCTGAGAACGTCGGGAACCGGGAGCAGCATCCTGGTGGGATCCGTGCGTGTCATGCCGGCTGCTAACAGCAGGACTCCAAGCGGCGTGGGAATTTTTTCTCAGAAGAATGCAGCCGGTATGACGATTTCGGAAGCCGGAGTACCCATCACGCCACCAGCCCAGGCTGTCCGTTTGTACGCGGAGGCGTCCCGGGATTCATCTCAGATTCAGACGGGGATTGCGATAGCCAACACGGCGGCATCTGCTGTAGACGTGACGCTCGAACTGAACAAACTCACGGGAAACTCGATAGGCTTGACAGGCGTGTTGAGCGTTCCCGGCAACGGGCAGGTACAGATGTTCCTGAACCAGATTCCGGGATTTGAAAATCTGCCGGCGCCGTTCCAGGGTGTGTTGAGGATTTCCACCACGGCATCGCGGGGAGTATCCGTTGTCGGGCTGCGGTCACGTTATAACGAGCGAAATGAGTTTCTGATCACAACGACAAGCCCGGTTAACGAAAGCTCGACACCGATTTCGACAGATCTCCTGTTCCCGCATCTAGCCGACGGAGGCGGCTTCACGACACAGTTCGTCCTGTTCAGCGGTTCATCCGCTCAAACGGCGAGCGGGACCCTGCAATTCTTCACTCAGGGAGGGCAGACGCTGAATCTGACCCTTCGGTAGGGCTTTGCACAAGAAGTCGGCGAAACATCGCCAATTCGCAGTCGCCGATACGCAACCGCCAACAAAGATGTGCGCTCCGCCATCACCGATAATCCCGAATGAGGGAACCGTCAGGCTTCTAAAAATAAAAGGATTGCTGTCGGGGATTGCACATCTTTGTTGGCGGTTGCGAATCGGCGACTGCGGATTTCAGATTGAGGAGGGAACGCAACCTCGGGCTTCTTGTGGCTGGACACGGAGGAGTGACAACCGATTCCCCTCCTGGAACAGGTGGAACAGGAGGGGTGGCTGCGCCATCAAGAAAATGGTCTCGTTCCTTATTTGCGCAGACGGGTGGTCATTTCCAAACACGTTTCGAGGATTGACCACCCCGTCCGCGCCAACTTTGGTGGCCTTCGGCATCATCTTCTTGATGGCGCGGCCACCCCTCCTTTGCAAGGAGGGGAATACGTTCTTGTATGACGGCGTGGTACGGAACCGCGCGAAGCACCGTTCGCTAAAAAAGGCGCGAACGGCACTCTCCCAATCTAGGAGGGGAGTTTTTGCGCGCCTTACAGTACGTCGCTTCCAAACAAAGCGAAATTCCCGGCGGTCGTCACACTAAAATCGAATAACGATACCAGCGGAGTATCGCAACCCGTTGGTGCTGCCCGTATCCATACCTAAGACCTGCACTGAGCCAAGATGCTCCCAGTCGATCTGGACCGGACGAACGGCAATGCGGGGCGCGACGCGAAGGTCAAGGCCGCCGCCGGCTACAGTCGAAAATCCTGTGACGGAAAGGGAAGTATTCAGTCCGGTCCCATCGTTCTCAGTGTAGGATTGTCGTGTACCGCCCACCAACACATGAGCGAATGTGCTCACGGTGTCGTTCATCCGGCTAGTGAACCGCGGACCGAATCGGAACGACGTTCTCTTCCCATTAGCGTCCGTAACCAAGCCCGAGGCAGAATCCGTCGCTTTCTCGGACCGGACGTGATAGTCCAGCTCACCCGTAAACCCGAGCCACGGATTGATGTTGCCGGTCAGCGATCCAGTGAAGCCGTGTGCACCCTCCGAACCCGCGAAGGAGGTAGCAGTATTCCCAATATGCGAATACGAATATCCGCCAGCCGCCTCAAAGCCTTGTCCGAAGCCCGCAGCGGCGAAAACCAATATTATCGAAAGGGTCATTACCAAGTGTCGTGTCATCAAAAAAAGGGTCCTCCGTAACTCAAAATAGTCACGACACTGTAAGAGGGTGTCAGGGGATCGTCAACCAAAAATCAACGCAAATCAAAACAAGAGACTCCTTTTTGTTTCAACACCGACACGCGATTCCGCTAACAACCTCTCGAAGGGAACTATAAAGCGGCCGAGCTTGGTCTGTGGGATATTCCAATTTCAGATCTCGAACACGGGCTAAAGCCCACGAACTACATGCATGCCTGCACGTTATCCCAAGCTGGTAGTCGCGGGCTTTGCCCGCGTTCGGCTCGTGAGCGGCTCGAATAGCCCAACGGGTGCAGCAATTGCTAAAGCAGTTACGGTGAATTATGATCTCCATGAAGGATGAATATGGCGCGACCACCGGTAGCAGATGCAGAGACCTCCGTTCGGCTTGTCCTGAATGTCCAATCGGTCGGCCTGACGGAGGATCAATTTCTCCGGCTTTGTAGCGAGAACCGCGACTTTCGGCTCGAAATGAGCGCGCAGCGAGAATTGATCATCATGCCACCGCCAGGCTCAAAAACAGGAAAGCGTAGCTCGAAAATCAATCAACGCCTGGCGAATTGGACGGACCAAGATGGCACGGGTATCTGTTTCGGGGCTGACACGGGTTTCACGCTGCCGAATGGCGCGAAGCGCGGGCCGGACGCGGCCTGGATGTTGCGCAAGCGCTGGGACCGGATTCCGGAGGAGCAGCAGGAGAGAATGGCTCCGATCTGTCCGGACTTCGTGATCGAGTTGCGATCGCCGTCGGACCTGCTCTCTGACATTGAAGAGAAAATGCAGGAATATATCGCCAACGGCGCGCGCCTCGGCTGGCTGCTTGATCCATTCGATAACTGTGCAATTATTTACTGTTCCGGCCAGACGCCCGTACGCATCGAAAGTCCCACCGTCTTGAGCGGCGATCCGGTCCTACCAGGATTCCATTTCGACTTCCGAGAGATCCTGTAAGGACGGTAACTGTCGTGAGGGCGTGTGTGAGCGACCCCCTGCCGCCTTCGGCGGCTCTCCCCCTTTGCGCTGATCATTACCCACAAGTCGTCCGCTGGACACGGGCGTCTGGGACAACCGGCGGGAAAGGCGAAGTCCCCTCCTTGGCAAAGGAGGGGTGGACGCGCCATCAAGTAAATGGTCCCGTTCCTTTGGAGGCGCGGCCGGGGTGGTTCGTTCAACTTCCGATAATCGCTGGCTTGAACCAACCACCCCGTCTGCGCCCGCAAGGAGGCTTCGCGGCATTTTCTTAATGGGCGCAGCCACCCCTATTGTGAAAGGAGGGGACTTCGGCTTTCTCTTCAGTTGTTTTCAGTTCCCCCGTGACCAGCAAAAGATGTGGGACTTGGCAAGCCCTCTGCTAGGGGGAGAATGTAATGTCCCCCTTGAAAGGGGGACGGCCGCGAAGCGGCAGGGGGTCGCTCACACACGCTGTCGGCGAGTTCCAATTCGCTCACAGCTTGCTGATCCTGAATTACGGCAACTCGAACACCCAGATGGCGGAACTCCGGGCCACAGGCAGCGGGATCTCCGGTGTGAGTTGCGGGAACGAGGCGGCCTGCGCTCCGCCGTAGCCGACGACCACCGCGACGTACTGTTTGCCGTTCGCCGTGTACGTGATCGGCGCGGAGTTGGGAACGTCGTTCAGACGGACTCTCCACAGGATTTTGCCGTTGGCGTCATCATAGGCGGTCAGCCAGCGGTCCAGCGCGCCGGCGAACACCACTCCGCCTGCCGTTGCCAGCACGCCGGTGCTTTGCGGCGCTCGTTGCCGTTCGGTCCAAATTGTCTTCCGGGTATCGAGGTTGATGGCCTGCAACCGGCCATACCGGCCGTCGCTGTCAGGCCGGGGCCGCAGGTTCACGCTGACACCTGTGGAAAGAAAGCCGCGTCCGCCTGGTGGAGTCGGATACAAATTCATGCATGTCTCGACGGCCGGAACATAAAGGGTCTTGGTTTCCGGATTGATGGCGCCCGGTAACCAACTCCGGCCGCCGCCGGCGTGCGGGCATACGACCATGGGCTGACCCGTGCCTGGAATGAGCTTCGGGTCGATCTTCTTTGCGCCGGTCACCGGATCAATCGAAGTGATGAAGTTCTGCAGGCCCATGTCGACCGAAAAGACGTACTTTCCAGTATCTGCCTCCACCGCGTCATAAACGCCCGGCTTGCCGCTGGTGACGACGAGCTTTTTGGGCTGGCCATTGGCGCCGCGCAGTGGGACGATCTGCCGCTCGAAAGCCCAGTCGAAATCCCACTGATCGTTCGGCACGTGCTGGTAGTACCAGACGAGCTCGCCGGTATCGGGGTTGATTGCAACGGTCGCGTTCGTATAGAGCGCATCGTTTGTGATACCGGGCCGACCGACCGGGTTGCGCAAGGGGCCGGTGTCATATGTAGGAGCGGGACCGAAGAACACCAGGTTCAGATCGGGATCATAGCTTCCCGCTGTCCAAATCGACCCACCGCTGCGTTCCTCCAGCGGCACACCGTTCCAACTGTTGCCGCCCGGCTGATCAGGCCGCGCGATACTGTGGAAGCGCCACGCCTCCTTGCCGGTTTCCGAATCCAGAGCCGCAATGTAGGCTCCGCCGTGGCCGCGGCCGCCGATGCCCTGCATGACTTTGCCCTTGGCGACGAGCGGTCCGCCCGTGAGATTCCAGCCGTCGCTGAGATTGGCGATCGCTTCATCCCAGACGACGCTGCCGGTCTTGACGTCAAGCGCGACCACGTGTAGATCCGAAGTGCCAAAAAACACCTTGTTGCTGTAAAGCGCCATGTTGCGCTTGACGCTGGGACGCGCACCTTCGGGAAGTTTGCGCGAGTAATGCCACAGTTCGTCGCCGGTCGCCGCATCCAGCGCCTGGACATTGTCGTTGTAACTGTGAACGAAAATCACGCCGCCATGCACAAGAGGCGTCGCTTCGTTCGGGCCCGCGGGTAAGGTCAAGGACCAGGCCACACGGAGATTTTTTACGTTATCTTTGGTGATTTGTTTTAGAGGACTGAAGCCCATGTCGTCGTAAGTGCGCCGCCACGTGAGCCATTCTCCGGCAGGGGGATTGTTCAACATCGCGTCGGTGACCGGCGTGATCGCGTCCAGCGGGTTCCGTGCTGCAGGCCATCGCGGCAGTGTCGCGTCCGGAGCGAGACCTCCGCCCGGAGCGTTCGCCCGTAGCTGCTGTTGCTGTGAAGCACGCTGTTGTGGGGCAGACTGCCCCCCAATCCGCGAGAGCGTTCCTAAGGCAATCAAAACAATTCCGAGCATTGCGACCGTAGCACGCGTCATGTTCTTCACCTCGTCTTTGATTTAGCCGCGGCTAAATCGTATTGGTTTTTGGAGTCCAACGCCAAGAAGAGTTATGCGCGATGGATCTCTGGACAGGCAACCCCATGAACGCGCTGCAACAATTCTCGCCGCCATGTCGGTCGATGTGGAGTTGGGTGCAAAGTTCCGCGCCGGAGTCCCAAAATCGCTCTTCCAAGCCCGCGGGTTAGCCAACACTACAGGTGAGGCCACAGAATCGCCTCTCACGGTTCTCCTCAACTGGACGTCCGCGTTGAAGAAATAGGAGGATCTGACCAATGTTCAATTCCCAATTCTCAATTCTCATCCGAAAGGAGAAGCGGCGGCGTTTTCGGCGAGAATGTCGAGAAGTAATTCCGGCGAAAAAACATTTGGCAATCCGACATCCACTTCGGATGAGAATTGAGCATTGGGAATTGAGCGTTGGTCAGATCCCCGGTCGGATTCAGGGCAGCGGATTCTGCCACGTTATTTTTGCGCGAGCCCTTATCGTTTCAGAATCGGAATAGTGTTGACTCCCGGAGGAGCCGGTATGGTCAGCAGGTAAGCATATATGTCAGCGATTTCCTTGTCGGACATCACTTTGATCGTATAGGGCGGCATCTGGTCTCTGGGTTGTCGCAACTCTTTCATGAATGCCGGAAAAGATATCGGGCGCGGAGCCAATCGCGGGCCGTCGCCGCCTTGAGCGAGGGTGTTATGGCATTGAAAGCACCCCCGCTCCATGAAAAGCTTCTTGCCGTTCTCCGCGTTGCCGGCAGGCGCAGCCTGGGCTGGCCCAGTCCCGGTGTTAGGGGCGGCAGTTTGAGAATGCAACATGGAAGCGAACGTGACGATCAAGATCAAAGAGCGCATTTCAATATCCTCTCCGTCATGCTTCTATCGGGGTTGTGTGACAACGTCGACGACAACAGGCTCGCCCTTCATGGCCACTTCAGCTGCACGCCGGAGGGCCGGACCGAGATCCTGAGGATCGGTAATCGGACCTTCGCCGTGAAGGCCCATGCTTCGCGCCATCATGGCATAGTCGATGTTGGGGTCTTCGAGTCTCGTTCCAATCCCCGCGTTTGCGTTGAGCGCGCCGCGTTGATGTCTTAGTGACATCCGCTGGATGTGCATTACCTCTTGGTGGTAGGCGCGATTATTGTGCATCGCCATCAAGAACGGAATGCGGTGATGTGCAGCCGTCCACAGGGCGCCGGGAGCACACATGAAATCGCCGTCCTTCTGGATGCCGACACAGAGTCGGCCATACTTCCGGTGCGCCAGCGCAGCTCCAACCGCTATGGGTAAGCCTGAACCTACGGCGCCTGCGCCCCCGCCTCCGAACGACTGATAAAACTTGTCTGCATTCCACAGGCGTCCGCCTCCGCCTCCGATGCTGGCCCAATCCTTGTCTTTGATGACTTCCCACATTTCGGCGGACAATCGGGCAAGGCTGATTGGGCTCGCGTCCCATGCGTAAGTTGCCGCAACGCGAGCTTGCTCCATCGCCTGCGCATGAGCAGCGGCCAGTTTCTTTCCGCGTTCCTCCAACACTCGTTTCCGGTCAGCCGTAATGAGCCGTTTGCAAGCTTCGATCAGTGAGGGAAGAGTTATCGTCGAACGATACGGCGAAACTTTCCGGTGGTCAAGCAGGTGGCGAAGCTTCGGTATGAAGACTTGCCGTCACAAACGATCCAGAAGGCCAAGCGAGTGCTTCTCGATACGCGGGGGTGCGCCCTCGGCGCTGTAGATCCGCAAAGGAATAGCGTTTTCACCAGCCGTCGATTCTGAGAACAATTCAAGTGACGACCGAGATTAAGACACAGCCCCGGCGGAATGAGCCCGGCACGGTTTCGACGCTTTTGACGAATGGCTCCTTATAGCACCGGCTTGCTGGGGAATCAATTGATTTGGTAGTCACGTTGTTATGGCGGGTTTCTTGGATTTTTGCGAAGATTTTTTTGCCGCGAATTGCGCGAATGACGCGAATGGGCCGGACAGAATTGCCCACATTGCAGTAATTGCGGGCGGCCCATTCGTGTCATTCGCGCAATTCGCGGCTCAGATTTTGGTTGCGGCTGCGGGCAGCCATCTCGGACCCTAACGGGTGCAAAAATCGTGTATGCTTCACGAATAAAAAGGAGGGCAACATGCGTTTGAAGGCTGGGTTAATAACGATCGTTGGTCTCACCATTCTGTTGGCGTCAGCGCCGCCGCCTCGGGTGTGGTCCCAGACTCCACAAGGTCTGCGGGTTGTTGCTGTTCGAGCCGGCCGGATGTTCGATCCGAAGTCGGGGATCAATGTGCCCGATCAAGTGGTGCTCATCCGGGGCGACCGGATTACCGATGTCGGACAGAGTTTGAAAGCCGGCTACACCACGCTCGTCACGCAGGGCTCGCACGGTGGTAACTACGCCGATGTCGAGTTAAAAAAGGAAATCGACAACGGGCGCGTCCAGGGCCCGCGCCTGCTGCCCGCCGGGCCGATACTTGGAGCCGAACTTCCAGCGAAAGGTCCGGATGCTTTCCGAGCCGGGATGCGCGACCTGTCCCAGCACGGTGCCGACCACGCCAAGATCACAACGACCGGCATGTTCTCTTTCAAGCCGAATGGGGAGATGGTCAATGAGCCGGTCGCGACGTTGGACGAACTGAAGGCCGCCGTGGATGAGGCGCACAAACACGGCATGTTTGTGGCGACCCATTCGTACGGAGGTCCCGGTCTCAAGTGGGCAATAGAGGCGGGCGTTGACGATATTCAGCACGCGCTGGCCGCCGATGATACGGACATCAAAGCGTTAAAACAGAAAAGCCTGCCTGTGACAGCGACGATTCTGGATTTGCGCCAGGATGAACCGGGAGATCTGAAGAAGTTCGCCCCGTACAGCAAGTGGCGACTCGCGCCGCAGACCTGGAAGAAGATGATGGCCGCCGGTATTCGGCTGGGTTATGGGAGTGGCGCGACGCCCGTCACGAACGGCCAGGGCCGGATATTCAACACGACCTGCCAATGCTCACACGGCGTGCAGGCGGAAATGTTCCCCATTTTCGTGCAGTGGGGAGCAACGCCTGTCTATGCGCTGCGCATGGCCACAACGGTCAATGCCGAGATCATCCACAAGCAGGATAGTTTGGGTACGATCGAAAAGGGTAAGTTCGCGGACCTGATCGCGGTGGCCGGCGACCCCCTAAAGGATATCACCGAGATGCAGCGGATTAAATTCGTGATGAAGGGCGGAGAGATCGTCAAAAATGAACTGACGGCCGCGCCGCCCCAGACCTCGTCCGGCGAGCCAAAATGATTCGGTTTATTTCCTAACGTATTTATACACCTCTTTCGCCTGCACCGCGGCGGCGTAGATCGTGCCGTGGCTGTCTGCCGCGACACCTTCCGGCGGCGGCAATTTCGGATCGGCGACGGGCGGCGGCGGGATATAGAACTGAACTTTGCCGTCCTTGACGCTGCCGCCACGGATTCCCCTCTTGCAGCCAGGATTGTTGGTGTCCTTGCCCGGCGCATCCTCGGATTCGGAATCGGAGACGTAAAGCATGTCGTTCTTATCGATGAAAATCCCGCTGGGCCGGCCGAATTGTTTCCAGGCGGCAAGAAACTTGCCATTCTGATCGAAGATCGCGACTCGGCTGTTGCTGCGGTCGGCGACAAAGAGCCGGCCTTGACTATCGAGGGCGAGCACGTGCGGGCCCTTCAATTCGCCATCGCCTGAGCCCAGATGACCGAAGGACTTGATGAACTTCCCGTTCGTGTCGAACTTCACAATGCGCGAATTGCCGAAGGTCGGTGCATGGCCTTCGGAGATGAAGATGTCGCCATTCCGCGCAAAGGTGATTCCCGTCGGCCGGTCGAAGACATCGGGATCCTTGCCGCCCTGGCCCGCCTTGCCCAAAGTCATCAGCGCCTTCCCGTCCGGCGACAATTTGAAGACCTGATTGCCCTTGCCTTCTTTCGCGTCGCCGTCGATCGCCCAGACATTGCCTTCCGCGTCGGGTTTCACCGTGTGTGGGAAGAGGAACATA
>WNGJ01019687.1_pt1 | contig 12432 bp, 9 predicted proteins | sample 5400611 | NCBI WGS metagenome assembly WNGJ01 (sample SAMN13153375, study PRJNA577476) | soil metagenome | isolation source: 40 cm soil or saprolite under Garry oak tree replicate 1 | place: USA:California | collected 2016-06-15
AGCCCAGTTTCTCCGGCACCTCGTCGTCTGTTTGCAGCCGGTAATCCAGGTAGATCATGAGGAGCCAGATGAGAAGACCAAGCAACAGGCCAGAACCAGTAATAAGCCCTAAATACAAGAGCGCCTTGTACGAAGGGACGGCATCCGTTATTTTCGCCGGTTGTATGACGAGGACATTAGCAGAGACAGAGGATGGCAACTGGAGCAGCTGTGTCTGCGTCGTATTCATGGATTGAATTACGCCATTGCGGTCAGCTGTCAACAGAGCAATGTGTGGATCAGAGGAATTGCTATAGGAAAGGATTTGTTTTTCCAGCTGCTCGCTTTGGGCTTTATACTGGTTGGAGAGGTTTTGCAGGTATGTACGCTCAAGGACCAACTCTTCCTGGGCCTGCCTGGTTTTATACGCGACGTACCCATTGGCGACAGCGTTGACCAGGAGGACGGCGTTAGCAGGTTTGGTGGCAGTTGCCGTCAGTACAATAGTCGAAGCGTTGGGTGATGGGTTCGTGTCTGTGACATCTACCAGGAGCTCATCCATAGTGAAATGATGTGCCTTGAGTGCGGGGTTGGATTGATACACAAAACCCATGACTGCACGGGTAAGTATTTCAGCCGCATCATTGACTGCCTCGCTCGTAAGAGTATTTTTACCGACAGTTGATGTCTCTTGTGTATTCATTCCAGTTCTAAAACTGGGTAGAGAGGTTACAAGGAGTGTTGAGTTGACAAGGTAGGCGGGTGGCTGGGATTTCGCTACCAGACCACCTGCTAGCACAGCAATGACTGTACAGACGAGTATAATCCAGCTATGCTTCTTCATACTGGGAGAGTACCGTGACAAAGGGTCACCTCTTTCCTATGACACAAACACATATCTTCCCTCCGTGTCTTCCAGGAAGGCATATCATACTGTATCATAATCGCCACTTTTACCCGCCTGAGAGAGTGTTGTGAATTGGTGTGTATTTTGGCTGTGTGGTTATGATTTTATAACCGCGTGGTTTACCAGAGTCATGCCTGCAACGTCTCATCTACTTCGCTTTTCTGCATCTAGCAAATCCTCCATATCTGGTCGAGTGCAGATCAAGACCTTACTCGATCATCGATCTGCGTATCTCGATAATCTGGTCACGCAGCTGTGCAGCCTTCTCAAACTCTAACTGCTTGGCGGCAGTACGCATCTGGGACTCCAGGTCCTTAATCAGGCGCAGGGCTTCATCTTTCGGTATGCCGGCCAATGCCACCGCCACCGCTTTCCCATCTGCCGCCTCGACTGCCACCCCGCTCATTTCCTTGATGCGCTCAGAGAGGGTCTTTACATCCTTCTTGATACTCCGCGGCGTAATGTGGTTGTGCTCATTAAAGGTGGTTTGAAGCCTGCGGCGGCGGTTCGTCTCATCGATAGCCCGCCGCATCGACCTGGTAATGGTATCCGCGTACATAATCACGCTTCCCTCGACGTGGCGTGCGGCACGACCAATCATCTGAATCAATGAGCCCTCTGAGCGTAAGAAGCCCTCCTTATCGGCATCGAGAATGGCTACCAGCGATACCTCCGGCAGGTCCAGACCTTCGCGTAACAGGTTAATACCCACGACCACGTCATAGACGCCCAGGCGCAGGTCGCGCAGGATCTCAACGCGTTCAATCGTCTCAATCTCCGAGTGCAGGTAATGCACTTTGATGCTCAACTCCTGCATGTAGTCTGCCAGGTCTTCGGCCATCTTTTTGGTCAACGTGGTAACCAGTACACGCTGTCCCTTGGCGACACGTTGGCGAATCTCTGCCAGCAAATCGTCAATTTGTCCCTTAGTAGGACGCACACTTATCTCAGGATCGATCAGACCTGTTGGGCGAATCACCTGTTCCACGACGGCTTCACTATGTTCGTAATCATATGGTCCAGGTGTCGCAGAAACGAAAAGTGCCTGGTTAATCTGTTTTTCAAATTCAGGAAAGGTCAATGGCCGGTTATCGAGCGCTGAAGGAAGACGGAAGCCGTAATCGACAAGTACTTGCTTGCGCGAGCGGTCACCTGCGAACATACCCCGTACCTGAGGCAGCGCTACATGCGACTCGTCCACAACGAGCAGGTAATCTTCAGGCAGGTAGTCCATCAAAGTCCAGGGCTGCTCGCCCGCGGCACGTCCCGCCAGGTGGCGTGAGTAGTTCTCGACACCAGAACAGAAACCCGTCTCGCGCAGCATCTCGATATCGAAGTTCGTGCGCTGCTTCAAACGAGCTGCCTCGAGCAGCTTGCCTTCGGCTTCAAGTTCGGCTAAGCGCTCTTGCAGCTCGTTTTCGATCAAGTCGATCGCCTTGTTCAGACGCTGCTGTGTTGTCACCCAGTGTTTGGCCGGATAGATATCCAGGCGTTGCCGTTTGCCCAGCACTTCACCTGTGAGGGGGTCGATCTCGGTCATACGCTCGATCTCGTCGCCGAAAAATTCTATGCGTACCGCTACATCCTCATATGCTGGGAACACTTCCAGCACATCACCGCGCACGCGGAAGCGTCCACGGATGAAATTGGCATCGTTGCGCTCATACTGAATATCCGTCAGGTGGCGTAAGATCTTATTGCGCCGGTGTTCTTCTCCTACCTTGAGGGTAAGTACCACCTCTCCGTATTCTTCAGGGCTACCCAGACCGTAGATGCAGGAGACAGAGGCCACAATCAACACGTCGCGTCGTTCAAAGAGGCTGCGCGTCGTGGAGAGGCGCAGCTTCTCGATCTCCTCGTTCAACATGCTCTCTTTTTCAACATAAGTATCTGTACGTGGTATGTAGGCTTCCGGTTGGTAATAGTCATAGTAGGAGACAAAATATTCTACCGCGTTGTTGGGAAAGAACTCTTTGTACTCGCTAAAAAGCTGCGCTGCCAGTGTCTTATTGGGGGCAAGCACCAGAGTCGGTTTTTGTACCTGCTCTACAACTTTCGCTACTGTATACGTTTTGCCGCTACCTGTCACACCCAGCAATGTCTGCATCTTATAGCCATTTCTAATGCCCTCGACAAGCTGGGCAATGGCTTCCGGTTGATCGCCTGTGGGCTGAAATGGGGCCTCTACTTTAAATTCTGGCATGGTATTTTGTCCTTGAGTAGAATATCTTTTCCAATTGCTCACCCATTATATCACAATCGAGGCACAACAAAAAGGAAGAATTTGAACTTGATAAGGCCCAAAAAGTGGGTTATAATTGTGCCATAGAGAGGAGGTGACTTTCATTGGGAGAAAAACAGACACAGCAACACCGGCAGCACTTTAACCTCGGCGAGTCAGCCAAGCAAATGCTTGAGGAACTTACCGCGAAACGCTATCCCGGGAAGCAGCGCAGGCAGAGTCAGCTTGTGGTAGACCTGATCACCGAAGCTTTTACGAAGGAGCACAGGGAGCATAGTATGAATACAGTTACTACTGGAATGCAAGACCCAGAACCGAATGGACTTGAGCCAGCAACTACTGAAGCCATCAGCATGGCCCATAACGAGGCGGTGCGTATGGGAGCAATAGAGGTCTATCCGGAGCATCTTTTGCTCGGCGTCATTGGGCAGGGTGAGAGCAAGGCAGCGAAATTACTCTGTATGTATGGCATGGACATGCAGGCGATTCGCGTGCGGGCTACCGAAGTTTTTAGCTCGCACTATAGAGATTCAGCTAATGCCGCCCTTGTCTTGTCTGAGGAGTCGCGGGAGTGTATAGAGCGTGCTATTTCTCTTGCGGTAGACCTACGTTTTCCTTCAGTGTTGCCAGAGCACCTGGTGGTAAGTGTTTTGCGTTACCCGCCTATGCAGCCATTTCTCATTCCATTCTTGCCATCTGTAAGCACGCTTATGGCGCGCCTGGGCGAAGGAATGGGTCCCGCTTACGCGAACTACTTGCATCAATGGGAGGGTAGCACAGTGCGCGAGTGGCGCCAGCGACGACGTGAAGAACTGCTCGACGAATTGAAGCCTGGCGAAGTCCGCCATGGAATCGTCAGCAACATTGCCAATTTTGGCGTCTTTGTGGACCTGGGAGGCGCAGAGGGACTGGTGCAAATCAACCAGGTTGCCTGGAGTCCTGTCAATCATCCCAGTGAAGTCCTGCACGTCGGCCAACATGTCGAAGTGCAGGTGCTCAGCGTCGATAAAGAAAAGAAGAAGATCGCCCTCTCCATCAAGCGGGTCGAGGTGGATCCCTGGACAACAGTGGAGCAACGCTATATGCCTGGCCAGGTCGTCACTGGGGTCATCACCAGGATTGTCCCCTTTGGTGCCTTTGCGCGCATCGAGGATGGCGTTGAGGGGCTCATCCCTCTCTCCGAGCTGCGGCCCGGCATGGACCCAGGACAAAATCTTCGTGAAGGTCAACTTGTGCAACTGCGGATTCTATACATTGATGCAGAACGACGCCGCCTGGGACTCAGTCTGCGGCAGGTGGATGAAGTTGACTTAAAAGAGACGTTAGTAGAGGGGATAACTATCTGCTCCTCCTGTAAACGAGAAGTTCAGTCCAAATGGAAGCATTGTGTCTACTGCGGCGCTTCATTGGCAAGAGTGTGTCCGCAATGTGGCAGCCCACAGCCGGAGATTGAAGGGGCGCGATTTTGTTTTGAGTGTGGAAGCGAATTGGAGTAAGACGCAGGTTGAACTGATTCTCCGGGATAGGCCGTGATACAAGCGAGCGGATCTGTAACAGTTTTGCTTACAGGTGCGTGTTATATTCGCGGTTACAATTACTATCACTATTGTTTCGGAGGATCTCATACGGCCAATGGGGTGCCGTCGGTGGGACAAGTGCGGCCTCACCTATCTGGGCGGTTGGAGTCTCCCTGGTCAACGAGGGTCTGATCCATCAAATTGACAAGTATGACTATTCGCCGCGAATGTTCTACCTGGCTGCCGGCAAGAACGACGGCATGCAGCCTTTCTACGATGTGACTCGCGGAAACAACCTGTATTACCCTGCTACACCTGGTTGGGATTACCCCAGCGGCCTGGGAACGCCCAACCTGGCAGACTTCTACCAGGTCATTAGTCGTGATATCATGTGAACAAATAGTACTGCGAGGTATGATCTGTCTCATAGTTATCCTCTCTGGCTATGCTACAATGAAATGAGTGTCAAAGTTTTGTGGAGGAGCCTGGTACCCACAAGGGGAGGTGTAGTGGTACCCCTTGTGGGTACCAGGTCAGGTATAGCAAGCAAAGGAGATAGTAGACTATGGCACAGACTCGCCCGCGCTTCTGCCCACGCTGTGGCGCACCTATCGTGGCAGGTCAGCGCTTCTGTGCCAACTGCGGGCTAGTACTGGCTGCGGCACCCTCTGAGGTTGATACGATCTCGCAGGTCCAACCTCCGCAGCGAATTTCTCAAAGGGTGCCGCAAACACCACAACAGCATTCCCAACCGGCATGGGCAAGTCCATCCACATCATTTCCGCCACCTCCAAAAAAACGAACACCTGGCAGAACTGGACTTGTTCTACTCTTTCTTGTGCTTCTTGTTGTTTTAGGTATAGGCACTTATGCCGGTGCCGGGCTATTGGGTCTCCATCTTCCGGGCTTTGATAACGGTAGTGCTGTGCAGCCCCCGGTCACAACCATGCCGGTCAATGCTACAGTGACTTATGCCGGTGTGGATATCACTATTCTTACGGCCCAGCAATCCCAGCGCTTTCTCGATGATCCCAATACAACTACCACCGGTATGTTGCGCCTGCATATCCAGGAACAAAATAAAACATCAACGCGGGTGAGTTGGGTCTACTCGAATATTGCGCGACTCATTTTACCAGGGAAAAAAACTGTTGCCCCAACATTGGTGCAAGCCGCAGTAGGTATTGCGCCTGGCGTCACTCAGAAGAGCACCCTGGATTTTGCTGTTCCAACCAGCATGAAGATCAGCCAGCTCACATTAAGACTGGGTGCTGCGAACGAGGCGCAAATGGACATTCCTTTAACAGGGCGTGCCGATTTGCGCACCTATGCCCCTCAGACCGTCAATCCCGAGGGGCAGATGACTTACCTGGGACTCAACTGGACGTTGGTGAGTGCAACTTCACAGCTGAGTATAGCCGGGCAGCAGGCTAGCAAGGGAATGGCCTATATCATAGTGACGCTCAAAGTGGATAATACGCTGTCGCAGGAGGCTATTCCTGGTTCAGCCTATGACTATATCCGCTTAAAATCTGGCAGTACTATTGCTCCACCAAAAAATACCACTCTGCCCGTTTCATTTGAAACAGGAGAAACTGGCAAAACTGGCACGGTTACTTTCCTGATATCCCAGTCCACTAACACATACACGTTCATACTGCTGCCGCAAGGTGGAACCGACCAGGCCACGACAGATTTTCAGTTTACCTGATAGACTTTTTTGGTGATTGCTGTTACACTTGAAAAAGCACAGCTTAGCACTTCTTCTAGAAGAGGTACGCCTATACATTTAACAAAAGGATTTCCAGGTCTAAGGCCTTTCGACGGCGGAGCAGGCTTCTTATTCCAATAAGAAGCTGCCGATAAGTTGTTTCCGCAGGGCCGCTTTTTCCTCTTCATCAATCGTTGCGGCTTTCCCGGTCATGGTTCCCTGCCAGACTGCCGCTGTCATCGGACTGGTGGCAGCGGCAGCAAATTCATCAATGAGCATGTCTTCAAGAAACGTAGAGGAAGGCACCGCTGTTGGTAATACTTCCTCTTCGCGTAGCTCTTCTACCTCTTGATCAGGGTAGTTTGCTACCTGCTCAAATTCGTCGTTGCTGGGCAGCGGGGTTTCAGGGACAAGGCTCATTGGTGTCTCGTTTAAAGCCATGCTTATGGTTTCCTGGTAGCTGACAGGAGAATCTTGTAATGGCGAGACTACCTGGGGAGAAGCAACAACCGGTTCTCCAACGAGTCCGAACTGCTTGCCGCAAATTTCAAGGAAAATACCGCAACCTTCACGCAGATCAGTAAGTTGACGCTTTAAATCCTGGTTTTCCTCGATTAATTCCTCCAAGCGTTGCTTTTGATTGAGCACTTCTTGCATGATGAGTTCGAAGCTACTACCACTCATTATCTTTTTCCTCCAGAGCGTAATTAGCTACTTAATTGCTGAAAAATGGCTTGCCTTTGGGCTCACTATTGTTACCTCTCCTACAAAAAACGTACCTTCTGCTTATCCTGGTATTGAAACGTGTCAATGTGTTTGAAGTAACAATGGTCAGGTTTATTCAACTGCATATGTAGCATCTCAAATCGCTTGTAGCCACTTCTTAGAAGAAACAATCCTCTCATAAATAAGCCCACAAACGTGTTGTTAGTAGAAATTAACCTTATTAGAGAATAAATTTCGTTGAAGGGCAGAGAGAAAAAATAGCCTGTAGAAAATATCTCTCGTTGAAGGACAAAGGAACCGCATTGCTATGACACAAAACCCGGTGACACAAGCAACATCAGAACAAGCTTCAGAGGAAGAACAACATGCTGGTAAACATTTACTGGGTCCTATCCTCTGCTGGGCAGTTGTCTTTGCGGATATAGGTACCTCTATTTATTATGTTCCTGGTATCCTCTATGGAACCGTTCATGCTCTAGCCGGTTTCTTCGTCTTTTTGACCATGTCGGTATTCGTGCTACTTACTCTGAAATATGCGGAGGTGACCCATCGCTTCCCGCAAGGTGGTGGAGTTGTAACGGTAGCCGCCCAGGCTATGAATCACTGGGTTGGGGCGCTGGGTGGCATGTTTATCCTGGTCGATTATTTTCTCACGGCGGCCATCAGTTGTCTTTCGGGAATGCTCTATTTGAGTGTGGTTCTTCCCGCTATAGGACCGTTTGCCTTAGAGCTTACCATTGGCGTGCTTGTGCTGCTAGGCATTCTGAATTGGGTGGGTGTGAGCGAGAGCGCCAAAGTTAGCCTGGTGGGAGCAGTAATCGCTTTCGCCAGCGATGTTGCCATTCTTGTCACCGTCTTTACCCATATGTCCTTCTCTTCTTTCCTGTCGCTCTTTCCCAGGATGTTTGCGCACGAGAAGCTTACGGGGGTTTCCATCCTGATAGGTTTTGCCGGCTCATTCCTGGCCTTTTCAGGTTTGGAGAGCATTTCGCAACTTTCTCCAGTCATGAAGACGCCGCGCAAGAGGGTAGCGGGGATTGCGCTCTTGCTTGTAGTATTAACCATTGGCGTGACCAGTCCCATTCTGACCATGCTTTCGACTCTTTTGCAGCCGCGTGAAGCAAGTGATCCCGTGCTTTCTGCCCAACTAATCTCGCTCCTTGCCGGGCACTGGGGAAGTATCTTCTTGCAAACCGAGGTAGCGGTCAGTGCCAGTGCGCTCCTGGTATTTGCCAGCAACACCGCCATTATTGGTACTTATCATGTCTTTATGGCGCTCTCGCGCATGGATTTCTTCCCCGCTTTTGTCCTGCGACGCAATAAGTTACGTGGAACGCCTCACTACTCCATCGCCCTGGCTACCGGTATTCCTATTGTGGTTTTGTTGCTCGTGCAGGGAAATATTAACACTCTTGGTGATATGTACGCTTTTGGTCTGTTGGGAGCTTTTTCATTAACCTGCCTGGGCCTGGACATTGTGCGGTATCGTGAACGTAAGGCTGTACGAGCCAAAGCCTACCAGTGGCCTGCCAACTGGCAGCATAACGGCCATGATGAGCATGTACCTCGTGACAATGTGTTAGACAGGACCTCTCAATCGACCTCTGAGAACGCACCCCCGGATAGACATGCTTTGACTGGTGTATCCAGGCCAAAAGGCGGTGTAGCCACATCTCCTTCTGCTCGTACGAGGCCGCTCAGTTTTTGGTCAACGCTCGATTTCTGGTTAGGTGTCCTGACCACCGTGCTGGTGTTGACTGCCTGGACGACGAACCTGGTATCCAAACCGCTAGCTACAGCTTTTGGAGGTTCAGTGGCAAGTGTTGGTATGATCATTGCCTATATCAACTATCGAGGCCATCAGCGACAGGGACGTGCACCGGTTGCTACTACAGGTGTCGAGGGACGTCTACCAGGATCAGTATTGGCGGTGCTCACTGAAGGTAATCAACATAATGATACTGTTATACACTCTGCCATCAACGCTGCTGACGGGCACCCCGTCGTGTTTCTCTATGTAGGGAACCGTAGACCAGGTCGTCCTCCACGTATGTTTGAGCTGCATGACCCATATTTAGACGATCAACAGGCCAAAGAGACCTTTGCTCGAGCTGAACATATAGCCCGAAGAGCCAAAATTGCTCGCCGGTATGTGTATAGACAGCAAGAACCTGGTGTCGTTGCCAATGTTTGGAAGATAGTTCATCCACGTGATACGGTAGTTGCAGCGGATGTTGCGCCCGAGGTTGAGGATATCAACCCCGATCGCATCCGTTACGAGCTAACACCAGAAGGCAAGGTCGCGCATCTCCTCAAACAATGGTAATGTGGTACACTTTTAGTTACCAGATGTTCTGTGTCTCGATGACTTCGATAGCATCTTTACCGCCATAGAAGTCCCACCAGGGTTTGGCACCCTTCTTCAGTACCTCATTCAGCGCCTGAATATTTTGTACACCCTTATCCTCAAGCCATCTACGCAAAGCAGGTGCGCCCCCCTTCGCATAGACCGGAATACCGTCCTGCCAGGTAGCACGGCCACACAATACGCCGGCAAATGGTGTATCGGCCTCGGCGGCCAGTTCCAGCGACTCAAGGAAGACCTCATCGCTCACACCAGCGCTGAGGTAGATGAAGGGCACCTGTGAGGCTGCAGCCGCATCGCGGAAGAACTGCTTAGCCTCTTCACGACTATATGCAACTTTACCATCCTTGTTGGCTTTTGTTCCTGCCACGTAGGCCATGTTCACAGGAATCTCTACCTTTAATACATCGACACCATACCCTGGTTTAGAGAACTCTTGCATGTACTCTTTGACCCTGGTTGGCTTGATGCGAGCAAACTCGAAGCTCTTCTCCTCACCAACCTTGTCGTCATAGGCCAGCACTTCCAGGAAGAAAGGCACATCGTAAGCACGGCACTCGGCACCAATGCGCTCGATAAAGGCATATTTGGTCGTGTTGATGTGCGCTGTGTCCTGGCTATTGTAGTACATCAGCACCTTGATGACGTTGGCCCCGGCTGCAACGAGACGCCTCACTGACCACTCATCGAGCAGATCGGGCAGGCGTCCCTCAACGTTTGTATCGTAGCCAGTTTTTTCATAGGCGAGAAAAACGCCAGCGTTGGGAGCACGGTGCTTCAGAGCTTCCAGCCCATACTCAGGGTCGAGCAAAATAGCGCTGGCATACCTTGTAAGCACCTCCGTTACCTGGATCTTAAAATCGATCAGATCTTTGCTGGTGGCATCACTCCCCCTGGCTTTTGCAATAGCCTTCTTGAGTGAACCGCGCTGGTCCATTGCCGCGGCCGCAATAATCCCGTTCGCGTCGGCTACGGCATTAATGCCGCTGAATTTTCCACTCGATATGCGTACCTCAATATTTGTTCCCATAGGTTCCATTCCTTTTCTTTATTACTCATTCAAACGCCCGGATAGGCATATACTAGTAATATAGTATACAATGCTGCTTCTGTGTGTTGCAGAAGTGTAGGGGTGGAGGTCTATGTCACACCAGGTGGTTGGGTCTACGCCACCGAAGATATGGTGAGTTGACGAGCCTGGAGGTGTAACAAGGCAATCTGCCCTCACATGGATGTGCCCTACACCTTCACGTCAGCAATGGAGTCGCGAACCCAGGTGGGCCGAAAGGGGAAGCGCTCCACCTCCTCACGCGTGGTGACGCCGGTGAGCACCAGGATGGTGCGCAGGCCGCTCTCGATGCCGGCAACGATATCGGTATCCATGCGATCCCCGATCATCACGGAGTCCTCGGAATGGGCATCGAGGGTGCGCAGGGCCGTGCGCATCATCAGCGGGTTCGGTTTGCCGATGAAGTAGGGCTTGACGCCCGTGGCCGCGCTGATCAAGGCGGCCACGGATCCCGTCGCGGGGACGATGCCCCCTTCACCGGGCCCCATCACATCTGGATTGGTGGCAATGAACCGCGCGCCAGCACTCACGAAACGGATGGCGCGGGTGATGCGCTCAAAGCTGTACGCTGTCGTCTCGCCCAGCACCACGTACTCCGGCTCCTGATCGGTCAGGACATAGCCGATGTCATGCAAGGCCGTCGTCAGCCCAGACTCGCCGATGGCGAACGCGCGCCCGCCCGGCCGCTGATCGTGCAGAAACTGTGCAGTTGCCAGCGCGGACGTGAAGATCGCTGCCGGGGGCACATCCAGCCCCAGATAGTGCAACCGCATCTGCAGGTCGCGCGGGGTGTACTGTGAGTTATTAGTAAGAATCAAGAAGGGGATCTCCTGCGCCCGCAGACGTTGCACAAACGCGGCTGCTCCATCAAGTATCATCATGCAATTTCAGGCAGAAAAACGCAAATTGACTACTGAACGACGCGGTTCGCTGACGACAATCATAGTTCCTCTAGCTCTCGATTTCCGCGTGTAGTGTACAGGACTAGCGGAGGTAGCGACCCAGGTACATCAGGTACAGGTACAAGCCTACCGTCACGATCACCGCATACCCGAGATAGATCGACAATCCAGATGCTGCATGTGCAGCCAGGACACTCCAGCCTCCCACAGCGATGTTGAGCAGGAGCACGGGAATGACATACACCTTCAGAAAGGTTGGTCCTTTCTTGGACATTCATCACCTCACTTGTCTAAGGGACTTTCTCTCTTGCCTGCGCCAACCGGCGAGGACAAACCGTCGCCCCTCCTATGGACGACGTGGGTGCCTGGGCAGATCATAGGAGGGGCGACGGTTTGTCCTCGCCCTGCTCAGGTTGCTGCCTGGTTTGCCAGGATCCATGCTCCTCACAAAACATGAGGGGCACTCGCTCCGTCACATTCCATTGACAACCAGTATTATCATGCATTATACTGCATCTACAATGATAATAGCACAGCATTTTGCGTGAAGTCAAGTGATAGCATGCAGTTTCAATGGGAAAGATGCAGTGTTGACCGTGTAGATCGACTTCTGCTAAGATACAAAGCAGAAAGGAACGAAAGAGGATGTGCAACACGCCATTGAGCAAATGGCCTGGGTTTGAGAAGGGAAGCTTGTGGTGATTCCAACCCTCCACATTCATCTTCTGGGTGACTTCTTGCTGGTATCGGGCGAGACACCGGTGACAACGGTCACGGTTCCCCGCGTGCAATCCTTGCTTGCCTACCTCGTGCTGCATCGGAGCGCGCCCCAGGATCGCTCTCATCTGGCCTTTCTCCTGTGGCCCGATTCGACTGAAGCGCAAGCCCATACCAATCTGCGCCAGATGCTGTATCACTTGCGGCAGTCCCTCCCGGATGCCGACCGGTTCCTCCACGCCGACAAACATAGCCTGCAGTGGCTGCCAGCACACGCGGATGCCTGCTGGACCCTTG
>WNGJ01020903.1_pt1 | contig 12432 bp, 10 predicted proteins | sample 5400611 | NCBI WGS metagenome assembly WNGJ01 (sample SAMN13153375, study PRJNA577476) | soil metagenome | isolation source: 40 cm soil or saprolite under Garry oak tree replicate 1 | place: USA:California | collected 2016-06-15
AATGCCTCGGTACGGCCAGAGACGTTGAGTTTTTGATAGATATTGGCCAGATGGAAATTGACGGTACGCTCACTGACAAAGAGGCGTGCCGCTATTTCTTTATTACGCAGTCCGCGCGCGAGCAGTCGCAGCACCTCTAGTTCGCGCGCGGTCAGACTTTCAAGCATGCTGCCCGCGCGCCCCTGTTTGCCGAAACGCGAGATGAGGCGTCCCGCGATCTGCGGCTGCACCAGTACTTCCCCACGAGCAACCATCCTCACAGCCTGCGCGAGTTCGTCCGGGGCAATGTCTTTGAGGACGTAGCCGCCCGCACCAGCGCGCAGCGTCTCATAGAGATATTCTTCACGATCGAGGGTAGAGAGTAGCAGCACGTGCGTCTCTGGATTCAATAATTTGATCTGGCGCAGCGCCTCTAAACTCTGATTGTTGGGCAATTGCGCATCCATGATGACGACCTGCGGTCCCAGTTCCGCCGTCTCGCTGACAGCCTGTACGCCATCTATGGCCTCGCCAACGACGAGCAGGTCGGGCTGGCTTTCCAGAATGCGGCGCAGACCGGCCCGCGTGACGGCGTGGTTGTCTACGATCAGGATACGTATGCTGTTTGCCGTTACCAGTTCCGTTGTTGATGGAGCAGGCGCAGAGGTGGTGTGTGTGAGATTGGGCGCGATAAATCGCGCCCCTACATCGTGCGTGTGGTGAATGTAGGGGATGTTGACGCGCACCTGGGTTCCCTGTTCGATGCTGGTTATAATTTCAAGGGAGCCGCCGAGGTGTTCGACGTGATGGCGCAGTGCGGCAAATGGGGCATCAACCGAGTTTAAAGCAGAGATGCTCTGTGTTGGAGTGAATGGGGGAGCAGGGACTGTTTGCCCGTCGCCGGTGAAGATGTCCCAGGCAGCCTGTTCCGAGGGTACCCCATCATCTTCGATACTCATCTGGATATCGTCGCGTCCGTAGTGCAGGACGAAGCGCAGTTTACGCACTCCTGCATGCTGCTGAACTTGAGAGAGGGCATCTCGCGCAATGCGATAGAGCAGCCGCTCGATCTCGTTGGACATAGGCCGTTCCTCACCGGAGAAGACGACGCGGCTGGAAAGCTGCATGGTTTCGGCGGCTTCGTCAACGGCGCGTGTGAGAGCTTCAGCCAGCGACACGCCAGGAAGAGGCTCCAGGGCCAGCTCATCGCTGGCGGAGCGGACATCGTAGAGCATCTCGCGCGTCAATTGCTCCAATGTTGTTAGCTCATTGCGTATGGTGGTCAAATCTGCGACAGGGATGGATGAAGTTGGTCCTTCAGCAGTATCCTCTCGCACAAGGCCTTGCAGCGCTTTGAGGTGAGCCATCATGGCGCTGAGTGTTTGTATGAGGTGGGTGTGATCGGTTTGTGTTGATGCCGGTGTATGTATATTTTGCATGGGAATGCTCCATGAGAGTGTATCGGTTGTTCATGTATTCTATTATGTCACTATTATGTCACAATCCTGATCTGTAGGTTGGGTGACCTCCTCGATATTTTATTCGGCCCATCAGAAACACGATCCGCTCCCCACCCCGCGGGTGACCCTAAAGGCCATCCAATAGGCATCAACCTAAGAAAAGGTCATCAGCATCCGTAGGGGCGAGAGCGGCGGATGAGGGGTTGGGAGGGCCTTTAGGGTCGCCCGCGTACCTGTTCATCTGGCTCGAATCTTGCGGGAACACGACCACCTCCCCACCCCGCGGGCGACCCTAAAGGCCCTCCCAACCACACATCATCCTCCCTCGCCCCTACGGATTAACGTTATTAATGTATCGCCTCCAGGGTCAATTTCCCATCCTTGACATCGATCTTCACGGTATCGCCATCGCGGATGGTGCCGTCGAGGATGCCGCGGGCCACGCGATTTTCGACCTCTTTCTGGATGATGCGCTTGAGGGGGCGCGCACCGTATTGTGGGTCGTAGCCCAGGTTGGCGAGAAATTCTGTGGCCACGTCGCTCAGGTGCAAGATGATGTGGCGCTCTTCCAGGCGCGGGCGCAGGCGATTGAGCTGTATCTGCACGATGCGCTTCATCTGATCGCGGGTGATCTGGTGGAAGACGATGACTTCATCGATGCGGTTGATGAACTCGGGTCGGAAGCCTTCCTCGCGCAGGCGCTGACGCACAACGCGCTGGATATCTTCTTCCTCCATACCGTCAAATTCGTGCAGCCAGGCCGTGCCGACGTTACTGGTCATGATGATGACGGTGTTCTTGAAGTCAACCGTGCGGCCCTGCCCATCGGTCAGGCGGCCATCGTCGAGAAGCTGCAAGAGCACGTTGAAGACTTCGGGCGCGGCTTTCTCAATTTCATCGAAGAGGACGACGCAGTAAGGGCGACGGCGCACGGTTTCGGTCAATTGACCGCCTTCTTCGTAGCCGACGTAGCCGGGAGGCGCGCCGATCAAACGCGAGACGCTGTGCTTCTCCATATACTCGGACATGTCGACGCGCACCGTGGCCTGCTCGTCGTCGAAAAGGAACTCTGCCAGCGCACGCGCCAGTTCGGTTTTGCCGACGCCGGTTGGTCCCAGGAAGATGAAGCTTGCCAGTGGTCGATGGGGGTCCTGCAATCCGGCGCGCGAACGACGAACGGCATCGGAGACGACCTGCAAGGCAAGCTCCTGGCCCACGACACGCTCACGCAGGCGATCCTCCATGGTGAGCAGTTTCTGTACTTCGGCTTCCATGAGCTTGGAGACGGGAATATGCGTCCACTTGGAGACGACTTCCGCGATATCCTCGGCATCTACCTCTTCTTTGAGCATACGCGCGCCTTTGAGGTTGGTCAGCTTCGACTCCATCTCTTGAATCTGTCGCTCTAACCTGGGGATGGTATCGTGACGCAGCTGCGCCATCTTGCCATAATCGTATTCGCGTTCGGCCCGATCAAAATCGACCTGGGCCTGCTCCAACTGTTGTTTGAGGTGGCGAATCACTTCCACCGGCTCGCGTTCGCTCTCTAACGAGAGCCTGAGGGAGTGAAGCTGTTCGTTGAGATTGGCGATCTCCTGCTCTACTTTGGAGCGGCGTTCGCGGCTGGCAGCATCGGTCTCCTTTTTCAGAGCTTCCTGCTCTACCTGTAACTGGCGAATGCGGCGATCAAGCGCGTCGATCTCGCTGGGAGTGCTGTCCAGTTCTACGCGGCGGCGACTGGCGGCTTCGTCAACAAGGTCAATGGCCTTATCGGGCAAGAAACGATCGGTAATGTAGCGGTTGGAAAGCACGGCGGCGGCGACCAGCGCGCTATCCTGGATGCGCACGCCATGATGTACCTCGTAACGCTGCTTGAGACCGCGCAGGATGCTGATGGTATCCTCGACCGTTGGTTGATCGACAATGACGGGCTGGAAGCGGCGCTCAAGGGCGGCGTCTTTTTCGATGTGCTTGCGGTATTCATCGAGGGTAGTCGCACCTATGCAATGCAATTCTCCGCGCGCCAGCATGGGTTTGAGCATATTGGAGGCATCCATTGCCCCCTCGGCTGCGCCCGCGCCCACCAGGGTATGCAGCTCGTCGATAAAGAGGATAATGCTGCCTTCAGCGCTGATAATTTCTTTGAGGACGGCTTTCAAGCGTTCCTCGAACTCGCCGCGGAACTTTGCACCCGCGACCAGCGCGCCAAGATCGAGCGTGACCACCTGTTTATTTGCCAGCGTTTTGGGGATATCGCCGCGCACGATACGCTGGGCCAGTCCCTCAACGATGGCGGTCTTACCCACGCCCGGCTCACCGATCAGCACAGGATTATTTTTGGTGCGGCGGCTGAGCACCTGGATGACGCGGCGAATCTCTTCGTCGCGCCCGATGACGGGATCGAGCTTACCCTGGGCCGCCAGCTCGGTGAGGTTGCGGCCATACCGCTCTAAGGCCTGGTACTTGCCTTCCGGGTTCTGATCGGTGACACGCTGCGTGCCACGAATGGATGTTAAGGCTTTGAGGACGTTTTCGCGAGTCAGCCCTGCTGCTTTGAGTGCGCGCGTTGCCGGCCCCTCACCGATATCGAACATAGCAAGCAGGATATGCTCAACGCTGATGAATTCGTCTTTGAAGTTCTGCATCTCCCGCCGGGCATGTTCGAGCAGTTTGTCGATGCGCGGCGAAAAATTTGGTTTGCTCCCGCCAAAGACATGGGGCATGCGCTCAAGGTCGGCGTTGACCATACGCTGCGCTGTTGCCAGGCTGCCTCCCATATTCCCCCCTACCTTCTGGATGACCTGCTGGACAACGCCCCCTTCCTGCGCCAGTAACGCGGCCAGCACATGCTCTACCTCAATCTGGCTATGATTATGCTGTTTTGCCAGCTCATTCGCTTCACTGATAGCTTCAAGAGCTTTCTGAGTAAATTGCTCAGGCTTCATGTACATCTCTCCTGGGATAGAGTATTCGTTCGTCATCAGTATAACATGTTGAGCAGGTCGTTGCAAGAAAGTTTGAGCAGAGTATTATCAAAGTTTATTGTATTGTCGTTGTGGTTCCGATATGCTACACTCACGGTAGAATAATATGGTAGGGGGAATTTGGTTTATGCCAGGTCCGTGGGATAATGCGGGTAAACAGTTCTTGAGAGTGATGCCGCAGCATGTCGTAGCATGGTTAATCGTAGGAGCAAAATTTCTTCGTACATTGCCAACTGAATTGAAAAGCCGGAATATCTTTGCTGATGGGCTATATGCCATCAATGTGGATGGAAAACCCGCGTTGTTGCATATAGAATTTCAATCGCGTAAACATAAGATCATGCCGGAGCGTTTACTGGAATATAATGTCCTTGCGTCCAGCGAGAACGACTGGCTGCCAGTCTACACATTCGTTATTTATTTGCGGAGGGATGGTGAAGTTCCCAGGTCGCCTTTGATTCGGAGGTTGCCAAACGGGGAAGAAAACCATCGGTTTTACTTTTACGTGATTGAAGTTGCGAAGATTCCGGCACGTTCCATATTGGAATTGGACTTGTATGGTCTGTATCCGCTCATCCTGCTGACCGAAGGGGGTACACAACCTGAAGTCGTGCAGGAAATGGTGGAAGCTTTGACAGAGGCGCATGAAATTGAGTTACTGGCACTTGCCTATACATTTGGCGGCTTAGCACCAGGAAGCGAAGCCTATGATTCGTGGTTCAAAAGGAGTTTTGCCATGCTTGATGATATTCTCGAAGAATCGTGGACCTACCAGGAGATTGTAAAAAAAGGGTTAGAGAAAGGTGAGCGGTTAGGCAGGGAGCAGGAGCGGCAGCAAAGGATACAGGATTATCATGATATCTTGATGAACCTGATAGGCAGGCATTTCCCTGAGCTTACTTCCTTTGCAGAGCCTCGAATCGAGGCACTTGAAGATGCAGATGCGTTGCATATACTCATCAATCATTTGCTTGCTGTGCAAACAGAAGAGGAAGCAAAACAGGCAATTATTGCTGCCAGAGCAGAAGCATAGGTAAAGCTATCGGAAATATATGACACAACAGATACAAGAGATAGTATCCACAGCGCAGATTGCGGCGGCCATTGAGAGCGTATTGTTTGTCTTGCGCAAGCTGCTTGATATCGACGAGGCGACACTGATCGAGGGATTGCAGGGGTTGGCGCAACAACTGGAAAGCCAGGGGCGTGGGATACGCTTACAGCGGCTAGGGACGCAGGTGCAACTGGTGACGGCGCCGGAGAATGCGCGCTATGTAGCGGCGCTGCTTGGGTTGCCCATGACCGCTCGCTTGACTACCGCTGCGATGGAAACGCTGGCGGTGATTGGCTATCGCCAGCCGATTACGCGCGCGCAGATAGAGGCCGTGCGCGGGGTGAATAGCGACCGCGCGCTGGCGAGCCTGGTGCTGCATGGGCTGGTAGTTGAAATCGGACGCGCGCAAACGGTTGGGCGACCCGCGTTATTTGCTACGACGGTGGAATTTCTCCAGCAGTTCGGGTTGACCAGCCTGGAACAGTTGCCGCGGACAGAGATGCGCAGAGAAGCAGGAAATGCGGGAGATGCGCGGGAAGAGGGAGCGTCATAGCATGCGACTTGGTCGTCATATGCCTCTGCATGCCAACGCGGTCAAAGCGACAGAGATCGCGCGCAATATTGGCTGCAATGCTATTCAAATTTTTGCCAGCAACCCCACAGGCTGGCGACCTCCGGCTGGCGACGGAGCGAGCAGCGTGGTATTTGCGCAGGCAGCGCGGCTCAACGAGTTGTATCCCGTCGTCATTCACGCGCCCTATCTGATTAACCTGGCCTCGCCCGATGATAGCATCTGGGAGAAATCGATAGCGCTTTTACAGTGGACGCTGCAACGGGGAGCATTGCTGGGGGCGAACTACGTGGCGTTCCACACGGGCAGCCACCGGGGTTCGGGGGTAGAAGCCGGTATTGCACGCATCGCTGAGGCCATTCGACGTATCTTGCCGGAGACACCACCTGAGGTCATGCTGCTGTTGGAGAATGACGTGGGCGCGGGGAACTCGCTTGGGTATAGTTTTGAGCAACTGGGCACGGTACTCGATCTGCTGCAGGAGTACCGGGAACGCCTTGGCGTCTGCATCGATACGGCGCACCTGTGGGGGGCGGGATACGATATTTCCAACGCCAGTACCACCCGGCAGATGCTTGAGCAATTTGACCGAATCATCGGGTTAGATCGTTTGAAAGTTATACACCTTAATGATACAGAGATGGCGCTGGGAAGTCACCGCGATGTACACGCGCGTTTAGGCGAGGGCATCATTGGCGAAGAGGGGCTGCGCGTGCTGCTGTGCGAGCCGAGATTGGCGCACACGGCGGTGATTTTAGAAACGCCCATCAAGACGGATGAGCAAGAAAAGGAAGACTGGGAACACGATAAACAGCAGCTGGCTCGGGCCAGGACGTTGATGCAGCGTGCAGTAGATATACCGTAATGGTTATACGCATATTTTTATTTGCCTATAAGAAACGAGAAAACGTGCGTCAGGCACTTCTTCCTGAGATTTCTTCTCCATCACCCTTACCTCATTTAACCTCTCCGAGTGATATACTATAGCGTTGAAAATCTTGGGTGTAGAGGCGCGAAATATTTTTCTTCGTTGGGACGTGATTGTGCCTCTTCATCGTATTTACGAGGAGTACCATGCCTGAAAGTTACCAGAATATTTTAGTTGATCGTGATGAAAACGTCGGTATAGTGACGTTAAATCGTCCGAATGCGCTGAACGCGCTCAATTTCCAGCTGGTGGGCGAGGTTGCGGAGGCGTTGATGGAGTTTGAACGGGACGAGAGCATTCGCTGCATCGTTATCACGGGCGCGGGCGAGAAAGCGTTCGCGGCGGGCGCAGATATCAAAGAGATGTCGAATAAGTCGCCGATTGATATGATGATGGGCGGGTTCGAGGCGTGGGAGCGCATCAAGCGCGTGCGTAAGCCAATGATCGCGGCGGTGGGCGGATTCGCGCTGGGCGGGGGCTGCGAGCTTGCCATGTACTGCGATATGATCGTGGCTTCTGAGAATGCGCGTTTTGGGCAGCCAGAGATTCTCCTGGGAGTGATTCCGGGAGCGGGCGGCACGCAGCGGCTGGCGCGCACGCTCGGCAAATATCGCACCATGGAGATGGTATTGACGGGCGTGCAGGTCAGCGCGCAGGAAATGGCGGCACATGGACTGGTCAATCGCGTTGTGCAGAGGGGCGAACACCTGACAGAGGCTCTCAAGCTGGCGAAAACGGTAGCGGCCCAGGCGCCCATCGCGGTACGCCTGGCGAAGGAAGCGGTCAAAGCAGCCTATGAGACCTCGCTGGAAGAAGGGCTGGAGATCGAGCGCAAGAATTTCTACCTGTTGTTCGCTACCGAGGATATGCGCGAGGGTATGCAGGCGTTCATCGAGAAGCGCAAGGCAGAATTCAAAGGAAAATAATACCATGCAGGAAGCGGTTATTCTCGCCAGGCCGCGCTTTCCGATTGCCCCCCAGTAGGCTCTGCACCTGGCCCTACGCAAAACACAAAAGCTGTCAGCCAGACAGTTGACAGCTTTTTTGACAGCTTGAGGCTCTCTTTTTGCGGCGGGCCTCCCGGTGCGAAACGTCAAAATGGCACCGACAGGCCGTGTGCATGACATTCACACCCCTGGCCATCCTCACCAACGAAAGCAAAGAGTCCCTCTTTTAGGGGGGAGAGGTCCTGCTTAAAAAAATTGTGATGCAAACAACGACACCACAGATAGATGAGATGGAGAGGGTAGTTGCATTCCACCCCGCAATGCCGTTGATCAAAAACCACAAGGACACCGTGGCGAGTGCCAACGCGACTTTTATGCCCAGCAGTTTCTCCCTCTGCTTGCTTGATGTTGTTGTGAGAGTGGTGAGGTGATCACGCACCGCGTGATATTTGCTCTGGAGGGAAGCATCATCGGGATCAAGTTGAAGCCCCTGCTCATAAGCAGCAAGAGCCTCTTGATACCGCCCTGTGCTGTTCAATTGATCGCCCTCGGCGAGCCACTGCTCTTTCGTCTTCTCAGCGGGGTTGACTACACCATGCCCATTGGATGCGGGCAAGGAAGGCGAAGGCGTGGCTGGCTCGTCTTCTAGAGAGGGGGTCGGACTCTTGTCTGCCTGGAGTGCAAGGGAAACGTGATCCGCCGGGATGCCTTGCTCACCTGCAAGGGAGGAGGAAGAACCCTCTTCCTCTACCGGTTCGTTCACTTGCGGGGGGGAGCTCGTCGAGAGCACCGTCTGCTCTGTGTCGCTTGCTTGCAGGGTTTTGCTCGATTCGTCCTGCGAAAAAATGGTCAGTGCGAGGATCAGGGCACCGACCGGACCTCCTGTAAAGTAAGGGTCACCCAGGCCTTCGATTCGAAGGCGCTGTCCATCCGTAGCTCCTTGGGGGACAGTGACTTGTGCCTTTCGTCCTCCTGGCAGCAGCAGTTCGCGCTGCGCCCCCCCGGCGGCTTCTGCTTCGCTAATGGCAAGTGTCGCGAAGAGATCACCATGGCCAGACAACGCTTCATCAAACGCCACAGCGAGCTCGGCGACGGAGGCAAAACGCTCGTCGGTTTTTTTCGCCAGTGCACGCAGCAGCACCGCGTCGATACTGGCAGGAAGGCCTGATCGAAGGCTACTCGGCGGTGGAGGCGGGGTATGAAAGTGCTGATACATCAGCTGCTCAGGCCGTCCCCGGAAAGGCACACGGCCCGTCAGCAGTTCATAGGTCATGATAGCCAGGGCGTACTGATCCGTTGCCGGCACGGGATCACCATTCCATTGCTCAGGGGCCATGTAGGTCGCCGTCCCACGAGAGGCGTGGCTCATGCTGGAGGTCATGCTACTGATCCTGGCGATCCCGAAGTCTGCGAGCAAAAGATCGGGGAGACGTGCTGCGTCCTTCTTTCGACGGATGAGAAAATTCGAGGGCTTGACGTCCTGGTGGATAATGTGCTGCTCATGGGCGTGTTGCAGGGCGTCGGTCGCCTGCGAGACGAGGAAGGCGGCATCCTTGATCGGAAGCGGTTCGGTCGAGCCTCGCTGATGCAACCAGTCGACAAGCGATCCCTCGTGACGGAAAGGCATGACCATGTAGACGAGCGTGGTCGTATGGAGCGTTTCTTCTCCATAATCATACAAGGGAAGAATGTGAGGGTGATCGAGTTGGGCGATCGCTCTCATCTCGCGCTGAAAGAGACGGATGGCATCTTTGCTCGCATGTTCATTTGGATAGGCTGCTCCCTCCGACCGTACGACCTTGATCGCCACCTGTCGGTTCAGATGGGCGTCTTCCCCAAGATAGACATCACCCATTCCACCGCTGCCAATAAGGCGCACCAATCGGTACTTACCCAGCTGCACTCCTTCAAGTGGCATGCTTCACCTCTCAGACAGAAGTATATGAAAGGGACGTTCATGTGTCAAATACGCTGATGTTGAAATACATCAGCAGTATAACACAAGTGTACATGTCATCGCTCTATGATGGCAAACTGGTCCAATTCGATGGCGTCATGCACGAAAGGTTTTGGCAAAGGGACAATTGAAAGGATCAAAATCACTGAATACGACACATGGCATGTTCACCGCTTGTTGACACTGCGGACAGGTCAATTCGCTCTTATGTGGCTGCACAGATCCAACTATCATAGATTGTCTCTTCCTCTTTTGTGTAAATGCGGAGGGATCGGCTTTCTCTTTTTCCTGACCTGGATCGTTATGGCCTGCGGCGGCCCTACCAGCCAAAATGGTCCGGGAACACCAGCTGCGACGCTTACCATCGTTTTTGGCCAAGCGCGCACATCGCCTGTTCCGTCGCTGCTTCCCTATTACTGCGGCGGCTGGGCGACCGACGCCACCAAGCCTTATGCTGCCAATGGCGTGGTCAACGTGTATGGGAAGTTCACACAAACGGATACAAACCAAAATCCGGTTGGGGTAGAAGGGGCAACTGCCACCGCGACGATCCTTTGGCCTGATCAGAGTACGCAGACAATCACAGCAACCACCACAAGCGATGGACTGGCCACCTTCAGCATTCCCTTAAAAGCCAGTGCGATCAATCACCTGGTGCTCATTCAAATCACGTTCGTGAAGGGCAACGTCACCTGTCACATTCCACAGGCCGCTTTCTTTACAGCGATCCTCGCCTCAGCGACGCCAACACCAGCTAAATCGCCAACACCTTGCCATCGAAGGAAATGCAGGACTCCAACGCCCTAAAGAATCAGAGAAGTGATAACCCTTGCCTTATCGTGTCAGCTCGTCCGAGCCGACCAGGATCCAAAAATCACCGTCATGGGGAGAATACGCCCGTTTTTGCCTAAGTGATGTAATACTCTTCTACTGGTGTGTCAAGCTTGATTTGAAAAGGAGGGGAAAAGCGGATATCCTTGAGAGTGAGATTTCAGCAAAACCATCACTCCCAAGGAGATGCCCATGAACAAGTATATCGTCAAACTGGAGGCGGAACAACGCGGTGGGTTAGAACAGCTCATCAGTAGCGGGCAGGCCCCGGCACGCAAACTGATGCATGCGCGGATTCTCTTGAAGGCCGATAGCGGAGAGGACGGCCCCAATTGGTCGGAGACGCGGATCAGTGAGGCGCTTGAGGTAAGTCTCCCGACCATTTGGCGCGTGCGACTGCTGGCGGAGCGTTTGGTGAAGGTGGGCGAAGTGCAGCAGGTGAGCAATGAAACGGTGCGGCAGGTGCTGAAAAAAACAAACTCAAGCCATGGCTGAAAGAGCAGTGGTGTATCCCACCCAAAGCCAATGCCGACTTTGTGGCCCATATGGAGGATGTGCTGGCGGTCTATGTCCGCCCGTATGACCCGCGCTTTCCGCAGGTGTGCATGGATGAGACCAGTAAACAACTTCTGGGTGACACCCACGAGCCACTGCCGATGGAACCAGGGTATCCCGAGCGGCAGGATTACGAGTACGAGCGCCACGGCGTCTGCAACGTGTTTCTGGCCTGTGAGCCGAGAGCCTGGCAAGCGCTATACCCAAGTCACCACTCAGCGGACCAAGGTCGACTGGGCGCACTTCATCCAGCACGTGGTCGATGTCCACTATCCTCAAGCGGAGAAGATTGTATTGGTACTCGATAACTTGAATACGCATACCCCGACAGCCTTGTATGAGATGTTCCCTCCCGCTCAGGCGCGTCGGCTGGTGGAGAAACTGGAAATCCACTACACGCTCAAACATGGCAGTTGGCCCGAGTACTGGCCGAGATCGAACGAGAGTCGTGCTGAGCCAGCATCCCTTAAGCCAACGCATCGGCACTCAAGCTGAACTGCAACGACAGGTCGAGGCTTGGCAGCAGCGGCGCAACCAGAAAGCCGTCACCGTTGACTGGCGTTTCACCACCGAGGATGCGCGCATTAAGCTCAAACATCTCTACCCTTCACTTGAAGGAAAGGGCCGGACGCCCGTTGTGGGCCTCCCTACATGATGAGATGGCCCCTCTTCTTCATATCTTTCTCTTCATCATCATGCCCTTTCAATATGTTATAATTGACACGAAGTCCGCTAAAAGGGGGTGCCTCAATGGGTACCAGCAACGTTTGCTCAGACTGTGTGGTTGCACAGGTCTGAGTACACCTCATGCCCTGAGAAAGATCACGTCTCCATACTTCATGATTGCAACATGCCACTAAACCGGTGGGAATGGTTCTTTCTTCCATGCTTCTTTCTAGTCAACCACACGCAAGCGCTTCACTTCCCCACCTGGAGTACAGGTTCCTCTGTGTTTAGTTAGAGATGCAGAGAGGGTGTGCCAGAAAGCGGAACTGGCCTGTGAACATCAGTGTACAAAAGACCGCAGAAGACGAGGTAGCTATGCGTGAAAAACCAGATATTCCAGACGAACTTTTGCGAACCACTTTACAGGACCAGTATGACCTGGTTCCCGTCACACTTGAGTTCCTTCCTGTGGGACTGGATTACCATGCCGGAGTGTACCG
>WNGJ01006443.1_pt1 | contig 12430 bp, 13 predicted proteins | sample 5400611 | NCBI WGS metagenome assembly WNGJ01 (sample SAMN13153375, study PRJNA577476) | soil metagenome | isolation source: 40 cm soil or saprolite under Garry oak tree replicate 1 | place: USA:California | collected 2016-06-15
CGGGCGCGGCACCCACCGGGAGCGCGACCCGGATCCCCTGGCTGTCGGTGAGCAGCGGGAGCGGGTCCAGGTGACGCCCGGGGTCGTCCAGGCTCCGGCCCGCCGACCGCACGTCGTAGCCGGCGCCGCAGCCGGGGCAGTCGAGCCGCTCGCCGGTGAGCGTCCCGCCCGCGAGCGACGCGCCGCACGCGGCGCAGGCGTCGTAGTAGGCGTAGAGCGTGCCGCGGACCGAGCAGACCACGATCGGGACCCCGTCGGCCACGGTGGCGGCGGGCCGCCCGTCCGGCGGGCCGACCGCGGGCAGGCTGACCCAGCCGGGATCACCAGCCAGACCGCCGCCTTCGCCGGCCGCGGGGCCGGCTGGATCGCTTCCCGCCGCATCGGGTGGCCGCCTGCCGATCTGCAGCAGCGCCGGCCCCGGTGCCTCGGTCATCCCCTCGACCACCACCTCGGTCACCTCGGGCGCGGCGTCCTCCACCGCTCCCTGGATGGCCAGCTGCACGGTCACCGTGGACGACGGGCAGCCGTGGCAGCTGCCCTCCAGCCGCAGCCGCGCCACCCCGTCGGCGCCGACACCGAGGTACTGCACGCCGCCGGCGTGTGATCCGAGGTAAGGCCGGACGCGGTCGAGCGCCCGCTGGATCCGCGTATCCACGTCCAGCGGGTGCAGGTCATGCAAGAGGAGCAAGCTCTCCACCAGCGGATCGGCGAGCAGCCGGTCACTGACCCGGTCGCCGGCCGCGCCTTCGGCGGCGAGGGCGTCCATGATGTGGCTGAGCCCGTCGCCGTAGAGGCCGAGCAGGAGCCGCACCAGCTCCTCGGCCGCGGCCGCGGCATCGGCGTCCGCCGACCGCAGGCGGGAGAGCAGTTCCTCGATCCGCTCCCCCGCTTGCCGTACCCGGGTCATCCGTCTCGCCTCTTCCTCAGCCGGGGAACCCGCTGGCGGGCCGTCTGGCGCCGTGGTGTCACCGGCGGATCAGGTGGACAGGGTGACGGTCATGGGCGAGTGCACCTTTTCCAGCACCTTGCCGTTGCCGAGGTACATGTGCACCCCGCACGGCAGGCACGGGTCGAAGCTGCGGACCGCGCGCATGATGTCGATGCCCTTGAACTTCTCCGGCGGGTTCTCCTCGAAGATCGGCGTGTTCTGCACCGCGTCCTCGTAGGGGCCGGGGGTGCCGTAGGAGTCACGGACGCTGGCGTTCCACGGGGTCGGCGGGTACGGGTGGTAGTTGGCGATCTTCCCGCCCCGGATGACCATGTGGTGGGACAGCACGCCGCGCACCGCCTCGGTGAACCCGCAGCTGTTGGCCTCGTCCGGCACCGTGAACGGCTCCCAGGTCTTGGTGTGGCCGGCCCGGATCTCGGCGAGCGCCCTCTCGGTGAAGTACAGGGCCGCGGCGGCCGCGTAGGCCTGGAAGTAGGTGCGGGCCCGGTCACGCTCGATGGCGTTGGACAGCGGCGCGCCTTTCTTGTCGACCGGGATCTTCCATTCGAAGCTGGCCTCGGGCCTGCTCACCGTCCTGGGCAGGTTGATCTGCACGCTGTGGCCGGTGGACTTGACGTAGCCGCCGATGTCGACCAGCCCGCCGAAAGCGGTCGCCCACAGCCGGGCGATGGGTCCGCCTCCGGTGTCGGCGGCCAGGTGGCTCTCGCCGTCGAACCAGCGCGGCGACATGACCCAGCTGTACTTGCTGTCGAAGTCCCGCTTGGCCGGCCGGGGAATGGTGTGCTGGTTCCACGGGTGACGGCGGTCCACCGGGTTGCCCAGCGGGTCCCGGGTGACGAACATCTCCTGGTCCTCCCAGTCCTCGTAGAACGAGGACCCGAGCAGGATGCGGATGCCGAGGTTGATCTCGACGAGGTCGTTGGTGAGCAGCTTCCCGTCCCGGATGACGCCGGGGGTCACGAACATCTTCCGGCCCCAGTCGGTCATGTGGTCGTACCGGAAGTCACAGTGCTCGGGGTCGTTGAGGCTGCCCCAGCAGACCATGTCGGCCCGCCGCCGCCCAACCTCCTCATAGCCGGGCATGGCCTCGTAGAAGAAGTCGAACAGGTCATCGTGCATCGGGACGACCCGCTTCATGAACTCCACGTAACGCATGAGCCGTGTGAGGTAGTCGGTGAACAACTGCACGGTCGCGGTGGTCCCTACCCCGCCCGGGTAGAGCGTCGAGGGGTGCACATGCCGCCCCTCCATCAGGCAGAACATCTCCCGCGTGGACCGGCTGACCTGGAGCGCCTCCCGGTAGAACTCCCCTTCCAGGGGGTTGAGCGAGCGCATGATGTCACCGATGGTGCGGTAGCCGTGGTCGGCGGCGTGCGGCGCCTCGGTGTTGTTGGCCTGCTCGAGCACGCCGGGGTTGGTCTCGCCGACCATCTTCGCGCAGAAGTCCACCCCGACCAGGTTCTCCTGGAAGATGTTGTGGTCGAACATGTACTCCGCGGACTCGCCCAGGTTGATGATCCACTCGCCGAGGTGCGGCGGGGCCACGCCGTAGGCCATGTTCTGGTTGTAGACCGAGCAGGTGGCGTGGTTGTCGCCGCAGATCCCGCAGATCCGGCTGGTGATGAAGTGCGCGTCCCGCGGGTCCTTGCCCTTCATGAAGATGCTGTAGCCACGGAAGATCGACGACGTGCTGTGGCACTCGACGACCTTCTTCTGCTTGAAATCGATCTTGGTGTAGATGCCGAGGCTCCCCACGATCCTGGTGATGGGATCCCAGTTCATCTCCACGATGTCGCCGGTGCTCGTGCTCATCGCTCATCCCTCTCCGTGCGGTCAGGCGCGCCAGCCGGCGCCAGTCGGCATCACCAGGTCTTCTGGTAGCCCGTGAGCAGGTCGTTGCCCTTCTTGCGCCACTTGGGCTCTTCGTCGGCCGTCCTGGCGGTGAAGCCGCGCAGCGTGCGGATCACGGTTCCGTACAGGGTGGACGCGGTGGCGGACACCTTCGAGCCCGGCGGCTCGTCCATGAAAGGCATGAACTTGTCCGGGAAGCCCGGCATGGTGCACGCGATGCAGATGCCGCCCACGTTCGGGCAGCCGCCGACGCCGTTGATCCAGCCGCGCTTGGGGACGTTGCACTTCACCACCGGGCCCCAGCAGCCCAGCTTGACCAGGCACTTGGGCGAGCCGTACTCGGTGGCGAACTCGCCCTGCTCGTAATAGCCGGCCCGGTCGCACCCCTCGTGCACGGTGGCGCCGAACAGCCAGGTCGGCCGCAGCGCCTCGTCCAGCGGGATCATCGGCGCCTGCCCGGCGACCTGGTAGAGCAGGTAGAGGATGGTCTCGGACAGGTTGTCCGGGTGGATGGGGCAGCCGGGCACGCAGACGATGGGCAGGCCGGCCTTGGACCTCCACTCCCAGCCGAGGTAGTCGGGCACGCCCATGGCGCCGGTGGGGTTGCCGGCCATGGCGTGGATGCCGCCGTAGGTGGCGCAGGTCCCGACGGCGAGGATCGCGGTCGCCTTGGGGGCCAGCCGGTCCAGCCACTCGCTGGTGGTCATCGGCTGCCCGGTGGCCGGGTTGTTGCCGAACCCGCACCAGTAGCCTTCGGACTTGATCGCCTCGTTCGGGATGGACCCCTCGACGACCAGCACGAACGGCTCCAGTTCGCCGCGGTCGGCCTTGTGCCACCACTCGATGAAGTTGTCCGCGCCCTGCTCCGGGCCGCACTCGAAGTCGATCAGCGGCCAGTGCACGGCGATCTTGGGCAGGCCGGGAAGCGCGCCGAGGACGATCTCCTCGATGCTCGGCTGGGTGGCGGCCGTGAGCGCCACCGAATCCCCGTCGCAGCCGAGCCCTCCGTTCATCCACAGGATGTGGACAACGGGCTCGGCGGCGGAGCCGGCCGACGAGGCGTCGCTGGTCTGTGTCTCAGTGGCCATGCCGGGCCACCTCCTCACTGGAAAATGGCGCTAGCGGACTGGCTACACCCAGGTGCAGACGCGATCATGCTAAACCCCTGGTTCGGGGCGGAACAAGACTGAACCGTCGATCTGGCGGACACAAATGTCCGGCCGACCGCAGGCCGACCCGTACCCCGAAGTTCATCAGTGTTGCTGTTTAGCACCACTAGTAAGATGAGCCCCAGGTAAAGGGCAGGTCTGGGCAACGGCACGTAACCTGACCTACAGGGCCCCGCTCTCCCTGACCGGGCCCCCGGCCGGGGGCGTGGTGCTTGGCCGGGCTGGGCGAGGGAGAGACAGGCTGTGCCTGACCGGAACCACGGGCAGGGGGACGGGCCGATCGAGGTCGTCCCCGTGGTGGTGATATCCCAGACGTTCCCCGCCCGCCCATCCTGGATTCCCGAGATCCGCGACTTCGTCCGCCGCTGCCTGGCCGAGTCGCCGCTTACCGAGGAGGGCAACCGGGAGGTCGGCGAGACCGTCTTCCGTGCCCTGCTCGACGCGGCCGGGCCGACCGGCGCGATCCAGGTCTCGTTCCGCATCTTCCCCGAGCACGTCGAGGTGGACGTCCTGCACTCCACCGATCCGATCCCGCAGGCGGTGGGCTCGGCCCCGGCCCCCGCCCCGTCGCGCGCGGCGCCGCCGGGCGAGGCGGCCCAGTCGGCCCGCCCGGAGACCTTCGCCGACTGGATGTCGTCCACCCTGCGCCGCGAGGGCCTGACCCACGAGGCGGCCGCCCGCCAGCTCGGGGTGTCGGTGAAGACGGTCGGCCGCTGGGTGGGCGGGGAGACCGAGCCCCGGATGCGGGACCTGCGCCGGATCCAGGAGCTGTTCGGCGAGCTCCCGTTCCCCTGACCCGGCCGCCCCCGCCCCGCTAGCCGTGCGGCCGTGACCGGACAACTGTGTCCGCTGGTTGGGCTGGACGTGCCCCCCATAACTGTCCTAACGTGCTGTCATGGCGGTAGCCCCTGGGCATTACCGGCTGGGCCCGGAAAACGGCAAGATCGTCCTCAGGACGTTCCGCGAGGGCCTGGGCGCGCGGGCCGGACACGACCTGGTCATCGACGTGCCCCGGTGGTCCGGCGAGCTCACCGTCAACGACGACAAGACGCTGGCGTCCATCGAGGCCAAGATCGACATGACCTCGTGGATCGTCCGGGAGGGCAACGGCGGGATCAAGCCGCTGACCGACCGGGACCGGCGTGAGATCACCACCACGGCGCGGCGCGTGCTGTCCACCCAGCAGCACCCCGAGGCGCGCTTCGCCGCCAGCCGGTTCGCACCGGCCGGGGACGAGGGCGGGACGCTCGAGGGGACCTTCACGCTGAACGGGGTCGAGCGGCCGCTGCGCCTGCAGGTCAGCCAGGTGGGCCAGAACCGCTACCGGGCGACGGGAACCGTCGTCCAGTCCTCCTATGGCATCAAGCCCTACACCGGTTTCTTCGGCGCGCTGAAGGTGCGCGACGCCGTCGACTTCGAGGTCGAAGCCGAGGTGCACGCGCAGGACGGCCCGGGATGAACCGCCGCGGGAGGTGAGCGCGGTGACGCGGCCCAGCACCGACGATGACGTCGCCGCGCTGTTCGCCCGCAGGCAGGCGCCGATCGAGGACCTGGCCGGCCAGGCGGGGGCGGTCGCCACGACCTGCCACGCCATGGCGGTCCGCTTCCACCAGGGCGGCAAGCTCGTGGTGTTCGGCACCGGCACGGAAAGCACCGACGCGCTGCATGTGGCGGTGGAGTTCGTCCACCCCGTGATCGTCGGCAAGCGGGCGCTGCCGGCCATCTCGCTGACCGCCGACGTGGCCACCGTCACCGGGCTGGCGGCAAGCGGCGGCATCGACGGCATCTTCGCCCACCAGATCGGCCTGCTCGCCGAGCCGACCGACATCGCGCTGGGCATCGCGGCCGACGGAAGCAGCCCCAGCGTGCTGCGCGGTCTCGAGGCGGCCAAACGGATGGGCCTGCTGACCATCGCGCTCACCGGCGGCGGCGATGGGGTGATCGGGACGAGCCCGGCCGTGGACCACGTCCTCGTCGCCCGCTCCGACGACCCGCGCGTGATCAAGGAGGTGCACGTCACCACCTACCACGTCCTCTGGGAACTAGTGCATGTGTTCTTCGAGCAGCCGGGCCTGCTCACGCCGGGGGTGATCGCATGACCAGCGTTCCCGGAGACGAGCGGACCGCGGGCCGGTGGCCCGCCACCGGCCAGGGGGGCGCCGACGGGCCGGCCCCGCCCGCGGTCCCCGAATGCCACGACGACGTGTGTGTGACCTGCTCCGACAGCGCCGTGCCGGTGACCATCGTGCGGCTGCTCGAGGACGGCCTGGCCGTGGTGGACACCGGTTCCGGCGAGGGAGAGGTCAGCGTCGCCTTCGTGCCGGCCGCGCCGGGCGACACCATCCTCGTGCACGCGGGCGAGGCGATCGCGGTGGTGCCGTCGTGACCCCGGCGCGCAGGCCCGGCGGCGCCTCCGGCCACGCCAGCGCGGCCGCGATGGAGTCGCTGTACCCGTTCCTGTACGCCGGCCAGAGCGACCTGGACGCGGTGATGGAGGAGGTCCGGCAGTCCACCGTGGCCAAGACCGCCGAGATCGCCGCCCTGCGGCGGGAGGTCTGCGCCCGCGACGCAGCCCGGCTGCGGGCCTGTGCCCAGGACATGGCCGGCCGGTTCTCGGCCGGCGGGCGGCTGCTCGCGTTCGGCAACGGCGGCAGTTCCACCGACGCGCAGGAAATGGCCACGCTGTTCCTGCACCCCGGTGACGGCATGCGCGCGCTGCCATCGTTCTGCCTGTCCAATGACACCGCCGTGGTGACCGCGCTGTGCAATGACATCGGGGTGGAAGTGGTGTTCGCGCGCCAGGTCGCGGCGTTCGGGCGGCCGGCCGACATCGCCGTGGCGCTGTCCACCAGCGGCAACTCCGAGAACCTGCTGCGGGGCCTGACGGAGGCCGGGCGGCGCGGGATGCTCACCGTGGGGATCGCCGGCTACCAGGGCGGGCAGATGGCCGAGCTCGACGGCCTCGACTACCTGTTCGTCGCCCCCTCGTCCTCGGTGCACCGGATCCAGGAGGCCCAGACCACCATCTACCACGCGCTGTGGGAGCTGACGCTCGCGGCGCTCGGCGAGGGCGGGTGACGCCGATGCCCCGCCGCACGCTGGTCGCCTGCCTCGGCAACATCTTCCTGAGCGACGACGGGTTCGGGGTGGAGGTGGCGCGCCGGCTGGCCCGCGAGGAGCTGCCGGGCGGGACGACGGTGACCGACTACGGCATCCGCGGGATGCACCTGGCCTACGACCTGGCGCAGGGCTGGGACGCCACGATCCTGGTGGACGCGGTACCCCGGGGCGGGGAGCCGGGAACCGTCTACCTCATCGAGCCCGAACCCCGGCCGCTCACGGACGGCGACGGGCCGTCGCCCGGCCTGACCGAGAGCATGCTGTTCGACCCGCACGGGATGCAGCCCGACGTGATGCTCGGCCTGACCGGAACGCTCGGCGCCGAGGCGGGCCGGGTGCTGGTGGTGGGGTGTGAGCCGGCCAGCGTGGCGGAGGGGATCGGCCTGAGCGAGCCGGTCGCCGCGGCGGTGGAAGAGGCGGCGCGGACGGTGATGGACCTGGTGCGGGACGCCCCCGGGCCCGCCCCGCCCGGCGGGAAGCCAGCAAACAGCGGCGGGTTCGCCACGAAGGAGTGATCACATGTGCCTCGGCATACCAGGTGAGGTGGTGGAGTTCCTCCCGGACCAGCCGGACCTGGCCAGGGTGGACGTCAGCGGCGTCCGGCGGGTGATCAACGTGGGGCTGCTCGCGGACGACCTGCCGGAGCCGGGTGAGTGGGTGCTCATCCACGTCGGCTTCGCCCTGTCCAAGATCGACGAAAGCGAGGCCGCGGCCGCGCTGGAGTTCCTGGAGAGCATCGGGCAGGCCTACGCCGACGAGCTCGCCGCCCTCGCCGAATCACGGATCGAGTAAGGGGGAGCCATGCGGTTCGTCGATGAGTTCCGCGACGCCGACAAGGCGCACGCCCTGGCCGCCCGGATCACCGAGCTGTGCGAGCCGGGCCGCCAGTACAAGTTCATGGAGGTGTGCGGCGGGCACACGCACACCATCTACAAGCACGGGCTGGAGGACTACCTGCCCGAGGCGATCACCCTGGTGCACGGCCCCGGGTGCCCGGTGTGCGTCATCCCGATGGGGCGGGTGGACGACGCCATCCACCTGGCCTCGCAGCCGGACACCATCATGACCTCGTTCGGCGACATGATGCGGGTGCCGGGCAGCCAGGGCTCGTTTTTCGACGCCAAGGCGGCCGGCACCGACATCCGGATGGTGTACTCGCCGCTGGACTCGCTGAAGATCGCCCGCCAGAACCCGGACAAGCGGGTCGTGTTCATGGCCATCGGCTTCGAGACCACCACCCCCTCGACCGCGATGACCGTGCTGCGGGCCAGGGCGGAGGGGCTGGAGAACTTCTCGGTCTTCTGCAACCACGTCACGATCATCCCGGCCATCAAGGCCATCCTGGACTCTCCCGACCTGCGGCTGGATGGGTTCATCGGCCCCGGGCACGTGTCCACGGTCATCGGCTGCCGGCCGTACGAGTTCATCGCCTCCGGCTACGGCAAGCCGGTGGTCGTGGCCGGTTTCGAGCCGCTGGACATCCTGCAGTCGATCTACATGCTGATGGTGCAGCTGTCCGAGGGCCGGGCCGAGGTGGAGAACCAGTACACCCGGGTGGTGCCGTGGGACGGCAACCTCGCCGCGCTGACCGCGATCAACGAGGTGATGGAGCTGCGGCCGTACTTCGAGTGGCGCGGCCTGGGCTTCATCACCCAATCGGCGATGCGGCTGCGCGAGGGGTTCCGCGCGTTCGACGCCGAGGTGCTGTTCGACGTGCCCGGGGTCCGGGTGGCCGACCCGAAGGCGTGCCAGTGCGGTGAGGTGCTCAAGGGCGTGCTCAAGCCCTGGGAGTGCAAGGTGTTCGGCACCGCCTGCACCCCGGAGACGCCGATCGGCACCTGCATGGTCTCGCCCGAGGGCGCCTGCGCCGCGTACTACAACTACGGGCGCATGAGCCGCCGCCGGGTCGTTGAAGTGGAGCTGACCCGGCGATGACCGGCCGCGGGACCAACTGGGTCGATGAGGCCCTGCGCGAGCACGAGGAGCACACGGCCGCCGAGCAGGCGGCCGCCGGGGCCGCGGATGCCGGGGCCGCGGGCACCGCCGCCCGAGCCGCCACCCCGTCCGACCGTGAGCAGCAGGTGCTCGACCGGATCGACCGGGCCCGGCGCCGCCGCCCGCGGATCAGGGAAGAGCGGATCACCATGTCGCACGGGGCCGGCGGCAAGGCCAGCCGGACCCTGGTCGAGGCGGTGTTCCTGGACGCGTTCCGCAACCCGCTGCTCGAGCCGCTGGAGGACGCCGCGCAGCTGCAGGTGGGTGGCTCGCGGCTGGCGCTGACCACCGACACCTACGTCGTTTCGCCGCTGTTCTTCCCCGGCGGCAACATCGGCGACCTGGCAGTGAACGGGACGGTCAACGACCTGGCGGTGTCCGGCGCGACCCCGCTGTACCTGTCGGCCGGCTTCGTGCTGGAGGAAGGCTTCCCCGTCGCCGACCTGACCACGATCGTGGCGTCCATGGCCGCCGCCGCGGCGGCGGCCGGGGTGCAGGTGGTCACCGGCGACACCAAGGTGGTCGAGCGGGGCAAGGCCGACGGCTGCTACATCAATACTGCCGGGGTGGGCGTGGTGGAGCACCATCTGGCCTTGGGCGCCGCCACCGCCCGCCCCGGTGACGTGGTCATCGTGTCCGGGCCGGTCGGCGACCACGGCGTGACGATCATGCTTGCCCGCGGCGAGCTCGACATCGAGGCCGACCTGACCTCGGACACGGCGGCGATGAACGGGATGATCGCCGGCCTGCTGGGGGCGGTCCCGGGGGTGCGGGCCATGCGGGACGCGACCCGGGGCGGGGTGGCCACCATCCTCAACGAGGTGGCGGTGGCGGCCGGCGTGGGCGTGGTGGTCGAGGAGGACCAGATCCCGGTCAACACCCAGGTGCGCGGCGCGGCCGAACTGCTCGGCATCGACCCGATGTACGTGGCCAGCGAGGGCAGGATGGTCGCGATCGTCGATGGCGAGCAGGCCGATCGCGCCCTGGCCGCGCTGCGCGCGCATCCGCTCGGCGAGCAGGCCGCGATCATCGGCCACATCACCGCCGACTCGCCCGGCATCGTGCTGCTCAAGACCGCTTTCGGCGGCACCCGGATCGTCGATCTGCTGGTCGGGGACCCGCTGCCCCGGATCTGCTGAGGCACCGCCCGCCGACACACCGCCCGCCGACACACCGCCCGCTGACACACCGCCCGCTGGCACACCGCCTGCTGGCAACCGACGCGAGAGGAGACGCCGCGTGCACGAGTACGGGATCACCGAGAGCGTCGTGACGGCCGTGACGGAACGGATGCCCGGCGTCCCCATCGCCTGCGTCCGGCTGGAGATCGGCTCGCTCTCCGGCGTGAGCGCCGACTCGGTCCGGTTCTACTTCGGCCCGGCCACCGAGGGGACGGGCCTGGAGGGGGCCCGGCTGGAGATCAGCGAGGTCGCTGCCCGGTGCCGGTGCGGCTCCTGCGGCCAGGAGTTCGAGCCCGACGGGCCGGTTCCGCTGTGCCCGTGCGGCAGCCCCGACATGGCCATCCTCTCCGGCGGCGACATGCGGATCCTGTCGGTCGAGCGGGCGCCGGCCACCGGCTGAGCCCACCGGCACATCCCGGCCCGGGCCGCTGCGCCCGCGCCGCTTTGAGCCCGGCCGTGGGGCCTGGGCCGGTTTGAGCCCGGCCGTGGGCCTGGGCCGGTTTGAGCCCGGCCGCTCTGCCCGGGCCGCTCTGCTCGGGCCGGTTTGAGCCCGGGCCGCTGCGCCCGGGCTGCTTTGAGCCCGGCCGTGGAGCCCGGGCCGCTAGGCCGGTCCGCTGGCCGGCTCGCTGGACCCGGGCCGGCCAGCGGGCCATTGCCTCAGCCGTGTGTGCCTCAGCCGTGTGTGCCTCAGCCGTGTGTGCCGCAGCCCCGCTCGCCGGCCAGCCGGACCATGGCCCGCAGCATCTGCGTCCGCGAGGGCGGCATGGGCAGACAGGAGGGCCCATCCCGCGGCCCGAACGCGTCAAGCATCAGCGCCACGAACCGCCGCCCGGCGGCCGGCGCATCCTCGCGGGTGACGTGCACCACCGCGGCGTGGGCGACCAGCAGGAGCAGCAGATCCTCGCTGGCGAACTCCTGGCGCAGCCGGCCGGCCGCCTTGGTGCGCCCGATGAGCTCGGCCATCCGGTCGTTGGCGAGCCTGCGCAGCCGCTCGATGTCCTCATCGGCGGGCAGCGCCATGGACAGCAGGTCGGACAGTCCGCGGTCGTCGGCCTGCAGGTCGCATATCCGCTCGACGTAGGTGACGAAGCCGGCCCACGGGTCCGGGATGGTCAGTGCCTGCTCCGCCGCCTCCGCGTACTGGGCGACCTTGTCGACCAGCGCGGCGGCGACCAGCTGGGTACGGGTGGGGAACCTGCGGTAGAGCGTGCCGATGCCGACCCCGGCGCGCAGCGCGATCTCCTCCAGGGGGGCTTCGAGGCCCTGCTCGGCAAACACCTCCCGCGCGGCATCCAGCAGCGCGGCCCGGTTGCGCTCGGCATCCGCCCGCAGCCTCCGCGGGACCCCACGTACGGCCGCCTGGCCAGCTGAGCCAGCTGAGCCGAACGGGGCGCTCATTGACCCATGGTAGTTGATGTGGAGGCGGGTCTCCGGAAACTGCTAGGCTGTTCCGGAGCCTGCCCTCCACATAAAGGCGCGGCCTGCCGCTCGTCATCAGCCCCCGGTACACCCAGAACGGAGAAGCGCGTTGGAGAACGACCCCGCGCCATTCATCGAAGCCCTGCGGCACTCCCACGACTCGCTCCGCGCGCTCGCCGGGCCGCTGACCGACGGCCAGCTGGAGCAGCGTTCCTACTGCTCCGACTGGTCGATCGCCCAGGTGTTCTCGCATCTGGGATCGCAGGCCGAGGGCTTCGGCCTGTGGCTCGACGCCGGCCTGACCGGGCAGGACCCGCCCGGGCGGGACGTGTTCCCCCCGATCTGGGACGCGTGGAACGCCCGCGGCCCCCGGGCGCAGGCGACCGACTCGCTGCAGGCCAACGAGGCGCTGATCCAGCGGCTCGAGTCGCTGGACGCCGGCCAGCGGGAGCGGTTCCACCTGGAGCTGTTCGGCATGGACCTCGACACGGCGGGGCTGGTGCGGATGCGCCTGTCCGAGCACGCGATCCACAGCTGGGACATTGCGGTGGCGCTCGACCCGGCGGCGACGGTAGCGCCCGAGGCGGTGGACCTGATCGTGGACACGCTCGGCCCGCTCGCGGCGAGGAGCGGCAAGCCGGACGGGACCAAGCTGCGGCTGCACGTGTCGACGAGCGGCCCGCGGCGGGACTTCACGCTGGAGTCCGGCGAGACGGTCACGCTCGCGCCGGCCGCGGCCGGGGAGG
>WNGJ01006445.1_pt1 | contig 12430 bp, 9 predicted proteins | sample 5400611 | NCBI WGS metagenome assembly WNGJ01 (sample SAMN13153375, study PRJNA577476) | soil metagenome | isolation source: 40 cm soil or saprolite under Garry oak tree replicate 1 | place: USA:California | collected 2016-06-15
TAGCCGCCGCGACCCGGACACAACCGATCAACTAGATCTCGCGGCGATGTCGCCGCTGTCCAAGGCCCCTGAACAAGGCCCCTGTCCGGCAGCCCGTCATGCGCTGATCGCTTCGGCGACTCGGCTGCCACATTATCGCAAAGCGAGGGACCCAGATCTCGGTTTTTAGCGTTACATAAGCAAGTCACTCGGCAGAACTTCTGATTCAGAGTACTGATGACAGTTCATGCCTGATAACTGCACATCCAAATAATGTGAATGCGCTATTCGTCGCGTGCCGGATATAGGCACGCAAGGACTGGCTTCGCCAGTCATTTACGGGGGAACAATGCACTACTTCGATGATGGCACATACCTGCGGCCCGCGAACGGAAGCCGGCCCAGCCGGCGTTTCCTGACGCCTGACAAGGGCGATCAGGCCGGCCGGCAGCGACGGAACGGCCGGCCGCCGACGCGCTCGAGGAAGGTCCGCCCTGGCGCCCTGCGCGACCATCCCGGCCTGCTGGACGGCAGGCGGATTCCCGACCTCAACGGCGAGATCGCGCCCCGCGCCGAGCTGGATAGCGGCCTGGATGACAGCACCGCTGAGGGCTGGCCAGAACCCGGCGCGTGGGGCGTGCCGACGACCCGTCCGCCGAGCGACGGCGGCGCGTACATGGCCGCGCTGCCGAGCCTGGCCGACGAGGAGCCCGGCGCCGGTCGCGTCTTCCGCACCGTGGCCGACGGGCTTGCCATCGCGCCGCGGGTCAGCATCGTCGTGCCGGTCATGAACGAGGCGGCGAACCTGCCAGGGGTCTTCAAGACGATACCGTCCTGGATCGACGAGATTGTCCTGGTCGACGGCCGGTCGACTGACGACACGATCGAGGTCGCCAGGAGCCTGCGCCCCGATGTGCGGGTGGTGCTGCAGGGCGGCATGGGCAAGGGCGACGCCCTGGTTGCCGGGTTTACCGCGTCGAGGGGCGACATCATCGTCGCCATCGATGGTGACGGCTCGACGGACGGCGCCGAGATCGTGAGGTTCGTCAGCGCGCTGATGGCGGGCGCGGACTTCGCCAAAGGCTCCCGGTTCAGCAGCGCGGGCCACACCGATGACATCACCGGCATCCGCCGGCTTGGCAACAAGGTGCTGAACGTCATCGTCAACCGGCTGTTCCACACCAGCTTCAGCGACCTGTGCTACGGCTACAACGCCTTCTGGGCCAGGCACCTGCACGAGCTGGCACTGGACAGCCCCGGATTCGAGGTCGAGACCCTCATGAGCATCAGGGCCGCCGAGGCCGGGCTGCGTATCTACGAGGTGCCGAGCCACGAGCGGCTCAGGCAGCACGGGACCAGCAACCTCAGCGCGATCAAGGATGGCTGGCGGATTCTCCGGCTGATCGCGGCCGAGAAGCGTGCGGTCTGGCGTCGCAGGGCCCAGGAGAGGCGTGCCGCCAGGCGTCGCAAGGCGGCCAAGCCCAAGCCGTTCATGGCGCCCGGTTACCTGGCCCAGCACGGCCCTGGTGAGCTGCCGCTGCAGTCAGCCATCGCGCTAGCCTCCGCTGGCCAGGCCGACGCCGCCACCCAGGCACAGGGGCCTGAACTGGGCGGCGCGTCCCGCGACAGCTACGGCGATGGCGGGTACGGCGGCGGGTACGGCCGCGCGGCGCACTCGGCGTCCAGCGCACAAAATGGCGGTCGCACGGCCGGGACGGGTGTCGGCCACGGCCCGACGGGGCAGGTGGACAGGTGACCAGAGTTGCGCCAGAGGCAGATGTCACGCCAGCGGTGACGGGGGCTGCAGATACCGAGGTGGTGACCGCGGTGAGCGCTGCGACGGACCAGACGGGACCGACGGGATCGTTGGGGCAGTTCGGCCAGGCCGGGAGCGCCGGGTGTGCTGCAGGCGCCAACGGCGGCGCGGGTCCGATCTCCGTGGTGATCTGCGTCTACACGGAGCGGCGCTGGGATGACATCCTGGCGGCCGTCGAGTCCGTCCGCGGCCAGAGCGTGCCGGCGCATGAGCTCATCGTCGTGGTGGATCACAACCCTGCGCTGGAGAGCAGGCTCATCGCCGAGCTCGGGCCCGCGCCAGGTCGTCAGGCCACGCCGGGCATGCAGGTGAGAGTCGTCGCGAACCGCGAGGCGCGCGGCCTGTCAGGCGGCAAGAACACCGGGGTGGCCGAGGCCACTGGCGACGTTGTCGCCTTCCTCGACGACGACGCGACCGCCGACCGTGACTGGCTCAAGTTCTTCGCCGACAGCTACGCCGGCGATGGCGTCGGGGGCGTCGGCGGGCTGACGCTGCCGAACTGGGACACCAGGCGGCCTGCCTGGTTTCCGCGCGAGTTTGACTGGGTCGTGGGCTGCAACTACCTCGGGATGCCCGAGTCGCGGCACCAGGTCCGCAACCTGCTCGGCGGCAACGCGTCGTTCCGCAGCTACGTGTTCGGGCTGGCCGGCGGCTTCACCGCCGACGTCGGGCGGTCCGGAGCCAGGCTGCCGCTCGGCGGCGAAGAGACCGAATTCTGCATCCGGATCGGCCAGAGCCGCCCGGACGTCAGGCTGCTCATCGATCACCGCGCGGTGATCAGGCATCGCGTTCCGGCCGCACGCGGCCGGTTCGGTTACTTCGTGACCAGGTGCTACGCCGAAGGGCTGTCCAAGGCCCAGGTGAGTCGTGCCGTGGGCTCGGCCGATGGGATGTCGGCAGAGCGGCGGCACGCGGGAAGGATCCTTCCCGCCGGTGTCGCCCGTGGCGTGGCCGACGCCCTCCGCGGCGACGTCGCCGGCCTTGGCCGCGCCGGGGCCATCGTCATCGGCCTGGGCGTGGCTGCGATCGGGTACGCGGGCGGCCTGCTCGCGGCGACCGGCGGCCGCGGCACGCGCCGCCGGAACCACCGGGCTGGGCGGCGCGAGCCGGAGAGCCTATGACGGCTACCGCCAAGCGTCGCGCCACCGACCAGGCGCCGCAGCCTGCCGCGCCCGTGCCATCGCGCGGACAGCGGATCCCGATTCTTCTGTATCACGAGGTCACGGCCAAGCCGATGCTGCCCAGGCACCTGGCCGTCCGGCCCGAAGACTTCGCGCTGCAGGTCGGCTACATGACGGGCGGCGGATTCGCGTCGCTGCGGGGCGCGGACCTCGCGCGGCTGCGGCGGAACGGCCGCGAGCTGCCTGAGCGGCCGGTCGTGCTGACGTTCGACGACGGGTTCGCCGACGTGCATGAGCGCGCGCTCCCCCTGCTGGCCAGCCACGGAGTCACAGGCACCCTGTTCGTGACTACCGGCTGGATCGCGGACGGGAGCCCGCCCCGCGCGCCCGGTCCAGGCCTGGCCGGCAAGCCAGGTTCCGGCATGCTCAGCTGGAGCCAGATCGAGGAGATCGCCGCGGCCGGTATCGAGATCGGCGCGCACACGCTGACCCATCCCCAGCTCGACCAGCTCAGGCCCGCCGTGCTGCGCAGCGAACTGCAGGACAGCAAGCACCTGCTCGAGGACCGGCTCGGGATCGCGGTAACCGGCCTGTCCTATCCGTTCGGCTACTCAAGCAGGCGAGTGCGCGCGGCGGCCGCCGCCGCGGGCTACTCCTACTCCTGCGCGGTCGGCAACCGGCTGGCCCGCGAATCAGACGACCAGTTCAGCTTGCCCAGGGTCACAATCGGGAGGGCGACAAGCTTGCCGGGATTCGCCAGGATCCTGCGGGCGGGGCGGCTGCCGCCCGAGTACCTCGCGTACCACGCCCTCACGAGGGGGTGGTCGGTGGTCAGGCAGGTCCAATCGGCGCTGAACCGGATCAACGGTGACTGACGGCTCTGGTGGCCCGGCGGAGGCACGGACCGTGCACCTCCAGTCCGGGCCATCGGGGCCACCGCCAGCACCGGCCGCACAGGCGCTGGCCGAGCATGGCCGGCGCCGGAGCGCTCCCGCGCTCCTCGCCCTGCGGGGCAGGCAGTACCTCACGTCCGTGGCCCGGCCCACCGGCGACCACGCGCCGCTGATGCGCAACGCCTACGCGCTGATGGCCAACACGGTCGTCACGGGCGGCCTCGGGCTTGCCTACTGGCTGCTCGGGGCGCGGCATTACGCCGCGGCAGACGTCGGCCGCGCGTCGGCCGCCTACGCCGCGATGAACCTGCTGGCAGGCATCACCGCCTTCAGCCTGATCGGCGCGATGGCGAGGTTCATCCCGCAGTCCGGATCGGGAACCGGGCGGCTGATCAGGCTCGGCTACCTGGCCAGCGTGGTCACAGCCATCGTCGGCTCCTCGATCTTCCTGCTGATGACCGGCCGGCCTGGCTCCTCCTACTCCGAGCTGAACGGGATCGTGCCGGGGATCATCTTTACCGCCGCCGTCGCCGTCTGGGCGGTGTTCACGCTGCAGGATGGCGCGCTGATCGGGCTGCGCAGCGCGCGCTGGGTGACCCTCGAGAACGCGCTGTTCGGCGTGGCCAAGATCGCGATGCTCCTTCCGCTCGCGACGGTCATCCCGCATACGGGGCTGTACGTCTCGTGGATGGTCCCCGCCGCTCTTGCCATCCCGCTGGTGAACCTCCTGATCTTCCGCAAGCTGCTCCCGGCCCATGCCAAGCGGGCTAGTGATCTGGCGTCGCCGAGCCCGCGTCAGGTCGGCAGATTCCTGGCCGGTGACGTCACCGGGGCGCTCATGCTGCTCGCCACCGTGAGCCTGGTTCCCGCCCTCGTCGCGATGTTCGTTGTGCCGCACGTCAACGCCTACTTCTACATCGCCTGGACGATTGGCACCACGGTTGACCTGCTGGCCGCGAACATGGCGCTCTCGCTGACCGTCGAGGGAGCGTTCAATCCGGTCAGCCTGGCCAGGCACGCTCGGGCGGCACTGCGCAGGATCTTGCTGATCCTCATTCCGGTCGCGATCGGGGTTGCCCTGCTCGCGCCGCGGATACTCGGGCTGTTCGGTCCCGGCTATGCCCGCGACGGGGCCCCGGTGCTCGTCTTGCTGGCAGCGGCGACGCTGCCGAGGACGCTCACCGAGATGTACCTCGGCGCGCTGCGGGCTCAGAGCAGAACCTCGCTGGTCGCCCTCGTGCAGGGCGCCAGGGCCGTGCTTGTGCTCGGCCTGACCGTCGCCCTGACCCTATCCATGGGCATCCTCGGAGCGGGCGTGGCCGTGCTCGCCAGCCAGGTTGTGATGGCCGCCGTCGTGACGCCTGGGCTGTGGCGCGTGCTGACGGCCGACCGGCGCCGCCCGGCGACCGAGGACAGCATGAGCGGGGACGGCACCCGCGGTGGGCGGCGAGGGCCCGGACTGGCGATCCGACGGGACGCGGCGTAATGACGACGCGACCTGGCACCTCGATCAAGGCCGGGCCTTCAGCCAGGCTGCGCGCCGGCGCCGAACCACGGCGCCGCCGGCGCCTGCCGGGCTGGACCGGCCTCGCCGTGACCGGCGCCCTCGCCGTCGCCGGGCTGCTGGGATTCCTGCTGCCGCTCGGCTGGGTGAAGATCGGCTCGATGAACGGGCTGGGCCTGTTCTCCGTGCTGCCGGTCGCCTCGCTGGGCGGCCTCGGCCTGCTGATCGCGGCCTTCGCCACGATGCTCGTGCGGCGCAAGCCGGTCGCGCTCGTCCTCGCCGCTATGCTCGTCGCGATCATCTTCTGCCTGGACGGCGTGACCTCGATCGTCGAGCCGCTGCCGAGGTTCGCGACCACCTACCAGTTGTACGGGTTCGTCAACTACGTCAGGCACACCGGCACCGTCGCCCCCGGCGTCGCCGCCTACTTCAGCTGGCCCGGCTTTTTCGCGCTGATCGGCTTCGCCGCGAAGGCCGCTGGCGCGCACAGCCTGCTTCCGCTGCTGACATGGTGGCCGGTCATCATCGACACCCTGATCGTGGTGCCGTTCATGCTGCTCACCCGGGCACTGAAGATCACCTGGCGGGCCCGCTGGCTCGCCGCGCTGCTGCTGTGCGCCGGCAACTGGGTCGGCCAGGATTACTTCTCGCCGCAGTCCCTCAATTTCCTGCTCTACCTGGCGTTCATCGCGATCTTGCTCACCTGGTTCACCGGCCGGGTCACATCCAAGCCCGGATCCCGCCGGGTCCCCGGCGAGCGGCCGGCCAGCCAGGTCAGCGCCACCCAGCGCGCGCTGTTGCTGATCCTGGTCATCGGCATCTTCACCGCCTCGGTCATCAGCCACCAGCTGACGCCGTTCCTGATGATCGCCAGCTGCGCCGGCCTGGTCATCGTCGGCCGCTGCGCACCGCGCGGCCTGCCTGTCCTGCTCGGCGTCATCGCGGTCGGCTGGATCAGCTTCGCGACCGTGGGGTACTGGTCCGGGCACTTGTCGACGATTTTCGGCCAGATCGGCAAGCTGGGCGGCACGATCAACTCCAGCGTCGGCAGCCGCCTGATCGGCACTCCCGTGCACGAGTTCCCGGTCTACGGCAGGATCGCGCTCGCCGGGCTGATCGTCGGCATGGCGCTGCTCGGGCTGCTACGGCGAATGCACCGCCGGGTGACCGACCGGGCGCTCCTCATCCTCCTCCTCGCGCCGCTGAGCATCGCCGCGCTGCAGAACTACGGCGGCGAGATCGCGCTGCGGATCTACCTGTTCGCTCTGCCGGCCGCCGCGGTGCTCGCCGCCTGCCTGTTCTTCCCCCGGGCCGATACCGAGGCCGATGCCGGCACGGCTACCGCGCCCGAGCCGGCCGACCGGCGGACTCGTCCGGCCAGGCGGCGGACGTGGTCAGCCACGCCGCTCGTTCCCGCGGTCGCGAGCGGCCTGGCGGCCGTGACCCTGGCCGGGCTGTTCATGCTCTCGCGCTACGGCAACGAGGCGTACGAGCAGATCCCGCGCGGCGAGAAGGCGGCGATGGACTACATCTACGCCCGCGCAGGGGGCGGGACGTCGTTGCTGTGGCTGAGCAGGCCGGCCGGAATCAACGCGACTCCGCAGATGCCGTGGCAGTTCCGTCACATCGCGGACGTGCAGTTCGTCTCGCGCGACTCGCCGCGGAACCCGGCCGATGTCGCGGGCGTCATCGCCGACCTGAAGCACCTGGGCAGGGGGGCCTTCCTGATCGTCACGGCGACCGAAGCGACGTTCATCAGGCAGACGGCGAGCTTCTCGCCCCATTGGGTGCGCAACTTCCGGGCGGCACTGTCCGCCGCACCGGGCGTCAGGGTCGTGCTGAGCAACCGCGACGCCGCTGTGTACCAGGCGCGGCTGCCCGCCAGCGCGCTGCGGGCTCGATCGAACCTGCACGTCGCGCGCTCGGTGTCCGGATCGACCATCTGGACGCCGGTGGGGCTCGCGGCGCTGGCTGTGGCCGTGCTGCTGCTCGCCGCCCGGGAGCTCATCAGGGCGGCGCTGCCCGGCCGGCGGTCACTGATGCGGCCGCTGGCGCTGGCCGCGTGTCCCGCGGTCTTGCTGCTGCTGATCGCCGTGATCGAGCGATTCAAGGTGATTTCATGACTATGCATCGGGAAAGCTGCGTCGTCCGCCTGGACAGCAGCGTTCCCGCGCTGGTGCTCAAGGTCGGTCAGTACCCGGTGCACTCGGGCAGCCTCGGGGTGCTCAGGACGCTCGGCCGGTGCGGCGTGCCGGTGTACGCGATAACCGAGCCCGGGCTGCCTCCGGCCGCCGCGTCGCGCTACCTCACGGGGCGCTTCGTCTGGCGGGCCACCGGCCGGGAGCGACCCGACATGCTGATTCCCGGGCTCCTGGCGGCCGGTGAGCGGATCGGCAGGCGGTCGGTCATCGTCGCGATCGATGACGAGGCCGCTGTCCTGGCCGCCGAGCACCGCGAGGAACTCACCGAGCACTTTCTGATCCCGGACGTGGCTCCCGGCCTGCCGCGGCGCATGGCCAGCAAGGTCGGCCTGTTCGAGCTGTGCCGCCATCACGACATCCCGACGCCCGCTCTGGTGACGCCAGCCAGCGTCGCCGAGGTGGCAGAGTTCGCGGCCACGGCCAGCTTCCCCGTCGTGATGAAGAACGCGGACCCGTGGCAACGGCGCGTGCACCCCGTGGTGGCCGGCACAACCGTGATCGGCAGCCCGGACGAGCTGCTCGACATCGTCAGCGATGCGAGCGCGGACGGTCATCGGGCAGGTGACGGTGCGCCCGACTTCATCCTGCAGGAGTACCTGCCCCGCCAGTACTCGCAGGACTGGGTTGTGCACCTGTACAGCGACGCGGACTCGAACTGCACGGTCGTGCTGACCGGCATGAAGCTGCGCTCGTGGCCGCCGGACGCTGGCGTGACCGCCTGCGGGTACTCGATGGCCAATCCGGACATCGCGGCGCTGGCCGAGAGGTTCTGCAAGCAGATCGGCTACCACGGCGTCGGCGACCTCGACTGGCGGCTCGACCTGCGCGACGGCCAGTACCGGCTGGTGGACTTCAATCCCCGGCCTGGCAACCAGTTCCGGCTGTTCGAGACCGAATCGGGCGTCGACGTCGTGCGTGCCCTGCACCTGGACATGACGGACCGGAACGTGCCGCCCGGGCGGGAGGTGCTTGGCAGGCGCCTCATCGTCGAGCATGTCGATGTCCCGGCCAGGCTGGTCTACGGCCTGCGCGGTCTGCGGGGAAGCCAAACCGGCCCGCCAGGACCGGACGGCGCCGCATCGGCGCGCCAGCACCCCGGGGCGGCGCGGACCGAATATGCGTGGCTGGCCACGGACGATCCGTTGCCATTCTTCGTCATGATCCCGCACGCGGTGCGGTCGGCCGCGGCGGAACTCGGCCGGCGACTGCGCGGGACGCTCCGGCGGGACAAGCCCGCCAGCGGATAGCTCTGAAGGGGGCACCTGTGCAGATTTCGGTCCTACGCCCGGCGGATCTCGAAGCCGCGGAGATTGATGCCTGGCACGCCATGCAGGACCAGAGCGAGCTGCTTGCCAACCCGTTCCTGTGTCCGGAGTTCGCGATCACGATCGGCCGGTCCCGGCCGGGCGCCAGGGTCGCGGTGCTGAGCGACGGCACCGGGCCGGCGGGATTCTTCCCGTTCGAGCTGGGGCGGCTGGGCGCCGCGACGGCGATCGGGGCCGGGCTGAGTGACTGCCAGGGGCTCGTGCACGCCCCCGGTGCCGACTGGGACGCGCGCGAGCTGCTGAAGAGCTGCGGGATCGCGGCCTGGCACTTCGATCACCTGGTGGCCGGGCAGGAGCCGTTCGGCCGCTATCAGGCGGCGACCGCGGCCTCGCCGGTGATGGATCTCGCCGGGGGGTTCGCCGGGTACGCCGAGGCGGCGAGGGACAGGTCGCCGAGGTTCTGGCGTGACCTCGGCCGGAAGACGCGGAAGATGGAGCGCGAGGTCGGCTCGCTGAAGCTGGCCGCCGACTCGCGTGACGTCGGGGACCTGCGCGCGCTGATGAGCTGGAAGTCGGAGCAGTACCAGCGCACCGGCCGGAGCGACCGGTTCGACCAGCCGTGGATCGTCGATGTCGTCGAGAACCTGATGTCCTGCCGCGCCGGCGGCTTCCGCGGCGTGCTGTCGGTGCTGTACGCGGGCGGTGTTCCGGTGGCCGGGCATTTCGGGCTCGCGTACGGCGGCGTGCTCGCCGAGTGGTTCCCGGCGTACGACACCGGGTTCGCGAAGTACTCGCCTGGCTTGATCCAGCTGGTCAGGATGGCCGAGGAGGTGGCGGCGCTCGGCATCACCTCGATCGATCTCGGCAAGGGCGAGATGCGATACAAGGATGAGCTGAAGAGCCATGAACTGACCGTCGCCGAGGGTACGGTCACCCGCCCGTCGGCCATGTCCGCGCTGCACTGGGCCGCGGCCGCGCCGCCGCGCTGGGCGGTGCGGACGATCAGGAAGCATCCCGGGCTGTACCGGGCCGCCGACCGCGTGCTCAAGGGAGCCGGGCGGATCAGGGTCGCACTTCGGGCACCGCGCTGAGCGCAGGCCGGGCCGCGGCCCAGTGCAGCGCGGACATGCCCGCGCCCGGCCGGGCGCTCAGCCTCTATCCTGGTCTCATGCGGGCATGGGCCGTCCACGAGCCGGGTCCGATGGCGACGGGGCCGCTGGTCCTCGCCGACCGGCCGGTGCCCGAGCCCGGCACTGGCGAGCTGCTGATCCGGGTGCTGTGCTGCGGCGTTTGCCGCACCGACCTGCACCTGGCCGAGGGTGACCTGCCGCCGCGCCGGCCCGACGTGACGCCCGGGCACGAGGTCGTCGGCCAGGTCGTCCGGGCAGGCCAGGGAACCACGAGGTTCGCCGAAGGAGACCGGGTCGGGGTGGCCTGGCTGGCGGGAACGGACGGTTCGTGCCGGTACTGCCGCCGCGGCAGCGAGAACCTCTGTCCCCGCTCGGTCTACACCGGATGGGACCGCGACGGCGGGTACGCCGAGTACGTCGTGGCGGCCGATGCCTACGTGCACCCGCTGCCGTCCGGCTTCAGCGACGCTGAGCTCGCCCCGCTGCTCTGCGCGGGCATCATCGGCTACCGGGCACTGAAGCGTGCCGAGCTGCCGCCAGGCGGCCGGCTCGGCATCTACGGGTTCGGCGGCTCGGCGCACCTGGCTGCCCAGGTGGCGATGGCGGGCGGTGCCGCTGTGCACGTCTTCACCAGGGCGCCTGCGGCCCGCAAGCTCGCACTCGACCTCGGAGCGGCCTCCGCGCAGGACTCCTTCGATCCGTCACCTGAGCCGCTCGACTCGGCGATCATCTTCGCGCCGGTCGGCACGGTGGTGCCGCCCGCGCTGCGCAACCTCGACCGGGGCGGGACGGCCGCCATCGCCGGCATCTACCTGTCCGACATCCCGGCGCTGAACTACGCCGATGAGCTCTTCCAGGAGCGGACGCTGCGCAGCGTGACCTCGAACACCCGGGGTGATGCCGAGGAGTTCCTCCGGCTGGCCGAGCGGCTGCGGCTCAAGGTCAGCGTGACCCCGTACCCGCTGGAGGCGGCCGACCGGGCGCTGACCGACCTCGCCGAGGACCGCGTCACCGGCGCCGCGGTGCTGACGGTCGCCTGAGGCTGCCCTGTTCCGCGCGCCCGGCGAGCGTGCGGAGTGCCAACGGGAAAACCTCGGCGGGCGGGGTCACCAGGCCAGCGCCGACCTGCCCTGTCCCGGCAACCTTCCCGGCCATACCGGTGTTGATCTGCGGCAGGATCCGCGTCCGCGCGACGAGCGTGGCGTCGATCCCGGCCGGCGTGCCGCGGAACTCGAGCGCGGGGACAGCGAACAGCGGATGCTCGGCGAGCGTGATCTCGTACATCCGGCGGGTGGTTGCCAGCGCCAGGGCCGCGGTCCCGCCGACCAGGCGGACGATGGCAGGTGCCGCCGCCATCGCGAACCCGCCGAGCCCGGCGGTCTCCGTGATGGCCGAGTCGCCGATGTCCGGGTTCGCGTCGTCCGGGCCGTAACGGGCCAGGAACAGCCCATCGGGCACCAGCGCGGGTGCGGTGAACCACTGGCTGCCTGTGCCCGAGACCTGGATGCCGAAATCGGTCCCGTTGCGCGCCATCGCCACGACCATCGTCGAGCCGGGGACGTCTCTGGCCGCGTCCAGCGCCAGCTTGCAGGCGGGCATCGCGAGGTTCAGGAAGAAGTGGTCGTTCCCGGCGATGAACCTGGCCGCGGCCGCGACATCCGAGGCGCTGAATCCCGACTCGACCATGGCCGGCAGCAGGTCGCGAAGCAGCATGAGGGTCCCCGCCCGGTTCCTGTTGTGCGCTTCGTCGCCCATCTGGACCATCTGGGTCAGGATCGCGGTCACGTCGACGGGCCCGTGCCGCCGGACCGCGGCCTGCAGCAGCGGGCCGAGCACGGAGGACATCCAGCGCAGCCGGCCGATCACGTCGGCCGAGTAGGCGCCGTACCGCAGCACCTTGCCGAGGCCCTCGTTGAGCGAGCAGTACGCCCGCCTGCCGTCGGCGGGGTCTTCGAGTACGAATACCCACATCGACGCCGAGACGACACCGGCCATCGGGCCGACGGCACCGCGATGATGACATGGTTCGAGGTCAACAATGCCCAGGGCTGACTCATCATGCGCAGCGTCAGGGTCGCTCACCAGGCCCTCGAAGACAGCCGCTCCCATCAGGGCGCCGCGCAGCGGGCCCGAGGCCCGGTCCCAGCTGATCGGCGGTCCGGCGTGCAGGAACTCGCCGGGCCCGAGGCCGAGCGCCGGCCCGGCCCGGACCACGTCGACCAGTTTGGCCCGGACCGCGAGCATGCGCTGCACGGCGAGCCTGTTGGCGGCCGCGCGGCGGGGGTCGGCCAGCACGGTGCCGAGATCGGCCTCGGTGCCAGGCATCGGCGGCGCCCAGTCGACGTTGGTGACCTGGGCGGCCTGGTGCGCGGCGGCGTCGGCCAGCAGGCCGATCCCGGCGGCGATCACGTGCGGCTCGCGGCGCAGCAGGTCGGTCATGACAGGCCGCCGGCCCAGGTCGAGGTCCCGGCCAGCTCGCAGGCGAACGTGGCGGCCTGGGCGTTCGACGCGAAGACGCGGG
>WNGJ01023145.1_pt1 | contig 12429 bp, 9 predicted proteins | sample 5400611 | NCBI WGS metagenome assembly WNGJ01 (sample SAMN13153375, study PRJNA577476) | soil metagenome | isolation source: 40 cm soil or saprolite under Garry oak tree replicate 1 | place: USA:California | collected 2016-06-15
AGGCCGAACTCGAGGCAGACCGGGACCGGCGGGTTCTGCTCGAGGAGACCGCCGACGTGACGCTGCCGTGGGACAGGTACCCGGTCGGCGCCCGGCACCCGGTCCAGGTGCTCGCCGACCGGCTCGCCGACGTCTTCATCGGCATGGGCTACGAGATCGCCGAGGGGCCCGAGGTCGAGGCCGAGTGGTACAACTTCGACGCGCTGAACTTCCCGCCTGACCACCCGGCCAGGGAGATGCAGGACACCTTCTTCGTCGCCGGCCAGGCCCGTGCTGGCCAACAGGGCGCGCCCCGGTCGGGCATGGTGCTGCGCACGCACACCTCGCCCGTCCAGATCAGGGCGATGCTGAACAGGCCGCTGCCGCTGTACGTGGTGAGCCCGGGCAAGTGCTTCCGCAGCGACGCGCTCGATGCCACGCACAGCCCGGTGTTCCACCAGATCGAGGGCCTGGCGGTGGACGAGGGCCTGACGATGGCCGACCTGCGCGGCGCCATCACCGCGTTCGTCGAGGCGATGTTCGGCGAGGGCCTGCGGACCAGGCTGCGGCCCGACTACTTCCCGTTCACCGAGCCATCCGCCGACGTGTCGATGGAATGTCACGTCTGCCGGGGTGAGTCCACCAAGCCGGGCGCGCCGCCGTGCCGGGTCTGCAAGTCCCAGGGCTGGATCGAGATCGCCGGCTGCGGCATGGTCAACCCGCGCGTGCTCATCGCGTGCGGCATCGACCCAGACCGGTACAGCGGCTTCGCGTTCGGGCTGGGCATCGAGCGTTCGCTGATGATCAGGAACGGCCTGAGCGACATCAGGGACACGATCGAGGGCGACGTCCGCTTCTCGTCGGCGTTCGGAGTGGAGGCGTCATGCTAGTCCCGCTGTCCTGGCTGCTTGAGTACGCGCCGCTGCCCGAGCCCGTCGACGTCGGCGAGGTCGCGCGGCGGCTGACCGCCATCGGCCTGGAGATCGAGGGGATCGAGCAGGTCGGTCACGACATCGGCGCGATCCTCGTCGCGCGGGTGCTGGAGATCGAGGAGCTGACCGGCTTCAAGAAGCCGATCAGGTACTGCCGGGTCACGACGGCTGGCACGCCTGCCGGTGAGCGGAGCGTGATCTGCGGCGCGGTCAACTTCAGCGTGGGCGACAAGGTGCCGCTCGCACTGCCAGGCGCCGTGCTGCCTGGCGGCTACCAGATCGGCGTGAGCACGCGGTACGGCCGCCAGTCCGACGGCATGATCTGCTCGCCGTCCGAGCTCGGCCTCGGCGATGACCACACCGGCATCATGGTGCTGCCCCCCGACGCCCAGGTCGGCGCCGACTTCGTGGACTATGCCGGGCTGCGCGACACCGTGCTCGACGTCAACGTCACCCCCGACAAGGGCCACGCGCTCTCGATCAGGGGCATGGCCAGGGAACTGGCGAGCGCGTTCGGCGTGCCCTACACCGATCCCGCCGAAGCCGGACTGCCGGCCTGGACGCAGACGCCCGGGCCCGAGGGAGCTGTCCATCCGGCCAGCATCGCCGACCCGGCCGCGTGTGACCGGTTCGCGCTTCGCGAGGTGCGCGGCATCGATCAGGCACGGCCGACGCCGCTGCCGATGCTGGTCAGGCTCGCCCGCTCTGACGTGCGCAGCGTGTCGCTCGCCGTCGACGTCACGAACTACCTGATGCTCGAGCTCGGCCAGCCGCTGCACGCCTTCGACCGCGCGACGCTCGACGGGCCCATCGTGGTCCGCCGCGCCAGGCCGGGGGAGCGACTCGAGACGCTCGATCACGTCGTGCGGACGCTCGACGCTGACGACATCGTGATCACGGACTCCTCAGGCCCGATCGGGCTGGCCGGGACGATGGGCGGGCTGGCGACCGAGGTCAGCGAGACGTCGGCGGACCTGGTGGTCGAGGCGGCGCACTTCAGCGCGGCCGGGGTCGCCAAGATGAGCCGCCGGCACCGGCTTTTCAGTCAGGCGTCGGCGCGGTTCGAGCGCGGGGTCGACTACGAGCTGCCGCTCCGCGCGTCGGCGAAGGCCGCCGCGTTGCTCGCCGGGCTCGGCGGCGGGACCGCGGTCGAGGGGTACACCCTCGCCGCCGAGCCGATCGAGCCGGTGCGGATCGTCATCCCGGCCGATCACCCCGACCGCGTCGCCGGGGCCAGCTACGGGGCCGAGACCGTGATTGCCAGGCTGCGCGAGGTCGGCTGCACGGTCGAACGGCACGAAGCCGCGGATGCCGGCGCGATCCTGACGGTCACGCCGCCATCCTGGCGGCCCGACCTGACCGACCCCAATGACCTGGCCGAAGAGGTGATCAGGCTCGATGGTTACGAGAAGATCGGCATCGCGATGCCGCGGGCGATCGCCGGCCAGGGCAGGACCGCCACCCAGCGGCTCCGCATGACCGTCGGCAACGTGCTCGCAGGGGGCGGCTGCATCGAGGTGCTGAGCAGCCCGTTCGGCTCGGCGGCCGACTTCGACCTGATGCAGCTCGAGGCGGACGACCCGCGGCGGCGAGCCGTGCGGCTGGCCAACCCGATCAGGGACGAGGAGCCGCAGCTGCGGACCTCGCTGCTGCCCGGGTTGTTCGGGGTGGCCACCAGGAACGCGGGCCGCGGCTTCGGCGACCTCGCGCTGTACGAGATCGGGACCGTCGCCAGAACCAGGCCCGGCGGCCGGCACGGCACGGTCGCTCCGATCCTGCCCGTCGACCGCCGCCCGACGGCCGAGGAGATCGCTGAGCTCGACGACGTGCTGCCGGATCAGCCGCGGCTGGTCTCGCTGGTCCTGACCGGGCAGCGTGAGGTCGCTGGCTGGTGGGGCCCGGGCCGCCAGGCCACGTTCCACGACGCGATCGAGGCCGCGCACACGGTGCTCAGGGCCACGCGGGTGCCGTACACGGTGCGGTCCGGCCGGTCAGAGCCGTGGCACCCTGGGCGGTGTGCTGAGTTCCTGATCAGGCCGTCTGCCGCCGGTGCCGCAGACCAGGAGGCCGACGACGGTGCCCGGCTGGTCTCGGTCGGCTACGCCGGCGAGCTGCACCCCAGGGTGAACGCCGCGTTCCGGCTGGCGCCGCGCACCTGCGCGGTCGAGCTTGACCTGTCGGCGATCGAGCGATCGGCGGCTGACCTGCCGCCGGTCCAGGCCCCGGTCATCTCGGGCTATCCGCCGGCGACCCAGGATGTGGCGCTGGTGGTCGCGGAGGCCGTCCCGGCCGCCGACGTGGAGGCGGCGCTCGCGGCCGGCGCGGCTTCGGCCGCGGACGGAGGTGAGTCGCTGCTCGAGGACGTGCGCCTGTTCGACGTCTACACCGGCGAGCAGGCGGGCCAAGGCCGCAAGTCGCTGGCCTACACGCTGCGCTTCAGGGCGCCGGACCGGACGCTGACGGACGAGGAGGTCGCGGTCGCCAGGGACGCGGCGGTCGCCGCCGCTAAGCAGCGCACCGGCGCCGTGCTCCGCGGCGCCCCGGCCGGCGCAGCGGCCGCTACCCCGGCCAGTCAGTAGCGGATGATCAGGAGGCTGACGGCGACGGAGGCGGCGGCAGGATCTCGAGGATCTGGACGCCGTGGCGCGCGCACTTGGCCGCCTTGCCGGTCCTGAGCACGACCGGGGTGGAGAACCCCTGGCAGGTCCAGCCCCTGATCTTTACCGGGCCGCCACCGCCGTTGCCCGGCGCGCGCCCTGACCTGATCGCCTCCGCGTAGGCGAGCACCACCGCCCTGGCCGTGCCGCAGGCGATAGGCCCGTTGGCTACGAGGACCTTCACAGGGACGTCGGCAGCGGTCTTCGCGGTGCCGCACGCCGTGATCCTGGTCTTGTCCGCGGGCGGCGACGCCTGTCCGGTGCTGCACCCCGCTGCCGCGGCCGTCAGCAGGACGACCAGCCCGAGCGACCGCGGGATCGTGGCGCGCGCGTGGCTGGCTGCGCGGCCCGGCGATCGGCGGCGGTACATGGCGGCTCCTTCCTGCGCGGACAACATCATGCCGTCTGGTGCTGTCTGTCCGTAGGCCGAACCCTCCGGTTCGCCGCTAATCAGCCGGCGCAGCCTCCGTGACGCTGCCGTGCTGGCCAGGGGGGATGACCCCTGAACCCCCCGCCGCGCCCCTGGTCCGCACGGCATCAGCCCGCGGTTTGCATACTCAATCATTCTGATGCATAATAATGTGAGTGGCCGGTTTGAGGAGCCGCGGGCCAGCCGGAGCGCGTGCGGCGTCGTGAATACAGGGGGCGCGGCGCCGCACGCGCAGGCTGAGCCAGAGGGTCGAGGGGTCGATAACGATGCGGGTCGCGGTGGCCGGCGCGAGTGGCTATGCCGGGGGCGAGCTCCTGCGGCTGATCGCCGGGCACCCGGACCTTGATCTGGTCGTGGCGACAGCGGACAGCAGCGCGGGCAGGGCCGTCGGAGAAGTGCACGCCAGCCTGGCCGGCCATCCCGAACTCGCTGGCCTGGTCTTCGAGCCGCACAGCGCCGTCAAGGGCGCACGCGCCGACCTCGTCTTCCTCGCCCTGCCGGCCGGCCGGTCCGCTCCGGTGGCGGCCGGCGTGGGTGACGACACCGCGATCGTGGACCTCGGCCCAGACTTCAGGCTCGCCGACCCGTCAGCCTGGGAGCGGCATTACGGCGGCGATCATCCCGGCAGGTGGATCACCGGGCTCCCGGAACTGCCGGGGATCCGCCCTTCCATCTGTCACGCAACCTTCGTCGCGGCTCCCGGCTGCTACGCGACGGCCGCGATCCTGGCTCTCGCTCCGCTGGCGGCCGCGGGGCTGATCAGCTGCGACGACGTGGTCGTGGTCGCGGCGTCGGGAACCTCGGGGGCTGGCCGGTCGCCGCGGGCAGACCTGCTCGGCAGCGAGGTGATGGGCTCGGTGTCGGCCTACCAGGCAGGCGGTTCGCACCGGCACACCCCGGAGATCGAGCAGGCTCTCGCCGAGGTCGCTGGCTCGCGGTCCGTGGTGTCGTTCACGCCGATGCTGGTCCCGATGCCGCGCGGCATCCTCGCGACCTGCACGGCGCGGCTGACGTCGCCCGACGTCGGCTCCGACGCCGTGAGGGCGGCGCTGGCCGGTGCCTACGCCGATGAGCCGTTCGTGTGCGTGCTGCCCGAGGGGCGGTGGCCAGGTACGGGCGCGGTCGCGGGCTCGAATGGCGTCCACATCCAGGCCGGCGCTGACCAGCGGTCAGGCCGGGCCACCGTCGTGACCGCCATCGACAACCTGGGCAAGGGCGCCGCCGGTCAGGCGATCCAGAACGCCAACCTCATGCTCGGCCTGCCGGAAACCGCGGGCCTGACCTCGATCGGAGTAGCTCCATGAGCGTCACAGGACCGCTCGGATTCAGGGCGGCCGGAGTCGCGGCCGGGATCAAGGCCTCCGGCAATCCGGACGTCGCCGTGGTGATCAACGAAGGACCCGGCAAGGCCGCGGCGGGCGTCTTCACGTCGAACCGGGTCAAGGCGGCGCCGGTGCGCTGGAGCCAGGAGGTTCTGGCCGGGGGCCAGGTGCAGGTCGTCGTGCTCAACTCGGGCGGCGCCAACGCCTGCACCGGGCCTGACGGATTCGCCGACACCCGGCAGACGGCCGAGCACCTGGCCGGGCTGCTGTCGGCGCCTGCCGGCGAGGTCGCGGTCTGCTCCACCGGGCTGATCGGCGAGCGGCTGCCGATGCACGCGCTGCTGCTAGGCGTGGACGCGGCGACCGCGTCCGCCTCGGCCGCCGGCGGGCCGGCGGCGGCGAAGGCGATCATGACGACCGACACGGTCGCGAAGACCTGCGCCGTCCAGGGCAGCGGCTATCAGATCGGCGGGATGGCGAAGGGTGCCGCCATGCTGGCGCCCGCGCTCGCCACCATGCTGGTCGTGCTCACCACCGCTGCCGACCTGCCGCCGACGGAGCTGGACAAGGCGCTCCGCGGCGCGGTCCGCACGACGTTCGACCGGCTCGACTCCGACGGCTGCATGTCGACCAACGACACCGTGCTGCTGCTCGCCAGCGGGGCCTCGGGCGTCGAGCCCGATCTGACCGAGTTCACCGAGCTGCTGACCGCCGCGTGCGACGACCTGGCCCGCCAGCTGCTCGCCGACGCGGAAGGCGCGACGAAGGCTATCGCGATCGAGGTCACCGGCGCGGCCAGCGAAGATGACGCGCTCGAGGTCGGCCGCGCCGTCGCCAGGTGCAACCTGTTCAAGTGCGCGATGACGGGCGAGGATCCCAACTGGGGCCGCGTGCTCGCGGCCGCGGGTACCACCGGCGCGGCCTTCGATCCTGACCAGATCAGCGTCGCGATCAACGGCGTCTGGGTGTGCCGGGACGGCGCGGCCGGGGCAGAGCGGTCAAGCGCGGACCTGCGGCCGAGGGACATCACGGTGACGGTCGACCTCGCGGCTGGCGGTGCCGCGGCCACGGTGCTGACCACCGACCTGAGCGCGGCGTACGTGCACGAGAACTCGGCCTACTCGACATGACCACGGTCTCCGCGGCTGCCGGGCGCGGGCGGGCCAGCGCCCAGGCGAGCGCTCAGGAGAAGGCGGCGACGCTGATCGAGGCGCTGCCGTGGCTGGAGCGCTTCCACGGCCAGGTCGTCCTCATCAAGTACGGCGGCCACGCGATGACCGACGAAGCGCTGCGGCTCGCGTTCGCGCAAGACGTCGTCTTCCTCAGGTACGCCGGCCTGCGCCCCGTCGTCGTCCATGGCGGCGGGCCGCAGATCAGGGATGGAGTCGACGTTCCGCGCCGGGCTGCGGGTCACTACCACCGAAGCCATGGACGTCGTGCGGATGGTGCTGACGGGCCAGGTGAACAGGGACGTCGTCGGCCTGATCAACCGGCACGGGCCGTTCGCTGTGGGTATGTCTGGCGAGGACGCTCACCTGCTGACCGCGAGGCGAGTCGGCGCGACCACGGACGACGGCCAGATGGTCGACATCGGCCACGTCGGCGAGATCGTGTCGGTCAACCCCGGAGCGGTCAGCGCGCTGATCGCCGACGGCAGGATCCCGGTGATCTCGACCGTGGCCCGCAGCGACAGCGGCGAGGTTCTCAACGTCAACGCCGACACCGCGGCGGCGGCGCTCGCCGTCGCGTTCGGCGCGGCCAAGATCGTACTGCTGACCGACGTGGCCGGCCTCTACGCGAACTGGCCGGGCGAGCAGGCCGATCAAGCGGACGGCGGCTCGGTGCTGGCCCCCCGCTCGGTGCTGGCCCCCGGTTCGGTGCTGGCCCGGGGGGACGCCCCCCCGGAACCCCCCCGCTCGGCGGCCGAGGCTGGCCGCCCGTCGGAGGTGATCAGCGAGCTGACCGTCAGCGACCTCGCCGCGATGCTGCCCGGCCTGTCCGGCGGCATGATCCCCAAGATGGAGGCCTGCCTGACCGCCGTTCGCGGCGGCGTGCCACAGGCGCACGTGCTCGACGGGCGGCTGCCGCACGCCGTCCTGCTGGAGATCTTCACCGACTCGGGTATCGGCACGATGGTCGTGCCGGACGGAGAGCAGAGGGCAGCATGAGTAAGGCCAGCTCGCTGCGGGAGCGCTACGCGGCAGTGATGATGCCGAACTACGGCACGCCGCCGGCGGCTCTCGCCCGCGGCGACGGCTGCGTGGTCTGGGACGTAGACGGCAACTCCTACCTGGACCTGATCGGCGGGATCGCGGTCAGCGCGCTCGGCCACGGCCACCCCGCCCTCGTCGCCGCCGTCAGCGAGCAGGTGGCCAGGCTGGCGCACATCTCCAACCTGTACCTGCACGAGGGCCAGGTCGTGCTCGCCGAGCGGCTGCTCGAACTACTCGGCGCCGACGGCAAGGTCTTCTTCGCGAACTCCGGCACCGAGGCCAACGAGGCAGCGTTTAAGCTGGTCCGCCGCATGCAGGGGGTGGACAGGCCGGTGTACGTGGCCGCCGAGGGCGGCTTCCACGGACGGTCGATGGGATCGCTCGGCCTCACCGGGAAGAGCTCGATCCGGGTTCCGTTCGCCCCCTTCGGTGCTGACGTTCGTTTTGTCCCTTACGGCGACGCGGACGCTCTGACCGCCGCCATCGGACCCGACTGCGCCGGGGTCTTTCTCGAGCCGTGCCTGGGCGAGGGCGGGATCGTGCCCGCGCCTGCCGGGTACCTCAAGGCGGCGCGCGCCGCCTGTGACGGCGCCGGTGCGCTGCTGGTGCTCGACGAGATCCAGAGCGGGATCGGCAGGACCGGCGCGTGGTTCGCCTGCCAGGCGGAAGGCGTGCTGCCCGACGTGCTCACGCTCGCGAAGGGGCTCGGCGGCGGGCTGCCGATCGGGGCGTGCATCGGCATCGGGGCGGCAGCAACCGGCCTCCACCGCGGTGACCACGGCAGCACGTTCGGCGGCAACCCGGTCGCCTGCGCCGCGGCCCTCGCCGTGCTCGACGTGATCGAGCAGGACGGCCTCCTGGAGAACGTCACGCGGGTCGGCGCGGTGTTGTCGGCAGGGATCGAAGCGGTCAGTCACCCGCTGCTCGGCGGCCTGCGCGGCAGCGGTCTCTGGCTCGCCATGGCGCTGACCTCCCCGGCGGCGAGCCTGGTGGAGACGGCCGCGCGCGAGGCAGGGTTCCTGGTCAACGCGGTACAGCCGGACGCGGTCAGGCTCGCTCCGCCGCTCATCCTGACTGCCGGCGAGGCCAGGTCCTTCACCGGCGCGCTGCCCGGCATCCTGGCCTCGGCGAGCGCTCACGGCACGGCATCGTGATGGGAGACTCGGGGGGTCGTCCCCCCCGGCCAGCACAGCGGGGGGACTCGGGGGGTCGTCCCCCCCGGCCAGCACAGCGGGAGGACACGTGACCAGGCCGTCGTCTGCCGGTCACGGGCGAACCGGGAACGGCACGGGGCACGGCGGAACGGGCCAGAATGGTTCGGGCGCTGGTGCCGAGCGGATCAGCCCGGCCACCAAGGCCGCGAGACACGCCAAGATCTCCCTGATCCTCGCCCAGGCCGGCGAGCCGGTGCGGTCGCAGGAAGAACTCGCCGATCGCCTGGGCGCGGTCGGCATCCGGGTCACGCAGGCGACGCTCTCCCGCGACCTGGACGAACTCGGGGCCGTCAGGCTGCGCGGGCCGGGCGGCGCCCTGGTCTACGCGCTGCCGCCTGAGCCGGCCGAGCCCTCGCCAGGCGATGCCGACGACGATACCTTCCGCGAGGCCGCCGCGACCATCGCCGGCCTGTCCGGCTTCGCCGCTGGCACGGCGGCCGCCGCGACGGCGGGCCTCGCCAGGGTCGCCGCGGACTTGCTGCTGTCGGCGGAGGCCAGCGGGAACCTGGTGGTGCTGCGGACGCCCCCTGGTGCGGCGCAGCTGATGGCCTCGATGATCGACCGCACGGCGATGCAGGCCGTGCTCGGTACCGTCGCCGGCGACGACACCGTGCTCGTCGTGGCGCGCGACCCGAACGGCGGCGACGACCTGGCCAGCCTGCTGCTGCGGCTCGCCGAGCGGCGGCGGCGCACCGAGCCAGGACCAGCCCGCGACCAGAGGCAGACATCGAAATTAGTTCACGGGGACGACCGCCAACCCCCTGGCGTCGCCGCAGCATGAGGAGGAGACGTGACGCAGCGAGTCGTGCTGGCCTACTCGGGAGGCCTCGATACGTCGGTAGCCATCGGCTGGATAGCCGAGCAGACCGGCGCCGAAGTAATAGCGCTGGCGGTAGACGTTGGCCAGGGCGGTGAGGACCTGGAGACGATCCGTGCCAGGGCGCTCGCCTGCGGCGCAGCCGACGCCGTCGTGGTCAACGCGCGCGCCGAGTTCGCCGCCGGCTACTGCATGCCGGCGCTGCGGGCGAACGCCCTGTACATGGACAGGTACCCGCTGGTGTCCGCGCTGTCCAGGCCCTTGATCGTCAAGCACCTGGCCAAGGTGGCGCACGACTACGGCGCGACCGTCGTGGCGCACGGTTGCACCGGCAAGGGCAACGACCAGGTCAGGTTCGAGGTCGGCCTGGCCGCGCTCGCACCCGACGTGAAGGCGATCGCCCCGGTCCGTGACTCGGGCATGACCAGGGACAAGGCGATCGAGTTCGCGACGGCCAACGGCCTGCCGATTGACGTCACGGCCAGGTCGCCGTACTCGATCGACCAGAACCTCTGGGGCCGCAGCTGCGAGACCGGCCACCTGGAGGACATCTGGGAGGCGCCGCACGACGACGTCTACGGGTACTCCAGCGACCCGGCGCTGCCCCGCGAGCCGGACGAGGTCATCATCAGCTTCGCCGACGGCACCCCGGTGGCGATCGACGAGCGCAAGCTCACCCCGCTGGAGATCATCGCCGAGCTGAACGAGCGCGCCGGGGCACACGGGGTCGGCCGGATCGACATGGTCGAGGACAGGCTCGTCGGGATCAAGAGCAGGGAGATCTACGAGGCACCTGGCGCCATCGCGCTGATCACCGCGCATTCTGAGCTGGAGAGTGTCTGCCTGGAACGCGATCTGGCCCGGTTCAAGCGGCAGGCCGAGCAGCGCTGGACCGAGCTGGTCTACGACGGGCTGTGGTTCTCCCCGCTGCGCCGGGCGGTTGAGGCGTTCATGCACGAGGCGTCCCGCAATGTCACCGGCGACGTGCGGCTCCGCCTGCACGGTGGCCGGGCGGTCGTCACCGGCCGGCGCAGCCCGGCCGGGCTCTACGACTACGGGCTGGCCACCTACGACACCGGCGACGAGTTCGACCAGAATCTCGCCAAGGGCTTCGTCGAGCTCTGGGGGCTGCCGAGCAAGATCGCAGCCGGCCGGGACCGCAAGGCGGCCGGCTAGGCCAGGTATGCTCCCGGCACTGCCGATCAGCCACGACCATGAACGTGGAGGGAGCGCCGTGTCCGACAACGAAGCCGGTGCCGCGATCAGGCCCGGTGCTTCAATCAGACTCTGGGGCGGGCGGTTCGAGTCCGGCCCGGCCGAGGCGCTCGCCAGGCTGTCTGTCAGCGTCCAGTTCGACTGGCGGCTGGCCCCGTATGACCTGCTGGCTTCCGGCGCGCACGCCCGCGTGCTGCACAAGGCCGGGCTGCTCGACGATACCGAGCTCGCCCGGCTGCTAGCTGGTCTTGATGACCTTGGCCAGGCGTGCCGGGCCGGCACCTTCCGGCCCACCTCGGCCGACGAGGACGTGCACACGGCGCTGGAACGCGGGCTGCTTGAGCGAGCCGGGTCGCTCGGCGGCAAGCTGCGGGCCGGCCGCAGCCGCAATGACCAGGTCGCCACCGACCTGCGGCTGTACCTGCGGGACCACGCCCGGCTGATCGTCTCGCGGCTGGCCGAGCTTGAGTCAGCGCTGATCGGCCAGGCGGAACGCCACGCCGGCACCGCTGCGCCCGGGCTGACGCACCTGCAGCACGCCCAGCCGGTGCTTTTCGCGCACCAGCTGCTCGCGCACGTCCAGGCGTTCTGCCGCGATGTCGGGCCGGCTCGTCGCTGCCGCTCGACCCGGAGATGGTCGCCGCCGAGCTCGGCTTCGATGCCGCGGCGGAAAACTCGATGGACGCGGTCAGCGACCGTGACTTCGCGGCCGAGTTCTGCTTCGCCGCGGCGCTGCTCGGCGTGCACCTGTCCAGGCTCGGCGAGGAGATCGTGCTGTGGTCCTCGCATGAGTTCGGCTGGGCCGAGATCGACGACGCCTACGCCACCGGGTCCTCGATCATGCCGCAGAAGAAGAACCCCGACGTCGCGGAGCTGGCCCGCGGCAAGGCAGGCCGGCTGATCGGCGGGCTGACCGGACTGCTCACCACGCTGAAGGGCCTGCCGCTGACGTACAACAGGGACCTGCAGGAAGACAAGGAGCCGGTATTCGACGCGGTAGACACGCTGCTACTCGTCCTGCCAGCGATGGCAGGCCTGATAAGTACGATCCGATTTAATTCGGAACGGATGGCCAGGAGTGCTGCCGCCGGCTACGCACTCGCCACCGACCTTGCTGAGCTTCTGGTCCGGCGCGGGGTGCCGTTCCGCGAGGCGCACGAGGTGGTGGGGCACCTGGTGGTCTGGTGCCAGGTGCACGAGCGCGATCTTGACGAGGTGAGTGACGAGGACCTCGCCCGGGTGTCCCCGCACCTGACCCCGGATGTGCGCGCGGTGCTGACCGTGCCGGGCGCGCTGGCCGCCAGGCAGAGTTACGGCGGAACGGCCCCGGTCCGGGTAGCCGAGCAACTCGCGAGGATCCGTAAGAAAGTCAATGCAGATGCCGCCTGGGCGGCAAGCTGACGCCTCCCGTGCCGCCCGAACCGCCGTCCGCGCCGCCGCCGTCCGCGCCCGGCCCGCTGCTCGCCCGCGGCTTCTTTGCGCGTCCGGCCCAGGAGGTAGCGCCTGACCTGCTTGGCTGCGTGCTGTCCCGGCGGGCGGAGGCGGGCACCGTGGCCGTCATGATCACCGAGGTGGAGGCGTACGCCGGGACCGCGGATGCCGCCTCGCACGCGTTCCGCGGCCGGACGGCGCGCAACGCCGTCATGTTCG
>WNGJ01006447.1_pt1 | contig 12427 bp, 14 predicted proteins | sample 5400611 | NCBI WGS metagenome assembly WNGJ01 (sample SAMN13153375, study PRJNA577476) | soil metagenome | isolation source: 40 cm soil or saprolite under Garry oak tree replicate 1 | place: USA:California | collected 2016-06-15
GACGGGGCGGGAGCGGTACGGGCATGCCGGGACCGGCGGCCCGACGTGGCCCTCATGGACGTCCGGATGCCCGGCATGGACGGCATCGAAGCGACCAGGCTGCTGACCAGTTCCGGCTCGGGGCCCCGCCTGCTCATCCTGACGACGTTTGACCTGGACGAGTACGTCTACGACGCGCTGTGCGCGGGCGCCAGCGGCTTCCTGCTCAAGGACGTCACCGCGGAACGGCTCTTCGACGCCGTCCGCGTGATCGCCGCGGGAGAAGCCTTGCTGGCCCCATCGGTGACTCGCCGGCTCATCGGCGAATTCGCCAGGCAGCGGCCGCGCCACGCGGGCCAGGGACCGCGTGATGCACTCCGGGCGCTCACGCCGCGGGAGACCGAGGTGCTCCGGCTGATCGCGGAGGGTCTGTCCAACCCGGAGATAGCCGCGCGGCTCGTCGTCACCGAGGAGACGGTCAAGACCCACGTCAGCCGCATCCTCGGCAAGCTGGGCTTGCGAGACCGCACCCAGGCGGTCGTCACGGCCTACGAGACCGGGCTCGTCGTGCCGGGAGGCCCTGGCTGAAGCGAGGCTCGCAGGACTCCGCGGGCCACGAGGGCTCCGGCGCCGAAGTTCTCGTCGCCTGGTGTGCTGTCATGAGGAAATAGATAATTCCGATCGGAATTAACAGATTCGGGTTCGGGTTCACGACGGCTTCACCGCGGATGTTCCCGCCGGCTCACTCGTGACGTTTCCTGACCCGCATTTCGCCTGCGTGTCAGGCGAATCTCGGCATAACAGGGCTATGTCATCAGGAGCTACGTTAACGTAGTCAATTGCGCTTACCCTGGCCATCGCTGACCGATTGGGTGGAGCAATGCTGACCTTGGCGACGACCTCGCGAGTCGCGTCCGGCCAGATCCGGACGGTTCCGGGGCACGGCATTGACCGACCGCTCCGGCCGCGGCGCCAAGCCCGCTTTCGGGTAAGCCGCGAGGCGCGCCGAAAGTGCACCAATATAACTAATTATGCGGTGATGTTCGTGATGTTCGTGATGTTCGTGATGTTCGTAGTGTTCGTAATGTTCACGCGCGCTGGCACCCACTAGGCAGGGGTCGGGATCGCGCGGCCTACCACGCGCGGAAACCAGAGACAGCGGCAGACGAGCGGCGGCAACAAGGGACGCGAAGGGAGGGCTGGCCGGTGCCAGGTGGGCATAGGGGTCCTGGTCGCCGTGTGCCTCATCCCGATGACCAGGCCGCTGGGCTCCGCACGCTCTTCGACATGGCCGAGCCCGACTGGAACGGGAGGGAGCGCGACTATGAATCCCGCCGTGCGGGCTGGCATCGAGATCGCAGCCGCGGTGTCGGCCGTCATTACCGTGACGTTCGTAGTCGTCGTCAGGCTCTTCTGGCGGAAAGAGAAATCGCTCAGGGATCCCTGACAGAAGAGGTAACGCCGGGGGCACTGCGGGACTGGTACGACATCCCGAGGATCAGGTTCGACCGCAAGGAGGCCAGGGGCCTCTTTCTCACCAGCATCGTCGTGGCGGGATGGGTCTCCTATCACCTGGGCTGGCAGTCGCTCGCGCTGCTCGCGTGCGCGGCTCCCGGTGCGGGCATCCGCGCGATCAGCTACGTAATCTCATGGTTTGACAAGCCCGTCACCGCGACGGCAGAGGGCTACGACAGACTGGACCGGCTGCACCTCACCGTCGCCATTCCGGTGTATAACGAGGACGCCGGGCTGCTGGACCGCTGCATCTACGCGATCATGAATCAGACCAGGCCGCCGGAGCTGATCTGGGTGGTCGATGACGGGTCTAGGACCGACTATTCGCAGGTAGCCAGCTACTGGGCGGGCGCCTGGTCGAACGGCACCGAGATCCGCTGGACCCGGCAGAGCAACCAGGGCAAGCGCCGGGCCCACGCCTACGTCTTCGAGCGGGTGCCTGAGACCGACATTTTCATCACCGTGGACTCGGACACGACGCTCGAGCACCGCGCGATCGAGGAGGGCCTGAAGCCGTTCCAGAGCCGGACGGTCATGTCGGTGGCCGGCATCGAGATGGGTTTCAACGCCTATCACAACTTCCTGACCAGGATGCAGTGCTCATTTCAGCTGTTCTCCCAGGCCGTGATCGGCGCGACCTGGTCGGTTGCCGGTGACATGTACACCAACCGCGGGCCCTTCGCGCTCTACCGCGCGTCTCTGATCAGGGAGTTCCTGGCCGTCTACCGGGACGAGACATTTTTCGGGCGGAGGGTGATCCTCGGCGATGACTCGCTGCTCGCGCTCTGCGCCAGCAGCAGGGGCAGGTCGGTGCAACAGCTGACGGCGTATGGCCTGACGATGTGGCCGGAAACGTACAGCCACCACCTGCGGCAGCGGTTGCGATGGGCGCGCGGCCGGGCGGTCCGCAACTTCTGGCGGATCAGGTACCGGCCTGTGCTCTCCTACTGCTGGTGGATCACCGTCTGCGGCATCCAGGCCTTCCTTGCCTCCACAGCGTTCATCGCGGTGCTGGCCGCGACGTGGCCGCTCGGCCGGTCGGTGCTCATCCACACGATCTTCGCCCTGGCCGTCCTGTCGGTGCCCGTCGGTTTGCGGACACTGTGCTTCAAGCGCAGCGACGAGACGCTGTTTGACCGCGTGGTGCTCGTGCTCATCCGGCCGATCGCGGCGATCTGGTCCGGGATCATGCTCGCCAGGGTGCTGCGCGTCTGGGGCACCATGACGCTGCTGAAGCAGGGCTGGACCACCAGGCAGAAGGGCGCCGAGCTGGTGTACAGCCCGGACGGCGCACCAGGCATGGCCGACCACCAGATGACCGCCGAGGAATACGCTGCGTGAGGGAGCGGATCGCGGCTTCTTGGGCGCTGTGGTCGGTGCTGGCAGCTCAGGCCACGCTGACCCTCCCCTGGATGTGGCGGACAGCGCCGTTCTCAGGTGAGGCGCTCTACCTGAGCGCCGCCCACTCCGGTTGGTCGCAGCTGCTCGCCGATACCACATCGCTCCCGGGCTCTCCCGTGCTGTACCCGCCGCTCGCCGGCGCCGTGGACTCTGTCGGCGGTCTGATCGCGGCAAGGCTCCTGTCGCTGGTCTTTATGCTCGGAGCGACCGCTCTGGTCTACCTGATGGGCGACCGGATGTTCGGCCAGATATCTGGCCTGCTAGCGGCGCTGCTATTCGCAGTGTGCGGGATCATCGTGCACCTCGGGGCCGCCGCGACCTTCGACCCGATGGCGCTGTTCTTTCTGGTCCTGTCGCTGTACGCCGCGGTCAGGATGCGGGATGGCGCCGTGTGGTGGGTGCTGCTCTGCCCGGTCGCGCTCGCGGTCGCCAACGCGACGAAGTACACGACCATAGTCTGGGATCCGCTCATCGTCGGCACTGTCCTGCTCTACGGCTGGAGTAAGAAGGCGCAGGCCATCTGCCTCGCTGTCTCGGTGGCGGCGACTGCGGCGGTGCTCGACCTCGGGATCCTGATGCTCGGCGGTGCGGATTTCGCGACAAGCGTGCTGCTGAACACCTTCTACCGGTCGCCGCAGGCCGGGCCGCCGAGCTCGATGTTCAGCGTGTTCGGCCACGCGATGCTCATGACCGGGCTGATCGTGCTGATCGCGATCGCGGGCGTGTTGGTCAGCGTCGTGAAGAAGATGCCGGCCACGGCCACGGCCTTCCTCTGCCTGCTCGTCATCGCCGCGCTCATCGCGCCGATCGAGCAGGCCAGGATTCATCAGATCGCCTCGCTGGACCAGAACATGAGCTTCGGCCTGCCGTTCGCCGCTCTCGCTGCCGGTTACGCGCTCGGCGGCTGGCGGCAGTGGCTCGGACGCCGCAGGTACTGGGGCAAGGTCATCGCGACCATCGCTGCCGTCGGCACTGTTATCACGATGCTCATCGTCGGGCGCGCCGAGCGGGTTCAGTTCCGCGGTCCGGGGGTTGTAGCGGCCCAACGTGTCGCCACGGCGATCAAGAATAACTATCAGTCAGGAACCCTGATCCTCGTCGACGGCACCGACAAGACCGACCGGTACTACCTGCCGTCGATCCCCGAGGACCAGTGGGTCACGTCATCCTCCGCCGCGGGGCCAGGCCCGCAGATGTATGCCCAGATCTGCTCCGGACAGGTATCCATAGTGGTCTTGCGCTTGACCGCCGGGGAGTATGACAACCCCAACGACCAGATGATCGCGCCGCTGGTGCATCAGATGTACAGCAGGAAGACGGTCGCGGGGAAGGGCGACCATAAGACGCTGGTCTGGGCGCTCAACGGCTCGGCCAAGAGCCCGAGCAGGTGCAAGGCCGGCAATGTGGGCTAAGATCCTTGCCGCCTTCGCCACGCCCGTCCTGGCGGGCGTTCTGGTCGCGGGCGTGCTTACAGCGACTCACCACACCGCGGTCCCGAATCTGGCACTTCCCTCGGTGCCGTCGGCGGCCAGATTCACCGCGTCAGACGACAGCGCCAAGCCGATACCGCCTGGCTCTTGCCTCGGCCACGTGCCCAAGCACTTCGCGGGGCTCGCCGTGCAGAGGCGGATCGCGGCGAACTCGGTGAGCTTCCAGAAGGTCACCGGGCGGGCACCGCAGATCGTTGAGTTCTACAACCCCTTCCGGAAGCCTTTCGCCGAACACGAGGCGATGGATGTCATTAACGCCGGCGAGATCCCGCTGATTCAGCTGAACCCGTACCACGTCACCGCGCGGGAGATCGCCGACGGCGTCTACGACCGGCACCTGAAAGCCTACGCACGGGCGGTGAGGAAATTCGGCTGCGTGGTCGCGTTGTCGCTCGGGCATGAGATGAACGGCTGGTGGTATCCCTGGGGCCGGCCGAGGACCACCCCTGAGGACTTCATCGCCGCATGGCGGCACGTCCACGACCTTTTCGCGAAGCAGGGCGTCCGCAACGTCCTATGGTCCTGGGATCCGTCGCACCAGTACAACTCCCCTAAGCCTGGCAAGGTCGCCTCGCCGGCCAGCGAGTGGTACCCGGGCAACAAGTACGTCGACTGGGTGGGCCTGGACGGCTACCTCGGCTATGACACGAACGGGCGTCCGCAGACCTTCGGAGAGATCTTCGCCTTCCAGCTCAACGACATCAGGCACGTCGCGCCGCACAAGCTGGTCTACATCGCGGAGACGGGCGTGGCACCGGGCCCGGCCGCGTTCAGGCAGATCCGTGCCCTGTTCCATGGGGTCGCCTCCCACCATCTGGCCGGGCTGGTCTGGTTCGACGCCGTGGGACAGCCAGACGCGAGCGGCGCGCCGAAGGAGTACCGGCTGCAGCGGAAGCTGGGTGAGGCCACTGTCTATAAGAAGCAGCTCAGCGACTTCCTGCGATGAGAACCTTCGGCAAGCTGATCACGGCCCTTGCGGTGCCGCTTCTTGCCGCGAGCGCGTGCAGCTGGGGTCACGCCGCCACGCGGCCTCCGGCCAGGCCAGGCCGGAGCGCGACGTCGCCGACTCCGAGCCCATCGCCGACCGGCACCCCGTATCCGCACGTCAACAAGCCGTGCCAGGGCAAGATCCCCGAGCCGTTCGCCGGGATCGCGACCAGTGGCCAATTCGCCGCCAACGTCGCGACCTTCCAGCACGACACCGGAGCGCACCTGCGCCTGGTCGAGTTCTATAACCCGTTCCCAGGGCCGTTCCAGCGCGGCGAGGCGCAGCAGATCGTGAGCCTCGGAGCGCTGCCGCTGATCCAGCTCAACCCGCGCCAGATCAGCATGACCGAACTCGCCGCCGGCGCCTACGACACCTACATCAGGAGCTACGCCCAGGAGGTCAGGGCGTTCGGCTGCCACGTCGTGCTGTCGTTCGGACATGAGATGAACGGCTGGTGGTACCCGTGGGGACTGCCTGATACCACCCCGCACGCCTTCAAGGCCGCCTGGCGGCACTTCTTTCGTATCTTCGCGGCCGAACATGTCACCAACGTCATCTGGTCCTGGGATCCGACACATCAGTACTCGGAATACAAGCCGGGAAGGACCGCGTACCCGGCCAGCATGTGGTACCCGGGCAACCGCTATGTCGACTGGATCGGCATCGACGGCTACGTCGGCTCCGGCCAGGACTTCAATAAGGTTTTCCGCTACCAGGTGCGCGACATCAGGCGGCTGACAGGCAAGCCCATCTACCTGGCCGAGACGGGGGTTAGCGACAACGCGTACGAGGTCAGGCAGGTCGCCGATCTCTTCGCCGGGATCTGGCGGTCGCGCCTGGCCGGCCTGGTCTGGTTCGACCTGAACAGGAAGAACTCCTGGAGCCTGGATGGTAAGCCGATCAAGGATGCGGCCTATCGCAAGGCGGTGGCGCGCTTCCCCTAGGACCAGAGCCAGCAGGGTCAGGCCTGGTCAGGGCCGCGCCTGGTGACCGAGTTCGTCGTGGGCGCTGTGTAGTCGCCGATCCACTCGTCCTTCCAGGCCTGGTCATATTGCTGGGAGTTGCAGCCCGGCCGGTAGACGGCGATCAGCTCGCGGGCGATCTGCTCGCGGTGCGGGCGGCCGCCGCCCGGCACCTCGTAGGTCGCGATGTGCACCCGCCACCGATCGCCTGCACGGCGCACCCAGCACGCAGCGCGCGGGTGCTTGAAAGGAAAGTGCTCGGCCGACAGGTCATCGCTGTGACCGACGTAGCTCACCGCGTACCGGCCAGGCTTGGCGTCCGGTTCCGGGCGGTACAGAATCGCGAACACCGCCGCGCACGCGGGCGGTGTCCAGCCGGCCAGCAGCCTGGGGCCTTCGAACGGGTAGCCGGCCCCGGTGCCAAGCCGGATCATGGGCCAAGCCTGATCATGGCTCGGCCTCGTCGTCGTCCTCGCTGATCGCCTCGGCTCGCACGATCGGTCCTTCAGGCAGCCCGGCCATGGCCGCGGCGGCTGTGAACTGGCCAGCCGCCTTCTCGATCGCCGCCTCCCTGCTCGGGGCGTCGACGATGAGCCGAGCGCCATAGACCTCGGTTCCTATGCCGGTCGCGATCCCGTCGTACGCCGCCACCGCGTCAGCCAGTTCGACGACCTCCTCGCGGGTCAGCTCCCTGTCGCCCTGAGCCTGGAGGCCCACGCTCCATCTCATCCTTGCGCTCCCCGTCAGACCGGTTCTGGTGGAATCTAGTTCAGCGGCCAGCCCCTGCCTAGTTCAGGGCAGGAAGGACCGCAGCGAACTCCTCCAGGCTGCTGAGGTCGTGGCCAGACAACAGCAGGTCGATGTGGGGCGCCGCGACCATCATCCCGAGAGTGCTCGGCCGGAAGGCCGGGTCGGCGCCCTTGTGCGGGTTCAGCCAGACGATGCTGTGGCTGAGCCGGCCCAGCCGCTCCATCGCGGCAGACAGCACGGCCGGGTCGCCGCGATCCAGGCCGTCGGAGCAGATCACGACGATGCCGCCGCGGCACAGCCCGCGGCGTCCCCACTGCCTGACGAACGTACCGAGCGAGGCGCCGATCCGGGTCCCGCCCTCCCAGTCGAAGACCGTCCGTGCCGCCGACGCCAGCGCGTCGTCCGGCCGCCGGTGATCGAGTTCCCTCGTGATCCTGGTCAGACTGGTGCCGAAGCAGAACACCTCCACCCGCGCCGCCGCCCGCTTTGCGGAGTAGGCGAACTGGAGCAGGTTGCGGGAGTAGTCCGCCATCGAACCTGAGACGTCGAGGATCAGGATCAGGGGCCGGGCGCGGCGCTTGCGATCACGCCAGTACAGCTCAGCGGGCTCGCCGTGCATGCGCATCGACCGTCTGACCATGCGCCGCAGATCGATGGCGGACCCACCGCGCGCGGGCGTGGTACGCCTGGTGCGGCGCCTGGGTGGCGTCAGCCGGATCCGCGCCATGATGCGCCTGACGGCCACGAGTTCCTCGGCAGTGCAGGCGGCGAACGCTTTGTGCCGCAGCGTCTCGGCGTCCGAGGCCATCAGCCCGAGCATCGCCTCCTCGCGCTGCTCGTCGGAACCAGCATCGGTAGCCGGGATGACCAGCGCCGACTGGCTGACCTGGCTCGGCGCGTCGGCGTTCAGCCTGAGCATCTCGGTGACGGGGTCGTCTTCGCCGAGGAAGAACCGCCGGAAGACCCGGTCATAGACCGCGATGTCGTCTCGCCGCCTGACCAGTACGCAGCGCCCGCCCCAGTACAGGTCCACGAGGTCGGCAGGGTCGAGCTCGGCCATAGCCGTGCAGTATCCGATGATGTCGCCGGATCCGACCGCCAGGCCGGCGCCGCGCAGCTCGCGGCCGAAGCTGGCCAGCAGGCCGACGATCGCCGCCTGCCCGGTGCTGGCCTGCCCGGTGCTGGCCTGCTCAGGCACCGGAGGTGATGTCCGCGAGGTTCTCGCGGACGAGCTCGAGGTCGTCACGCTCCTTCACCACCGAGCCGAGAGTGTCGCTGGCGACAATCGCGTCCAGGTCCGTTTCGCCGAGGAAGTGCAGGGTCCTGGCCCAGTCGATGGTCTCGGCGACCCCCGGCGGCTTGGCGAGGTCCAGTTCCCGAAGCCGGTTCACCGCCGCGACCACCTTGCGCGTGAGCGCCACGCCGATTCCAGGCTCCTTGAGCAGTACGATCTCCACTTCGCGCTCCGCGGGCGGATAGCCGATCCAGTGGTACAGGCAGCGCCGCTTCAGCGCGTCATGCAGCTCTCTGGTCCGGTTCGAGGTGAGGATCACCAGCGGCGGGCTATCGGCCTTCATCGTGCCGATCTCAGGGATGCTGATCTGGAAATCTGACAGCACCTCGAGCAGGAACGCCTCGAACTCATCGTCAGCCCTGTCGATCTCGTCGACCAGCAGCACGGCCCGTTCACCCGCCCTGACCGCGGCCAGCAGCGGCCGCTCCAGCAGGAACTTCGGCCCGAAGAGCTTGTCGACAGCGTCAGGATCGGCGACCTGATGCTCCGACAGAGCCCTGATGTGCAGCATCTGCCGCGCGTAGTCCCATTCGTAGAGCGCCTGGTTAACGTCGATGCCCTCGTAGCATTGCAGCCTGATCAGCGTGCGGCTGAAGATGGCGGACAGAACCTTCGCGACCTCCGTCTTGCCGACGCCGACTTCTCCCTCGAGAAGCACGGGGCGATGCATCCTGATCGCCACGAACAGTGCCGTCGCGAGCCCGCGGTCAGCGATATAGCCGCCCTCGCGCAGCGCGCCAGTCAGGTCAGCGACAGTCTCAGGGCGGTCCATGAACGTCCGGCTGGCCTACCGGTCGGCTTGCTCGGCGGTGCCGAGCACCAGGCCGGCGACGCTGCCGGGACGGTCGCCGAGCTTGCCTTCCCGCTCCAGCGTGGCCCGCCACGCGGAGCGGATGTCACCCTCGGATCCGGCGAAATCGTCGAAACCGACACTCTGCATGTTCTTACAGGACTTCGCGGGCCCGAAGAGCTCGTCCAGCTCGGCGCTGGTCCGGCCGCTCGCGGTCCAGACCCCCCGCAGCACGTCGATGGCCTCGTCAGGCTCGCCGCGAGCGTCACCGCGTTCGTCCTGCCGGACTTCGCTGCCCGGATCCTCGCCCGTTTCCCAGCCGGCCACCTGTTCACCTCCGCAGGCTGAGGCCACCGCCTCCCTCCTGACTGTAGTTGGCTCGCCGGCCCATCGCGACCACGGATTAAGGGTTCCCTTATTGGCGATATTTTACCGCTCGTCCGGTGTGATCCACTTCTCCTCGCGGGACGGATGGGCGGCGGCCAGCGCGGACATCGCTTGCCCCGGCGACGCGACCCGCTGGATCAGCGCGCGGTTCGACCGCTTGAGCAGGCCTACCGCGACCATGCGGTCCAGCTGCTCCGCGAGCGGGTCCCAGAACCCGTCCACGTCGAGCAGGACGACGGGCTTCGCGTGCAGGCCAAGCTGGGACCAGGTGCTGACCTCAGCTAGCTCCTCCAGAGTTCCGAGCCCGCCGGGCAGCGCTACGAAGCCATCCGCCAGGTCATACATGAGCTGCTTGCGCTCATGCATCGTCCCCACCTCGTGCAGCTCGGTGAGCTCGGTGTGGGCGATCTCGCGGCTGAACAGCCCGGTCGGTATGACGCCGATGACACGGCCGCCCGCGCCGAGGGCGGCGTCGGCGAGCTCGCCCATCAGCCCGACCCGGCCGCCGCCGTACACCAGGCCGATGCCGCGGGTCGCGGCCAGCGTCCCGAGCGCCCGCGCCGCCTCGCGGTAACGGACGTCGGGAGGCGTCGAGGATCCGCAGAAGACGCAGAGCGAGGTGATGGCGACCATGGCCAGACAACCTATCCGGTGCTGGTTACGGGCTGGTCGCCAGCCGCGACCGGGTACGCCAGGGCACGGCTTGCTAGCGTCCATGCCTATGGCCGGGGAGATATACACGGGATCGGCGCCGGAGGATGCGCAGGCGCATCGCGGCTGGGCGCTCGGGCACTTCATGCCGCCGGGTGATATCAGGCACAGCGCGGACGTCGAGATCAAGTGGGGCGTCCATCCCCGAGGCGACCAGCGCGCGCAGTGGGTCACCGGCGAGGTCAGGACCGCGGTGATCGTGCTCGTGAGCGGGCGGTTCAGGATCGACTTTCGCGAGCATCATCGCGATCCGATGGCCTTCCGTCTCCGGCTATGCCGTCCCGCGGGAACTCCAGCTCGAGGCACGCAACGCCAGCGGATACTGGTGCGACCATGCCGATGCCGGCAGTGATCGGGCATTGGGTCCAACCGCCACGGCCCTGGCAGCGTCGTAGCTTGCGTAAGCCATTTAGCGACACGGGAGGGCCTGCCATGACCCCATCCTTCCTGGCGGCGGGGCGTATGTGCGCCGTCGCCGCGTTGGTGTCGGTGACCGCGCTGGTCACCGCCTGCGCGTCCGCGTCGCAGCACCCGGCCCAGCCGGGGAATGGCGCCACGCGGTCCGGCGGGACCGGCGCCGCGTCTCCCACCGGTCAGGGTGCCGGCGGTGGCACGGCGAGATCGGCCAGCCCGTCGCCCTCACACGCGGCACCGGCCGGCCCGCAACCGTGCGCCAGCCGTGACCTCGGCGTGCACGCAGGGAACGGCCAGGGAGCGGCTGGCAGCACCTACATCCCGATCGTGTTCACGAACAACTCGGACGCCAGCTGCACGCTGTACGGCTACCCAGGCGTGTCGCTGGCCGGCGGCAGCCCGGTGCGCCAGATCGGCGTGGCCGCGGACGAGAACCCGGCGACCCCGCGCCGGCTCGTCACCCTCGCGCCGGGCGCCGTCGGGAGCGCCTTGCTGCGGATCGTGGCAGCGCAGAACTTCCCCGCGGCGCGCTGCCACCAGGTACCGGCGACGTACCTGCAGGTCTACCCGCCGAATCAGACCACGCCCAGCTACGTGATGTACTCATCGACCGCGTGCTCGAAGCCGGTCCACCTGCTGACCGTCGATGTGATCAAGCCTGGCAGTGGTGGCTGACTGAGCCGGAGTTGGCCGGTCCCGGCCCGGGTAGCTGCGCGCTTCCGTCGACGACGGACCGGGCAAGGTCGGCCAGGGACCGCCGACCAGTGCGCGCGTGCCGCCGCAGGGTGTCGAACGCCTCGTCGGGCGCGACGCGCCAGCGCTCGGCGAGGACGCCCTTCGCCTGCTCAATCACGATCCTGCTGCTGAGGGCCGCCTGAAGCTGCGCTATCGCGGTCTGCTGGTCGCGGGCGACCGCGCAGATAGCAAGACCGGCAGCGGCGGCGTCGGCGAGCGACAATGCGATGAGGACCTGATCGACGTCCGGCTCCGTACCGCCGAGCAGCGCGAGGGCGCCTCGCGCCTCAGGCTGCGGGCCGACCGGGAGGAGCGTGACGGCGGTGAATCCGGCCTGGCCTGCCATCGCGGTGAACCATGGCCAGCGCTGCTCCCGTGTCCTCAAGTCGGCGATCGAGATCAGCTGACCCGAGCGGGCGCATTCGAGCCACGGGCTCGCGTCCGCACCGGCGGCGGCCTCCGCCAGCGACCGGCTGCGGTCGTCGGACGCCGCGAGCGCGGTCAGGGATCCGCCGGGATCCGCGGCGTAGACGATGGCGGCGCTCTCCGCACCGGCCAGCCGGACGCAGTGCCTGCAGACGGCGGTGAGGTAGGGCCCGACGTCACTGTCGCCCGCCAGGACGCGCGCTAGCTCCGCGAACGCCGCGGCGACGTCCGGACCAGGTGCCGGTGCTGACATCGCACACTCACAAAGCTCAGCAAAACAGCTCTTACTACGGTGATGACGAAGTTCGCCGCCAGATACGCCGCCGGGCCGTCCCGACTCAGACGTCCTGACCGCCGGGGCCGCATGACATCCTTGAGCCACGGGAGGTTCTCCGCGTCGACCCTGGCCATGGCGTCGGCGCGGCCGTTCCTGGCCGCCTGATCGCGCTCAGCCCTGCGGAGGAGATCAGCGCGAAGGCCCGGTAGCACCTCATCAGGATCAGTCAGCGCGGGGACATCGGCGACGGCGCGAGGTTCGCCGAGTGCGGCGCGTACAGCGGCCGGCCGATCTGGACGGGGTGCCTA
>WNGJ01010653.1_pt1 | contig 12427 bp, 12 predicted proteins | sample 5400611 | NCBI WGS metagenome assembly WNGJ01 (sample SAMN13153375, study PRJNA577476) | soil metagenome | isolation source: 40 cm soil or saprolite under Garry oak tree replicate 1 | place: USA:California | collected 2016-06-15
GCTGCAGGAGATCGGGGGGCAGCTCGGCGCGCGCCCCCGTGACCCCGGTCAAGGAGACCATGTAGAGGAAGCCGGTAGCCGCCCGCGCGATCGCGCGCATCCGATCGGGCGGGGAGGTCGGGGCGACGAGGTGGATCAGGTCGAGGCCCGCCGCCTCGGCTTCCGATCGCAGGGGGCGGGCTTCTTCGGGCGGCAGGTCGGCCACGATGACGCCGTCGACGCCACACTCCACCGCCGTCACGCAGAACGCCTTGAGGCCGAAGGCGAGGACGGGATTGTAGTACGTGAGAAAGACGAGCGGCACCGCCGTCTCGCTCCGCAGATCTCGCGCCAGCTCGAGCACGCGGGGCAGCGTCACGCCCGCCTGGAGGGCGCGCTGGGTCGCCCGCTGGATCACCGGCCCGTCGGCCAGAGGATCCGAGAAGGGCACGCCCAGCTCCACGATATCGGCGCCTCGTCGCGCGGCTTCGATGACGAGCCGCTTCGTGAGCGACACGGACGGATCACCCGCGGTGAAGTACGGGATCAGGGCCCGCTCGCCGCGCTCCCTGAGCTGGGCGAAGGTCGTGGCCAGGCGCCCCGTCACGGCCGTCGTCACCGCCGGCCTGCCGCCGAGGCCGCCCGCACCGGCGGCGCCCCGTGTCCCTTCGCCCCCGCGAGAGCCTGCTCGACCGTGTGCACATCCTTGTCGCCCCGCCCCGAGAGCCCGATCACGATGCTCTCGCTCTTCTTCATCCGCTTGGCCACGCGCATGACATACGCCACGGCGTGGGCGGATTCGAGGGCCGGCATGATCCCCTCGAGCCTGGTCAGGGCCTGGAAGGCCTCGAGGGCCTCGGCGTCGGTGGCCGACTCGTACTCGAAGCGGCCCTGCTCCTTGTAGTAGGCGTGCTCGGGCCCCACGCCGGGATAATCGAGCCCCGCCGAGATCGAATGAGCCTCGGAGATCTGGCCGTCGTCGTTCTGGAGGAGATAGCTCATGCTCCCGTGGAGCACGCCCACCGCCCCCGCTCCGAGCGAGGCGCCGTGGCGGCCCGTGGAGAGACCGTGGCCGGCGGGCTCCACGCCCACGATGCGCACGCGCGAGTCGCGGATGAAGGGCCAGAATAGCCCGATGGCATTGGAGCCCCCGCCCACGCAGGCCACGAGGAGATCCGGGAGCTTGCCCGTGATCTTGCGCGCCTGCCCCCGCGTCTCCTCGCCGATGACGCGGTGGAAATCGCGCACCATCATGGGATACGGATGCGGGCCCATGGCCGAGCCCAGGAGATAGTAGGTCGTCCGCACGTTGGTCACCCAGTCGCGCAACGCCTCGTTGACGGCGTCCTTGAGGGTCCGCGACCCGCTTTCCACGGGGACGACGGTGGCGCCGAGCAGCTTCATGCGGAACACATTGAGGGCCTGGCGCTCGATGTCCACGCTGCCCATGTAGACCTGGCACTCGAGCCCGAGAAGCGCCGCCGCGGTGGCGGAGGCGACGCCGTGCTGGCCGGCCCCCGTCTCGGCGATCACCCGGCGCTTGCCCATCCGTTCGGCCAGGAGCGCCTGCCCCAGGACATTGTTGATCTTGTGCGCGCCCGTGTGGCAGAGGTCTTCGCGCTTGAGGTAGATGCGGGCGCCGCCGCAGTGCTCGGTGAGGCGCGCCGCGAAGTAGAGCGGAGTCGGCCGGCCCGCATAGGTCGTGAGCAGCTCCCGGAGGCGCGCCCGGAACCGGGCGTCCCGTCTCGCCGCGCGATACGCCTTGTCGAGCTGGATGAGCGGCGCCATGAGCGTTTCCGGAACGAAACGACCGCCGAAGCGTCCGAAGTGGCCCGCGGCGTCGGGAAGCGCCGAGGGATTCGCCACGGCCTTCTTCACGAAGGCTCCCGCGCCACCGACTTGGCGGCGGCCACGAAGCGTCGCACCTTGTCCGGGCTCTTGGCGCCCGGCCGCTCCTCGACGCCGGAATCGACGTCCACGCCCCAGGGTCGCGCCACGGCGACGGCGCGGGCGACATTGTCGGGCGTCAGTCCGGCGGAGAGGATGACGGGATGACGGCGCGGCACGCGGCGCGCGAGCTCCCACGAAATCGGCTCCCGCCGCTCCCCGTCGCTCCACCGGGCCGGCGAGTCGAGGAGGAAGGCGGCGACACGGTAGCGCTCGAGTCCGTCGAGATCCGCGGGGCCGCCCACCTTGATCGTCTTGATCACGGGCAAGGTGAAGCCGGCCAGCGCCTCGGGCGGCTCGTCACCGTGGAACTGAAGCGCCCCCAGGCGGCACTCTTCCGCCACGGCCTTGACATGGCCGGCGGCATGGTCCCAGAACACGCCCACGGGCGTCACGAAGGGCGGCAGGTCGGCAATGATCTCCGCGGCGGCCGAGGGCGCGATGTAGCGCGGCGTTCCCTCGACGAAGATGAAGCCGAGGGCGTCGGCTCCCGCCTCGACGGCCACGCATGCGTCTCCTGCATTGGTGATGCCGCAGATCTTGACCCGGGTCACTCTCAGCACTCGCCTCGCCGGGCTTCTCGCCTGCGGCTCGTCGGCCCCGTCTCAGCTCGAACTTCCATCAGCACTCGCCTCGCCGGGCTTCTCGCCTGCGGCTCGTCGGCCCCGTCTCAGCTCGAACTTCCATCAGCACTCGCCTCGCCGGGGTTTCACTCAGCCCTCGCCTCTTGGCTCCGCCATTCAGCTCGAATTGCCACGCCTGCGGAATTGGCTCAGCTCTCGCCTCGCGGCGTAGCCGCTCAGCTCGAACAGCGGGCCCCGTCTCGGCTCGAATCATCTCAGCGTCAGCTCGCGCACCTTGGCGCGTACGTCGGACGCCCGCACCAGGCCTTCGCCCACGAGCACGGCGTGGGCGCCCGCCTCCACCACGCGCCGGACATCGGCGGCGGTGAAGATCCCGCTCTCGCTGACGGCGGTGTGCGCGCGCGGCACGCGCGGGAGCAGATCGAGCGAGGGCTGGAGACTGGTCTCGAGCGTCTGGAGATTGCGGTTGTTCACGCCGATCACGGGCGCGCCCAGGGCCACCGCGCGCTCGAGCTCGGCAGCCGTGTGGACCTCGACGAGGGTGGAGAGCCCGACGCCCTTGGCGGCATGGTGGAGATCACGCAGCCGCGCCTCCTCCAGGGCAGCGGTGATCAGGAGCACGGCATCCGCCCCCGCCGCCCGCGATTCCCAGAGCTGATACTCGTCCAGGATGAATTCCTTGCGGAGAATCGGCAGGTCGACGGCGGCGCGGACGGCCACGAGGTCCTCGAGCGAGCCGCGGAAGTATTTCTGATCGGTGAGGACGGAGATGGCGGCGGCTCCCGCCGCGGCATAGTCACGAGCCTGGCCCGCGGGGTCGAGCGTGGCGTTCAGCGTGCCCTTGGAGGGAGAAGCGCGCTTCACTTCGGCGATGAGCCGGACCCCGCCGGGGGCGGAGGGCCGGAGCGCCGCCTCGAGCTCGCGGGCCGGACCGAGCCCGCGGCACGCCGCTTCGAGCGCGGCCAGGGGCCGCGCGGCGCGGACTTGCCGGAGCTCTTCGAGCTTGTTGGCGACGATGTCGTCGAGCACGCCCATCAGGTACCCTGCGGGGCCGATGCGGCCGGCCCCATGGCGAGTTCGGCTCGGCCCGAGATCGTGGACTCCGTGACCTAGTAGTCGCCGCGAAGCCCGTGCTCGCGGGCGGGGGTGAGCTCGATGCGCGCCATCTGCTCGAGCACGTACTCGCGCAGGGTTCGCGGAGGCGGCAGGTCGCGGACGATCTTCCCACCGACCACGAGCGGCTTGAGCAAGGCCTCGGCGGGCCGGCCGGCCGCGCCCACGGGCGCGGGCTTGGCCGCGGACAGCACGACGTTCTTGGCCGTCCCCGGCATCCGCCAGACCTGCTTGGCGCCCGACCGCTTGCCGCGCTTGGCCATTGGACGCCCCTCGATCTCCATGATGTCGAGTGCGAACGAGAGGACGGGGGCGTTGGCGATGGACGTCCCCACGCCGTAGCCGTCCACGAGAGGATTGAGCTTGAGGATCTCGTACTCGTCGATGCCGCCCGAGGCAAGGATCTTCACGTGCTCGAAGCCCCGGATGTCCAGCTCCCACCGCACCTCCTCGATGATGCGGAAGAAGTCGCCCCGGCGGGACGACGGCGTGTCCAGGCGCACCGCGTACAGATCCTTGCCGAGGGCCTCTGCCACGCGGATCGCCTCGAACTTCTCGTCCTGCAGGGTGTCGATGAGGGCGACGCGGCGCACCTTGGGGTCGATGACGTCGTTGAAGGCCTTGAGCGCCTCCACGGTGTCGCCGAACATGAGCACGAGGGCGTGGGGAATGGTGCCCGTGGGATCGGCTTCGATCAGCTCCGCCGCTTTCGTCACGGCCACGCCGTCGCAGCCGCCCACGAAGGCGTTGCGCTCGATCATGGGGGCGAGGGCCGGATGCATGCGACGCGCTCCGAAGGAGATGACCGCGCGGTCCCCCGCCGCGCGCTTGCAGCGGGCGGCCTTGGTGGCGATGCCGGAGGCCTGGCAGAGCAGTCCCAGAAGCGCGGTCTCGTACTCCGCCCACTGGACGTAGGTGCCCTCGATCACGAGCACGGGCTCGTGGGGCCCGAAGATGGTGCCCTCGTCCATCGCCCACACGTCGACGGGCAGACCTTCCAGCAGCACCGCCGCTTCCTCGATGCCCGCGAGGATCCCGAAGGACCAGTCCGCCTGCGGGAAGCTCTTGAGTCGGATCTCGGCCTTGACGCGCTTGGTGATGCCCTTGGCCTTGAGGATCTGGATGGTCCGCTGGAAGTAGACGTCCGACACCTGGCCCGCCTTGATCTCGGGCTCGGATGCCGTATGAAAGGCGCGCTTCGGTTGGTTCGCCATGCTGATAGAGGGTTGCCTGACGGCGCCCTCAAGTGGGCGGATTGTCCCAGAAACCGTTGGTGAAGTCAAACCGCGGACGCGCGACGGCGTGACGCAAGTCCGTGCGTGGAAAGGAATTCTTGCTGCGACGGCCCGAGCTACAGGTCGAGCGTCTTGAGATATGCCCGGAACGCGTCGGCGAGATCTGGCCGCGAGAGCGCGATGTCGACGGTGGCCTTGAGGAAGCCGAGCTTCTCCCCGGTGTCGTGACGGCGTCCCTCGAACTCCACGGCATAGATCGGCCGGCGCCCGCGCAGCGTCCGGAGCCCGTTGGTCAGCTGGATCTCTCCACGTGAGTCGGCCGGCGTGTCGGCGAGAATGGGAAAGAGATCCGGGGTCAGGACGTAGCGGCCGATGATGGCGAGGTCCGACGGGGCGTCCTTGGGCTCCGGCTTCTCGACGAGATCCAGCACCTCGAAGACGCCGCCCCCCACGCCGCGGGGCACGATGACGCCGTAGCGGCCAATGTCCTCCTTGGGGATGCGCATGACGGCGAGCACGGGGCCCTGGTGGCGCTCGAAGACGTCGAGGAGCTGCCGCATGCACGGCACGCGGGACATGATGATGTCGTCGCCCAGGAAAACGCCGAAGGGCTCATCCCCCACGAGAGGCCTGGCGCAGAGGATGGCGTGACCGAGGCCGAGCGGCTCCTTCTGTCGCACGTAGGAGACGGAGGCCATCTCCGATATGGTCTTGATCTGGGCCAGCTCGTCGACCTTGCCGCGATCCTGGAGGTAGTACTCGAGCTCGAAGGCCGCGTCGAAGTGGTCCTCGATGGCGCGCTTGTTGCGCCCGGTGACGAGGATGATCTCGTCGAGGCCGGAGGCGACCGCCTCCTCCACCACGTACTGGATGGTGGGCTTGTCCACGAGGGGCAGCATTTCCTTGGGCTGGGCCTTGGTGGCGGGCAGGAAGCGCGTGCCGAGCCCGGCCGCGGGGAAGACTGCCTTGCGAACACGCGTCATGCTCGCGCCTCCTGCGGCTTCAGATAGATGGCCCGCTGGGGAGCGGCCAGCTCGAGCCCGTCGCGATCGAAAGCTTCCTTGATCCGCCGCCTGAGGTCGGATTCCGCGTCCGCCCGGCCGGCGGGCATCACCTTGACCGAGAGCCGCAATCCCACCTCCGTCTCGCCGAAGCGGACGATGCCCTGGGCGAGCGGAGCATCGAGCCCCAGGCCCGTCTCGGTCGCCCAGTCGTGGCCGACGCGCTCCAGGGCCTCGAGGGCGCGTCGCACGTCGGTATCGTAGGTGACGCCGACATCCACGACGGCGCGCGCCCAGCCCCTATTGTAGTTGGCGAACTGCGTCAAATCCCCGTTGGGCACGATGCGCTGGGCGCCGTTGAAAAGGCGCAGCCTGGTGACGCGAAGCCCGATCGCCTCGACCACGCCCGTGTGCCCTCCCACCTCGATCACATCCCCTACCCTGACCAGGCCCTCGAAGAGGATGAAAAATCCCGTGATGACGTCCTTGATGAGGCTCTGGGCGCCGAAGCCCACAGCCAGCCCGAGCACACCGGCCGAGACGGCAAGGGCGCGGACATCCACGCCCACTTCCTGGAGCACCACGATGCCCACCACGAAGGACAGCGCGTAGAGGGCGAGATTCTTGAGGAGGGGAGCGAGGGTGTGGACGCGCTGGGTGCCCGACGGCTCGTCGGCGCCCGCGGCCCGGCGCAGCACCCGTTCGACGAGCTGGCCGAGGATGCCATAGGCGGCGAAGGCCAGGAGCAGGGTCACCGCGACGGCCACGAGCCGGGCCAGGATCGCGACGCCGGGGCCTTCGAGGTGCGTGAGCCGACCGATCAGCTCGGCCACGCCTTCGGCGAGTCCGCTCATGCGCTCTCCGGGCTCTCCCCCGGCATACGGACCTGGATCTTGAGCTTCTTGACGCGGTACCAGAGGCTGCGCTCCGTGATCCCGAGGATCTTGGCGGCGCGGGCCTGCACCCCATGCGCCTTCTGGAGCGCATCAAGGATGGCGCGCCGCTCCCACTCCTCGAGCGCTTCGTCGAGCGACCCCTGCACGACGGGCGCGGCTTCGCCGGGAGCGGCGGGCTTGGAGCCGCGCTGCACGGCGGGAGGCAGATGCTCGGGCAGGATGACGCCGTCGGAGAGCACCATCGCCCCCTCGAGCACGTGCTGCAGCTCGCGGATGTTCCCCGGCCACGGGTACGTCCACAGGCAACGCAGGGCTTCCGTCGAGAGCGTGGCGGGCTGGCGCCAGAGCCGCGTGGCCGCCCGATCCAGGAGATGCGTGACGAGCTGAGGCAGGTCGTCGACCCGGTCACGGAGCGCGGGCATCACGAGACGGACACCCTGGAGGCGGTAGAAGAGGTCCGATCGGAACTTGCCCTCGGGGGCGAGGCTCTCCAGGTCCTGGTGCGTGGCGGCGATGATGCGGACGTCGGCGCCGATGGACCGCGTGCCCCCCACCCGCTCGAACTGCCGCTCCTGGAGCACCCGGAGAATCTTGGACTGCATGGCGAGCGGCATGTCGCCGATCTCGTCGAGGAAGAGCGTGCCCTCGCGCGCCAGCTCGAAGCGCCCGGGCCTGGCGCGGATGGCTCCCGTGAACGCGCCCCGCTCGTGGCCGAACAGCTCGGACTCGAGGAGGCCCTCGGGGATGGCCGCGCAGTTGACAGGGATGAACGGCCCGTCTTTGCGGGGGCTGAGGCGGTGGATGGCCCGAGCCATCAGCTCCTTGCCCGTGCCGCTCTCGCCCTGGATCAGCACCGTGAGATCCGTGGGCGCCGCGCGCTGGGCCATGTCGAGGACGCGCTTGAGCGCCTCGCTCTTGCCGATCAGGTCCTCGAAGCCGCCCGCCGCCTGCCCTTCCCGGAGGGCCCGCACCTGCATCTGCAGGCGTCGCCGGTCGAGGGCGCGGGCGACCACGACCTGGAACTCGGCCATCTTGAGGGGCTTGGTGAAGAAGTCGTAGGCTCCGCGCGTGATCGCGTTGATGGCGATCTGCCGCGTGCCGTGGGCCGTCATCACGATGATGGGCGTCTCCGGGGCGAGATCACGGACGCGCGGAATGGCGTCGAGACCGTCCATGTCGGGAAGCCGGACGTCCAGCAAGATGAGATCGTACTGGGCGGCCTTGAGCCTGTCGAGGAGCGCGCCGGCCGTGGGCGCCACCTCGGCCTCATAGCCCTGACGCACGAGCGCCTCGCGGATCACGAACGCGAGGTCTTCGTCGTCCTCCGTGATCAGGATCTTCTCGCTCACGGCTTCGCCCCCACGGTCATCACGGGCGCGCTGGTGGGGAGCTCCACGACGAAGCTGGTCTCCGACTTGCCGTCGCTCTCCACGATGAGGGTGCCCCGGTGCGCCTCCACGATCTGCCGCGCGATGGGCAACCCCAACCCAGTCCCCCGTGCCTTCGTCGTGAAAAACGGCTGGAAGATGCGCTCGTGAAGCTCGGCCGGGATGCCGGCGCCGGAGTTCCAGACGAGGACGCGGACGTAGTCGCCCCCACGCGGCTCGACGCGGACACGGACCGTTCCTCCCTCGGGCGCGGCCTCCAGCGCGTTCTGGATGAGATTGGTGAAGACCTCGGACAGGTGGAACGGGTCGCCCCACACTGGCGGCACCGCGTCGGAGTCCACCCGCTCGAGGAGCAGCCGGGGATCGGGCGGCAGCATCCGTACCAGTTCCCCGAGTGTTTCCGGCAACGACATGGCCTGCCACGTGCCCGGCTCGGGCTGGGCCAGGGTGAGCAGGTTCTCCACGAGGCGATTCTGGCGGTCCACGCCGAGGAGCACCCGGTCGATGTACTGGCGGCGGTTGTCGCCCGGGGGCAGGTCGGCCTGGAGCAACTCGAGAAGCCCGCGGATGGTGGCGAGAGGCGTCCGGATCTCGTGCGCGATGCGGGCGGCCATGCCGCCCAGGAAGGCCAGCTGGTCCGCGCGGCGGATCTGCTCGCGGATGCGCCTCTTCTCGGAGGCATCGCGGACGACGAGGACCTGGGCGGTGGCCGCCCGTCCCCAGTCGCGCCGCTGGGCCGTGATCTCGAGCAGCAGAGCATGCCCCTTGGCCGTGACGATGGGCACCTCGGTCTCGTGGACGGGATCGAGCCCCGCCGCCTCGTCCTCGAGGAGGCGGGCGAGCGGGTCATTGCCGGCCGACAGGGGAAGGGCCCCCGTCTCCGACAGGATAGGCTCACCCCGGTACGTCTCGAGGGACAGCCCGAGAAGCGCCTCGGCCGTGGTGTTAAAGGATACGAGGGTGGCCGAGGGCCCGAGGAGGAGCATGCCCTCGGGCAGCCGCGCCAGGATATCGCTGTCGCGGATGAAGCGGTCCATGGAAAGGGTGAGCCGGCCGACGGCCGCGTCGAGCACGCCCAGCTCGTCCCGCACCGTGGTCGGCTTCCTGCGCACACCCAGCTCTTCGTCGACACGCGGCGACAGCGCCTCCGCCTTCTCGACGATGCCCCGGATGCGGCCGGCCAGGTTCAGGCCGACGATGAGGCCGCCGATGGCGGCGAGCGCGCCGGCCACTCCGGAGCCCGTGAAGAGGAGCACGGTGAGCTGGCGGGTCTGGGGGCCCGAGAGCTCCGCCGCGAAGGGACGGGCGAGGTAGAGCATGAAGAGGCTGCTCGCTGCTGCCGCCGCCGCCATGAGCAGCGAGAACACCACGTAGAGCCGGAGCGACACGCGGTACGAAGGGCTCGCCGGACTCGTCATGGGTCGGCAGCGCCGCTACCTGACTCCGCCTTTCATCGCCTGCCCGAGATTGAAGATCGGCAGATACAGGGCAAAGATCACGCCCCCCGCGATGCCGCCCATGATCACGATCATGATCGGCTCGATGAGCGAGGAGAGCGTGGCCACGGACTGGTCCACCTGCTGCTCGTAGTAGGCGGCGGCCTTGGCGAGCATGCCGGGGAGGGTGCCGCTCTCCTCGCCCGTGGACACGAGCTGGGTCACCATGCTCGGAGGCCTGCTCGATGACCGAGTTGCCGGCGACCTTCGACACCGTCTCCATGGCCTCGATGAGCGGGATGCCGGCATTGAGCAGCACGCTCAAGGTCCGGCAGGCGCGGGCGAGGATGGACTTGCGGATGAGGCTGCCGAAGAGCGGCATCTTGAGCTTGCAGGTGTCGAAGAAGCGGCGCCCTCCCACGGTTTGGTACAGCGCGAAGAGGAGGGCGGCGAGGACGAGGACGCCGAGGATGACGAGGAGCAGCCAGTTCCGCATGATGTTGCTGATCTGGATGAGGATGCGGGTGGGTAGCGGGAGCAGGGCGCCGGCCTTCGAATAGACACTCTCGAAGACGGGCACGATCTTGACGATCATGAAGATGACGATGAGGGTAGCCACGGTCAGGATCACCGCGGGGTAGGCGATGGCGCCCTTGACCTTGCGCCGGATGGCGTCCGTCTTCTCCAGATAGGTGGTGAGCGTGTCGAGCACCACGGGGAGAGAGCCCGACACCTCGCCCGCGCGCACGATGGAGACGTACAGGCGGTTGAAGACGTGGGGGTGCTGGGAGAGGGAGTCGGCGAAGGTCGCCCCTGCCGTGATGTCGTCTCGCACCCGCTCGAGGACCTTGCTGAACACCTTGTGGGTCGACTCGGCGGCGAGGGCGGTGAGGATGCGGACGAGGTGGAGGCCGCCACCCAGCATGGCCGCGAGCTGCCCGGTGAAGAGCAGGATGATGCTGAGACTGACGCCGCTGGACATCCTCTTGAAGGACTCGCGGAAGCCTTCGGCCACCGACTGCATCCCGATTCCGTCCACGGCGGCCCGGGCACCCGCCGTCTCCCGGAGGGACAGCACCACCTGTCCTCGCTCGCGGAAGCGGTTGATGAGCTCGGCCTGCTCGGTCGCCTCCGCGGTGCCCCGGCTCACGGCGCCCTTGCGATCGGCGATCTCGTACTGGAAGACGGGCACGGCTTAGTCCAGGTCCGCGGCCACGGTGAGGACTTCCTCGAGCGTCGTCAAGCCGCGTGCGGCCTGGCGGAAGCCGCACTTGCGAAGCGTGACCATCCCCGACCCCATCGCGTAGCGCTGGATCTTGTCGCCATCGGCACCGTCGATGAGCATGCGCCGGACCTCTGAGTCGACGGCAAACACCTCGTAGAGGGCCATCCGGCCCGCGTAGCCCACATTTCGGCAGCTCTTGCAGCCGCGGCCGCGATAGAGCACCTCGGGGCCGGGATCCGGCGCGAAGAGGGCGAGCTCGTCCGCGCTCGGCCGGTACGCCTCCTTGCAGTCCTTGCAGATCTTGCGCACGAGACGCTGGGCGGCGGCCACGTTGACGGCGGAGGCGACAAGGAACGGCTCCACGCCGATGTTGACGAGCCGGATCAGGGTGGACACGGCGTCGTTGGTGTGCAGGGTCGAGAGCACGAGGTGGCCGGTGAGGGCCGCCTTGACGGCGATCTGCGCCGTCTCCTGGTCTCGGATCTCGCCGACCATGATGATGTCGGGATCCTGGCGGAGAATCGAGCGAAGCGACCGCGCGAAGTCGAAGCCGATCTCGCTCTTCACCTGCACCTGCTGGATGCCGGGCTGACGATACTCGACGGGATCCTCGACGGTGACGACGTTCTTGCGCGGCGACTTGATGAACTTGAGCGCGGTGTGGAGCGTGGTGGACTTGCCGCTGCCCGTCGGGCCCGTGATCAGCACCATGCCCCAGGGGCGCCTCACGCCCTTCAGGAACAGCTCGAGCTGCTCCTGCTCGAAGCCGAGGTTCTCGATGCTGTAGCGCTCGACGATTGCCGCCTTCTCGAGGAGCCGGAGCACGACCTTCTCGCCATAGAGGGTAGGAAGGGTGGAAACGCGAAAGTCGAACTCCTGGCCGTGGATGCGAGAGGAGAAGCTGCCATCCTGGGGCAGGCGCCGCTCGGCGATGTCGAGCCGGGAGATGATCTTGATGCGGGAGACCACGGCGAGGTGGAGCTGGCGCGGGATCTCGAGGAGATCGAAGAGGAGACCGTCGATGCGGTACCGGACGCGCGTGCGGTCGTCGTGGGGCTCCACGTGGATATCGGAGGCGCCGTCGAGGGCCGCGCGGCCCAGGAGGTAGTTGACCACGCGCACCACGGGCGGGTCGTCGGCCTGCGTCTGCAGCTGCGAGGCCCTCGGAGGTCACGACCTGGGTGACCTTGCGGTACGTCTTCTCGATTGCTTCCTGGATGGCGCTGGCCGGCCCGATGCGGAAATCTACCTCGAGGCCGGTGGCGCGCCGGAGGTCGTCCATGGCCATGACGTTCAGCGGGTCGGCAGTGGCGACGATGAGCCGCCGGCCCGAGCGCTCCGCCGCGATCACCCCGTACTGCCGAGCCACTTCTTCGGACACGAGCTTGACGACGTCGGGGTCGAGGGCGGCCAGGTCCTGACGGGTGATGGGGTCTTTGCGAAACTGCGCGCCGAGGTACTTGAGCAGGATGTCCTCGTCGATCAGCTTCATGTCGATGAGGATCTGACCCAGCCGCTCCCGGGTCTTGCGCTGCCGCTCGAGGGCCTGGTTGAGCTGCTCGGTGGACAGAAGCTTGTCGTTGACGAGCATCTGGCCCAGCGGGCTCCACGCCCAGCGATCGG